>Ga0075420_100004554_pt1 | contig 12142 bp, 7 predicted proteins | sample SoiMetdeltSBSDD4_FD_75296 | JGI IMG/M metagenome (GOLD analysis project Ga0075420, IMG submission 75296) | Bulk soil microbial communities from a Populus tree surrounding site in Tennessee, USA - Soil MetaG P. deltoides SBSDD4 | ecosystem: Environmental > Terrestrial > Soil > Tree plantation... | reverse complement strand
ACGCCGATCTTCGCCCGGCACGGGGTACAGGTGTGGCTGCCCGAACTGTGCGGCCCCTATGATCCGGGCAACCCAGTCCATGATCTGGCGATCCTTCAGCTTTCCGCGCAGTCACGGCGTGAGGTGCTGCGCTCGCGGTTCCGCACCACCGCGGCGATGCGGGCACAAGCCCGCGAGCAGGGCCGCTATCTCGGTGGCCGACCCCCGTACGGGTACTGGCTGGCCGAGGCCGGGCCGCATCCCAACCGTGCCGACGCCCGGCGTGGCAGACGCCGGTTGCGGCTTGCTCCCGACCCGAACACTGCGCTGGTGGTCACGTGGATGTTCACCCAGCGCCTGACCGGGCGCAGCATCGCGGGCATTGCGCGCGAGCTCAACAACCACCATGTGCCCTGCCCGTCGAATGAGGACCCGCAGCGCAACCGCCATCGCACCAACGAAACCTGGTCTCTGCGCTCTGTCGCGGCGATCCTGGAGAATCCACGCTACACCGGCCACGAAGTCTGGAACCGGCAGCGCACCGACCGCGAACCCATCGACCCCACCGATCCCAGCCGCGGATACCGCGAGGTGCTGCGCTGGAACCCCGCCTCCGAGTGGGTAATCTCCGCCCATATCGTTCACCCGCCGCTGGTCAGCGAACAGGATTTCGTTGCCGTGCAGGCGATCCGCTCCACTCGGCCAACTGCGGACGGCAGTCGGCGCGTCTACCTGCTCGCCGGGCTGCTGCACTGCGGCCTGTGCGGGCGGCGGATGGACGCCCACTGGGTCAACCGCCGTCCCGGCTACCGCTGCCGCCACGGCCACACCAGCGCCAAACCCGCCGACGCCGCACGCCCTGGCAACCTGTACGTCCGTGAAGATGAGACGTTGGCCTACCTACACGGCCAGTTCGCCCACCTCGGTGCAGACCTCAACCGGCACAGCCTCGTCAAACAACTACGGGAACAGCGGATGACGATCATCTACAACGGTGACGGCTGGATCCTCGGCACTGACGCCGACCCAGCCCCGCCGATCCCCAGTCAGAGGCGGCAAGACCAGCTCTTCTGATCTTCATGGGGTAACGTGTCCGAGGCAACACGAACCAAAACCCAACCAGGTCCGACGCTGTCGGCGTCGATCCCATTGGTCTAGCGGCCGGTCGTTGGCGGTGTTCCCCTCTCTTCGCCTCTGCGCACAGCCTATGTCCAGCCGCAGGCGATGTCCATTTGGTCACTCTATAGGGGTTATGACGAAGAACCGTCCGTCATCAGCCATTCTGCGATGGCGGAATAGTCCGCGTCGGTGAGGCCACGGCGTGGGTCCACCCGGCGCAGGAGCGCGGGACCACTGTGGTGTGCCGCCACCCATGTCCGGTCGACGTCCGTGATCTCGTCGTCGACCCAAACGAAAGCGCGTCCCGCGGCCCACTCGACGAGGCGGCGTGTCTTCCAGTGCAACCGACCGTCGTCGTCATCGTCGTCTGGCCAGTCGACGATGAGCAACTCAGGCAGGCCGAGCCGTGTTGCGAGAACCTCGTTCGCGTCAGCCATCCAAGTCGTTGCCCAGACCAGGTCGCACGGCAACGCGGCCAGGCGGCGGCCGTGTTCGGGGTCGAGCCCGGCCAGCAACGGGTTGGCCTCATCGTCCATCTGCCGGGCTGCGCCAGCGAACGGCAGGAGCGTCCCGTCCACGTCGAGAAACAGCAGCGGTCGCGTACCGATCCCGTGTCCGGTCATCATGAACGCATCCGCCAACGCCGCAGCACGCCGCCGTCAACAGTGGCGAGTTCTCCGGCGCCGACATGGTGGCGAGTCGGCGCGAAGGCTGGGATCGTGCCCGTACGGTGGCCGGTAACGGGATCCCACACCTCGAGCCCGCAGGCAAGGCCAAAGGTCTGCCGCAGCGAACGGGCCCGGCTTGGGTCAGAATGGCGACTATGCCGAACAAGCCGCTGGACGTCATACAGGAACTGATTTCGGCTTACGTGGAGCGGGGCGACCCGCGGCGGATGCTCGCCGATGGGGTCTTCGCGCTGGCTGCCCAGGCGTTCGAATCGGCAAAGGATTCCGAAGGCATGATCGATTTGAGAGTGGTGCGGACCCTGGCCTGGTTGCACTGGTACCGCTACCGGGCCGACTCGAACCAAGACGAGGATCTGCAGACCGCCACTCAGCTGTTCGCCATGCTGGCCTCGTTCACACCCGATGAGGTGCCACAGGAGCTACGCGGACTCGCAGTTGCAGACGCCGCAGTCGCTGCTGGCGCAACGGTGAACCTCACGGCCGAGCAGCATCAACAGGTGATCGAGCATTGCCGCCGGGCGGTGCACGCCGCGACCCGGGACGATCAGCGGGCCAAAGCGCTGCTCGACCTCGGCACCGTGCTCTGGTTCAAGTACGAGCAGAATGGGGATCGCGCCGACCTCGACGAACTCATCGACGTCGACAAGTCGGTCGTCGACCTCACCACCCCGGAGCACCCCAAGCACGCCTCGACGTTGTCCGAGTTGTGCATAGCGCTGCGCGAGCGCTATAACCGGACAGGAGACCGGCCCGATCTCGATGAGGCCATCCGGTTCGGCCGAGTCTCGATCGAGTCGCTTCCGCCCGGTCACCCGGATCGCGCCGCAAACCAGGCAAACCTCGCCTCGACGCTCGGTATCCGGTTCGAGCTGCGACAGAATCTGCTGGATCTGGATGAGTCGATCGGCCTTATTTCCGCCGCCATCCTCGCGACGGAACCGGACCGACCCGAACGGCCGACGATGCTGGCGATCCGCGCCGCCGCACGCCTGACCCGGTTCGGAATCACGGACGACATCCGCGACCTAGATGACGCGATCGACAGCTTCCGCCAGGCCACCCGATCAACTTCGGTCAATGTGGCTGGCCGAGCGATGTACTACTCCAATCTGGGCATTGCGCTGCGCGCGAGATTCAGGAAGATGGGCGACGCGACCGACCTCGACCTCGCCGTCGATCACCATCGGCGGGCGGTGACCCTGCGGCCCGCCCCGCACCCGGAGGGTCTTACATACATCGCCAACCTGGGGGCCGCGCTCGGCGAACGGTACAAGAACTCGAGGAGATCATCCGACGCCGACGAGGCGATCGGCCACCTGCGGCGCGCAATCGCCACGACCCCAACGAATGGTCCCGACTGGGCCAGCCATCAGCACAACCTCGGCTCGACGCACTGGCTCCGATTCGAAGCGGAGCGGACCGGGCCCGATGCCGAGGCCGCGCTTGCCGCCTGGGCGGCGGCCGCCGGGTCGACCGCTGCGAAGGCGGCCACGCGCGTCCATGCCTCCGCGAAGTGGGGCGACCGCGCGGCCGACCTCGGACGGTGGTCCGCCGCCGCAGACGGCTACGCCGCCGGGATCGCAGTGCTCCCGCAGCTTGCCTGGCCGGGCGTCGCCCGTGCCAGCCAGGAGCGGCTCCTGACCGAGTCGCTCGGCCTTGCCGTCAACGCGGCCGCCTGCGCAATCCACGCGGACCAGCCAGACCGGTCGATTGAGCTGCTGGAGCACGGCCACAGCGTGCTGTGGTCGCAGCTGCTTGACGCCCGATCCGATATCACCGACCTGCAACACGCCGCGCCACAGCTGGCAGCGCGCATGGCGGCCATCCGGGCCGAGCTGGATCGTATGACTGACAAGTTCCCGTCGGTTGGCAGCACTGTCCACATCGCTCCGTAGGACCATCGTTTCGACACCGGCAGACGAGGCCGGGCGGCCGATAACATCGACTGTTGCGCGCTGCCCTGAGATCTCGCGATCACCGCACGGGGCCGCAGCAAGATGTCGCTGAGCGCCGCCACGTGAGCGCGCGGACCGACACAGGTGGAAGCTCTGGGCGTACCCGGCGAAGGTGGACAGCGCCGCAAGACCCAGCGAGCCCCCACCTGTCTCGCGGCGCTGGTTGGCGTTTATCAGCCTGTCGGCGGCTGGCTATCCGCACGCCCGGGCGCTGGCGGCAGACGCGCACACGTGATCGAGCAGTTCCGCGACCAAATCCCTGGCCATTCAGCGAGTCCGTCATTCAGGTCGAGCTGCGACCTGAGCACGACCAGCTGCTCGGCCAGCGGCTTGGCGACGGCGCGAAGGGCCGTCATGTCGTTGCGTCCGGCGAGCTTGGACCACAGCAAGGCACGCCCTTGCTCGAACAGCTCTACCGCCCGCCCCGGCCGGTCAGCAGCGGCGGCGCACGCCGCGGCATCGCCGCCTAGGTAAGCCCAGTAAGCGATCTGTCGCTCCCGACCGGACCGGTCTGCAGCATTCCAGACGGACGTGGCCAGCAAGTGCACCGCAACGGCGTATCCCTCGAGCGCACGACCCCATTGCCCGGCGGAGACGAGCACCTCCGCCCATGCCTCGGCGGCGGTCAGCCTAGTCTTGCTGGGTGCGGACGACACGCGCGTGGCCTCCCGCCAGAGCGCCATCGCGCGCTCCCGGTAGCCGTGGGCGCCATCGTCATCGGACCCATTGGCCAGAACGGTGGCGAGGTTGGACAGCGCTCGGGCACGGTCCGGGTGGTCGCTCGGGGTCCCCGCCACGGCCGGCTCGAGAAGCTCCATGGCGCGGCGTAGGTCCTCCGGCTGGCCGCTTCGCATGTAACGCTCCCACGTCGCTAAGCCCAGCATAGATTGTCGGCCGCAGAGTTTCGCGTGGTCCTCGGGCGTCGCTGCGACGGCGTCCGTGAGCATCGCGATCCCGAGATCCAGGTCGTCGGGTGTGTCGTCTCGCCCGAACCGCTTGATCAAGGCGACCGCGAGGTTCGCCAGCTGCGCCGGATCTGCGCTCGGAAACTCGGCCCCGGCAGCGATGGCCCTGTCCAGGTCGGCAGCCATACCGGTTTGCTCGAACCGCAGACGTAGTGCCACACCGAGGTTGGACACCACTCGTTGACGAAGGGGCGAGTCCCTGGGAAGCCCGGCCTCGGCCCGCTCGAGCAGCCGGATCGCCTGGTCGACATCCGCCCGCGTGCCGGAATGCTGCCATCGTGCGAGCAGCGTTACTGCGAGGTTGGTCTCGACGATTGCCCGATCGGGGTGGCCGCTCGGGAGTGCCGCGCCGGCTCGGCGCAGGACTTCGACGGATTGGGCTAGGTCGTCGGGCTCGCCGGTGCGTTCATACCGGGCCTGCAGCGCGACACCGAGCGCGGAAAGATGCTCGGGGACAGGGTTCGGCCCGCCGGCAGTCTCGCGGAGATGAGTGATCGCCTCGTGGAGGTCTGGCAACGCGCCGGTCCGGGTGAATCTGCTATATAGGCAGACGCCGAGGTCCGCCTGGCTGACGACCCGATCGGGATGATCAGCGGGCAGGACGCTCATGGCCGCACGAAGCAGTGTGGCCGCCTCCTCCAGGTACTCGATGGCGTCAGTGCGCTCAAACCTCAGCCGGAGCGCGCCGGCGAGCCGGGCCAAACGTCCGCCGCAGTCGGGGTCGTCGCGCGGTGTGCTCGCCTCCGCGCGCCGGAGCAAGCCGATGGCTTCGTCCAGGTCGCTATCGGCTCCGGTCCACGATGACCGGAGGGCCAGGGCAAGGCCGAGTTCGGCGAGCTCGTTCGCTGCGGTCGGCGTGATCGATACGAGATGACGGAGGAGGAGGACTGCGCGCTCGAGGTCCGTCAGGACGCCGCCACGATCAAGCCATAGGCGTATGGCGGTGCCGACCTCCGCGACCGGTCCGACAGCCGCACACCGCGCGGCCAGCGCTCGGCCCAGATCGCTCACCATCATGAAATGCGCGTCTTGGCCGGGTCGGGTGGCGGTCACCGCCTGTTCGAACAGGCCGATGGCCTGGTCGAGGTCGACGAGCGAGCCTCCACGCCGAAAGCGCAGGTTTAAGTGACCGGCCGCGTTGTAAAGATGACCGCCGCGGTCGCGGTGGACCGCGGCATCCACCGCCACGGCGGCGAGGCCGGCCTTGACCGCCTGGTCCAGGTCTTCGGGTCTCCCGTCTCGTTCGAACCGGATCCGCAACGCGACGCCGAGGTTGGATAGGCGCCCGGGAACGTCCGGGTGATCGGTGGGCGTACAGGTTATCGACCAGTGCAGCAGATCAATCACCTGCGTGAGCGCTCCCGGGTCGCTGGTGCGGTCGACGGCGTCGAGCAGGGCGAAGGCATGTTCGGCCCACCGGTCTGCCGAACGCGCCAGGATCCGGCATGCCTCGTCCGGCACCAGTTCCGGGTGCGTCGGCAGCAGCAGCCCGAACAGCTTCGCGCTGATCTCGAGGTCGTCTTCGGCGGCCACGGCAATGTAGCGGCACCAATGCAGTTGCGCGACTGCGTGCACAACCTCGACGGAAGGGTTGTCGCCCTGCCACACGCGGCGCGCTTCCACCACGGCCTCGGGCGCCAGCACCGGTTGCGGATCGCCGTGCTCGACGAAGGCAGCGATCCGGCGCTCGAGACCGGCCAGATCAGGAATCACCGCGCGCTCCCAGCCGGTTGTCGAGTGCCTCGAGTTCGGCGCGGACGCGGTTGAGCCCGGCCGCCAGCACGGGCGCAGCCTGGTGGAGAGCTTGCAGGTCGGTGCGGACGTCAAGCAGCTGGGACCACAGGACCGCCCGGCTCTGTTCCATGCTTGGCAGGCCGAGCTGCGGATCCGCGGACTCGGTCGCGGCGGCCACCGCGTCCTGGGGCAGTCCCGCCCACCGGCTCAGTAATGCCTCCCGGCTGGCTCGTTGCAGTCCGCGCCAGACCAGGAGCGGCAACAGCTCGGCGGCCTGGGTGTAGGACTCGCTCGCGACGCTCCATCGGCTGCCGGACTCGGCGGCGTACTCGGCGCGTGCATGCGCGGCGAAGAGGCGTACGGAGGCGGACGCGGCGGTCGAGAGCGCGGCGTCCTGCCACGTCGCCAGGACCTCCTCGGCGAGCATGTCGTCGTGGCGGGCCGGGGTGGCGAGGATGTTGGCGCGGCTGTTGAGGTACTTTGCCCGGTCGGGGTGGTCGGCGGGGCTCAGCTCGATCGCGAGCCGCAGCCGCTCGGCGGCCTCCTGGGGCTGATCGTGATAGGCCAGGGCGGCGGCGAGGATGGACAGGAACAGCGGCAGGTGGGGATCGCCCGCAGGGGTTGCGGATACCGATTCTCGGCTGGTCGCGAGGGCCTCGTCGAGGTCGCTGGCGTTGCCGGACTGCAGGAAGCGGGTGACCAGTAGTCCGCTGACGTTCGTCAACCGGCCCGGGCGATGCCGGTCGTGCACGTCGCTGAGGCGTACGGCCGTCCGGGCTGCCTCGACGGCCTCGTCGAGGTCGTCGCGCCGGCGGAGCGCCTGGTACCGGACGCGCAGCGCGATCGAGTGGTTCGACAGCAGCATCGGCTGGTCAGGGTCGTCGGGCGCGACGGACGAGATGGCCCGGCGCCCGGTCTCGACGGCCTGGTCGAGGTCCCGTGGCTCGCCCAGGTGCTCGTACCGCATGCGCAGCGCGAGGGCCAGGTTCGACAGGTGCTTGGCGCGTTCTGGGTGGTCCGCCGCGGCCTCCTCGACAGCGCGGCGCGACGCCTGCACGGCCCGGTCCAGGTCGTCGAGAGTGCCGAGTCGCTCGTACCGCCGCCGGAGCACGTTGCTGAGGTTGGACAGCCAGTCGTTTCGGGGGTCTGCGTCGACCGCGGCCTGAAGGGTCCGAATCGCCTCGTCCAGGGCATTGATGTCGCCGCTGACATCGAAGAGCGCCTGCTCCGCGAGGGCGATGTCCGAGAGGACCGCAGCCCGGCGGATGTCATCGGGAAGTTGCTCGAGCAGCAGCTTGCCGGCTGCGATGGAGTCGTAGACGGTCGCCGCGTCGGGCTGGCGCCGTAGCTTTGTGAGCAGGAGCCGCTGTAAGGCGGCCAGCAGCGGGACTTTCTCCGGTCCCGTGGGGTCGAGGATGGCGATGGTCGCCTGGCTGAGCCCGACCGCGTCCTCGACGTCCGGCCATTGGTCGCCAAGCGAGGCCACTTCGGTCACCAGGCCGGTGGCGATGTCGACGTACATCGCCCGATTCGGATCGTCTGGGCTTGCGCTCCGGACGGCATCTCCGGCCGCTGACACCGCGTCACGCAGGTCAGCCTGACCATGCTGAGTCGTGAATCGTACATACAACGCGGAGGCCAGGTTGCCCGCACACATCGACGTGCTCCATTCCCCTGGTTCGGCGATCGCCATCGCATCGCGCCCGAGCGAGATCGCCTCGTCCAGGTCGGCCCCATCGCCGGAGTTGAGGTAGCGCTGCTTGATAGCGGCGGCGAGATTGGACAAGTACAGGGAGGCTCCGGGCTCGCCGGGCGTCAGAGCGTCGACAGCTCGCCGTAACGCATTGATTGAACGGTTCAAATCGGCCGAGTTGCCGTTCGCGCCGTACCGGGCCTGCAGTGCCAAGCCGAGACTCGACAACAGGATCGCGCGCTCCGGATGGACCATCGGCGCGTCCATGACGGCCTGGCGCGCTCGGCGGACGGCCTCGTCGAGATCTGCTGACTGCCCGGGGTACGCCATGGCTCAGGGACAGGAGTCGACGGCTTCGAGGGTCAGCGCGGTGGACAGGTCGACGGCAACCTCGCCGGCCTTCGTCTTGAGCACGAGGGTGCCGTGGGCGAGGCGTACGACTGAACCGCACACCGTACCCGTGCCGGTCGCGACTCGCACCACGGGCTCGCTCTTCTCCGGGCCATACCAGGTGGCGCCGACTGCGGCGACTAGCAGGAAGACGCAGCCAAGCGTGGCGATCATGCCCCACAACAGCGCCTGGGCCGAGGTCACCGCCTCCACGTGGTCCGCCGCCCGGGGTGAGAGCATCTCGCGGGCGGACGTGACAAAGGGACGGCCGTGGGCGGCGCGAAGCAGCAACGCAGCGCCCGCAGCGCCAACGAGCAGGGCCGCCAGCAGAAGGGCGCCAACGATCACCGCCCACGACGGCGCGAGCTGGCCCACGTCCGAGCGCCCCTTGATCAGACCGAATCCGATCAGCCCGACGAGCAGCGCGCCCAGCCCGTTGCGCCACGCCGCAGCGGTCGCGCGGACACGTGGCAGCTCGTCGCGCAGCAGGCGGTCGCGATGCTGAACCGCACGTAGGTCGCTCTCGGTGGCCATCGCTGGCCCGGCCGAGAGGCGCACGACGCGTTTGCTCATTGATCCGCCACCGAAATCGTCAGGGTCCAGTACGCGCCACAGCCGGAAAGGCCGTCGGGCCGGTCGGGGTGGTCCTCGGCGCAGTCGCACATCATCGGCTCCACGTGCGACTGGGCCGCGGCCGGCGGAGACTGGCGGCGCCAGAACCGGATACTGCGCGTCGAGCGGAAGATCGAGTCCACGACCGGAGTCTCCATGACCGCACCGCATCGCGGACACGGGCCGCGCAGGACCAGTGTTCCCGACTTGGGCTCCTCCACCTTGAAGTGCTCTGCCGCGAACGACGCGTACGAATCCTCGGTGATCTCCAAATAAGGCTCCGGTCCGGTCATCGTCACTCCTGAAGGCTAGGCGCCGATGTGGATGAAGGGTGTCCAGGCGTGCGCGGGCACCCGTGCGACGTCACGCAGGTTCCGCATGGCGTCGTGCAGCGCCCGCGCCGAGCCCGCCGGGTGGAAGCGCCCGCCGGCCGTGAGATCGCGGTAGACCATCGTCGCGACGTCCGCCGCCGTCTGGTCGTGTACCGCCCACAAGGTACCGATGACCTGCCGGTATCCCGTGAAGTGCAGGGCCGCCGCCAGTGTGATCGCCTCGTCCGGCAGGCTCACTCCGCCGACCGCCGTCATGCATGCCGACAGGAACGCGAACTCTCCCTCATGGTGCTGCGCGCTGACGTCGGCGATGGTGAGCGACCCGTCGCGCAGGAGCAGCCCGCCCTGCGAAGGATCGGCCAGGTTCTGCGTCCCGTGGCAGCTGAAGTGTGCCCATCGATGCCGCGGCAGCTGAGCCCGCACGGCGTCCGTCGTCGCGCTCTCATCCAACAAGGTGTGCCGATCGCCGAAGAGCGAGACCAGCAAATCCCGTTCCCGTACGACGTTTTCCAGCGGAACTTGGTTGGGGGTGTCGGGCAACGCCACGATCAGCATCCGTTCTTCCTCCGGCGCCGCCGCCAGCGGCCGCCGGGCCTCCAGCAGAGCCCGCAGCGTCGGTGTGTAGGACGACACCACCCGGTCAAGCACCGCCGCCCCGCTCCCGCCCTCCCCGTGATAGCCGGCCGCGTGCAGCGGCAGCAGGGTCAGTGGCCCGGTCGGGCACCACCACAACCTCGGCCAGGCTTCCTCCGGCCCCAGCGCCTCCGAGAACCCCAGGGCGGCCAGCGCCCGGTCCGCGATCTCGTCCCACAGCCACCGCAGGACGTCCCGCAACGTCCGGTCCCGCAACTGATCGGCCTCGACCAGCTCCCTTTTCGCACGCGCGTACTGCCGGATCGCCTCCGGCCCGCGGTCCCCGCCGTCGAAGCGTCGCCGCGCCAGATAGAACTCCCAGACCGCCTGGTCCGACCGGCGCAGCGTCCGAAGATACTCGTTGGTCCGCTCCACCACGGATTCCAACGTCAACTCGGGCAGCTCCGCGACCTCGACCCCGTCGGCACGTACGAGCAGCACATCGCACCGCCACCGGCTCAGGTTGACGATCGCGACCGGTCCTTCGGCAGCGGCCGGCAGCAGCGCGGACAGCCGGGGCGGCCGTAGGAAGTCCTCGAACCCGTCGAGCTTGCGAACCTCATCGACGAGCAGATCCCATTCCCGGGCCAGCGCCATCCGGCGATCAATCATCCGCGAAATGTCAGCTTGAGTGTCAGGCATTGGCGACCGCCACAGGCTCGTCGGGCAAATTGCTTGGTCGACCAGCCGCGGCTTCTGCCATCGAGACTGCTTCGTAGGACTATCTCGGCCCGGCGTCTGGCGCCTCGCACGCTATCGCCTTGGCATTCGTGCCGGTAGCTCATCGGAAGACTGGAACACGACAGTCAATATTGCGCCAGATCCATTGAGCATCCCCAGCGTTTGCTGCGGCTATTGATGTGCACACCTGGCGCGTCAGGCATCGCTTGACCGGGCAGAACCAGCGGACTGGAGATATGGACAACCTCGACGCGGCGATCAGTACGGCGCGCGACGCCCTCGCACGCACCCCCGAGGACGACGCCAACCGGCCGATGTACCTGTCGAACCTTGGCGTAGCGCTTCAGAATCGCTTCAGACAAACCGGAAACCGGGCCGATCTCGACGAGGCTATCGCCCTCACCCTGACGGCAATCGCCCAGACCCCGACGGACCATCCCAGCCGTGCAAATAGGCTCTCCAATCTGGGCGGCGGATTGTTGACCCGCTTCCAGCGATCCGGAAACCTGGCCGATCTCGACGGCGCAATCGACGCAACACAGCAGGCCACTGCTGCTGTCCCGGATCGCCACCCGGAGCGGGCGGTATACCTTTCCAACCTCAGTTACGATTTGCGAGTCAAATTCCGGCATACAGGGCACTTGAAGGACCTGAATGATGCCATCGGCGCGGGTGAGCAAGCGGTAGCCGAACTCCCAGAGACTCATCCCCTTCGTCCTTTTGCCATGGTGAACCTCAGCAACGGGCTCGTTGCACGCTTCGAGCGGACCGGAGAGCTCGCCGACTTGAACCAGGCGATCGAGCTGGGCAGACGGGTGAAGGCCGCGACCACCGAAGGCCCAGAACGATCCACATACCTGAGCGCCTTGTGCATAGCGCTACGAACACGATTCGAGCGAACAGGCAATCGTGACGACCTCGAGGAGGCGATTGCGGCGGCGCGCGACGCTGTGGCCGCGAGCCGGACAGGCCACGTCGACCAGCCGAAACACTTATCCGTGCTCGCTAGCGGACTGCGCAGCAGATTCAACTTAGTCGGCGAGATGAGCGACATCCACAGCGCAATCGAGGCAGCCCGCGATGCGGTCAACCTCACGCCACCGCCTCACCCTGACCGGCCCATGTACCTAGCAAATCTTGGTAACGCCCTGCTCAGCCGAGCCCAACGAACGGGACTGCGCGCCGACCTGGATGAGGCCGTTACGGTCGGGCAGGCTGCCGTGGACGAGGCACCACGAAGCCACACCGATCACGCACTGTATCTGTCTAACCTCAGCCACACCCTCTTCTGCCGTTATCGGCATGCCAGAAACAAGGAGGATTTGACGGCAGCGCTCGCCACCGCCCGGCTGGCGGTGGA
>Ga0075420_100004553_pt1 | contig 12143 bp, 22 predicted proteins | sample SoiMetdeltSBSDD4_FD_75296 | JGI IMG/M metagenome (GOLD analysis project Ga0075420, IMG submission 75296) | Bulk soil microbial communities from a Populus tree surrounding site in Tennessee, USA - Soil MetaG P. deltoides SBSDD4 | ecosystem: Environmental > Terrestrial > Soil > Tree plantation... | reverse complement strand
TGTTCCCTGCGCTTCGGCCACGGGATCGCGATCCCCACGAGAGTTCCGCCGGCTGCAATCAACGGCGCGCCGGCTGGAGTATGCATCATGAAACCGCCGGCGATCATCGAAGTTATCCCGAGCGCGGCGGTAGCGAATTGCTGCCATGTCCACGGATCGCGGCTCATGTATCGTCCGTAAAGCCCTGCCACGGCCCGAAGGTCGCATTGTAGAGTTCTTTCCACTGCACCGTGGTGATCGAAAACGGCCAGATGCAAACGGCGCTCATCGATCCGCTAAAAGGCGCCGTCAACGCTTCGCGGCCGCCCATGCGGAAGCGCGCGTTACCTCCGCCCGTCGGTAGCGGGCCGACGGCGGAGAGATTGCCCCATGCCCCTTGATTCAAGAACAGTTGCACCGTGCCATCGCTATAGCGAGTGAAACCGCCGAGACTCGGCTGTCCGACTTCCGCCCAGCTATTGACGTTGTGCTGGAAGTTCACGCCGGCCCCGGACTCCGAGATATAACTGATCGATCCACTTGCTTCGTAGAAAAGCGAATAGAGTGTATTGTCCGCCTCGGTCTCTCCGAGATCGTCATACCCGATTAGAAACTGTTGCGTCCCAACTGATCGCAAGATGAAAGAGAAAGCGCAAGTCATCGCGCCCGTGAGAGCTAGCAGCGCCTGCGAGCCGGCGACTGTAAGTACCGTCGAGCCATCGAACTTAAAGCAACTGATCGTAGGCGAGAAGTAGGTGAAGCGTTGGGTTCCCGCTTCAACGCTCGCGTTCAGACCGTTCCCGCTCGAATCTAGTAGATTGTTCTGCGCGAACGAAAGGCGGATGTTTGGGCTTCCGGCGGGCCAACCGGGAAGGTTGACGATCGGCGGCCCTCGATAGGAATGGTTCTCGGCGATCCACGTTGACGTACCGGGGTGCCAGATGAGCGATCGAAACTGCTGTTGCGGCGAAGCGGACCAGAACGCTTGACCGTTGTGGGTCGTGAGAACGTTACCCTCGACCCCTGGACCCAATGGGGGCTCGACGTTGTCGGCGCAAGCGACCCGCATGCGCGTGCTCGGAAACGGTTGACCGTCCGAGAGTACTACTTCGACTTGCTTGCAATCTGCCATCACAACCAACGTTGAACGATCTTATGAACGTTCCAGCGCCCGTTACCCCAAGTCAGTAACCGGGCGCGATAACCGCCGCGTAGCATATGGTCCGGCCAAGCGCGGTATGGGTCCCAAACCTCGAGATCGGAAAGCTTCGTGCGCCACACTCCGGAGGGATAGGCGGCCGGCCGGATGTTCTCGCGTACCCACTTCCGCCCACGATCGCTAGATTGCAGCTCTTGGAAAGCCCACACTGTAGGCTCGCCAGTGAGATCGATGGGCGGAAGTAATTGCGCCACGCGCGTTATTCCTCGATCGGTCGAACGCAATCGAACTTGAGGTATTGCCCTTGGGTACCATTGTCCCAATTCACTACCACGCCGAATTCTCCGACGTCGACCACTGTACCCTTAGGCGGAACTCCGACGCCCACGAGTAGTTCAACACGCTGGATCTCGCGCGATTGCGCTGCCCGTATGGTGTCGAGACGGCCATTGAGAACGCGGAGATCGTCCTGCGCGCGATCGTTCTCGGCCTTGTATTGGTCCAAGAGCAAGACTTTCGCAGCAAGCTCCGTTTCGGTCGCGGCCAACTTTTTATCGAGTTCCGTGCGCATCTGTTCGGCCATCACGACCTGATTGGCCCAACGGCGCTCACGATCTGTCAATTCTGTTGATTCATCGGACATGGTCTCTCCTATCGACGCACTATCGGCGCAACGCCGGCAGCGACTTGGACGATCTGCGGGTTCGGGGCGGCCACTAGAATGCGATCGTAAAGAATATGCGCACTAACGATCACGACAGAGGCCGGCAAGTTCGGCACGGTGCGACTCACGATCGGCGTCTGAATCTGCGTTGGGAACGCGGGGTTTTCCGCGAAACCAATCAGATCTGCCGAATTCAACTGCTCATACCGCGTCACGCGGCTACGGCCGAGACCGAGTAGCACGGTAAACGTCACAGTAACGGAGAAGTTGGGCAGCGTCGGTAGCACCACAGTACCGGGGAGCGAAAACGCGAGATTGAGCGTCCACTCTTGCGCCGGCCGCTCTGCTAAGATCAATTGGCGAATGGTCTGCGCGGCGGGACCAGTCCCGACCAAGTCGAACGTTACCGACTGTTGATCGCCCCACATCAATTCATCGGCGTCTGGGTCCGAAGGGGCATCCGCCGGGATCGGACCCTCATTGCGCCGGGCAAACCAGTCTGGTCCGATCACACCTCGCCCGGGGAAGTAGCGTTCTGCGTTAGACACGGGGTAACTCTCCGGTCGCTCGTAGTAGTACGCGCCGTATAGAACCGGCCGTGATCGGACCTTGCGGCGACTCGCGCCAGGCCGGGTTTTGCTGCCAAGCTTTCCCACCCACATCGTAGATAATGAGGTTGTCGGGCGCGCCCACGTGCGCCGGGGCTGCCAGCGCCATGTAAGTATCGCCCGGGAAGCGCCAACGCCTGCCTACCTCATCGAAGTATTGCTCGTACCACGGCAACTGGACGATCCAATTCTCCGCCCGAAACGCCGCAGCGCGCTCCCTGCCAGATGGCAGATCTGCGCGATAATTGTGACGTGCGAACCACGCGGGCATAAGCTGTATGAGACCGCTTGCATCTGAGACCCCATTGCGAGCATCCGTGCGCCAACCACTTTCGATATTGATCGCCGCGTTGAGTTCATGAGGGGGCCAACCGTGTTTGCTGAGTGCTTCGATGATCGTCGCGCGGTCCGCGGCCGATACGTTGCTAACAACGCGGCCGGGCTTGCTAGGTTTGCCGGGCTGGCTCATCTGGCGACTCAGCAGATAGAGGGCGAGCCCCGCAAGTAACAGGGCCTCGGTTTTCATCACCAATGGTCCGGGTTACTCGTCCAAACCTCGATCGCCTTTTTCTGCGCGATTCCCTTCCCATGAACCGCCGCTTTATAGATGATCGCCGGATCGTCGGCAGATCTCCACGTTTGGCCTTTCTTCCAGCCGGGTAGCAGCTCTTTCGCGCGAGCGATCTCACGCTGGGTGAGTCCTTTGCGCTTGGGACGAAACTCGCGCTTGCCCGTCCCGGTGCCGCGCTCCTCTTGCTGCTTTTTCATTGCGTCGATTCCCCGTTGGGCTGCGGCCGTGACCGAGGGCGCGCCCTTTTGCATCTGGGGTTGTTTGGTGTCGACGGCGGGAGGGGGCGGGGGTTTCGCCGGCATCGGCGGACCGGGCGGCCGCGCGCCCGGCAACGGCGGTCCGATCGGAACCGGAACCGGCTGCACAGTCGCGCCGGCTCCAGGAATGCCCGCTTGTATGGGTGAGGGCCAGGGAATCTGCTGCGGGGTCTTGGGCACATCGGCCGGGATCTGTACCGGACCGGTCGGGCGCGGCATCGGCTGGGAAGGGGTGATGACTACAGGCTCCTTTTTCTTGCCCGTCAACGCCTGCCAGACCAACGCGCCTAAGATCAATTCTGTGGGTGACAACACGACTAGCCTCCGTTGGTCGACTTTTGACTTTGCTGATTCATGACGTTGCCGAGAAGCGCGAGAATCATCGTTTCGTTGAGCTTAGTCGGATCGTTCGGGTCGGGCTGTTCCGCTTGACCCTGGCTCATGATGAGGCGATGCCACGCGCGCTCCAACGTCTGGAGCCGTTCGCTAAGCACGCGCACGAGTAGAGATTGCTGCTCGTAGGCAAGGCGATACGCCTCCGCATGCCGCAGGGCCGCAGCATCGGCAGACTCTTGCAAGAGTCGCGCAATCTCTACGATCTGCATACCGTTACCCTCGGGGGCTGGGGCTCCGGTAGGGGCGATCTGTGCAATCGCCTCATCATCTTCCCAAACGCGCAAGATCTCGTTTTCCGCGTTGAGCGCCTCGCAGCGGACGAAACCTTGCAACGCCTTTTCCGCATCGCGCCACTTGCTCTTACTTTCCCCGATGCGCACACCATGGGTTTCCCCCTCCGCATCGGTGGCACGGATGCGGACCGGATGAGGTTCGGCTTTGAGCCAAGAGCGCAGAGATCGCGCGGCCATTAGAACCTCACGATGATAGGGCCGCCCGGGCAATGCATGGCGGAGCCCGACGGGTATCCGCCTCCGCCTCCGCCTCCGCCGGAAGGAGGGGGAGGGGCGGCAGCTGGAGGAGGCTGCCCGCCCAACCCCGGAAGAATGTTGCCGAGAAGCGGCGCGGCGAGCGACGTCGCCGCGGGAATCAGCGATCCCATGAGCGGCAGAAAACCGACTTCGCCGCCGTAAGCGTCGCCGATCAGTTCCCCGACCACTTCCAGATCTTCGCCGCACAGAAGCGAATCGATGCCGGCGCAACGCGCGATATCGATCTCGCGCGGTGAGCCTACGACATTTGCTGCGCGGCACGCGCTACGGATAGCGCCGACCACTGCATGAGACGGCGTCGGGCCGAGCCCGAGTCCCGACCACGCGAGCGGCCATTGGGTATCAGGGAGATCGACGCGCCCCGCCCAACCGCCGCGGTAGGGGTAAGCGGCCAAACCCAAGTCGCCCGGCCACATCTGGGGCCAGATCGCCCCGACGATACCTTGGACGCCTCCGCCACGCGGGCGCATTCCCGCCCATCGCGACGGGTCATCGATCGAGCCGTCCCCACGTTCTACGACCGCATGCCAGCGGCGCGGACCGGAGCGATAGACCATCGCGCGAGCGTCGGGATCTTCGCCCGTCGCGCGGAGTCCTGCCGCATGCCACGGCGCGAGATCGTCACAATCGCCCCAACCGCGTTTGAGCACGGTAATGGCGTCGTCGAAGTGTTCGTCCCCCGGCGGTTCGGGCTTCCACTTCACTCGCCCTTCCCCGATCGCTTTGCGAATATCGGGAACCTTGCCGCGTGCGAGTAACGGAACTTGCGCGGTCGTGGTTGCTTCCAGCGCCGCATCGATAGCAGCGCCCATGGTGTCGAGATCGATATCCGGCGAGACTCCAAGCTTGATCTTCATTGGTCGGGCTCCTAGGCCGCCCCGCCGTCTGCCCAACGGACGGGGCGGCCCTGGAAGTAGGGGCGGTTTACGTGACCGAGCGGCCGATCAGAATGATCGAAACCGCGACCGTATCGGTGCCTGCGACCGCGGGGCCCGCGCTGCAATTCAGCACGATATCCACGCCAGGCTCGCACGCATCGAGCGAATACCGCACGCCGAATGCGGTAGGGGAGAAGAACTCCAGATCGAACGAACCGTTCTGAACTACCTGGAGCTTGGTCCCGACGAGAAAGCTCGTTGCCAAGATCAGCACGCCGGCCGCGCCGGTACGCCGAACGGTAGCTACGAGTCTTTCGCCCTTGAACGGCACTTGCGGCCGAGCCGAGAACGTAATGTTCTGGATCGCCGCGGTGAAGATGCCGCCACCCAGATTCGGCGTGAGCGGCAACGGCTGGAGCCGCTCGCCCGGATACGGCACGCCTGGAGCAAGCTGGTTACGCCAAGCTGGTTTCGGCGGAGTGACGATCGCTTGCGGCCGACCGCGCGCGAAAGTCATCGCCGGCCGCATCGGCGCCACGCCACGCGGCGCGCCTTTCAACGCCGGCATACGGGCGAATCCGGCCGGCGCGCCAACGGTCTGGAAGTCGTCGCCCTCGTAATAGTCTTCGTATCCGAGCACGTCGCCCTCCGTTGCAAAGTAGGACATGATATCGATCTCCTTCTGTTATCGGCGGCAGGATTGCCGCGGTAGGGAGCGATTAGATCGCTCCGTTACTCCTCGTAGTACCCCTCCGTGTAATCGTCGCCGTAGACGACTCCGGTACCGTAGACGCCCATGACGTCGCCGTCGATCTTCGACTCCGACGCCCAGCCCCACGTCGCGACGCACAGCGCGCCGGTCGCCATATGATCGAGCGTCGAGCTCTTGAAAAACTTCCCGAGGGCGAAAGCGATGATTCCCGCATTCGCCGGTACGCTCAACGAGTCGATCAGTTTGGGAACCTTGATTCCCTGCTTCTGGGCGAGACCGAGCGCAGCGGCTCCGGCGATCGCGGTCAATTGCGGCTGCGATGCGCCGAGAAACTTCCCGACTCCCGCACGCGCTTTGCGGTAATGCTTCCGCCCCGCCTTCCGCGCGCGAGTGATCGCGGCGGGCGCCGCAATCCGAATGGTGGGGGACGGCGCCTTTGCGGTAACCGTCCGAACGATCGTTTTTGCACTCTTGCGTCGTTTGGCCATTGCTTTACTTCCTTCCTTGGTTTATCGCGATCAATATGACCGCAATGATCGCGATCGGCACCAAAGACGATGCTAGATCGCTAATAATTCCGCCCGGCGTTTCGGGCGGGGGTCTCTGCACGGTATCGTCTTTCGACGTCTGCTTACCGTGCGGCGCGATCGTCGGAAGCCCTAATCCGGTATCGGGCGTCCAACGTGGTACCGATCGCACTACCTCGAATAACACCCAGATGTATTCGGGGCGCTCCTCGGTCGTGAGCTGCCGGACGTCGCCGGTATGCTCTATCAGCCACGACTGCCAACCGACCCGCGAGCGCGGAGTGTTGGGGACGTCGTGCCAGTACACCCCCGGGGGGATGGGGTTCCGCCGCTCAATCGTCACACGAGCTCCTCCGCACGGTGGAAAGGGTCACGCCCCAAGCGTACCACGTTACGCGGTGCGAACCCTCCTACGCGGTGTTTCGGGGCTGGATACGGGCTGGGCCGCGTAAACCCTTTCGCACATCCAACCAAAAAGCGAACAATTCCGCAGCGTTGCAAGTTGGTACTACAATTGCGTCACGGGAACCCGGAGGTTTCTATGCCTTGTGACAGCAGTCTGGACGACTCACTCATCAAACAAGTGGAAAGCCTGCGGGAGCTGCCGCCCGTGAGGCGTGCGACGGCCCGGCAGCGCATTCTCGAGCTCTTGCATCGCCGGCTCGGCTACCTCGACCCGACCGGAGACATTAGCCATCTCTATTGCGCGATCAAGCGTATCGAGATTGCGGAGATCTCAAACCCGGTGCGGCGCGCTGCGCTCTTGCTCCCGCTGGAGGGCGATCTAAAAGAGCTCGATCCCGACGGAACCGCGCAACGTCTCTGCGAAGCGATCGGTCTGGTCGTTCGCGAGCAATACAACGATCATGTAGGTGCAGCATGAGCGCCGACGAGATCGATCTCGAAGGAGACGTTAGCAATCTGTTCCGCGAGCGTGTGACGGAAGCTCCGCCGGGACCGGCAATCGCCAAACCGATCGAAGCGAACGTCATTATCGAGCGTGATACCGCCGCGCTCGAATCGATCGCCGCGTCGCTTGTCAAGATCGCCGCGTCGCTCGAAAAGAACGGGCTAGCGCTCGAACGCGCGTTCTACACGGGAGCGGCGGCCGAGGATGCCAAGGGTCGCTTCACTCTCTCGTTCGGCATGGTCGCGGCCGAGCTTGTTCGGCTCCTGAGTGCGCGGCGTCAGCAGGAGCGGCAGATCGTAATCCCCCGGGGTCGCTAATGGCACAGCGCTATAAGATCTCTGTCGAGATCGTCGTGCCGATGCGCGCGGATGATGACGATTCGGCCATCGAAAAGGCGCTCGATTATCTTGCGCGCCATCTCGCGGCCGGGGTCGAAGTCATCGAATCTTCGGCGGTGATCGTCGAAGATGAAGACTAATGGCGCGCTACTGGCGCCGCTGCCGCGGACCGCGCGAGCACTACGGGCGTTGCTCGCCGCGACGTCCACGCTGCCGCTGGTCGCGCAAGAAAGGAGCGAAGCAGATCACTTGCTATTGCGGGGCGTATCATTACCCGCATCGGAAGGGCTCGGGATATTGCGGCAACCCCGGGCGACTTTGGGCCGCGATCGGATTGTAAGATGATTCGGTTAGATCTGGCTCGGCTGAAAACGTCGAGCGAGTATGGCAGAAAACTGGAGGAAACCATGGCAACTTTCAAACGCAAAAACCGCACCGCAGAAAACGGCGACGCAAGCGCCGAAGCAGCGCCGACTATCAGCGAGGTCGAGATCGATCTCCGCCTGCCCGAGGGCGAATGGTGGCGCCCGTGGGAAGACGGCGACACGGAAGTGATCGTGCGACTCGAGCGGCTCCGCAAGGGCGAATTCGGGGAATACTTCGTGGCGCGCTCGATGCCGGACGGCGGGACGCTCTTCATCAATATTCACGCGATGCTGGAGGGGCTCAAAAAGTTCCTGAATCGCACCGTGAAGATCGAGTACTTGGGCAAGGACGAGACCCGCGGCCGCAACGGGGTGCACACATACCGCGCGGCCCTGATGACGGCGGGGCGAGCCGCCGCACGGCCGAACCGGCCCGCACGGCCCGACGCCGAACCGGACGCCTCCGACCATGAGGCGTGAGGACCAAGTCTCGGTTGCGGCCTGGGCAAACGAGACGTTCGGGCGAGCGATCAACGCCCGAATTGCGACACGCGCCAACGAGGAGATGGCAGAACTCTTGACCAAGTTAGCATCGTCACTCCCGGAGCCCGCGAAAACCGCGGCCGTCGGGAATGAGATCGCCGATGTTGTAGTCTGCCTCTATCGTCTCGCCACGAACCTCGGTCTGAACGTTCAGAACGAGGTTGAGAAAAAGATGGCCGTCAATCGATCACGCAAGTGGCAGCTGGACGGCTCCGGTTGCGGCTATCACATCCCCTAGACCCCAATGGCGCGCAAGCGCAAGCACAGCAAGAGGCCGGCGACTCGAAAGGGTCGCCGGCCTCGGCGCGTGAGGAAACATGGCAAACGATCGCCGCGAAAACGCGCGAAGACTCGAAGCGTGGGCCGCCGCGCGGTACCAAAGAAGCGCCGCCCCGCCCGAACGCGCCGAACCCGTTTACCCGATGCGCCGCGGCGTAAGGGTAAGAAGCCGATCCGTCGTAAAGACCGGGATTACCCGGAGCTAGTGGAGTACTTGGATGACCTCGCCGAAGCAGCTGACATTGACGTTTCCGACCTCTGGGACATGTACTACGGCTACGCCCCGGGCGGTGACGTCGGGGAGCTCTAACCTCTGCAACTGGCCCTGCTCTGGATGCGGTGCAGAACTAACCGATTACAATTCCTCGATCGGTACGCGCTACACGCGACAATGTCTAAGATGTTGGACCGATCTAATTCTGGAGGGCTCCGAACATGGCCGCAAGCGTTGAGATCTTACAGTGCCCGAATCACCAATATTACGCGATCGCTGTCAACGGAACCCGCATTGTCGGAACCAAGTGTTGTGGGTCGTGGGAAGTGCTCGCGCGTTGGCCGCTTACACGCGAGCTCGTGATACAGATTCGCGACGCGCTCAAGAGGGGGAAGCGCATGCGGCCGGCTCCGAAGGCGTTGCCGCCTCATGAGTCGCGGGGGCGGTAAGTGCGGTAAGGTTCGTTGGATCGGCCTAGACGGGGAGGGGCTAGGCAGATCTCCGCATTGCTACGTCCTTTTGGCGTGGAGCGATGTAGATGGGCGGACCGAGAGCATCGAGCGACGTCGGGGGCTAGGGAGCGCGGAGTGTTTCGAGTTCATTCTTGAAACGACTCCGCGCGATGCGCACATCGCCGGATTCTATCTCGGGTATGACTGGACAATGATGCTCCGAGATCTGCCGGATCGTCATGTGTACCGATTGTGTCGCCCCGAGACTCGCGCACGCCCGAGCGACGAGGGCGGGGGGTTCACGTGGGTGCGTTGGCGCGGGTTCCGGTTGCACTACCTCGCCGGCGCAATGTGGATTCGCCGCGATCGAGAGACGCGCGTCATCTGGGATGTGGGTAAGTACTATCAATCCTCGTTCGTGGAAGCGTTGGAGAAGAACGAGATCGAAGCGCCACGCAAGATGATCGCCGCAATGAAGGACGAACGCGGATCGTTCAAGTGGAAAGACTTCCGGCGGATCAAGGCCTATTGCTTCGCGGAGTGTGCGGCGCTGGCTCAGCTGGCTAACAAGCTCGACGCGCAACACCACGCGGTAAACGTGCGCCCGAGGGCATGGCACGGGCCGGGGTCGACGGCCGGCGCGGTGCTCGGTGCGCACAATATCGACGTACTACGCGGCGATCCGCCGGAAGCGGTGCGCGTCGCGGCCGATCATGCCTTTTTCGGCGGCCGGTTCGAGCACTCATGCATAGGACTACAGCGATCGGTTTGGGGTTACGACATTACAAGCGCGTATCCCAATCAAACTCAACATCTCCCGTGTCTTCTGCATGCTCGGTGGCGTCATTCGCGGCGAGAAGGTTCGATAGCAAAAGCAGACCGATTCGCTCTCGTGCACTACAGGGTAACCGACGTTGGAGATCGCGCTTGGGGGCCACTACCTTGCCGACTCGAGAGCGGCTCGATCGTTTTCGCACGCGGGGGTTTCTCCGGCTGGACATGGCAAGACGAGTACAGAGTAGCACGTGACGGCTGGGATGGGGTCGAGTTTATAGAGGCTTGGATCTGCGAATCGGACTGTAATTGCGTGCCGTTCGGATTCGTTCCCGAGCTCTTCCGCGAGCGCATTCGGAACCCTGCGAATAAGCAGATCTTCAAGTTCATTCTGAACTCGCTCTATGGCAAGCTGGCGCAGAGTGTCGGCCGGCCGCGATTCTCGTCGCGCATCTGGGCCGGCATGATTACCAGCGGTACGCGCGCGCAATTGTTGGAGCTGATCTTACGACACAAGGACGAGAGCAATGTCTACGCGCTCGCGACCGATGGGCTCTATTCAGGCGAAAAGATCAACGTTGGCGAGCGTAAGACTCCAGAGCTTGGAGCTTGGGAGCGCAAGTCAGAGGGCGATGCATGGTTCGTGCGCCCGGGTATCTACTGGTCGGAAAACACGTTGCGTGCGCGCGGGCTCGGACGCAAAACGTTCCGCGAGCATCGCAAGACATTCATCGAAGCGATCGAAGCGGGGCGCGACCACGTGATACTAGACCCGGTACCGCAATTCGGAAGCGCGCGTCAGCACGTGCGCCGGCTCCGATCAAACGGCTCGCTGAAACGCGGATCTCTGTACGGGGAATGGTATGACGTCCGGCCGCGGACTAGCCTGCTCGCGGCACCGAAACGCAATCTCGATTGGAGCCTGATCATGCTGCCCGGGGTCGAGTCTCGCGCTTACTCGAAGGCTCCGCCGAGCCCAGACGCCGCGATCTTTCAAAAGATCGAGCTACTAATAGGAGGTAGAGTGTGACCATCAAAGAAACGCCCGCCGTTCAACCCACGTTCGAGATCGAATACTACCGCGCCGCGGTGCATGCGGAATTAAACGCATGGTTCGACCCGACTCCGATCCCTTACTCGCTTACCGGCGCAGATTACATGCTGCTGTGCGAAGGAGAAGACGAATGAAAACGACGCTCATGCTCGTAACCACGCATCGCGGAATCTCCGATGATACGTGGGAATCGATCTTTCGGACAGAATGTCCGAACGTGCTCAAAGTCAAGGGTCAGGCGTGCATCGATCGAGCCCGGTCTATTGCGTTCGATCAGGCCTATGCGCAGCTGAAGATCAATGGCGATCTCGACATGGTGCTTTGCATTGATGATGACATGGTGTTTAAGCCGAACGATGCATGCCGCGTGGTCGACTCCGCGCGCCGCGACGGTATTGCAACGTCGGCCGTCGCAGTGAACTCAGCCGGTCTCGTGACGCATAAAGTGTATGGCGATCGCTTCGTAACCGGCCTCGCGTTCATTGCGATCCCGCGCAAGCTCTTTATTGCGGTCGGAGCATCGCTCCAACGCTGCGGCCCGACCCGTATCTGGTGCCGAAACGGCCCACATCCGGAGTTCCCGGACCAGTGGATCGGGGAAGATTACGATCTATGTGTAAAGCTGGGCGGGGTTCTGGTGCATGAGGGGGTATCGGTCGGTCACGTGAAAGAAAAGATCTTATGGCCTTGACTAATCGATCGACTATTGCTAGGTTGATCGATAGGAGGTTCCCCAATGAAGTTCGAGAATGACACCGAGACTGGAATCAAGGCGTACATGGCCCGCTGTAACTGCGACCGCGAGACGGCGATTGCAGATCTCCTTGATGTGGGGATCGGGCGCGTGGCGGCGCTCGATCGGCACAGCAAGAGTAAGGGGGTCAAGCCGCGCGCGGGGAAGGGAAAGAGGAA
>Ga0075420_100004551_pt1 | contig 12148 bp, 10 predicted proteins | sample SoiMetdeltSBSDD4_FD_75296 | JGI IMG/M metagenome (GOLD analysis project Ga0075420, IMG submission 75296) | Bulk soil microbial communities from a Populus tree surrounding site in Tennessee, USA - Soil MetaG P. deltoides SBSDD4 | ecosystem: Environmental > Terrestrial > Soil > Tree plantation... | reverse complement strand
GGAGGGGTCGCTTCGGTCTGCGGTGCGTGGAACCGAAGCGTCGCCTCCTCGCCGGGGATGGCCGCGTCAGGGATGGCCGCGTCAGGGATGGCCGCGTCGGGGATGGCCGCGTGAGGATACGACTGTGCGAGGACCGGGGGCGGCTCGTACGTGAGGTGCTCCACGAGTTCCTCGGCGCTCTGCCATCGCAGCGCGGGATCCTTCTCGAGCGCTCGCTCGATGACGACGAGCAGGTTCGCCGGCACGCGTGGCCTGAGCGTCGTGATCGACGGGAGACGCTCGTGTTTCTGCTTGTAGATGATGCTGTACAGGTTCTCCCCTGCCCACGCCCGACGTCCGGTGAGCAGCTCCCAGCCGAGCACGCCGACGCTATAGATGTCGCTCCGACCGTCGACGCGTCTGCCGTCGATCTGCTCAGGCGACATGTAGTGGGGCGTGCCGAGTGCCGCTCCCAGCTGCGTGATCGGAGCGTCGCCGTCGATGCGACGAGCGATCCCGAAGTCCGAGAGGAGCGCCCTGCCGGTCGTGTGGTCGAGGAAGACGTTCTCGGGTTTCACGTCGCGGTGCACGATCCCGCGGCGGTGCGCGTACGCCAGCGCGTTTGCCACGTCCCGAAGGACGTTCTCCGTCGCTTCGGCGCTGAAGGCCCCGTATTCGCGAAGCCGGTCGCGCACGGTGCCGCCGGCGATGTACTCCATGATGATCGCGACGGCGCGGTCGCCGATCTCCTCGATGGCTTCGGTGCGAACGATGTTCGGATGGTCGAGGTCGGCGACGGTCCGGGCTTCGCGCGCGAAACGCTGGAGCACGTCAGGATCGTCGAGGTAACGCGCGCGAATCGCCTTGATCGCGAAGACTCGGCCGTTGTCGCGCCGCCGCGCGAGATAGACCGCAGCCATTCCGCCTCGGCCCAGCTCGCGGATCAGCTCGTAGTCGCGCTCGAGTGCCTCGAGGTCAGTCGGAAAATCGGCTTCTGATGACATCGGCTCCGCGACAGACTGAGCGATGTCATTGCCGGATGCGTGCCGGACTGGCGAGGGACGAGAGACTGAGGACTAGGGACTGGGTACTGGAACTCGGCCGACGCCGGGAACCCGAGAACGTCGACCGAGAAAGCTCACGACCGACAACCGATGACTGGCGACGGACGACTCATCCTGCTCACGCCGAGCGCGGCTCTGCCAGTGTTGGCGACGCGAGCTCCGGGTGCAGGCGTTGACCCGTTGGGCAGAGCTGGTAGACGGCGCAACGGCCGCATGCCGGGGCGCGATAGTAACAGCACTGCTGGCCGTGCAGCATGAGGACCTCATGGTTGTCGTAGACCTGCTGGGCCGTGAGGCCGGCGGGCAGCTGAGATTCGAGCACCGCGTGCGCAGGACCTACATCGAGGCTCTCCGGGATCAGGCCAAGCCGCTGAGCTACGCGGTGGTGATGACTGTCCACGGGAAGCGCGGCCATCCGCAGGCGGCTGAATAGGAGCGTAGCCGCACTCGTCTTCGGACCGACGCCTGGGAGCTGCTCGAGCCAGGCGCGCGCGTCGGCGACGGGAAGGTCCGCGAGAAAGTCGAGCGATACCTCCCCGCGGAGCCGGGTGATCTCTCGAAGCACGTGTTGGATGCGCGGCGCCTTCTGCTCCGGCCAGGTCACCGCAGTGATCGCCGCCTGGACGTCTGCCGTCGCCGCATCGCGAACGGCCTCCCACGTTCCTAACGTGGCGCGCAGCGACTTGAACGCCTTCCCCGAGTCGCTATTGCGCGTCCGATGCGAGAGCAGCGAGGAGATGAGCTCGCTCACCGGATCCATGTCGTGGAAGTAGCGGATCGGACACCGATACTCCTCGCAGAGTATCTGGTGAACCATCCACGCTTTCACGCGGAGCGTATTCTCCGACTCCACACGCTTGCTCGAATCGGCCACTCGACGTCCTCGACCCGCCACACGTTCCTCCATCCACATCCGAGGAGTCAGCGTGATTCATAACGAGTGCCAAGTCGGGAATCGGGAATCGGCCATGTGAGCTTTGGCGGCGAGTGGCTGGCATCGACGCTAAGAGGTATGCGGATGGTGCGGACGAATCGGATCGCGCGGACCGGTCCGAGGCCCTGGTACGATCGACCGTCCCGCGACAGGCTCGCTTGCGGCGACCGCCGGCTCGCGCACGGCGCGTGCGGGCTCGCCGCTGCGGCCGGATGCCCGCTCCGCGTCCTCTTGGAGACCGCACTGGTTCGAGCGGAGCTGCTCCGCCCGGTCTAGTAACGCACGATCCGGCTCCATCTCGAGGTCCGCCCGGAGGAGCGCGGCGTGCACCCTCACATGCCGGATCGCGCCGGCGCGGTCCCCAGCCGACTCGAGCGCCTCGACCAGCCTCACTGCGATGCGGCCGTCGTACGGTCGAAGGGCGGCGAGCCGCCGCCACCATTCCACGGCACGCGCGCTGTCGCGCCCGTGCGCAGCCTGAAGCGCCAGGGATTCGAGCGCCGCGGCGTATGTAAACTCCAGCCGCTCACGCGCGGCGTCCACCCAGCGCTCGAACTCTCGCGCGTGCGACAGGAAGAAGCCGTCGAGAAACGCCCCGCCGTAGAGCCCGGCCGCACGCTCGAGATTGCCCGCGGCGATCGCCCCCTCGAACGCCGCCACGTCGCAGTCGACCAAGTCAGGGTGGAACCGCAGATAGTCACCCGAGGATAGGATCGCCCGCTCCCCGAGCGCCCGGCGCAGGGCGTGGACGGACTGATTCAGGAGGTTGCGTGCGCGGTCGGCGTCGCGCTCCGGCCACAGGTACGCGATGGCCTTGTCGCGGCTCAGCGCACAGGGATGGTGTACGGCCAGGAGCGCCAGGAGCGCCAGGCGGTGCCGCTGCGCGGCCTGGCCGCTGAGGACGTCGTGATCGCTCTCGATGGATAGGCCGCCGAACAGCTTGAGAACGAACATGAATCGGTGGGGCCGCAAATAAAGCGCCCGTAAAGCGCGCGTAAAGCGCCTCGGCCAAACATGCGTAGCAACGTGGCGGAATCAAGAGCTTGGCCTTCACAGCGAGGTGACTATGCTCGGCAATCGGATGATGAAGGGGTTCGCGCTCGTTGCGGGAGGCCTGCTCATCGAGGGCTGCGACCACGCGGCCGAGGCGCCCGTGGGACCTGCTTCGCCACCAGTCGCGGTGCTCGCGGCGGTCGGGGACCCCGGTGGGTCGACGAACGCCGTCATCACCTGGAACGCGAACGCAGGCGACGCCGCAATCGCGGCTTGTATCGCGCCGTTCGACAACCCGCTCCACGAATCACGGCTCTACGCCATGATGCACCTGGCCATCCACGACGCCCTGAACGCCATCGACCGTCGCTATCGTGCCTACGCGTTTACTGCCACAGTTCAGGGGCCCGTGTCGCCCGAGGCTGCTGTCGCCGCGGCCGCACGCGACGTGCTCGTCACGCTGATCGGTCAGATACCTGCTCCGTTCCCGCCAGCATGCATCACGGCTGGGATTGCCAGCGTCGAGGCCGACTACGCGACCGCTTTGGCCGGGATCCCGGACGGCGTTGCCAAGACCGAGGGGCTGCGCGTCGGACGGGACGCCGCCGCGGCGATCCTCGCCCTGAGAGCCGACGACGGTTCGGACACGCCATTGTTGGATACTGATTACCCGCAGGGCACCGCGCCCGGCGAGTATCGCTTCACGCCCGGGTTCTCCTTCGTGTTCGCGCCCGACTGGGCTGACGTCACACCGTTCGTGCTGCGGAAAAGCTCGCAGTTCCGCCCGGAGCCGCCCGACAAGGTCACGAGCCGGAAATACACCGCGGACTTCAACGAGATCAAAACGCTTGGGGGCGACGGCGTCACCACCCCCAGCGCGCGCACCGCAGAGCAGACCGAGATCGCCCTGTTCTGGGTCGAGAGTTCACCACTGCAGTGGAATCGGATCGCGCGAATAGTCGCCATGGACCAGGGGCTCGGCCTGTGGGAAAGCGCGCGGCTGTTCGGCCTGCTCAACATGGCGCTCGCCGACGGCTACGTGGCCTCCTTCGACACCAAGCGGCATTACAAGTACTGGCGCCCAGTCACCGCCATCCGATTGGCGGATACGGACGGCAATCCGCGTACGGACGCCGACCCAACGTGGACCCCGCTGGTCCCGACGCCGCCGATCCCCGACTACGAGTCGGCGCACAGTGTCGAGGGAGGTGCGGCGGCACGCGTCCTCGAGGAATTCTTCGGGACGGACGCGATCCCCTTCACCACCTGTAGCTTGACGCTCCCCTTGGGAAGCCGGTGCGGCGACGCGTCGCCCGTGCTCCGGTCGTTCCTCAGCTTCTCCGAGGCGGCGGCCGAGAACGGTCTCTCCCGCATTCTCGTCGGCTTCCACTTCCGGAATGCAGTCGAGGAGGGAATTGTGCGCGGCAGTCGAATCGGCGATCAGACCGTTCACCACTTCCTCCGGCCGGTAGGCGGCCGGTAGCTGGTGTCGAGGCGGTGACATCGGCGAGGACATGGACGCAACGAAGCGGCCCGACAACAGCGTGTTGTCGGGCCGCGAACGTTGTGAATGCCAGAAACGACCGATCCGCTCCGGGCGACGCGCGGGTTCCCTTCCCGCGGCCCGATTTGGCTCACTGCACCGCGTTGATGATGTCGAAGATCGGGAGGGACATCGCGACGAGCATGCCGCCGACCACCCCGCCCAGGAACACGATCATGATCGGCTCGAGGAGCGAGAGAAGGCCGCTCACCGCCGCGTCCACTTCCGCGGAGGGTGTTCTCCGACTCCACCGGCCTCCGCGACTCCTCTGCTCGACGTCCTCGACCCGCCACAGGCCCTCCATCCGAATCCGGACGGGCGCGTGTGTCATAACGAGTGCCATGTCGGGAATCGGGAATCGGGAACCCCAGGGTGGTGGCGCACAAGGACGTGACGGCCGACGTGTCGTCGCCGCGTCCAACATCGATCGCGGTGATGCTCGATGAGACACGTTAGGCGCCGGCGTCTTCTATTTCAGGGGTAGGATCCGAAGCCGTCGCGCTGCACGGTCCGTCGGGCGATACCCGACATGCGCGCGGGCATTGGCGTGACTGACATGTTGCCGGCTCCCGTCGCATCTTTCTCGGGGGTTAGAGGTACGACGGCCGCGACCACGAGGCGCGCGTATGGACGACCATGGCGTTGGCGAGGTCGCGACGGCCGGGTTGGATACATCTCCGCGCCACGGCGGCGCTCGACCGGCGCCGATCGCGTTACCAGAGCCGCCCCAGCAGGTGGCCGGCCGCCCCGCTGGCGGTGCGCGGAAACGAACCGGCAGCCCGCTCCCAGGAAAGAGCTCTGGTGCGCGCCGACAACTGCGATGGGTGATCGCAGCGTTGGTCGTTCTCACGATCGTTGCGGTGGTGGCGTGGCGTGCACTCCCGACGCGCGTGTCGGCGACCACGGTCGCGCGGCGCGACGTGGCGCGCACGCTCGTACTCACCGGGCGCGTGCGCCCGCCCGCGCGGCCACGCCTCGGCGCGAGCGTGTCTGGAACCGTACGGCAGGTGCTCGTTCGAGAGGGCGACCACGTCAGCCGCGGTCAGCTGTTGGTGCGACTCGATGACGCCGAGCCGACCGCAGCAGTCGCGCGAACGCGTGCGGCGCTGGCCACCGTAGAAGCGCAAACCCGCTCGACGGCCGACCAGGCCGATCTCGCGTTGAAGCAGGCGAACCGGGACCTCGATCGGGCGCGCGCGCTGCATGCGCAAGGTGCCATCAGCGCACGCGACCTGGAGACGGCCGAGCGCTCGGCAGCGGATGCACGATCGCAGCTGGACGCCGCACGCGCAGGTACCGCCGCCGGCGGGGCGACGAGGCTCGCCGACGTGGCGCGTGCACGCGCGGCGGTGACGGAAGCGGAGGCACGACTGGCGCTCACGCGCGTGACGGCACCTGCGCCCGCCACGGTACTCTCGCGAGCCGTGGAATTGGGCGACGCGGTCGTGGCCGGCCAGGTGCTCCTCGAGTTAGCGCTCGACGGGCCCACGGAGCTGGCCGCTTACCCGCGAGAGGAGAACGTCGCCGACCTGAAGACCGGAGCCAGCGCGCTCGCATCGGCCGACGCGTATCCCGGACGCACGTTCGTCGCCCAAGTGTCCTGGCTCGCGCCTGTGGTCGACCGAACGCAGGGCACCGTGGAAACCCGCTTCTCCGTTCCTGACCCCCCGGACTACCTGCGCGCGGACATGACGGTCTCGATCAACGTCGAGGTGGAACGCCGCGCCGGTGCGCTGGTCGTTTCGCTGGACCTGGTCGGCGATGCGAAGTCTGCTGCTCCCTGGGTCGTGGTGGAGCGCGCAGGTCGTGCGACTCGACAGCCCGTGCGCCTCGGAATCCTGGGCGACCGCGAAGCGGAGATCCTCGACGGGCTCGCCGTGGGCGATCGCGTGTTGCCCTCCGAGATCGAGTCGGGACGGCGGGTGCGAGTCATCGGGACCGCGAGCGCGGCGCCCGGCGCGCGGATCGGTCCGGAGCGCTGACATGCCGTTCGAGCTGCTCGTCGCCCTCCGCTATCTGCGCGAAGGAAAGGGCCAGACCTGGCTCATCCTCACGGGAGTCGGCGTCGGCGTCGGCGTCATCATCTTCCTCTCTGCACTGATCGGTGGGCTGCAGGAAAGCCTGGTCGCACGCACGCTCGGTACGCAGGCGCACGTGGTGGTGCGGCCGCGCGAGGAAATGCCGCGCGTTCTCCCGTCGTCCGGGGGCGCGGTGCGCGAAACGCAGGTCGAGCGCCCGGCGCAGCGCGTCCGCTCGATCGTGCAATGGCAGCGCGCGCGCGCCGACATCGCGCGCCTCGAGGGAGTCGTCGCCACGGCGGCCACCATCTCCGGCGCGGCCATGGCGGTGCGCGGGGACGGAGCGAGCTCGGTGATGGTGCGCGGCATCGAGCCCGAGAGCTACCGGCTGATCGTGCCGCTCGATTCGTTCCTGGTGGATGGGCGCATCGACCTCACCGGATTTCGCGCCGTCATCGGGACGAAGCTCGCACGAGATCTCGGTCTGTCGGTGGGCGATCGATTCCGGCTGCGTGTCGGTACGGAAACCGCGGATGGTGCGAGCGGCGTCTACACCGTGAGTGGGCTCTTCGACTTCGGCAACGAAGATCTCAACGAGCGGTGGGTCTTCGTCTCGCTGCGCGCGACGCAGAGCATGTTCGGTCTCGAGGGCGGCGTCTCGACGATCGAGGTGAAGGGCGCGCAGATCTACGACGCCGAGCCGCTCGCCCAAGCGATCGCCGGGCGTACGGGGCTCGAGGCCAACAGCTGGATGCGCACCAACGCGCAGCTGCTGACGGGACTCCGCTCCCAGAACGCATCCAGCGTCATGATCCAGACGTTCGTGATTCTGGCCGTGGCGCTCGGGATCGCGAGCGTGCTCGCCGTCTCGGTCGTGCAGAAGTCGCGTGAGATCGGAATCCTTCGTGCCACCGGCACGACGACGCGGCAGGTGATGCGGATCTTCCTGATCCAGGGCGCCATTCTGGGTTCGCTGGGGTCTGCCGTCGGTATCGCGATCGGCGTCGGCCTCGGGCTGATGTTCTCACGCATGGCGCTCAACCCGGACGGCTCGCCCACATTCCCCGTGACGCTCGACGCGGTGCTGTACCTCCGCTCGGCGGCGCTCGCGTTAGGCGTCGGACTCGCTGCCGCCGTCCTCCCGGCCCGCCGTGCCGCGCGAACGGACCCGGCGGAGATCATCCGCTATGGTTGACGTCGGACCTCCCGGACCTCCCCTGCCAGCCACGTCGGACCCACTGCTGCGCCTCGAGGGCGTGACGAAAGACTTCGGTACACGCGTCGTGACGCACGTGCTGCGCGGGATCGACCTCATCGTGGAGCCCGGCGAGTTCCTCGCGCTCACCGGCCCGTCCGGCTCGGGGAAGACGACGCTGCTCAATCTCATCGGCCTGCTCGATCGACCCACCGCCGGGCGCATCGAGTTCGACGGGTGGGATGTCGGCCAGCTCGACGACACCCAGGTCACAGCACTGCGGGGCCGCGGCATCGGGTTCGTCTTCCAATTCCACTACCTGCTCCCGGCGTTCACCGCGCAGGAAAACGTGATGTTGCCATTGCTCGCCGACCGCGGCCGCCGCGACCTCGAGATGGAGGAGCGCGCGGCGTCGCTGCTCACGGAAGTCGGACTCGCCGAGCGCGCGGCATACCGCGCCACCGACCTCTCCGGCGGCCAACAACAGCGGGTGGCACTCGCCCGTGCGTTGATCATGCGGCCGCGCCTCGTGCTGGCCGATGAGCCGACGGGCAATCTGGACACCGAGTCCGGTGATCAGGTGTTCGAGCTGCTGCGAGCGCTCAACGATCGGTACGGCACCTCGTTCATCATCGTTACGCACGACGACGGCCTGGCCGCGCGCTGCGACCGTGTGGTGCATTTGATCGATGGGCAGGTGGCGTCCGATTCGCGCAATGCGGTCGCGTCGCACACCACGCCCTGAGCGGAACGTGCCGAGCGCTCGCGACTGCGACCGGGTGCGCGACAGGCTCCATCGGGAGTGTCACCGGTTCGATCACGACGTCGTGCTGCGCGGTGACACGCCCGAGCTGGAGTGAGGTCAGACGGGAGCTCGGATAAGCGCGCTCGCGCGGTCAGGGCTTCTTCCCGGGCGCCGGCGCGGCCGGCAACGACGCGAGAATCCGACGCATCTCGGCAATCTCGCGTTCCTGCCCTTCGCGGGTCTTCTTCGCAAGCTCCTTCACGCGCGTCGTGGCCTCGCTGTGCTCCGCGAGCAGCGAGACCTCGATCCCATCCTGGTGGTGCGAGATCATGTGCTCGAGGAACATGCGGTCGAAGTCGCGCGACATCATAGGCATCGGCGCGGCCTGGTGGGCCGCATGTGCGGTCGTGTCACGACGCATCGGCATCGAGTCCATCGTCGGGCGCGCAGCACCGCTGTCAGTCATGCGGTGCATGCCCATCATCTGCATCATGGAGTGCATCATCGACGTCCTGGAGGAGTCGGAGCCGAAGAGCGTCTTGCGCGTCGCCTTGAGCTGCGCGAGCTCCTTCTTCTGGGCGTCGGCCATCCTGCGCGCCAGCAGCTTCACGGCGTCGGTCCGCGCCTCCGTCGCCGCGTGCTCCGCCATCATCGTGACCATGTCATGATGCGGGATCATCAGGTCGATGAACGCGCGTGACGCGTCGTGGTACGGCGCGCCCATCACTCGCGTGGGCGCCTGGGATTGTAGTGGAGCGCTCGCCGCCGTTGCGGCTGCGAGGATCGAGAGGCGGAGTAGCGTACGTGGCATGGGTTCCTCCCGGAGTGATGCGTCCGACTGTTGTGCGAACGCTGACTCGCAGGGGCCGCGCCACCGAGTCGCGACCGGGGGCTGGCGGCGCGCGATGGCCGGTGGATCGCGAGTGGCGGCGGAGGCGAGGTGAGCAGTGTACGCGCGGTGGACCGCGATGCACGCGACGCGGTGACACCGGCGCCGTTTCCTCGCCGCGGCCCAAACGCCGAACGGGGGCCTGATGGCCCCCGTCGGTACGGTAACGCCGAGCCCGATGCCCGATTACTGCACCGCGTTGATCATGTCGAAGATCGGGAGGTACATCGCGACGACCATGCCGCCGACCACCACGCCGAGGAACACGATCATGATCGGCTCGAGGAGCGAGAGAAGGCCGCTCACCGCCGCGTCCACTTCCTCGTCGTAGAAGTCCGCGATCTTCGAGAGCATCTCGTCCAGACCGCCCGTCTGCTCACCGACCGCGATCATCGAGATCACCATGGGCGGGAACACCTGCGACTTCTGCAGCGGCGCGGCGATCGTGTCGCCACCGGCGATCGACGCGCGCGACGCCATGATCGCGTCCTGAATCACGCGGTTGCCCGCGGTCTTCGCCGTGATCTCGAGGCCGTCGAGGATGCTGACGCCCGACGAGATCAGCGTGCCGAGCGTACGGGTGAAACGAGAGACCGCTGATTTTCGGAGCACATCGCCCAACACGGGCATCTTCAGCAGCATCTTGTCGATCGCGAGCTTCCCGCTTGGCGACGCGTAATAGCGCTTGAGCAGCCAGACGCCCCCGCCCATGCCGCCGAGGATGAGGTACCAGTAGCTCTTCAGGAATCGCGACAGCCCGATCACGATGCGCGTCGGCAGTGGCAGTGCCAGGCCGACGGACGCGAACATGCTCTCGAACACCGGAATGACGAAGAGGAGGAGCACGGCAATCGCGATCACGGCGACGCTCATGATGACGCCCGGGTAGATCATGGCGCCCTTCACCTTTCTGATGAGCGCGTCGTTCTTTTCCATGAACGTCGCGAGACGCATCAGAATGGTGTCGAGAATACCGCCCGCTTCACCGGCGGCCACCATATTCACATAGAGCTCGCTGAACGCGTTCGGATGCTTCCCGAGCGCGTCGGCGACGGTGTGCCCGGACTCGACGTCGAACACGACGGCGCGGGTGACGTCGGCGAGGGCCTTGTTCTCGGTCTGCTTCGCGAGGATGTCGAGCGCCTGCACCAGCGGCAGACCGGCGTTGATCATCGTCGAGAACTGGCGGGTGAAGATGACGATGTCCCGCATCTTGATGGACCCGCGGGCCTTCGTCTTCTTCGTCTCCTCGTCCACCTTCACGACGCTCATGCGCTGGCGCCTGAGCTGCGCGACGACTTCCTCGCGCGACGGCGCGTCGATCGTGGCGGTCTTCAGCTCGCCGTTTACCGCTCGCGCTGTGTATGTAAATGTCGGCATCTTCTCTGCCCGTTAAGTGTCGGGTTCGTGACGCTGGGACCAGGGACGAGGGACCGGGGACGAGGGGAAACGGCGGACGGACTCTCAGTACGACTTCGGCTGTGCGCCTTCTCCCTGGTCCCTGGTCCCGAGTCCCTCGTTCCTATTTCCGTCCTGCCCCGGCCCGCTCCCGGTTCAATCCGCCGGTCAACGGCCGCTCTTCCCTCGTGCCGCCGCTGCCGTCATCGAGTGGCACACGGCCGATCATGCGGAGGAACTCGTTCGGGTCGCCCGACACGCGGAGGCACTCCTCGTCCGTCACCTCTCGGCTCATGTAGAGCTGGTAGAGAGCGTCGTTGAGCGTCTGCATGCCGTACTTCTTGCCCGACTGCATGAGCGAATAGATCTGATGGATCTTGTCGTCGCGGATCAGCGCGCGGATCGCGGGCGTCACGACGAGGATCTCCGCCGCCATCGCGCGCCCTCGGCCCTTGGCCTTGGGGAGCAGCGTCTGCGTGATGATCCCCTCGAGCACGAACGCGAGCTGGGCGCGGACCTGCGACTGCTGATGGCTCGGGAAGACGTCGATGATACGGTTGATCGCCTCGGCCGCCGAGTTGGTGTGGAGCGTGGCGAACGCGAGGTGACCGGTTTCGGCAATCGTCAGGGCAGCCTGGATCGTTTCCAGGTCGCGCATCTCACCGATCAGGATCGTGTCGGGGTCTTCGCGCAACGCGTACTTGAGCGCGTTAGCGAACGACTTCGTGTCGGTGCCGACCTCGCGCTGGTTGACGATGCAGCCCTGGTGCCGGTGGATGAACTCGATCGGATCTTCGACCGTGATGATGTGGCCTTTGCGCTCGCGATTGATCTTGTCGATCATCGCGGCGAGCGTCGTCGACTTGCCGGAGCCCGTGGGACCGGTGACGAGCACGAGACCGCGTGGCTTCTCCGCCATCTTCGCGATCACGCCCGGCAGGCCAAGATCAGTGAAGGAGCGGATGTTGAACGGGATCTGTCGAATGACCATCGACACGCAGCCGCGCTGCTTGAAGCAGTTGCCGCGGAAACGCGCCAGGTTCTGGATGCCGAACGAGAAATCGAGCTCGTCCTCCATCTCGAACCGCTTCTTTTGATTCTCGGTGAGCACCGAGTACGCGAGCTGCAACGTGTCCTTCGGCGTCAGCACGTACTCCAGCCCGGAGTTCGTGATGTCTCCGTCGACGCGGAGCTTCGCGCGCTCGCCGGCGGTGATGTGCAGGTCGGACGCGTCGCGCTCGATCATCTCCTCGAGGAGCGCGCGCAGGTTGACGCTAGTGCCGGCAGCGGGAGCGGTCATGGAAGCGAGTGTGGCGATGCGAGTGTTTCGGGGACGCCTGACTACGTTACGAGACGGACTGACGGGCGCGTCCGTAACTGCGGGTGGATC
>Ga0075420_100004550_pt1 | contig 12150 bp, 10 predicted proteins | sample SoiMetdeltSBSDD4_FD_75296 | JGI IMG/M metagenome (GOLD analysis project Ga0075420, IMG submission 75296) | Bulk soil microbial communities from a Populus tree surrounding site in Tennessee, USA - Soil MetaG P. deltoides SBSDD4 | ecosystem: Environmental > Terrestrial > Soil > Tree plantation... | reverse complement strand
CGCGTCGTCCTGGGTGATCTTCAGCGCACCAGTCGTTGACGTGATCTGCTGAGCCGGCTGTCCGGCAGACGTCTGAGATGCCTGTGGGGGTTGTGCGGGGGGCGTCGCTGCCTGTCCGAATGCGGACACCGACAGGCCGGAACCGAACATGAGCGCAGCCACGGTCAGGGCCGTGCCACGCCGCAAACAGGCCGATATTTGTTGCTGGAAACGCATTGCTAGTCTCTCCAAAATGCCGGGGATGACGATTTCCCGCGAATGAATATCAAAAACCGTGCGCGGTCGCGGGCCGCACGCTCCAAGGGGTCGGGGGTTTCAAATTATACTAACGAAGCCCCGACCGTTCAGTTCCGGCCCTTTGTCAGGTTCCAAGGATTAGACGTCCATGCGCCCACTCGGTATGGTTTTCGCGGCAGCACTGTTTCTTGCCCCTTCGGTCTTCGTCAGCGCCGACCAGAGCGCTGCCGCGAAACGGCCGGCGGCGGCCCAGTCCGGACGCTTCGACCTCACGGTTGACAGCATCATGCGCGGCCCGGACCTCGTCGGGTACCCGCCGACCGACCTCCGATGGTCGGCCGATTCCCAACGCCTTTACTTCGAGTGGCGCAAACCCGGCGAGGACGAGGCTTCGACCTACGAAGTCGCTCGCGCGGGCGGCGCGCCTCGCAAGCTCTCGGACGAGGAGCGAAAGAAAGTCCCGTCCGCGACCGGCCGCTGGGACGAATCGCGGCGGCGTGTCCTGTTTGTAGACGGTGGAGACGTCGTTCTGGTTGACGCCCAGAGCGGCACCCGCAGACAAATCACCAGGACCACCGGCAACGAGAGCAGCCCGCGCTGGGCCAGAAACGACACACACATCACGTTCGTCCGTGACGGCAACCTCTTCATCGTGCCGGTCGATCCTGGCGGGGCGTCGTTGCTGACCCAGTTGACCGATGCCGGTCCGCGTCGCGCGGATCCGCGCCTGACCGACAGCCAGAAATTCATTCGCGAGGAAGAAGAGAAACTGATCGAGTACGTCAAGAAGCAGAACGAGGAACGCAAGAAGCGCGAGGAAGAGCAAAAGAAAGAGCAGCTCCCGAAGTTCGAGCTGCAGGAGCGTCAGACGGCGGCGGACATGATGCTCTCGCCCGACGACACCCATGTCTTCATCGTCGTCGGCGAACGTCCGGCCGGATCGAAGAGCACGATCGTGCCGAACTACGTGACCGAGACCGGATACACCGAAGATATTCCTGCGCGCACCAACGTCGGCGACACGCAGGACCGTCGCCTGCTGGCGGTGCTGAACCTGAAGACCGGTAAGGCCGTGTGGGCTGATAGCAGCTTTGCGCCGCCGGTTGCCGAAGAAGAGCGCCCGGCAGCGCCCGATGCGACGACGCCGGAAGGTCGGCCGGGACGGAAGGCGGAACGCGACATCCGCTGGGGGATGCCTGCCATCTCAGACGATGGAAAGCTGGTCGTGGCGAGCGCGCGTTCGGCTGACAACAAGGAACGCTGGCATGTGACGCTCGATCCCGAGTCGGGAAAGACGAAGGTCGTCGATCATCTGCGCGACGAGGCCTGGATCCGCGAAGGTGGAGGCGGGTTCGGCGCGCCGAGCATCGAGTTCCTGCCCGACAACCGGCGCGTCTGGTTCCTCTCCGAGCGTGATGGCTGGATGCACGTGTACACGCTGGATGTGTCGGCCGCCGAGGCGAAAGCCACGCAGCTGACGTCAGGCAAGTGGGAGGTCACGGCTGCCGTCCTGTCGGCGGACAAGAAGAAGTTCTACATCAACACTACAGAGGTCCATCCGGGCGAGCGACATCTGTATTCGATGTCCCTCGAAGGCGGCGCGCGAACCAAAATCACCGTCATGACCGGATCGAACGAGGCGCAGGTGTCGCCGGACGATTCGATGCTCGGGCTGTTGTATTCGTACAGCAACAAGCCGCCCGAGGTATACCTGATGCCGAACAAGGTGGGCGCGCAGGCACAGCAGATCACGACGTCCCCGACGGACGAGTGGCGCTCCTTCAAATGGATGGACCCGAAGGTCATCACCTTCAAGGCACGTGACGGTGTCGACGTGTACGCGCGACTGTTCACTCCAGAAATGGCGGGCGGGCGGCGCGATCCCACGCGTCCGGCGGTCGTGTTCGTCCACGGCGCCGGGTATCTCCAGAACGCGCACAAGTACTGGTCCTCCTATTTCCGCGAGTACATGTTCCACAACCTGCTCGTGGCGCGCGGCTATGTGGTGCTCGACGTCGACTACCGCGCGAGCTCCGGATACGGCCGCGACTGGCGCACCGCGATCTACCGCCACATGGGCGGCAAGGATCTCGAAGACATCGTGGACGGCGCCAAGTACCTCGTCGCACAGGAAAAGGTCGATCCACGGCGCATCGGCGTCTATGGTGGCAGCTACGGCGGTTTCATCACGTTGATGGCCATGTTCACGACGCCGGATATCTTCGCGGCGGGTGCGGCGCTGCGTCCGGTGACGGACTGGGCGCACTACAACCACGGGTACACCTCGAACATCCTCAACATCCCGCAGAAGGACGCCGAGGCCTACCGCAAGAGCTCGCCGATCTACTTTGCCGAGGGCCTGAAGGGCGCGCTCCTGATCTGCCATGGCATGGTCGACACCAACGTGCACTTCCAGGACTCGGTCCGGCTGGCGCAGCGGCTCATCGAGCTGCGCAAAGAGAACTGGGAGATGGCCGTGTATCCCGTCGAGAATCACGGCTTCACCGAGGAAACGAGCTGGGCGGACGAATACAAGCGGATCCTCAAGCTCTTCGAAGAGCACCTGCGCCTGAAGAACGGAAAGGCGACCAACTGATGGATCAGGAGTCAGCCCTCGGGCTGTTCCGCAAGTCCGGCGCGCTGCTCGAGGGGCACTTCCGCCTGACGTCGGGCTTGCACAGCAATCAATACCTGCAGTGCGCGCTCGTGCTGCAGTATCCGGAGTTCGCCGACGCGCTCGGTCACGCGCTGGCCGAGCGCACGCGCCACCTGCAGCCGACGGTCGTGCTCTCGCCCGCGCTGGGCGGAATCGTGATCGGTCAGGAGGTGGGCCGCGCGCTGGGTATCCGCGCGATCTTCGCCGAGCGTCAGGATGGCGCGTTGACGCTACGCCGGGGATTCGTGCTCGCGCCGTCTGATCGCGTCCTCGTCGTCGAGGACGTCATGACGACCGGAGGATCGACGCGAGAGACAGCTGCCGTTGCCGAAGCGATCGGCGCGCACGTGATTGGCGCCGCGGCAATCGTCGATCGCGGCTGCGATCCGGCGACGTTCACTCTCCCCCTGCAGACACTCGTCAGGCTCCAGGTCCCTACCTATCCTCCCGAATCGTGTCCGCTCTGCGAACAGGGGCTCGCGATCGTCAAGCCCGGGTCGAGAGCCTGATGCCGTAATCCGTCGCTCATAGCTCGTCGCTCGACGAGCGGCTCGAAGGTTTTCGAGCTACGAGCAACGAGCTACGAACCACGGCAGGGTTGTCTTTGATGCGCACTCTGAAGTTGGTGATCCAGTACGACGGGACTGACTATGTCGGCTGGCAGCGTCAGCCTGAAGGTGTCTCGATCCAGGGGTTGCTCGAAGATGGGTTAGCTCCGTTCGAGGGCGCGCCAGTGACGGTTCACGGCGCCGGCCGGACGGATGCCGGCGTGCATGCGCTCGCACAGGTCGCCAGCGTCACCATGACGGCTGCGCACGAAACGAACGCCATTCAACGCGGGCTCAATGCCGTCCTGCCCCTCGACGTTCGCGTCATCGAGGTGATCGAGCCGCCCGCCGGCTTTCACGCCCGGTTTTCCGCGCGAGCGAAAGTCTACGAGTACCGAATCGTCAATGCGTCGTTCGTGTCCGCGTTTCAGCACCGGTACGTCTGGCACGTGCCGGGGCGCCTCGACTCTGGCCGGATGCGCGACGCGTCCGCGGTGCTCGTCGGCACGCACGACTTCGCGGCATTTCAGGGCACCGGCACAACGGTTCACTCGACCGTTCGAACTATTCACCGGCTCGACTGGCGCAACGGCAGCAGATTCGACCAGCCGCTCGTATTGGAGATCGAAGGTGACGGCTTCCTCCGCCACATGATTCGCAACATCGCCGGCACCCTGGTCGAGGTCGGGTGCGGGCGTTTTCCGATTGAAAGCGTTGCGGGGATCCTGGCATCCCGGGACCGGATGCAGGCCGGACCCACGGCGCCTCCAACGGGTCTGTTTTTGGCGGCAGTGAAATACTGAGGAGCCGGCAACAGAAATCACCACCAGCCCAAATCGCCTCCTTGAAACTACCCGTAAGGCATTGTAGAATTTAGGTTTAATTTCTGCTTGACGAGATGCCGCTCGAAGACGTCCTTTCCGTCGTTCCTCCCGGTTCAGATGAGGAAGCGCTGGCCCGGCAGGTCGACTTCGACCGGTTGCCACGGCACGTCGCGGTCATCATGGACGGCAATGGGCGCTGGGCCGCGCAACGGCATCTGCCTCGTGTCGAAGGGCATCGGGCCGGCATCGACGCCGTGCGCGACATCGTCGAAACCTCTGCCCGCCTCGGCATCAACGTCCTGACGCTCTACGCCTTTTCGGTCGAGAACTGGAAGCGGCCAGCCGCCGAAGTGTCCACGCTGATGTTGCTGCTCAAGCGTTACCTGCGTCTCGAGCTGAATACCCTGCTTCGCAACAACATCCGCTTCAACGTCATCGGGCGCGTCCAGGATTTGGCGCCGGATGTCCGGTCGGAACTGAAGATGGCGGAGCAGAAGACGGCGGAAAACCCCGGGATGCTCTTCAACATCGCGCTGAACTACGGCGGCCGCGCGGAGATCGTCGAAGCGGCGCGCGCGCTGATCGCGTCAGGCGTGCAGGCTGACGATCTCGACGAGCAACGCTTCGCCGGGTTCCTCTACACAAGCGGTCAGCCCGATCCCGATCTTCTGATCCGCACGAGCGGAGAGATGCGCGTCAGCAACTTTCTGCTGTGGCAGATCGCATACGCCGAGATCTGGGTCACCGATACGCTGTGGCCGGACTTCCGTAAGCGCGATCTCTTCGAGGCCATCCTCGCCTACCAGAAGCGCGATCGCCGCTACGGCGGCATCAAGCAACCGGTGGTCGCCGGTCGATGAGGCGGCAGGCTCCGCTGACCGCATGACGCGGATCCTCAGCGCGCTCGTTCTGCTGCCGATCGTTCTCGGGGTCGTCTGGTTCCTGCCGCCGGCCGGCACGCTCGTCCTTGCGACGGTTGCCGCCCTGCTCGCGTTTGTCGAGTACGCGGGCATCGCCGAAGCGCTCGGCGCGCGGGTGCCTCGCGTGATATGCGCTGTGGCAGTGGTTGGCACGTGCGTCGTCGTCGGTGGTGTCGAGGTTCCCCTGGAACTCGTGCTGTTGAGCGCGCTTCTGGTAGTCGGCACACTGGCTGTCGCCGCCGGACGACCGGGACCTGATGTGCTCCTGAACGCCGGAGCATCGTTGCTGCCGGTGATCTACATCGGGATTCCACTCGGCGCCCTCGCGGCCGTCAGGCTGCTCCATGGACGCGAGGCCGTGCTGCTGTTGATGGCCACCATCATCGTCAGCGACAGCGCGCAGTACTACACGGGCAGGATGTTTGGAAAGCGGCCGCTTGCGCCAGCGATCAGCCCGAAGAAAACCGTGGAGGGCGCGGTCGGCGGAATCGTGTTCGGCACCATTGCGATGTTTGCGGGCGGGCTGCGTCTGTTTCCAGCGGCGACGCCGGTCATGCTGCTTCTCGCGTCCGCCACTGTCGTTGGCATGGGAATCGTGGGCGACCTCTTCGAATCGCTGCTGAAACGGAGCGCAGGGCTGAAGGATTCGTCGACGTTGATACCGGGACACGGCGGCGTGCTCGATCGCATCGACAGCTGGCTCTTCGCAGGTCCTGTCTACTACGTATTTGCGAGATACCTGCAAGTCTGATGAGAGGCGTTGCCATTGTCGGTTCGACCGGCTCGATCGGCCAGAGCGCACTCTCTGTTGTCGATGCGCATCCCGACCGTCTGCGAGTCGTGGCGCTGGCCGCAGGCGAGAACACCGCGCGCTTCGCCGACCAAGTCACACGCTTCAAGCCGGATACGATCGCCATGGCGACGTCGGCGGCTCTGGCGGATGTGAACGCCGAGCTTCGACGCAGGAGCGGGCCTGAACCCGTCACTCGATGTGCGGGAAGCGAGGGGCTCGTCGCGGTAGCGACGCATCCGGAAGCAGACGTCGTGTTGTTCGCGTCGTCGGGGACAGCCGGACTCGACGCCGTGCTCGCAGCCATCGAGGCTGGCAAGACCATCGCACTGGCCAATAAGGAAATCCTTGTGATGGCCGGCGTCGTCGTCATGGAAGCCGCGCGGCGGCGAGGCGTTGCGGTGCTGCCAGTCGACAGTGAGCACAACGCCATCCATCAGTGCCTGCATGCCAGGTCGCTGCACGAAGTCAAACGGCTGATCCTGACGGCATCCGGCGGGCCATTCAGGGCGTTGAGTGCCGGCGACCTGCATGGCGTGACGCCGGACGATGCGTTGAGGCATCCGACGTGGAGGATGGGGCCGAAGATCACGATCGATTCGGCCACGTTGATGAACAAGGGGCTCGAGGTGATCGAAGCCCGGTGGCTCTTCGACGTCGGGCCAGCCGCCATCGACGTGCTGGTACATCCCCAGTCGATCGTGCATTCAATGGTGGAATTGGTTGACGGATCTGTAATCGCCCAGCTGGGCGTGACGGACATGCGCCTCCCGATTCAGTATGCGTTTTCGTACCCGAACCGGTGGGCTGCGCCCTTGCCGCCGCTCGATCTTTCGCGGTGCGCGCGGCTCGATTTCGAACCGCCGGACACAGGCAGATTCCCCTGTCTTGCGCTGGCGTTCCAGGCCCTCGCCGGCTCTCCCGGCCTGCCGATCGTGTTGAATGCCGCCAACGAGGTATCAGTGGCAGCGTTTCTGCAATCCCGACTTGGTTTTACCGGTATTCCTGAAGTCATTCGAGAGGCCATGGAGGCCTATGAACTGAACGGCGCTGCACCGATACATGGGCTCGGCGACGTGCGCGAGATAGACGCCTGGGCCCGCGAGTTCGCAGCCGGTTCGACCGCTAAGTTACAATCCAGAGTGTGAAGAAGGATTCCAAGTGACCAGTCTTTTGGCCTTTGTTTTCGTCCTGGGAGTGCTCGTTTTCGTCCACGAACTTGGGCATTTCCTCGCCGCCCGCCGCATCGGCGTGCGCGTCCTCACGTTTTCCCTCGGATTCGGGCCCAAGCTGCTCTCGTTCAAACGTGGCGACACCGAGTACTGCATCAGCGCGATTCCGTTGGGTGGCTACGTCAAGATGGCCGGCGAGAATCCCGACGACGCGCGGACGGGCGCGCCCGACGAGTTTCTGTCGAAGTCGAAGTGGCAGCGCTTCCAGGTCCTGATCATGGGTCCGGTGATGAACCTGGCGCTCGCCTGGGTCGTGCTGGCGCTGGTGCTCTTTCAAGGCGCGCCGATGGCTGCCTTCGAGAAGATGCCGGTCGTCGTCGGCACCGTCGAAGAGGGCTCGGTGGCCGCGCAGTCGGGGATCGTTCCCGGCGACCGCGTGATCAGCGTGGACGGCGTCGATGTCGGCACCTGGGAGCAGTTGGGTCTCGCGATCATTCCCAAGGCCAACCGTCTGGTTACTGTCGTCCTCATTCGTGATGGGCAACCGATTACGGTTCGTTTGACGCCGAAGGCTGTCGGCAAGTTCGAGGCGGGCGACATCGGGATTGGTCCCGTGATCAGACCGCAGATCTCGTCGGTGAACTCGGGCGAGCCGGCAGCGGCTGCCGGCTTCCGTGAGGGCGACACGATTCTGAAGGTGAACGGAAAAGACGGCGTCACGCGTGACAGCGTCATCGCAGCGATTCGCGGCAGCGAAGGCAAGCCGATGACCTTCGAGATCGAGCGCGCCGGTCAGCCGATATCCATCCCCGTGACCCCCCGGGCGTTCGAGGACACGTTCAGAATCGGCGCCGTGATCAGCCCGATGGAACTGCGCAAGGTCGAGCCGACGGTCGTCGAAGCGTTCAAGATGAGCGCGATTCAGAACTGGGAATGGACGAGGCTGATCTTCCAGACGCTCGGCGGCCTCCTCACGCGCGAGACCTCGGTGAAACAGCTGATGGGCCCGGTGGCGATCGCGGACCTTTCTGGTGACGCGGCCGAAGCGGGGTTGCTGCAGCTGTTCGGTCTGATGTCCATGATCAGCCTGAACCTGGGTCTGCTCAACCTGATGCCGATTCCCGTGCTGGACGGAGGTCACATCACGATTCTCGCCATCGAAGGACTGTCGCGCCGCGACTTCAGCATCAAGGTGAAGGAGAAGATGCTGCTCGCCGGCTTCGTGCTGCTCGTCATGCTGATGGTGACGGTCATCTACAACGACCTGCGCCGCGTCGAGTGGTTCGGCAGCCTGATGCTGTGGAAGTGACCCTCCGGACGCTCCGTGTCCTCTCACTGCCCCTCGCGCTCGTCGGCTGCCTGTCGGTCGGTTCAGCCCAATCCGCCCTTCCGGATCCCGTCGCGACGTTTTCCATTCTCGGCTTCGACCCCGAGACCGGCGAGATTGGCGGCGCCGTGCAATCGCGCGTCTTCTCGGTGGGCAACGGCGTGTTGTGGGGTGAGGCGGACATCGGGGTAGCGGCCACCCAGGCGATCGTTGACGTCAGCTACGGTCCGAAGGCGATCAAGCTGCTCGCCTCGGGCATGACGCCCGCGGCGATCGTCAAAGCGATCTGGGACAGCGATCCGGATCCCGGCTACGCGAACCAGCCGTGGCCGAAAGAGGGCCGTCAGTTCGCGGTCATGAACGCGAAGGGTGAGTACGCCGCTTACACGGGACCAAAGGCCACACCGTGGGCCGGTGACAAGGGCGGAAAGTTCTGCACCGCGCAGGGCAACATCCTTGCGGGGGAAGCTGTCGTCACGGGGATGGTCGACGCGTTCGAGAAAACCACCGGACATCTCTCGCTTCGACTGATGGCAGCACTCGACGCCGGACAGGCCGCCGGCGGCGACAAGCGCGGCATGCAGTCGGCCGCCATGTTGATCGTCAAGAAGAACGGCGGCGTCTGGTTGAACAACGACGTCGTCCTGCGCCTTCAGGTGGACGACAACGCAGAGCCCCTCAAGGAGCTTCGGCGGCTCGTCGAGATGAACGCCCGCCGGCTCAATCGCCGCTGACCCTCACTCCGACAACTTCGCTCATCGCTTCGCTGCGGTGTCGCGCGCGAGCTCTGCTTCCGCAGCGACGTAGCCGAACGCCGGCCACTGATTCGCCTGCTTTTCGACGATCGATCTGAAGATCGGCATAGCTTGATCCCGCCGCCCGTTGTAGAAGTGGTAATTCCCGACGCCGTAGCCGATCGTTACGGCATCGAGACCGCCCTCCGAGACCGAGGCCAGCAATGCGTCAGGTTTCTCCTCGCCTTTGTAGAGCATCAAGAGCCGGTGGTACGACATGTTCTCGATGATCTCCATCTTCGCGCTGATCGGATCGAGCACCTGCTTCGCTTCGCCGACGCGATCGAGGCGGCGCAGCGTCATGTACAGCCAGTGCGTCGTTGCCACCAGCATGTCCGGATTCTTCGAGAATCGCTCGCATTCGCGGTAGGCCTTCAGCGCTGGCTCGAACTGCCCGCGAAGGTAATGGGCGAGGCCGAGATGGTAGTAGATGTTCGTGTTCAGCGTGCTCGTCGGGATGTTGCGGGCGTTTGGCGCGCCGTCGGGTTCGACCTCGTCGGGACGTCCGCTCACGAGCTCGGCGGCCCGCGCCAGATCGGTGGCGGCGCGATCGAACTCCCTGACCGTGATGTAGCGATGGCCACGGTGGCGATACATCCGCGCATCCTTGGGGTGCTTCTGAACCCCCTCGGAAAACGTCGCAATCGCATCGCGATACCTGCCCAGATACGCGAGGCGGCGGCCCAGCCAGATGATTGCGTCCGCATCGCCGGGGTTGGCCTTATAGGCTTCCTGCGCCTTGGCGAGGTTCGCCTCCAGCGTGGGCCGTGCCTGCTCCGAAGGAGCGGGCGGCACCAGCGGCTGGCCGAGCAGAGACGTCGCCTCTGGTTTCTGCTGCGCGGCTGCTCCGCATTGCAGAATCAGCAAGCCCGCTATAACGCCGACGAATCCACGCATGGAATCTCCTTTCCACCTGTTGTCCGCAGTCCTTCGAGCTCGTGAAGACGCTTCGACCAGACCGCGAGCAACGCGACGCCACAGATGATCAATCCCGCCGAGAGTCCCCACCAGAGGCCGGTCACGCCGACACCCGCTATGAAACACAAGGTATATCCCAGAGGCAGGCCGATGAACCAGTGCCCGGCAAGGTTCCAGAGCATCGGCGTCCTCGTGTCGCCCAAGCCGCGCAGCACGCCCGTGGCGACGCCCTGAAGACCGTCGAACATCTGGAAGACCGCAGCAATCATCAGCAGCGAGACACCGATCGCGATCACCTGTGAATCAGACGTGAACGAGCCGATCAGCAGCCGTGGAACCAGCAGAAACACGGCCGCAGCGCACGACATGAACCCGACGCCGAGCGTCAGCGCCGTCCAGCCGGATCGCGCGGCGCCGTCCGGATCGAGACGGCCGACCGCGTGCCCGACTCGCACGGCACCCGCCGAAGAGATGCCCAGCGGCACCATGAACGTGAAAGCCGCGATGTTGACGGCGATCTGATGAGCGGCAAGCGCCGTCGGCGCAAGCCGGCCGGCGAGGGCCGTCGCAGCGGCAAACACACCGACTTCAAGCGTGACCTGCGCTGCCGCCGGCGCTCCCAAAGCAAGCAACCGTCGCATCCACGCGAGCTCGATCGCCAGCGGTGTCTCGAACAGTCCCGGCCGGCGTCGCCGCTCCCGATGGATGATCACGGCGAGGAGGTACCCGGCCATCGCCACTCGTGATCCGACGGTGGCCCACGCGGCGCCGGCCACACCCATCGCGGGTGCGCCGAACTTGCCGAAGATCAGCACCCAATTGAAAACCACGTTGGCGAGATTGGCCATGACGAGCGCCACCATCACCGGCCGCACGATGCCCATCCCCTGGAGATAGCGGCGGAACGCGCAGTACAGCAGGAGAGGCAACACGCTCCACGACACGACGTCGAAATACTGGCGCGTCAATTCCAGAACCGCCGGGTGAATGCCCCAGCGATCGAGAGTGCCCGAAATCAACCAAAGGATCGCCGTAAAGGGGACAGACAGCAGGATTGCGAGGACGGTCCCGTGGATCAACCAACGATGGCACTCCTCGAGGCGGTTTCCGCCGAAAGCCTGCGCCACGAGTGTGTCGAGACCGAGCAGCAAGCCGAACGCGAAGATCACGACACCCATGAACACCGAGCTGCCGATGCCGACAGCGCCGATGGCTTCGGGACTCAGCCGCCCGACCATCAACGTGTCGACGATCCCCATCGTCATCCAGCCGAGCTCCGCCAGGACCACGGGCAGGGCCAAAGTGATCATCGGCTTGAACTCGTCACGAAGATCGCTGAAACGCGGGAGCATCAGATCGACAATTTTAAGCTGAAGACGAGTTTCAGCCGTGGTTCGTGGTTCGTAGTTCGTCGCTCGGAGAACCGCTGCTAACGGTCTTGCGAGCCACGAACCACGCCCGCCTCCGCTCGTCGGACGCGAACGGGCGCGACGAGCTTCGGCGAGGCCTCGCTGAAGCGCTGCGAGAATTCAGTGCGCGAAGGCGGGAGCTACGAACTACGGCCGCGCCTGTGATTGAGTGGAGCGTTTAACGGCTTGGATAGTGTGTTTCGACGTAGTTGTCGATCAACTCGCGGAAGCCGGCTGCCAGTTCTTCATACGTACCGCGCATCGTCGTCACGTGCTGGCCATCGATGTAGATGGGACAGTTGGGAGATTCGCCTGTACCTGGCAGGCTGATCCCGATGTTGGCGGCCTTCGATTCGCCCGGGCCGTTGACGATGCAGCCCATGACGGCGAGGGTCATGGATTCGACGCCGTCGAAGCGGGTCTTCCAGTCGGGCATCCGCTCCCGAATGTATTCTTGCGTTCGTTCGGCAAGTTCCTGGAAGGTGCTGCTGGTCGTCCGGCCGCATCCGGGACACGCGGTGACGCTCGGCGAGAACGCACGAATGCCGAGAGCCT
>Ga0075420_100004549_pt1 | contig 12152 bp, 3 predicted proteins | sample SoiMetdeltSBSDD4_FD_75296 | JGI IMG/M metagenome (GOLD analysis project Ga0075420, IMG submission 75296) | Bulk soil microbial communities from a Populus tree surrounding site in Tennessee, USA - Soil MetaG P. deltoides SBSDD4 | ecosystem: Environmental > Terrestrial > Soil > Tree plantation... | reverse complement strand
TGCGGGCCGCGAGCTGCTGCTCCAGCCGGCTCGCCTCGCGGCGGGCGTGGTCCAGGTCGGCCTGGAGCGCCGTCAGCTTCGCCTCGATCTGGTCGACCGGCGCGCCGACCATCCGCGCCAGGTGCAGCAATTGCTCCTGCTGCTCCCAGGCATAGTTGAAGGCCGGCTCGCCAGCCAGTACCTCCACCCGGCGGATGCCGCTCGCCAGGCCACCCTCGCGGACCAGGATCGCCGGCCCGACCTCGCCGGAGCGGTGGACGTGCGTCCCGCCGCACAGCTCCTTGCTCCAGCCGCCGATGTCCACCACTCGGACCTGGTTGCCGTACTTCTCCCCGAAGATCGCGACGGCCCCGGCTCGCCGGGCCTGGTCGATGTCCATCACCTGCCAGGCGACCGGCAGGTTCTCCAGGACGTGCCGGTTGATCGCCGCGTGGATCCGCTCCAGCTCCTCACGGGAGAGTCCGCGCGGGTAGTTGAAGTCGAACCGAGCGACGTGCGGCGCCACCAGCGAGCCCTTCTGCTCGGTGCTCTCGCCGAGGACGTCCTTGAGGGTGCGGTGCAGGATGTGCGTGACGGTGTGGTGGCGGGCCGCGTTCGCCCGGAACGCGCGATCGACCTCGCCCTGGACGTCGCCCCCGCCTCGCAGCACGCCGCTCTCCACGACCCCGAAATGCGCGATGTGCCGATCGTCGATCCGGCGGGTGTCGGTGACGCGGAACGTCCCGTCCCCGCTCCGGATGATGCCCTGGTCGCCGACCTGCCCGCCGCCCTCGGCGTAGAAGGCCGTCTGGTCCAGGACGATCAGCCCCTCCTGCCCGGCCGTCAGCTCCGAGACGGCCCGGTCGCCGTCGCGCAAGGCAAGAACCGTACCGACGCTCTCCAGCCGCTCGAACCCGACGAACTCGGTCGCCGGCACGTCGCCGACCTCGTACGCCCGATCCTCGGCGACCCCTCGGAAGCGCGCGGTCGCCCGACTGCGGGTCCGCTGCTCCTCCATCGCCGCGTCGAAGCCCGCGCGGTCGGCGGTCAGCCCGGCCTCGGCCAGCATCTCCTCCGACAGCTCGAACGGGAACCCGAACGTGTCGTGGAGCTGGAACAGGAGGCTCCCGGCCACCTCGGACTCGCCGCGCTGCTTCGCCTGCTCGATCCAGAGGTTCAGGCGCTCCGAGCCGGTCTCCAGCGTGTCCGCGAACCGCGCCTCCTCCAGCACGATCGTCTCGACGATCCCGTCGCGCTTCTCGCGGAGCTCCGGATACGGCTCCTGCATCCGGCCGATGACCCGGTCGACGACGCGCTCCAGGAACGGTCCCCGGATCCCGAGCTTCCGACCGTATCGCACGGTCCGCCGCACGATCCGCCGCATGACGTAGCCGCGCCCCTCGTTGCCGGGCACCACGCCGTCGGCGGCCAGGAACGTCGCGCCGCGCGCGTGGTCCGCGACCACCCGGAGCGCGTAGTCGGTCTGCGCGTCCCGGCCGAACGCCGTTCCCGCGATCTCGGCGGCCTCGTCCATGAACGGGCGGAACAGGTCGGTCTCGTAGACCGTCTGGACCTGCTGCATGATCGCCGTGACCCGCTCCAGGCCGGAGCCGGTGTCCACGTTGGCGCGCGGCAGCAGCGTCCGGTCCCCCTGGCGGTCCTGGTAGTACTGCATGAACACCAGGTTCCAGAACTCCAGGTAACGGTCGCAGTCGCAGCCGGGCTTGCACGTCGGCTGGCCGCAGCCGCGCTCCGGGCCCCAGTCGTAGTACAGCTCAGAGTCCGGGCCGCACGGGCCCTCGGCGCCGGGGGGTCCCCACCAGTTCTCCGGATCGTCGACGATCCGCTCGGACGGGAACCCGATCCCCAGCCAGATCTGGCGGGCCTCGTCGTCGGTCGGGTGGACGGTGACGTAGATCTTCTCGGGCGGGAGCTGGAGCCGCTCGGTAACGAACTCCCAGGCCCAGGGGATGATCGACTCCTTGAAGTAGTCGCCGATCGAGAAGTTGCCCAGCATCTCGAAGAAGGTCAGGTTGCGTGGGTTGCCGACCTCGTCGATGTCGCCGGTCCGGAAGCACTTCTGGATCGACGTCATCCTGATGGCCGGCGGCATCTCGCGGCCGAGCATGTACGGGATCATCTGCTGCATGCCGGCCGTGGTCAGTAGGACGCTCGGGTCGTTGAAGGGGACCAGGCTGGAGCTGGGCTGGTGGACGTGGCCGCGCTCCGCGAAGAACTCGATAAAGGCGCGGCGGACCTCGTCGCTGGTGCCGGGGCGCGGACGAGACGGCATGCTGGAAATCACCGCCGATGTTCGGAGGATCGCGACTCGTGACGGCGCGTTCCCGTGGAAAATGACGCTCGCGGGCGCGCGGAGAGCCGACTCGGAGGAAGTGTATCAGACCACTCTGAACCTTACGTCCGGATCGCGCCCACTGTTTCGACACCGTGACTCGGCGGCAACGGCAGCGGCAACGCAGGCGCGCGGCGCGGTGCTAGCGGACCGGCGTCGGGCGGACGACCTGGAGCGCGGCGACCGTGGCCTCGAACAGGCGCTCCAGCGCCGCCAGCAGGCCCTCCAGCTCGGCGTGGTTACCCACCCGCGACCGCTCCTCGAGGCGACGCGAAACGTCCACCAGGTCCGTGGCACCCCAGGCCAGCGCCTCGCCCTTCATCGTGTGCGCCAGCCGGTGGACGACCTGCCCGTCGTCACGGGCCAGGGCCTCGCGGAGCTCGACGATCCTGGCCCGGCCTTCCTGCTGGAACAGGTCCAGCATCTCCTCGAACAGGCCCGGCTTGCCGATCTCCTCAAGCTCCCAGATCGGGCGCAACGCATCCTGATCGAGGTCGACGATGAGCTCCGTCGGCTCAGACGACAACGCGTCCAGGCCGTCCAGCCGATCGTCTCCCGGCCCCGCGTCGGCGGCGACGTCGTCCGTCGCGACGCCCGCGCGCTCGGCCCGTCGCCCGAGCCAGCGGTCCAGCACCGCCTCCAGGCTGGCGCCCCGAACCGGCTTGGAGAGGAAGTCGTCCATGCCGGATTCCAGGCACCGGCGCCGGTCCTCCGGGCGGGCGCTGGCGGTCAACGCGATCACCGGCGTGTGCGGCCTGCCGCGGGCGGCCTCGCGCCGACGCAGCTCGGCCGTGGCGGCGTACCCGTCCATCTCGGGCATCAGGCAGTCCATCAACACCAGGGCGTACTCGCGCGCTTCGAGGGCGGCCAGCCCCTGGAGCCCGTCCCCGACGACGTGCGCGGCGTACCCCAGCTTCTCCAGCAGCCCGACGACGACCCGCTGGTTCACCTGGGAGTCTTCCACCACCAGGATGGTCCGGCCGGCCTCGCCCGAGAGCCCGGCGCGGCTCGCGGCCGGGTCGTCCGACGGGCCGCGCGGCCGCGCGCGCCGGCCATCGGCGATCGGCGGCGCGGCGTCCGAGATCGGCAGGGTCACGCCGGCGCCCGGCCGCTTGAGCCGGCAGGTGAACCAGAAGGTGCTGCCGACACCTTTCTCGCTCTCGACGCCGATCTCGCCGCCCATCAGTTCGGCCAGGCGCTTGCAGATCGCCAGCCCCAGGCCGGTCCCGCCGTACCGCCGGCTGGTGCCGGCCTCGGCCTGCATGAACGGCTGGAACAGGTACGCCAGGTTCTCCGGCCCGATGCCGATACCGGTGTCCGCGATCTCGACGCGCGGCACCATGCAGTCGGCGTCGGCCGCATCGAGCAAGAGCCGGACCGTGACCGTCCCGCGCGCCGTGAACTTGACGGCGTTGCCCACCAGGTTCGTCAGGATCTGGCGCAGCCGCCCGGGGTCGCCGACGACGTGGGCCGGCACGCGCGGGTCGAGCCGGACGTCCAGCTCGATGCCCTTGCGGTAGGCGCTGGCCCGGAGCAGCTCGGCCACGTCCTCGATCGTCTCGCGGATGTCGAACGAGATCTCCTCCAGCTCCAGCCGGCCGGACTCGATCTTCGAGAAGTCGAGGATGTCGTCGACGATCGTCAGCAGGGCGTTGGCGCTCGAATGGATCGTCTCGGCCTGCTCGCGCTGGGGCCCGTCCAGCGATGAGTCCAGGAGCAGCTCGGTCATGCCGATCACGCCGTTCATCGGCGTCCGGATCTCGTGGCTCATCGTCGCCAGGAAGTCGCTTTTGGCGCGGTCGGCGGCCTGGGCGGCGATGGCCAGGGCGCGGGCCTGCTCGGCCGTCTCCCCCAGCGAGGCGTTCGTTTCCGCCAGCCGCTGGTTCGAGTCGGCGATCTGCTGGTAGAGCGAGGCGTTCCGGATCGCGATGGCGGCGTGGTCGGCCAACGTCGCGATCAGGGCGCGGTTCTCGTCGGTCAGGTCGGTGGCCCGGCGCGCGCCGACGGTCACCACGCCGAACAGCTGGCCGCCCACCGTGACCGGCGCGAGGTAGACGGCCCGCACCCCCTGCTCTCCCCACCAGGTGGCGATGGGCGACGGGAAGCTCGGGTCGCCGGCGATCTCGGGGACGAGCAGCGGCTCCAGGTCACGGGCCACCCGCCCCGCCAGGCTCTCGCCGATGGCGTTGCGCCGCACCGGGAACGGTGCCGCCACGGGCCGGGACGAGTACGGGCGCGATTCGAGCGCCACCCCGCTCCGATCGACCAGCCAGAAGACCGTGCCGGGCGCATCCACCAGGTCCATGATCGCCGTCGCGACCTCCTTGAGGACCGCGTCCAGCTCCAGCGACGAGGAGACGGTGCGCATCAACCGGCCCAGTCGCCGCGACCGCTCGACCTGCTGCTGGACGCTGGCGTAGAGGCGCGCGTTCTCGATCGCCAGCGCGGCGCGTCGCCCGAACTCGGTCAGCAGCTCCAGGTCGCCCTCATCGTAGGCACGGGTCGCGTGCGAGACGCCGAACCCGAGCACGCCGAGCGTCCGCCCTTGCGCCACCAGCGGCACCCAGGCCACGGACCAGCCGGACGCGGGGTCAGTCGCGCCGTCCGGCCCGTCCGCGAGGTCGTGGCCCAGGATCTCGGCCGCGCCGCTCTCGGCCATCAGGATAGGCGTGCCGGAGCGGACGACGTTCGCGCCCACCGTCTCGCTTGCCAGGTAGTCGATCGGCACCCCGGCGGCGGCCTGGATCATGCGCTCACGCTCCGGATCGACGTGCGCGACCGCCGAGCGGGTGATCTGCTCGCGCTCGTCGACGAGGTCCACCACGCAGAGGTCGGCGAGACGCGGCACCGGCAACCGGGCGACCAGATCCAGAGTCTCACGGTAGTCGAGAGTCGTCGCCAGCCGCTGGCTCGCCCCGCCGAGGAACGACGAGCGCCACTGGAGCGCCCGCTCCCGCGCGACCAGCGCCCGGCGCTCTTCCTCGCGCTGCTTGCGCTCGGTAATGATCTCGCTGAAGAAGACGACGCCGCCGATCGAGCCGTCCGCCGCGCGCCACGGCTGGATCTCCCAGCGCAGCCACTCGATCGACCCGTCGACGCGCTGGAACGGGTCTTCGTCGCAGCGCTCGAACGTCCCGCCCAGGCAGCGCCGCAGGATCGCCCGCCAGCGCTCGGACATGTCGTCGAAGACCTCGTCGATCGAGCGCCCGATCAGCTCCCGATCTCCCAGGCCGTAGTCGCCGATCCAGCGGCGGCTCGCGACCAGGAATCGCAGGTCGCGATCGAGCATCGCCACGGCGACCGGGGCCTCCTCCACGAACCGGCGCAGCATCGCCTCGGTGGCGCGCGCCTCGCGCAGCGCCTCTTCCCGCTCGGCCGTGCGCGCCGCGAGACGATCGCGCAGGGTCGAGAACGCCTGTGCCAGGGTCCGCACTTCCGACGGCCCCCCCGTCGGGACCGGCGCCGTGGTGTCGCCCTCCGCCAGCTGCTCGACGGACGTGCTCAGCGCGGCGAGCGGCCGGGTCATCCGCCGCGAGATGACGATGGCGGCCCCGGCCGCGATGGCGATGGCCAGCATCAGCAGGCCGTAGGCGATCTCGCGCGACCTCCGTGCCGCCGCCAGGGCGACGCCGGCCGGCCGCTCGACGACGACGCCCCAGCCGATCCGCTCCACTCGGGCGTATCCCGCCAGGACCTGCTGCCCGCCGTCCACGTCGATCGTCGATCCGACACCTTCGTCCGACGCCAGCAAGCGCTGCACGCTCTCGCGCCCCGCGAAGCTGGGCCGGTCCTGGGCGATCTCGTCGCGCGAGTGCGCGATCACCGTCCCGACCTCGTCCACGATGAACGCCTGGACCCCGGGTGTTGAGCTCCGATCCAGCAGGTCCACCAGGTTCGACGCCTCCACCGAGACCGTCAGGACCGCCGCGATCTCGCCGCGCTCGTCGCGGATCGGCGCTGCGTCCACGATGACGGGACGGCCGACGCGCGGCGAGATGGTGGCCAGCGGCGTCGTCGGCACGCCTCTCCCCGTGGACAGAACCAGGTCGCTCGTCGCGTCGATCAGGGCGCGGCCGTCCCCCCTGGCAATCGCCTGCCCGGAGGGGGTGAACGTGGAGAACGACACGGCATCGGGATAGGCGTAGGTGGCGGACTGCAACAGCGCCTGCTGATATTCGCGCGATGTCCCGGCGAGGCCGGGGACGGTGGCCAGCGCCCGCAGCGCCTGCTGGTGGTGGCGGACGTACTCGCCGACGTTGGCCGACAACGCCTCGGCCAGCGCCTGATTCACCCGCAGCTGCGCCGCCTCCGTCGACCGCTCCTCCCGATCGCCCAGGAACGCGACCGTGAAGGTCATCACGATGATGGTGATGCCGAGCAGCGCCACGGTCAACTGGCTCCCGAACGACGAGCCGTCGAGCAGGCGGCGCCGCCGGCGCTCCCAGGGCAGCGCGAGCAGCGCCGCGCCGAACAGCGCGAAGTAGAGCAGGCCGGTGGGAGAGAGGGCTCGGAGCTGGACCACGAGCGCGAAGGCCACGCACACGGCCCCGAGCGCGATCATCGCGAGACGGTTCAGCCAGCCCGGCCCGACGCGCATCGCCTGGGTGACGAGCACGGCGGCACCGGCCGCCAGGAAGAGGAGCCCGAACGGCCCCGCCGCACGCTGCAGCGACGACGACGGCATGACCAGGGCGGGGATGAGCACGCCGCTCAGGGCGACCGCGCTGACGGCGATGGTGACGGCGAGCGCGCGGATCGGGCGAGGTTCGCCGTCGTCACTGGCCTCCGGCAGCAGCGCCGCGCCGATCGTACCGAGCGCCGTGACCAGGTAGGTGACCGAGGCCGGCCAGAAGGACACGGCCACGAAGCCGAGCGCCATCAGCAGCAGGGGTATCCCCGCGCCGAAGTGGGTCGCGACGACGAGCGGGCGCGGCAGGGCGAGCACGTTGGCGGCGATCAGCGCCATGCCCCCGACGATCAGGGCGACCCCGACGCCGCTGGCGTACAGCCCGATCTGCGCGTACGTCGGCCCGTCGAGCCGGTGGGGCGCGACGATGAACAGGGCACCGAGCAGCAAGTTGAAGAGGCCGACCGCCTGGCGCAGCCCATCGGCGCGGATAGAACGCGCCATCAAGCCTGCCTTTGTCGTCCCAGTGCGAATCGCATCACAGGAGCTGCCCACAAGAAGAAAAACGTCTGGTCCCACCGCAACGGGATGGTCCCACCCCAGGATCGGCGCGCTAGCCGACCCGCGCCAGCGCGTCAGAACAACGAGAGCTGTCGCGCCGCCGGCGTTGCCGTCCAGTGTAAGCTCGGGCGGTGCCGCTCTGCGACCCGCACGGTCACGTGGTCGAGCCCGACCGACCGCAGGTGGCCCGAGACCGCCTCCAGCGCGACGGGCGGTCGGTTGTTCGTCGGGCTCAGATGCGCCAGCCAGACCTCGCCGGGCACCCGGTCGCGGCAGGCCGCCAGCGCCTCGGCGGTCGCCGCGTTGGAGAGGTGCCCGTGCTGCCCCAGCACCCGCCGCTTCAGGAACATCGGATACGGCCCGTTTCGGAGCATCTCGACGTCGTGGTTCGCTTCCAGGATCAGCAGGTCGTTGTCGGCGAGATGCCGCTGGACCTCGCCGGGCACGTGCCCCAGGTCCGTGGTCACCGTCACGGTGGCAGTCTCGGCCGTGATCCGGAACCCGACCGGCTCGTAGGCGTCGTGGGGCACCCGGAAGGCGCTGATCTCCAGGTCTCCCACCCGAAACGGACGGTCCGTCCCCACCGGCCGCGCCAGCGCCGCGTCGCGCAGCGACGCGCAGCCGAGCGTCCCCGGCGTCGCGAAGATCGGCACCTGGTACGTGTCCGAGAGCTTCCGCGCCGATCTGGTGTGGTCGCTGTGGTCGTGGGTCAGCAGGACGCCGGTCAGGGCGTACGGCGAGATGCCGAGCCGGCCCAGGAAAGCGGTGATCCGGCTGAGCGGGATGCCGCACTCCACCAGCACCGTCGCGCCCTCGGCCCGCACGAGGTACGCGTTCCCAGAGCTGCCGCTCGCGATCGACCAGACGTCCATGGGGCCAGTTGTGAGTAGCGAGTTACGAGTTGCGAGTAGGTCACGTCTCGCTACTCGCAACTCGCAACTCGCTACTCCAGATAGTCTCGCAGCTTCTTCGAGCGGCTCGGGTGGCGCAGCTTGCGCAGCGCCTTCGCCTCGATCTGGCGGATCCGCTCGCGGGTCACGCCGAACTCGCGGCCGACCTCCTCGAGGGTCCGCTGCCGCCCGTCGTCCAGGCCGAAGCGGAGCTGGAGCACCCGCCGCTCGCGGCCCGTCAGCGAGTCCAGGACGTCCTCCACCTGCTCCTTCAGGAGCTGGTGCGAGGCTGCATCCGAGGGCGCCATCGCCCCCTGATCCTCGATGAAGTCGCCGAGGTGGCTGTCCTCTTCCTCGCCGATCGGCGTCTCCAGCGAGACCGGGTCCTGCGCCACCTTGAGGATGTCGCGCACCCGGTCCGGCGTGATCTCCATCTCCGCGCCGAGCTCCTCAGAGGTCGGCTCGCGACCGAGATCCTGGACCAGCCGGCGGGTCAGGCGGCTCAGCCGGTTGATCGTCTCCACCATGTGGACCGGGATCCGGATCGTGCGGGCCTGGTCCGCGATGGCGCGGGTGATCGCCTGGCGGATCCACCACGTCGCGTAGGTGCTGAACTTGAACCCCTTGCGGTACTCGAACTTCTCGACCGCGCGGATCAGGCCGATGTTCCCTTCCTGGATCAGGTCCAGCAACGACATGCCCCGCCCGATGTACTTCTTGGCGACGCTGACCACCAGGCGCAGGTTCGCCTCCGTCAGGGCCGCGCGGGCGCGCCCGGCCTCGAACTGGACCCAGCCGAAATGCTCCGCCAGGACCCTCGGGTCGACGGTCAGCGCCCGGCCGACGATCGGCGTGAGCGGCCCCTCGTCGCCCTCCGCCCGGCGCCTGGCGACCCAGTCGCGCACCTCGTCAGGGAGCAGCCGGCAGAGCGTCGACAGCTCGACCAGCTCCTCGCGCGCCGCCTCGAGGGCGCACCCGGCCCGGGACGCGACCTCCTGGCAGCGATCGACCGAGATCTCGTCGGTCTCGCCCAGCGTCGCGATCGCCGTCCGGTAGCCGGGGAGGGTCGCGTCCAGGGCCGGGAACCAGTGGGCCAGCAACGGGAACCGCGCCTCGAAGCGCCGCTCCAGCTCGGCCATCAGCTCCAGGGCGGTCGCCTCGCGGTCCGGCTGCTGGAGCTCCTGCTGGATCTCGCGGGCGAGGCGCTCCAGGTAGATCCCCTCTTCCATCCGGCGGGCCAACCGCTTCTCGCCATCCCAGGAGAGCAGCGGCACCAAGCCGATCTCGCGGAGGTACATCCGGACGTGGTCTTCGAGGCCCTCGACGTCCTCCGGCCGGGCCATCGTCTCGGTGACGGTCTCGCTGTCGGGGCTGGGGCGGTCCACGAAGGCCAGCTCGACGACCGGATCGGCCTCTTCCTCCTCCTCTTCCAGCAGGAGATCGGCGTCAGTCGGCGCGATCCAGCCGATCGTGGCAACGCTCCCGGCGATGGTCCCTTCCAGGACCGGGCCGTCCGCCACGATCACCTCGACGTCGCCGCTCTCGACGATCAGCGGCTCGGCCGCCAGGAGATCCGGGCTGAGCGCGTCTACCCCGAGATCGTCCGGCTCGCTCAGCTCGTCGTCCGGATCGAGCGTCGAGGTCCCGGCGGCGTGCAGCGACGAGTAGGCATCCGACTCGAACGGAGGGAGGGTATCTGCCACCGTCGTCTCACCAGAGACAAGGCTGCTGTGCGGATCGTCAACCACCAAGGACCTCCTGCCCCCGTCGGATGCTCCAGGACGCCGTGCCCACCACGCCGAGGCGCTGTTGTTCGCGGGTAATCTCGTTGACGCTCTCGTTCAGGTGATTGATCTGCTCGTATAGCGCTCGTCTCGCCGCGAGGTCCAGCCCCTCTCCTTCCTCCTCCAGGGCTGAACGGAGTGCCTGAGTGTGCCCCATGAGCCGGTGCTTCCGCAACTCCAGCCGGCGGACGTCGTACTCGCGGGCGATCTCCTCCGGCGAGACGCGCTCGTTCTCCTGGTCGCGGGCCTGCATCCGTTCCAGGATCGGCTCGACAGAAGGGCCGAGCGATTGCTGCGCGCGGTGGATCGCCGTCGCGACGTCGGGCCAGGGCGGCCCGGCCTGGAGCTGCTGCAAGATCGCCCGGTGGGCCGCGCTCGCGAAGTCGTTGGGGTCCGGCCAGGTCTCCACGACGCCGGCCCGCAGCAGCAGCGCGATCACCAGATCCTGGAGCTGCTCCTCCGCGTCGACGCGCAGATCGCTCCGGAGCGCCGCCTGATCGCCATATGCGGGCGCGGCGACACCGGCACCGTTTCCGCCCGAGCCGGGATCGCGTGGCGGGATCGCCGGCTGCGTCGCCGGCGGCCGGACGACGTGCATCCTTCTCCGCAGCAGCTCGCGCAGCACGTCGACGCCGGTCCCGATGATCGCAGCCAGGCGCTGGAGGTACTGGTCCCGGTCGATCGGGTCGGCCACGTCGTACACCAGGCCGACGGCGGCCTGGGCGGCCTCGCGCCGGCCCTCGGTCTGGCTCAGGTCGTAGACGCGTGGGATGTTGGCGAAGACGAACTCGACGATCGGCTGGGCCGCCTCGGACTCTCGCGTCCATTGGTCCGGATCCTGGCGGATGACCTCGTCCGGGTCCTTGCCGCCAGAGAGCGAGAACGCCTTGAGCACCGTCCGGCGCGGCGCGAAGATCGCGGCTGCGGCAGCATCTCGGCCTCGGAAGCGCTCCGAGCGGTTGAGCAGGCCGAAGTCGATCCTCGGCGCCTCGTCCTTCGTGCCTTCATGGGCCACCCCGGATCCCCGCAGGGCCGCGCGAAGGCCGGCCGCGTCGCTATCGAGACACAGCACGATCTCGCGTGCACTCTGGCGTCGCAGCACCTGGACGTGCCGCTCCGTGAGTGCCGTGCCCAGGGTCGCCACGACGTTGGTGAAGCCGGCCTGGTGGGGGATCAGGGCGTCCATGTACCCCTCCACCACGATCACCTCGCCGAGCTTCCGGATCGTCTCGCGGGCCTGGTCCAGGGCGTACAGGTTGGCGCCCTTGTCGAAGATCTCGTTCTGCGGGGAGTTGAGGTACTTCGGCTGCTGGTCCGGGCGCAGCGCCCGCCCGCCGAAGCCGATCACTTTGCCGTCGACGTCGCGGATCGGGAAGATCAGCCGGTCGCGGAAGCGGTCGTAGGTCCGGCCGCCGTCCTCGCTCTGGCCGAGCGCACCGGCCTTGACGCACTCCTCGACACCATACCCCGCCCGGGTTAGGTGGCGCTCCAGCCCCCGACCGCTGCTATCCGAGTAGCCCAGCCCGAACCGCTCGGCGGTGGCGGGCTCGATGCCGCGCTCGGCCATGTAGGCGCGGGCGTTGGCCCCGGCCTCGCCCATCAGCGCGGCGCGGTAGTAGAGCGCCGTCGATTCGAGGAGGGCGTGCAGCCGGTCACGCTCCTGGCGAGCGTTTGGGTCCGGCCGCTCCCGCTCCTCGATCGTGACGCCGGCCCGCTCGCCGAGGAAGCGCAGCGCGTCTCGGAAATCGAGGTTGTCGCGCTTCTGGACGAAGGCGAACAGGTCTCCGCCCTCGTTGCAGCCGAAGCATTTCCAGGTCCCGGTGTCCGGCCAGACGTAGAACGACCCGCTCTTCTCGTTGTGAAACGGACAGAGCCCCTTGAACGCCTTGCCGGACCGCTTGAGCTGCACGGTCTGGCCGATGACGTCGACGACGTCCAGGCGGCGCTTGATCTCGTCG
>Ga0075420_100004547_pt1 | contig 12153 bp, 13 predicted proteins | sample SoiMetdeltSBSDD4_FD_75296 | JGI IMG/M metagenome (GOLD analysis project Ga0075420, IMG submission 75296) | Bulk soil microbial communities from a Populus tree surrounding site in Tennessee, USA - Soil MetaG P. deltoides SBSDD4 | ecosystem: Environmental > Terrestrial > Soil > Tree plantation... | reverse complement strand
AGGACCAGGATGGAGGGGATCGTCAAGCACGTGCCGATCGCCGACGCGCGCTGGATTGGAACGAGGCTTGGACGACTGTCGCGCGAACAGATCAGCGACTGTTTCAAGGCGGCGGGCTTCTCACCCGACGATGTTAAGGGCTACTCGGACGTTATCGTGCAACGGGTCGCTGCGCTCGAGGCACTTCGCCCGGCGCCGCTGGAATCGAAGGTCGCCATCGACCAGTGTCTCACCTCAACGTGCCGAGAGGCCCCGGTTCGAGAAACGCTCACGGCCATCGGTCTCGGCAACCCCTATGGTCGGGCGATCTTCGGCGGCTTCGAACAGGGCGGCGGGATTGGTGGAGGCATACAGGTGACCTCCTCCCGGATGCTGCCCATCGTCGAGTTCCGGGCAACGGCGCTGACATCGACCAAGGCCAGCAGACGTTTCGACCTGGAGGCGTACCTTCCCCACGTTGGTGGTACGGCGAACCATGCCGACGTCTGGTTCAGCTATGTCGGGCGGGATACCGGTCTCTTTACCGTCGATCCCGCTACAGGCACCGATGTCAGCACCGAGTTTGCCATCGCGCAACGGAGCTATCAGGGATCGTTCTATCGCGATCTGACGGCTCACCTGCAGGGTGGTATCTACACGCAACTCATGAACTCACGCGCGTCGATTGGCCCAACGACGACCACCAGCCGAATCCTCTCGTACGGTGGCTATCTCCATTACGACACGCGCGACAACAGCCTCGGCCTGACCCGTGGCATCGACCTGTATGCGCGTGCTGCATCCGCAGAAGGCCTGGGCGCCGCCAGTTATGGCTGGACCGAACGGGAGATCGATGCAAAGGGATATGTGCCCCTCGGCAGACCGACGACGGCGCTGCTGGTCCGGTCGCGAGTACTGCTCAAATCTCCGAGAGACGACCGCGGCATTCCGTTCTACGCCCTGTCGTGGCTCGGAGGAGCACGCGCGCTACGCGGCTACGACTCCTACCGGTTTCGAGACCACAACCTGCTCCTGCTGTCGTCAGAGCTGCAGCAGACCGTTCATGCGATGTCCGGAACCCGCGGCATCGATGTGTTCGGATCGGCCGATGCAGGCCAGACGTGGGGCGGGGACGGTCGCGACTTCGCCTCGCTCACGGTGACGCTGCCAGCCAACCCGACGTTCAGCCAGCGCGAATGGCATCCCGGCATCGGAGGCGGTCTGCAGTATCGGCATTCACGCAGTCTCGCGGCGCGAGTCGAGATCAGCCGCGGCCAGGACCGCTCGCGTTTCTACGCATCGCTCTCACGCGGATTCTAGGATGAAGGCATACGGAGAACATCACTTCCCAGGGCGCCTGTTCGTCGTCGAGGGGATCGACGGATCGGGCAAGAGTACCCAGCTTGCACTCCTCGAACAATGGCTCGCGGCTGAGGGTTACGGCACATTCTTCAGCGAGTGGAATTCGTCACCGCTCGTCCAGCATGCAACGCGCAGCGCCAAGAAGAAGCGTCTGCTGACCCCAACGACATTCAGCCTGATCCACGCCACCGACTTCGCTGACCGAACGGAACGAGACATCACGCCGCGGCTCAAGGCGGGCGGCGTCGTGCTTGCCGATCGGTATGCCTACACGGGCTTCGCGCGCGACGTCGCCAGGGGCGTTGGTCGTGCCTGGGTCCGCAACCTCTACCGATTCGCCGTAAAGCCGACGGTGGCCTTCTATTTCCGCGTGCCGGTCAAGAAGGCCCTCGCGCGCATCGTCGGTGGACGCGACGCGATCAGCTACTACGAGGCGGGAATGGATCTGCATCTCAGCACCGATCTCGAAGAAAGTTTCTGCCTCTTTCAGGGTGCCGTCATCGACGAATACGAGCGGATGGTCGATGAATTCGGCCTCGTCGCGATCGACGCGTCCGCCTCGATCGAGGCTCAACAAGTACAGATGCGCGACGTCGTGGCCTCGGCGCTGGCCGGCGTCAGAAAATCGGGACATCCTGAATGGGACAGCCTCAGCGCCCTCGCCGGCGGCTCGCCGTCGTAGCTCCGAGCACGTCGAAGGGCACGCTGGTCGTGATCGAGGGCGCCGACGACATCGGACGGTCCACGCACATCCATCTACTCAAGCATTGGCTCGAACGTTCAGGGCACGGCGTCGTCGAAACCAGCACTGCGCAATCGGTTGTCGCCGGAAAGGGCCTCAAGAAGGCACGAGCCGGGCACATGCTGGGCGGGCTGACCATGAGTCTGTTCTACGCCACTGCCTTTGCCGATCAACTGGAGCGCGACGTAAAGCCGGCCCTGCGCGCGGGATTCGTCGTGCTGATGGATCGATACACCTACTCGCTCATGGCCAGCGCCGCGATTCGGGGCGCCGACGCGCAGTGGCTGAAGCGCGTCTACTCGTTCGCACCAACCCCAGATCTCGTCATCTACCTGCGGACGAACGTCGACGCGCTTGTGTCGAGGGTCGTGAACACCACCGGATTCAACTACTGGGAGTCGGGGATGGACCTGCGCCTGGGCGACGACCTCTTTGACAGCTTCGTCGAATACCAGGGTCGGCTCCTCACCGCGCTCGATGCCATGGCCAGCAAGCACCGCTTCCATGTCGTCGATGCAGCCGGCAATGTGGACGCGGTCGCGGACACGCTCCAATCGCTCGTGGCGCCACTCCTGGTGCGTACGTGACGCCCCCATCCCCGCCTCGCGCACGCGCGGCGCTCTCAATCGTGGGGCTGCTCAGGCCCCATTGGAAGGGCATGACCGTGGCACTCGTGGGCGTGGCGGGAGAAACTGCCGCCGCACTGCTCGAACCGTGGCCGCTCAAGGTTGTCCTCGATTACCTCCTCCAGTCGCGGCCACTCCCGGAATGGCTGCTGCCGGTGGTGGACTGGATTGGCGGGGGCAAGCTGGCCGTCCTGAACGTTGCCGTGCTTGCAGTGGCGGTGATTGCCGCCGCCGGCGCGGGCAGTTCGTATCTGACCACCTACCTCACGTCCAGCGCCGGCCAGTGGGTCATGCACGACCTGCGACGCACGCTCTATCACCACATCCACCGCCTGTCGCTCGCCGAGCACGATGAACGGCGCACTGGAGATCTGATCGGCCGCGTGACAAGCGACATCGACAGCATTCAGGACTTCGTCACCTCGGCGCTGCTGGGCATGCTCACCAATATCCTGACGCTGCTGGGCATTATCGGTGTGATGGTGTACTTGAACTGGCGCTTCACGCTGATCTCGCTGTCGATCGCGCCGGTGCTGTTCGCGGTGGTCTACTTCTTCACGCGCCGCATCAAGAAGGCCTCGCGCGACGTCAGACGCCAGGAAAGCGAGCTCGTTTCGATCGTGCAGGAGGTGTTCTCATCGATCCGCGTGGTCAAGGCTTTTGCGCGGGAGGACTACGAGGAAGGACGCTTCGAGCGTCAGAGTCTGACCAACGTGGAAACGGCGCTCCTGGCGCGTCGCATCAAGATGACGCTCTCTCCCGTCGTAGAAATCATCCTCGCGGCCGGGACGTGTCTGATGCTCTGGTACGGTGCGCGTCTGGTGCTCGCCGAGCAGCTCACGGCGGGTGCGCTGGTCGTCTTCCTCTTATACCTGGGCAAGATGTACAAGCCGATGCGCGACCTGTCGAAGATGACCGACACGGTGTCGCGTGCAGGAGTGGCCTTCGAACGGATTCGCGAAGTGCTCGACACCGAGGGCGGCGTTCGCGACAGGCCGCACGCACGGAAGGCCACCGGCTTCAAGGGTGCCATCGCGTTCGATCACGTGTCCTTTGGCTACGCGCAGGACCATCCGATCCTCAACGACGTCAGTTTCACGATTCAACCAGGGCAGGTTGCCGCATTCGTGGGGCCGACCGGTGGTGGCAAGACGACCATCATCAACCTGATCGCCCGTTTCTACGACCCGGTTTCGGGGAATGTGACGATCGACGGTCAGGACATCCGCAGCTTCACGATCCGATCTCTCCGTAACCAGGTGAGCTTCGTCCTGCAGGACACGCTGCTCTTCCACGCACCCGTCTGGCAGAACATCGCCTACGGGCGACCGGAAGCTACCCGCGACGAGATCATCAAGGCGGCGGAGCTGGCCAACGCGCACGAATTCATCACGGAAATGGCGGAGGGCTACGACACACTGGTCGGCGAACGTGGCGTCACGCTGTCAGGCGGGCAGCGTCAGCGCATCGCCATTGCGCGCGCGGTGATCCGCAACACGCCGATTCTCGTACTGGACGAACCCACGTCAGGGCTCGACGCGCAATCCGAGCAGTCCGTCTTCGAAGCCCTGGACCGTGTCATGACCGGCAAGACCTGCATCGTCATCGCGCATCATCTCGCAACGATCCTCAAGGCCGACGCGATCTTTGTGGTGAAGGACACGAAACTGGAAGAGCGCGGCACACACGAGGAATTACTGGCGGCCGGGGGGTTCTATGCCGAGCTGTACAACATCCAGTTCGGCAGTCAGGCTATCGGGGCCGCGGGCTAGCCAGCGTGGACGCGTCCCGTATTCACGACCGGTATCGTCAATCCCTATCGCGAACGACGCTCAGAAGTCCGCGGTGGACCGTCAGTCCGGCCTTGCCGTTGTATTCGATGAAGCGAAGCTTCCTGAACTTGTTCATGAAAAAATTGACCCGCGATCGGGTGGTACCGACCATTTGCGCCAGGTGCTCCTGAGTAATCCCCGTCGCGACCGTTTCGCTCCGGCTGTCGCTACCGAAGCGAGACAGCAACAGCAGAATCCTGGCCAGACGCTTCTCGCTGGAGTTGAAGAGCTGGTCGACGAAGTCCGCCTCGTATCGCACGATACGAGACAGCAGGTGCGTGATGAATGTTTCCGCTAGCGCCGGCTCTTCGCGAAGTACTCGCGCCATCGCGGCCTTCTCTACCCTGATCAGCGCGCAGTCTCCGGCTGAGACAGCCGTGCCCGCCCGCATGGACTGACCCACAAGGCATCCCTCGCCGAAGAACTCACCGGGACTCACCGTGGCGACAATCGCCTCCTTGCCGTCCTGGGACGCCACCGCGAGCGCGACCTTGCCTTGCAGCAGAAAGTACAAGGAGTCCGCCGGCATACCCTGCGCGAAGATGGTGTGGTTCTTTCCGTACTTCAATACGGATTTTCCCGTGGAGATTCCGGCAAGGAGATTGGCCCACTCCACCGGCGGACTCTGGCTCAGCTCAACGGGTGCCGGCTCCTGCTCATAGTCAGACGGTCTCTTCGCGCGAGCGATCGCAAGGCTGCTTCTCATCAACGAGTCTCAGCCGACCTCTTGCAGTGCGAGCCCGACCAGCACCCGCTCGGTGTTCGAGAGGTCTCCAATGATCTGCCGGACGGGTTTCGGCAGGTTGACGATCAATGCCGGCAGCGCAACGATCTGATTGCCGCGCGCCATCTGTGGATTCTCGAGCAGGTCGACGACCTCGATCCGATAGCGGCCTTCAAGGTGCGCTTCACACAGCGCCCTCAGGTTCGCAAAGGCGCGAATGGATTTGGGAGTCTGCCCCGCCACGAAGAGACGTAGTTTCCAGACCTCGGGCTTTTTGGGTTTCGACGCTCGACGGACCCGAGGTAGCTTGAGGCTCTCGACAACAGGGTTGCGACGCCGAGCCGGAGTTCTGGTCTTGGTTATAGCCATGTCAACGCTTCCGGCCGCGGGCCGTATTCCCGTTCTTCTTGTAGGCGGAGACGTCCGCCTCGCGGCTGCGCACCATCTGACCTCGGTCCTGCAGCAGTTCCTCGTCGAGTAGTTTCGAATCGGAGATGCTTTGCTGAATCACTTCTTCCTCGACCTCGAACTCTGCCCGAAGCGCCGTCATGCGAGCTTCGAAGATCTGCCGCTTGCGGTCCAGTTCCCTGCCACGTCCCTCCGTTTGCTGGCGACGGATGGTACCCGCGGCTCTCTCTCGCCCTTCTTGCGACATCCGGGCGGAACCCGTCAGCACTCCTTCGGGTCCGAGGTACACGTCCAGCAACTGGAGCCCGTGGTCAGTCAGCAGGAATTCGCGAATCTGGTTGGAATGTTCCATGCCGCGTGATTTCAGCACGTAGAGGGCCCGGTTCCGTTCTCCTCCAACCTCAATGGCTTTCAGCAGGAGCCAGGTGTCCATGAGGGACGACACGTCCGCCTCGTTGGCTTCCAGCGAGCCGCCTGGGAGGGTCAGGCTGGTGAACATCGCGGTGATCCCCTGGGTCTTTAGAAAATCGACGAGCCGCGTAAGCATGGACCGCACTTCGTTCAGCGTGCTGACCGTGAGGAGGTTGGTCATCGGATCCACCACCACCACTTCCGGCTTGAAGGTGGCGATGTGCTTATGCGTGACCAGCAGTACTTCTTCGATGCCTGCGTACGTTGGACGCAACGCATGGAACCGCAGCAGCCCCTTCCGCACCCACGGCTCGAGGTCGACGCCGATCGAGTTCATGTTGCGGACGATCTGCTTCGGCGATTCTTCAAACGCGAAATAGAGGCATCTCTCCCCGCGCCTGCAGGCAGCCTCTACGAAATGGCCCGCGACGCTGGTTTTTCCGGTTCCGGCCGTGCCCGACAGCAGAATGCTGCTCCCACGAAAGAAGCCTTTGCCGCTCAGCATGACGTCCAACCGCTCGATGCCGGTCGAAATCCGGAGGGATGGCGCCGCGTGATCGAGGCCGAGCGACGAAATGGGAAGCACCGAGATGCCGTTTTCGTCGATGAGGAATGGATACTCGTTCGTGCCGTGCGTCGACCCCCGGTACTTGACGACACGCAGACGCCGCGTCGAGATTTCCTCACGGATCCGGTGATCGAGCACGATCACGCAGTCCGAGACGAACTCTTCTATACCGTGCCGCGTCAGCATGTCCGGTCGATCGCGTTCAGCCGTGATGACGGTGGTTAGCCCTTTTTCTTTGAGCCAGCCGAAAAGACGCCGGATTTCGGCACGGAGGATACCGGGGTTCGGCAGATCGCCGAAGAGCGCTTCGATCGTGTCCAGGACGACCCGCCGCGCCCCGACGCGCTGGACCGCGTCGGCGATGCGAATGAAGAGGCCATCGAGATCGTACGCTCCGGTTTCAGCCACCTCACTTCGCGAGACGTGCACGTAGTCCAGGAACAGTTTCTTATCCGCCACCAGTCGGGTGAGGTCAAAACCAAGCGAAGCGGCGTTCCTGGTCAGGTCCGGGATCGTTTCCTCGAACGAGATAAACACGCCAGGTTCGTCGTATTGCTTGGCGCCGCGAACCAGGAACTCCAGGGCAAGCATGGTCTTTCCGGACCCGGCCCCTCCGCTGACGAGCGTGGGCCGCCCGCGCGGCAATCCTCCGCCGGTGACCTCGTCCAGACCCTGGATGCCAGTCAATGCTTTCTGCAACCCCTTGGAAGATGCCTGAGGTGCTTTCGTTCTTGGTGTCATCTCGTCTGTCTCGGTGCGGAGGACCGACGGCCATCAAGGGCAACACCCGTTGGCTTCGCTGTGTCGCGCCTTAGGAGAGCCTTGGCGTCTCGCAGGTCTCTGCGGTGACCGACAAGAGCAGCATCGGCACATGCCAATAGCTCAGCCAGCCTCGCGCGGGTCAGTAGATCGCGCTCGATTTGAAGTACCAGCCGCCTCAAGTGAGCGTGATCCGTCATGGTCGGGGTCGAGAGTGCCCCAACCGGGCAAAACTGGCTGTTCCAAATTGAACAGTCGCTCGAACGAAGGTCGGATTGGAAAGCGGACGGCACGCCGGGCGAGGTTCACACCCCGCCCGGGAACCGCCCTTCAGTTCCGGCTAGTTCTGACGTTCAGCGGCGGCCGTCGTTACGATCGTTCGGGCCAGGACCACGACGTTCGTCCCGCTGTTGGCCTCTGTCCCAGCGGTGGTTATGGCCAAAACTGCGGCGATTGCCTTCCCACTGGCCGGGAAAATACTGTCCACGGCTGTAGTACGGCTCAACCCAGTACGCTCCCTCATAGGGCGGACGCGTCCAGTACCCATCGTGCCACTTGTAACGCGACCCCTGCGGATACTGGTAGCCCTGGATCCACACGTAGTCAGGGCCTGGCCGGTTCGGCACGCGGTACGCACGATCCACCGGCGGTTCGCCAATGCGAATGCCAAAGGTGACCTGCGCATGAGCAGCGGAAGCGGGAGCGAGGAGCAATGCGGCGATAGCGAATATCTGAAGAGTGTTTCTCATAAGGGAACCATACGGCTGTTGGCAGGCCACCGTCTGTTCCACATTGCACGCACGCGAGTGCATGGAAGGACCCGCGGATTCAGCGGCCTTCGGCTCCCTGACCGTGGAGCTCAGTGACCCTTGAGATGTTCGAGGTAGTCGCCCGACTCGATACGCTCGGCTCTACCCAGGGGCGCATTGTAGAAATACGCCCAGGCGTTGACCTCGCGACCATCATCGAGCACGACCGCAGTGCGGACGCGCGTGTAGAGACTGCTCTCGGGCTCGCTGGCGCTGTAGCCCTCGATGCCGTCGAGCTCCCTGAGTACCGTCAGAGGCTCGAGCATCTCGTGGACTTCACCGCGCACCGTGCCATCTGGCGTAGGCACGGCTGCGGGATAGATGCCGAGGTCGAACAACGCCGCGTTGATAGTGCCGTGGCCAACCAGCCGAAGAAGAGTGTCGATGCGAGAACGCCCGACCCTTTGAAAGGGAAGCATGAGCGTTCCGTAGAAAAACACGAGGTCTGTCATCTGTTTCAAGTCTTGATACGTCAGGCTTAACCGCGATGTTTACCCCCGGTCGAGGACGAGACCGCGTTCGATGACGCTGGTTGCCTTCTCGCTGAGATCGAATTCCTTCAGTCTTGTAACGGGAACAAGAATCGCCTCATCAACGTCGGAACCAGGTGCCAGTTGCCCCCCAACCGGCCAGCATAGGTAGTCCACCAGCACGAAGTGATAGCGGACGCGCAAATCCTCGTCCTTGATAATTCGATCGAAGACTTCGATCACCGGCCCCACGCGAACTTCAAGGCCGGTCTCTTCAAGAATTTCGCGCGCTGCTCCTTCTTCGAGTGTCTCGCCCAACTCCAGCTTGCCCCCCGGGAGGCTCCAGTGGCCGGCAAGGGGCTCGTACCGGCGACGGATGAGCACGACACTTCCGCCATCAACGACCACCGCGCCGACTCCGACGACGGGTCGCGTGGGATAGAGCCGCGAGTCACTCATTCGTTACACATTCGGGCTAGGAAAGGGCGAGCGACGCATAGGCGTTGAGGTCCCACCCAGCGGTCACGCCAGCGCGAAATCGTCGCAGTCCCGCCGCGGCAATCATCGCCGCGTTGTCGGTCGAAAGCGCAAGACCAGGCACGTACACCGGCAGTTCCTGGGCTGCGGCGCGAACGGCGACATCCTGCCGGAGCCTGCTGTTCGCCGAGACACCGCCGGCTATGCCAATGCTGCGAGCGCCTTCTGCTCTCGCCGCGTCAAAAAGGCGGTCAAGTAACGTCTCGACGACGGTGCGCTGAAAGCTGGCGCAGATATCGAGGACATAAGGTTCCGGCAGCGGGTCAGCGTCACGAAGGCCCAGGGCCGCACGGTGCTGGCTGACATGTCGCGAGACTGACGTCTTGAGACCGCTGAAGCTGAAATCGCTTGTGCCCGGCAAGTGCGGCGCGTTGCGGTCGGCGTGCGTCAGGCGCGTCTTGGGAAACGGAAAGGCGCGGTCGTTCCCGCGCCGCGCGAGTGCATCAACAACGGGTCCGCCTGGATAGCCAAGCCCCAGCAGCTTTGCCACCTTGTCATACGCCTCTCCCGCCGCATCGTCTCGAGTGCGACCGAGGAGTGTGTACTCACCTCGTGCGGCGACGCGGTAGAGGCTGGTGTGCCCCCCGGAGACGATAAGGACGATCGCCGGAAGTGGCATCTCACCGCCTTCGAGCGCCAGCGATTCGATGTGGCCAGCGAGGTGATGCACGGGGATGAGCGGAACGTCGCGCGCCCACGCGAGCGACTTCGCAAATGAGACCCCGACGAGGAGCGAGCCGACAAGTCCTGGGCCGTGCGTGACGGCAATCGCATCGACGGGCACGCCGGCTTCGTCAAGCGCGCGCTCCACCACGCCGCAGATATCGCGGATGTGCTGGCGGGCCGACAACTCCGGGACGATACCGCCCCACTCGCGATGAATATCGACTTGTGACGCAACGATGTTCGACAGCGTGCGCCAGGGGCGCAATGGATCACCGGTCTCGGCGACAACGGCCGCAGCCGTCTCATCGCACGAGGTTTCGATGCCCAGGACGTTCACGGACGACCGGACCCGACAAGGGCCCTCAGAGAGTCGATGTACGGAGCACGGGCGATCCCGCGCTCGGTAACGATGGCGGTGACGTACTTCGCTGGCGTTACATCGAACGCCGGGTTTCGAATGCCGGCACCTGCTGGGGTCAACTGAGAAGAGCCGACGTGCGTCACCTCGCGTGCCGGTCGTTCTTCGATTGGAATGCCGGAACCATCCGGTGTCGCCAGGTCCACCGTCGAAATGGGCGCGGCCACGTAGAACGGGATGCCGTGTTCCTTGGCCAGGACCGCAACCGAGTAGGTGCCGACCTTGTTGGCCACGTCGCCGTTGGCGGCGATGCGGTCGGCACCGACGACGACCAGATCGATGCGACTGTTCCGCATGATCGTTCCCGCCATGTTGTCGGTGATAACGGTCGTATCGATGCCGTCCCTGACGAGCTCCCACGCGGTGAGACGGGCGCCCTGGAGAAACGGGCGAGTCTCGTCCGCAAGGACGGCCACCTTCTTTCCTTCCGCCACGGCGCCGCGAATGACACCGAGGGCGGTCCCGTAGCCGGCTGTCGCCAGCGCGCCGGCGTTGCAGTGCGTCAGGATGACTGCGTCCTGCGGGACGAGTGTCGCGCCATGCGCGCCGATCGCGCGGCAGCTCGCCACGTCCTCATCATGGATCGCCGTTGACTCGGCGACCAGCCTTGCCTTGATCTCGTCAACCGAGTGCCCGTCCTGCGCGACTTCGGCGAAGCAGCGCTTCATGCGCTCGATAGCCCAGAACAGGTTTACGGCGGTTGGACGCGTGGACGCCATGAGGTCGCACGTCTTCTGAAATTCGGTGGTAAACGCCTTGGTTCCGGTGTTGCGGCTCCTCGACATCCCGAGCGCGATGCCCATCGCTGCCGACACGCCAATCGCCGGCGCTCCGCGAATCACCATCGTCTTGATGGCCTTGGCCACGTCATTCGCCGTACGACACGTGACGTAGATCTCGGAAGCCGGCAGCTTCCGCTGATCGATCATCACGACCGAATCGCCCTTCCACTCAATCGTTGGCAGCATTGTGACGATGATATCAGCCGGGAACAGTCGGCAGTCGGCAGGGGGCGGTCCGCAGCGGTGGGCAGTACGTAGCCCGGGTCTTCAGACCCGGCATCAAATCGATGTACGTAGGCCGGGTCTTCAGACCCGGCGTCCGATCTATGGCTTGGCGGGTCTAAAGACCCGCCCTACGTACGTAGACCTCCCAGAGCCGTCTCGCATTTTCGAGCTAGCGCGACCCGAGCGTCCATTCGGGCAGAAACGCCATCGCAGCGCGCTCCGGTCGTCGGAACCCGGACCCGCGATCATCGACTCAACTGAGTTACACGTTCAGTCGAGCAGTCTGCCGTCGAACGGCATCGGGAGCAGCTCCGCAAGCTGCAGGCGGGCGGTTTCGTGTTTGAGGTTCGCCATCACCACCTCGATATCGCCGGCGAACTCCCAGAGGATCTGACGGCACGGGCCGCAGGGGGGCGTCGGCGAGTCGGTGTCAGCGACCACGGCGATGCGGGTGAAGCGGCGATGACCTTCCGAAAGAGCCTTGAACATGGCAACGCGTTCGGCGCAAATCGTCAGCCCATACGTGGCGTTTTCGATGTTGCAGCCGGTGATGATTGTTCCGTCAGCGGTTTCGAGCGCCGCGCCCACCTTGAAGCCCGAATACCGTGCGTGCGCCTGCCGCCGCGCTTTCCGCGCCGCCGCAACCAGCGTTGTCGCCGACTTCCGGCCTGAGGCCGTTGAACGCTTCCGAGCCATCATCATTCCCGCCGCCCTCTCCGCCGACTCCGCCGGGTCTAAAGACCCGGCCTACGTAGCGGCACGCCGGGTCTGAAGACCCGGCCTACGTACTAACCCCTACAACCGCTCCACAATTCCCTCGAGGAGCGAGCCGAAC
>Ga0075420_100004540_pt1 | contig 12160 bp, 10 predicted proteins | sample SoiMetdeltSBSDD4_FD_75296 | JGI IMG/M metagenome (GOLD analysis project Ga0075420, IMG submission 75296) | Bulk soil microbial communities from a Populus tree surrounding site in Tennessee, USA - Soil MetaG P. deltoides SBSDD4 | ecosystem: Environmental > Terrestrial > Soil > Tree plantation... | reverse complement strand
TCGGCGCGTCCTTCTTGAGCCGGTGATGCGCTTCGATCACTTCGATATCGTATTCGTCCCCAAAGGTCCGTGCCATGTCAGCAATCATCTTGTAAATGACATTGACGCCGACACTCATATTCGGAGAGAACACACAGGGAATTTTACAAGCAAGACTTCTCAATTCATCCAACTCGGGTTGGGAAAACCCGGTGGTTCCGATGACCATGGCCAGGTGATGCTGGGCAACGGTCCTCAGGTGCTCCAATGTGGCGGACGGAACGGAAAAGTCTATGACCACCTCGCCGTTTTCCATAAGGCCCGTGAGATCATCGCTGATCGGAATTCCCATTCGACCACAGGCCGCAATTTCACCCGCGTCCGCCCCAACAGCGCGATGCCCCTTGCTTTCAACGGCCCCTGACAAAGTCAGGAAGGTCGACTCCTTGACAAGGGAGGTCAGCCGACAGCCCATCCGGCCTCCCGCACCGGCAATAATGACTTGAATCATGCTCGCATACCGTCCGAGCCATTAGGCCATGGTCAAATCAATCCACAATCCTTCATCACGCCGGCCAACTTTTCTTTGCTATCCGCGCCCAAACCGCACAACGGCAGACGGAGTTCCCCGTCAATCTTCCCCATCATGGACAACGCTGCTTTGACAGGTATTGGGTTCGTTTCGCAAAAGAGCGACGTAAATACCGGATAGAGCTTGTAGTGCAACTTTCGTGCATCTTCCAAGCGTCCTGCCAGGAATGCAGTGACCATTCGCGACATCTCCGATGGCATGATGTTCGCTGTCACGGTGATCACGCCTTTTGCACCGACCGCCATCATAGGTAGAGTCAGTGCATCGTCGCCGGCCAAGACCGTGAATCGTTCGCCACAGGCATGAATGATCTCGGAGGCCTGCTGGACGGATCCACTCCCTTCCTTGATTGCGACGATGGTACGACAATTCACGAGTCGAGCGACCGTCGAGGGAGCCAAGTTCACGCCGGTTCGACCCGGAATGTTGTAGAGCACCAGCGGGATATCCACCTCATCAGCGATTGCCTTGTAGTGTCGAAAAAGCCCTTCCTGAGTTGGCTTATTGTAGTACGGGGTAATGAGCAGGGCACCGTCAGCTCCGGCGGCTTTCGCATGCCTGGTGAGGGCAATCGCTTCCTCCGTGCTATTCGAACCCGCTCCTGCGATAACCGGCACTCGACGTTTGGTCACTTCGACCGTGCATGCCACGACCCGTTCGTGTTCAGCATGAGAAAGCGTGGCCGATTCACCGGTCGTCCCGCAAGGCACAATTCCATGCGTTCCGTTCGCGATCTGCCATTCGATGAGATCGCCTAGAGCTCGTTCATCCACCCTTCCCTTTCGGAAAGGGGTGACGATGGCCACTATACACCCCGTGAACATGAGGCACTCCTTTGTCGCGCACTGACAAGTTAAGCCAGAAACTCAGGGATGACTTCTCCACGTACCAGGTCTTCGTATGATTCTCGAGCCCTAATTACATACGTCTGTCCCTCTCTTACCATGACCTCCGGCACGCGCGGTCTGGAATTGTAATTGGAAGCCATAACAAACCCGTACGCACCCGCGCTCATCACCGCCAGTAACTCACCTGATTTCATATCAGGCATCATCCGGTCCTTTGCCAGAAAATCTCCGGACTCGCACACGGGACCCACCACGTCCACGATGCTTTTGTGGGTTCGGGCCGTCCCCTCATAGACCGGACGAATATCATGATACGCACCATAGAGACTGGGCCGAATAAGGTCGTTCATCGCCGCGTCAACAATCACGAATCGCTTGGCTTCAGCGTCTTTCATGTAGAGCACGCGCGTGAGCAAGACACCGGCATTGCCAACGATCACGCGTCCGGGCTCCATGATGAGGACGCACTTCAAATCCCTGAGCAAGGGTGAGATGGCAGCGGCCAAATCCTTCGGTTGAGGCGGCGTTTCGTCGGAATACGTGATGCCCAGTCCACCTCCAATGTTGATATAGCGTATCTCAATTCCTTGTTCCTTGAGGGTCTGCACCAGCACCAATACCTTCTTCAGTGCCTCGACGAAAGGCGTGACGTCCGTCAATTGCGAGCCGATATGTTTGTGAACTCCCACCACTTCGATATGCTTGAGTGAAGACGCCACCTTGAATTCTTCCAATGCCCGTTCTGCGCCAATCCCGAACTTGCTCTTTTTGAGTCCGGTCGAGATGTAGGGATGGGTCTTCGGATCGATGTCGGGGTTGATCCGCAACGCCACACGGGCTTTGTGACCCATCGACGCGGCCACGTCATTAATGGCATGCAACTCGGCGGACGATTCGACATTGAACATTAGGATGTTGGCCCTGAGGGCATCGCGAATTTCCCCGGCGCTCTTTCCTACGCCGGCAAAAACGATCTTTGAAGGAGACACTCCGGCTTTTAAAGCTCGAAAGAGCTCGCCGCCCGAAACAATATCCACGCCGCTTCCTTCGCTGGCCATTAATTTTAGGACCGCGAGGTTCGAATTAGCCTTCATCGCAAACGCAACGATATGCGGAATATTCTGGAAGGCGCTATCATAGGCCCGGAATTGTCTGACCAACGCGCTATAGCTGTAGACGTAGCAGGGCGAACCGACTTCTTTCGCAATGCGCTCCAACGGCACATCTTCGCAGTACAGCTCGCCCTCCCGATATTGAAAATTATGCATCTTGAACATCCTCAATCAGGAAATCACTTCCGGACAAGGACAGCCCTTGCAAAGCCTGTTCGAACGCAGCTCTGAACTTTTGATAGCGGACCTTCGCATAGGGCATCGCGTCCTTTAACACACCCCCGTCCAACAGCGCGGTGAGAGCCTCGGGGGTCGCATGCTTGAGATGCTCAAAATTGATAATTATATCAAGGCGAGCTTTCTCGGCAGCTTCCTTTATTCGCTTCAACAGTTCTTGAGCGTTCAAGCGGTCGAGTGTCCCTTCCAGGGTGACGACCACGGCGGCAAGCTGATCATGTCGTTTGGCCTTAATGTTGAGCCACAATTCATGGGCCGGAGCGGTGGTCTGATCGATTCGTTGCTTAATCGCATGGAGCGCATTGGGGATGAGTTGCGCCGTCTCCACGGTGGGAAGTTTGGCTTGAAGATTTTTGAGCGCTTTGGCGACGGGCGAAAGGGTCCCTTGTGGACAGGAACGTATCACCAGCTTTCGAAATTCACGATTCATCTCAAGTCGTGGAACGAGACGTTGGCTGGTTCCGGACAAACGGTGCCAAATCGACGAGAGCGAATAGAATTGATGGTTCGCCCAATGGAACCCTTCCTGTAATTGCTCCGGCGTCATGCGGCTGGGCTGGAAGACGACGTGCTTTCCATCATACTTTGCCCAGTCACGATCGAAAATCCTGCCCGCATTGTTGTACCGTTCATACAAGGCTGTTCCCGGCAACGGCGTGAGGACATTGAAGTAGGCCAGTTCGACGCGACAGCCTGTGAGAAACTCAACGGCTCGCTCAAAGACCGACTCGTCATCGCTATCGAACCCGAACACGATGCCCGGATTCACCATAATGCCGTACTTATGAAACATATCGATTTCTTTGGCGAACTTCTGCACCCGATTGAACGGCTTATGCGTCTCCTCAAGACTATCTTCGTCCAGGGACTCCATTCCGACGAACACCGATACACAGCCGCTCTCCGCGGCGAGTTTCACCATCTCCTCATCATCGCCCAGAAACAAGGTGGACTGGCAACCCCATTTGATATTGAGCGGCTTCAGGGCCGTCCAAAGCTCGCGACAGTAGGCTCTGTTGCTGTTGTGCAAATCATCGACGAATGCGAAGATCGTACCATCTTCGATACCCAGGCGAATCCGCACCCCCATCCTGAACGCCTGCCATAAAGAGTCGGTGCACATCCGCTCGACCAACTCGCTACGTATCCATTGCTTCACGTGAGTCAGTTCTTTGATGACTTCGTGAACCGGTCGACGGCGAGTCGTCTTTCCGTTGAATGGGGATACGCTGCAAAATTCACAGTCGAAGTGACATCCTCGCGTGGTAAAGCTGCACTGGCGGGTCATGTACGCATCGGGGCTCAGCAACTCAACCCGCGGGCTCCTGTAATGTTCCAGCGAGGGAAAAGCCTTCATGTCATATTTTCTCTTCATGCGCCCCGCCTCGAAGTCCGACACCACCTCCGGCCAAAGGTCCTCGGCTTCACCACACACGACCGCATCGCAATATCGCAGCGCCTCCTCCGGACAGTAGGTGGGGTGGACCCCCCCCAGAACGACCTTGATGCCGCGCTTCCTGAACTCCCCCGCGATCTCATACGCACGCGGCGCGTAGCACGTCATGACGGAAAGCCCGACCAGATCACAGGGGTAGTCGAAATCAATGTCTTGAACCGACTCATCGACGAGATGAACGTCCCAAGTCTCCGGTGTATACGCGGCGATCGTCGGGAGACTGAGTTTTGGAAACCACACGGCGCGGCGTTCAGAGGCAGTCAAATGGTATCGATTGTTCCGCGGATAGGGATCCAGCAATAACAATCGTCGTCTGGGCATTTTCCCTGGCACCTGAGCATGTCGCACCGGCTGGATGAGTTGTTCCATGATTCATTCTCCTCCTGATCTCAGGTCAACGTCCCCATAATCCAGGGGTCATGCTTATACCGTTCAAAAAGGTCCGTTACCGTGTGCCCATTTGTCTCAACGGAGGCACTGGTAATGGTTCACCAGGCTCCATCATTGGCTCTTTGTCGGATGGCGGCGCCGGTTGCACCTGGCTGCTCAGTCTTTCCGCCTCACGCCTCTTTTGTCGTTCGATAATGGGAGCGACTCCGACGTCCTCCGGCGCGACAGGAGGACCGATCACCCCACATTGCGACATGACCATACCCATCACAAGTATCCACAGTGACCGTATGGGCGGTTTATTCGAAGTCGATCGTCCGCCGCTCACGGCAAGACCTTCTCCCACTCCTTAATCCGGTTTTCGACCCGTTTCTTAGCCGTCCCACCAATCTGACTCTTCCGCTCGATTGCACTCGCTATCGTCAGACAGTCCAAGACGTCCTTGGCGAAATATTCTGAAAAGACCTGCAGGTCGCCCACCGTCAAATCCTGAAGATTCTTTCGCGTCTCAATGCAGGATCGCACAATTCGCCCGGCAATGGAATGGGCTTCTCGAAACGGTGTTCCCTTTGTCACCAGGTAGTCGGCCAGTTCCGTCGCAAGCATCCTCCCGCCCGACGCCGCCTGTTCCAGAACCTTGTGATTGATTCTCAGCCGACGCACTAACTCGGTGAAGAGCGCAATGCATTGGGCGGTGGTATCCAACGCATCGAACAGGGCCTCTTTGTCTTCCTGTAGATCGCGATTGTAGCTCAACGGCAGCCCTTTCAAAACTGTCAACATGCCGATCAGATGCCCATACACTCGTCCCGTTTTCCCACGGACCAGCTCGGGCACATCGGGATTCTTCTTTTGCGGCATCATGCTGCTGCCGGTACAAAATGCGTCAGGGAGATCGATGAATTGGAATTCCTGAGACGCCCACAGAATCAATTCCTCGCTCATGCGGGAAAGATGCATCATCACCAGCGAAAACGCGCTCAACACTTCCACCACGAAGTCCCGATCGGATACGGCATCCAGACTATTTTGCGTGACCTCCGGAAATCCCAGCAACTGCGCCGTGTATCGTCGATCGACCGGATAATTGGTACCCGCAAGGGCTCCGGATCCAAGCGGCAGGACATTCAAGCGGCTCAGGGCATCGCGCAACCGCCCGCGGTCGCGCTCAAACATTTCCACATAGGCCAGGAGATGATGGGCCAGGAGCACAGGCTGGGCGCGCTGCAAATGTGTGTACCCCGGCATGATCACGTGAATGTGCTCGCGAGCCAGCGTCACCAGGACCAGCTCGAACTGCCCCATGGTCGCCCCCAGGAGACCGAGGCGATCTCTGAGATAGAGTCGCAGATCCAGAGTCACTTGGTCGTTGCGACTTCTTCCCGTATGCAGCTTACCACCAAGCGGACCAATGATTCCGGTGAGACGGCGCTCGATCGCCATGTGGATATCTTCGTCTTCTGGAACGAAGGCAAACCGTCCTTCATCCAGCTCAACCTTTACGGCATGCAGTCCACGGATCAGTTCTTTCGTCTCATCGGACGTGAACACGCCGGCATGCGCCATCGTTTTACAATGGGCGATACTTCCCTCGATATCGTACGGGTACAGACGCTGATCAAACGCGAGTGAGGAACTGAACGATTCCACCAACCGATCGGTCTGTTCCTCGAAACGCCCGCCCCACGCCTTTCCGCGTGGAAGGCTGCCGGCTCTAGGGCGAACGGTTTGCGCCGGACGACGAGGCCGCTTCAACGCCCCGGAACGACGGGTGGGTTTGGATCGACCCATTATGACCGCGCCTTTTTCCGTTGGGTCCGAATGGCCAACCGCAATGCATTCAATCTAATAAACCCTTCCGCATCTTTTTGACGATAGACATCATCCTCCTCGAACGTGGCCATGTCCAACCGGTAGAGGGAGCGCGGCGACTTGCGGCCCACCACCGTGCAGTTTCCCTTGTACAACTTCACGCGTACGGTGCCGCTCACGTCTTGCTGAGCCTCATCGATGGTCCGTTGGAGCATCTCTCGTTCCGGCGCATACCAATATCCGTAATAGATCAACTCGGCGTATCGGGGGATGAGGCTATCCCGCAAATGCAGGACTTCTCGATCCATCGTGAGCGATTCGAGGCCGCGGTGTGCGGCATGAAGAATAGTGCCGCCCGGCGTTTCATACACGCCGCGTGACTTCATCCCCACGTACCGATTTTCAACCAGGTCGACCCGCCCGACGCCGTGCGCTCCTCCCAGTTTATTCAAATGAGCAAGGAGCGTTGCCGGACTCATTCGCTTGCCGTCCACAGCCACCGGGTTTCCCCGGTCGTATTCGATTTCGACCTCGCGCGGCTTGGAGGGTGCCTTTTCCGGCGAGACCGACAGGTGGAAGATCTCCTCAGGAGGCGCTTCCCACGGGTCTTCCAGAATCCCACCCTCATAACTGACATGAAACAGATTCATGTCCATGCTGTACGGCTTCGCCTTGGTCGCCGTCACTGGTATGCCATGTTTCTCTGCATACTCGATCAGTTCTCGCCTGGACCGTAGGCTCCATTCACGCCACGGTGCAATAATCTTGATCTTCGGATCGAACGCCATGTAGGTAAGCTCGAAGCGAACCTGATCGTTCCCTTTTCCTGTGGACCCATGCGAGACAGCGTCGGCACCTTCCTTTGCGGCGATCTCAATCTGACGTCGGGCAATCAACGGCCGGGCAATCGAGGTGCCCAGCAGATAGCTCCCCTCATAGACCGCATTGCCTCGCAACATCGGGAAGACATGCTCCTTGACAAAGACCTCACGAAGATCTTCCACATAGACATTCGTCACGCCTAAGGCGCGGGCTTTCGCTCTAATCGGCTTGAGATCTTCCCCCTGACCCAGATCGGCACAAAACGCGACGACTGAACACTCATAGGTTTCCTGCAGCCATCTTAAAATGACGGAAGTGTCCAATCCTCCGGAATACGCCAAGACCACTTTCTTGATCGATGACCGAGTCATGCCGTTCCTCGACTTTCTTTTCGTCCTAACAATTTCACCAACACGGCCTTCTGAACATGCAGACGGTTTTCCGCCTGGTCCAGAATGACGGACTGTGGCCCGTCCAGCACATCGGCGGTAATTTCCTCGCCCCGGTGAGCCGGCAAACAGTGCATGACAATCGCGTCGGGTCTCGCGCGCGTCATGAGCCGCTCATTGAGTTGATAGGGGGCGAGCGTCTTGAGGCGGCGTCCCTGCTCACGCTCGCGCCCCATACTGATCCACACATCGGTGTAGACCACGTCGGCGTCCTTCACCGCGATAGCCGCATCCTGGTGGATTTCCACGCTGCCGCCGGTCTTCTGAGACTCCAATCGAGCCCAATCCACGATGTGTTGATCGGGTTGATAGCCAGCAGGACATCCCACTGTCATGGTCATACCCATCTTCGCCGATGCTTCGATGAGTGAGTTCGTGACGTTATTGCCGTCTCCGACGTAGGCGACCTTGATACCGCGCAATCGCCCCTTTTTTTCCTGAATCGTCAACAGGTCGGAGAGCGCCTGGCAGGGGTGGCTAAGATCCGTCAAACCATTGATGATGGGAATGCTGGCTTCGCGGGCCCATTCCTCCACGATGGCATGGTCAAAGGTTCGAATGACCATGCCATCCAGGTACCGGGATAAGACCCTGGCGGTATCGGCGACTGTTTCCCCTCGAGATAATTGAATATCCGCCATTGGAAGGACCAACGCCTGCCCACCAAGCTGATTCATTCCTGCTTCGAACGAGACGCGAGTGCGGGTGGAGGGCTTCTGAAACAGCAGACCCAACATCTTCCCCTGGAGATGATGTTGAGGAATTCCGCGTCGCCGCTGCCTCTTCAGTTGAGCAGCCAGTCGCAAAAGACCCGTCAGCTCGGACGCGGGAACGGACTTCAATTCCAGGAAATCCTTACCGAGACCGCTCGAGCGTGGTCGTTGTGATGGACGACGCGACATTCGCGCCTCTTGATTAATGGGAAGAAGTTGTTTGCTTGCCAAAAATCTGCGAGAGCACATCCAGCAACCGATCGATCTCGCCCTGCGAGATGATCAGCGGAGGGACAAAACGTAAGATCCGTTCACCAGGGCTGTTGATCAGCACCCCGCGAGACAGACAGTCAGCCACAACATCTTTCGAGTCAATGTTCAATTCCATACCTTGCAGCAGACCAAGTCCACGGACTTCCTTGATTGAGCGATGACTTTCCTTGCAGGCATCCAGACCCTTCCGCAAGTATTCTCCCATTCTGCGTGCCTGATCGAGAATTTTGCCTTCGAGCAATACCTTGAGAACGGCCAGACCGGCGGCGCACGCCAGAGGATTTCCCCCGAATGTCGAAGCATGTGTTCCAGGCACGAACGTCTGGGCCACGTATTCCCTCGCCAAACAGGCTCCAATTGGAACTCCGCCGCCCAACCCCTTTGCCAACGTCATGATATCCGGTTCCACACCCATTTGTTCGTAGGCGAACAGCGTCCCGGTACGTCCCATACCTGTCTGGACTTCGTCAAAAATCAGCAGAATATCGCGCTGACGACACAATTCACGCAGACCATTCAAATAGGCCCGCTCCGCGACATGGACCCCGCCTTCAGCTTGAATGGGCTCCAGCATCACGGCGGCTGTTTTTTCAGAGACGGCTTGCTCGATAGCGTGTAAGTCGTTGAAGGGGACGTATGCAAACCCCGGCAGAAGTGGTTCGAATCCTTTTTGTACTTTCTCTTGTCCAGTCGCCGTCAGTGTCGCCATCGTCCGGCCATGAAATGAGTTATGCATGGTGAGAATCTCATGTCGCCCGGCGCCATATTTCTCATGGGCATAGCGTCGGGAAAGTTTGATGGCCGCTTCGTTGGCTTCGGCGCCACTGTTGCAAAAAAAGACCTTTTGGGCAAACGAATGATCGACCAACGCTTGCGCGAGCGAGACCTGGGGCTCCGTATAATACAGATTCGAGGCGTGGATCAGATGTTGCGCCTGCTTTTGAATCGCGACGATCAAATCGGGGTGTCCATGGCCGAGCACATTCACCGCAATGCCGGCCACAAAGTCGAGATACTCACGGCCCTCCAGGTCATACACGCGGGCCCCTCTCCCACGGACAATGGAGATAGGCTGTCGAGTATAGGTATTCATCAGATATTGTTCCGCCAAGCGGCGCACCTCTTCGGTGGGCATGACACACCAATCCCTTCGTTAACCGGCGAAACTAGCACAGAGAGATAGTGAAAGCAATACAATGACTTCGCTCAAAGGCGACCCTGCTGGCAACCATTGAATCAGCCATCACGACCCTACTTGCTTGACGCCAACTCATGGTGGATGGGATAAGGTGGGCTGTATGAAAATCTGTGCACAATGCCGGCAACAGAACGCCGACGATGCAAGGTTTTGCCATCAGTGTGGACGCTCTCTACTGGAGGACGCCGATGTGCCGGCTGCGGCGGAGCCACCTCCACCGGTAACCGAACAGGATCTGTGGCGTGCGTTTATCGGGCCGAACGCGGACCGCTACTTGGAAAGGTTTAAAAAGTTTTCTACACCGAATGGCCCTCGATTTGCCTTCACCTGGCACTGGCCCGCGTTCGTGTTCGAGCCTTTTCTCTGGTTCCTCTATCGAAAGATGTACGCATACGCGATGATTTATGCGCTGGGCCCAGTCATCGCGTTCTATCTGACCCAGGACCTGTCCGCTGATATTGTATGGCGGCTCATGGCGGGCGCGAGCGCCAACTACATTTATTTCTGGCACATCAAAGAGCAGATCGGAAAAATCAAGAGCGAACGGGGCTCGGGCGGCGCCGCCCAGCAGCAGATGTTAGGCGATCTGGGTGGAGTCCAGCCCTATGTCGTGTGGGTCGGCGTAGGTTTGCTGGTGCTAAAGGTTGCGATGATCGCCACGATCTTCAAGGAAGGTGCACAAGACAATTTGCAGAAACCTCCTCCTTCCAAGGTAAAACCGGCTGGAACGACCGCCATCTAGGATCGCACATCCTCCGCCCCTAGGTCGCCGTCGGTGGTCGGGTACGTTGCCACTCAATCCACAGCGTGAACCATTCAAAGTCCTGTTGATAGGCGGCGCCGCTCAAATCCGGTGTCGATTGGGTTTGTTCCAGCTGGTTATAGGTCCGAGGCCAATTCTTTTGCCACCATGATTTCAACTCATCGGGTCCATAGGCTTGACCATTCGACTGCGTGATTCCTGCCGCGGCACAGAGCGCCGCAATGAGAGACCAGTACCGATCTTTCCCCAACCCGAGACTCCGAAAGTGCTCCCTCAAGAGGAACACCACCCACAATTCTGCGCTATTCTTCTTGTTGTGTTTGAATGGTTGGGTCTGGCGCAATGGCACGGGATCGAAACTCTTAATCACCGACGTATAATCCGGTCCGCCATAGCTGCCTGCCACCTCGGCGATGCCTTCGAGCATATTGGCCAGTTCCACTTCAACCACAGGAGTATCCGGTAACGTCCGGGGTTTGTGTGCATCAGCCAGGGGGTTCGGGTCCGTGAGCAACTCAATCAATGGCTTCAGTTCCCGCAATCGAACGACTGCCGCTTTGAGAATCTGCTGGGACTCCAGCCAATAGTCAGGATCATTCTTGCTGAGCCGTTCCCGTCCGGAAGGTGGAAGCACGACGGGAATCCAGTACCGTACGATCACAAAGAGTATATAGTCCACTTGTCCGCCCATGTGGTGGGCACGGCCCAGTGCACGATCGGATCCCAGGGCAACCTGGAAAAACGAATGCATCCTGTCTTTTACATTCAGCCGATCGCCCATCACGATCCACCACTGCCGGAAGCGTTCCCCGTCCTCTCGTCCTATGTCTTGATCCGTTGACATGTCCATCACAGTTCAGGGTGATGCGCAGCTCGCGGCATCGTACCGGCGTCCTGTCTTGAGATGCAAGGCAGCCGGCGCACCCTCGATGCCCATGCAGCTGGTTGACAGCTGGATCAGCTGATCGCGTATTCTATGCAGCCAACGCGCAGGGTTGTTGTGAAAGGAGAGACCATGAGCCGACTTATCTTGATCCGACACGGAGAGTCGCAATGGAATCTGGAGAACCGATTCACCGGATGGGTCGATGTGCCGCTCTCGATGAAAGGCATGGAAGAGGCCAAAGCGGCGGGTCAAAAGCTGAAGGGTTACACATTTGATCGCGCCTTTTCTTCGGTGCTCGCCCGAGCGAATGACACGTTGCGCATTATCCTTGAAGTCCTTGGCCAGCCTCATATCCCTATTGAAAAAGACAAGGCCCTTAACGAACGGATGTATGGAGAACTGCAAGGACTGAACAAGGCCGAAACCGCCAAACGGTTCGGTGACGAGCAGGTGAAGATCTGGCGGCGCAGTTATGATGTCCGCCCCCCCGGCGGAGAAAGCCTTAAGGATACGGCTGAGCGGGTTCTGCCCTATTACGAGACTCGCATCAAACCTTGTCTGTTGAACGGGGAGACGATTCTGATAGCGGCGCATGGCAATAGCCTGCGCGCCCTGGTGATGCAATTGGAT
>Ga0075420_100004532_pt1 | contig 12167 bp, 12 predicted proteins | sample SoiMetdeltSBSDD4_FD_75296 | JGI IMG/M metagenome (GOLD analysis project Ga0075420, IMG submission 75296) | Bulk soil microbial communities from a Populus tree surrounding site in Tennessee, USA - Soil MetaG P. deltoides SBSDD4 | ecosystem: Environmental > Terrestrial > Soil > Tree plantation... | reverse complement strand
AGCCCTGCATGGAGATTTTTCCATCATTGATCCATTACTGGATGGCTTGAAGACCGGAGACGTGTCCGTTCAAACCGAGGCCGCATGGGCCCTAGGCAAGCTTCCGGACCGGCGCGCGTATGATCCCCTCTTCACATTGCAGAAATCGCTGTATCACGTCCGCGAGAATGATGCCGATCCAAAACTGGTGAAACTCAAAGAGGCGGTTAACTGGAGTATCAAACAAATCGATACATGGGAATATCTTCAATAGTCGATCGATTGTGTCGATATGGCCCGATCACGGGGTAGAACCATAGCGTCCATAATTGTCCTAGCCCTGTCCCTTGGGCTCATCTATGGATCGGCCTCTGCCCAAGTCATGGGGAATGAAGCAGAACTAGACCGTCTGCGCATCAAGGCGGAAGATGCCATGGCCAACGATGACCCTGAGGGGGCCGCAATGAGCATGGGAAGAGCCGCGCTTATGACGGTTTACCTGGCCCAACGGGAGGGAGATCCCACCCGCGTGAAAATGTTTAGAGGCGCGGAACATCTGCTGCGTTCCCAGGAACACGGATATCGAGCGTTAGCACTCTTCAGACGAGCAGGTGATCAGCTCCCAGCCTCGACAGGGGTCTGCGGCAGTCTTCAACTTGCGCACACCGAAGTACAGCTGTCACTCCAGATATTCGACGAGCCGCTCCCGGCCGAACAGCCCGATCCACGGTCCATTCAGCATGCCAAAGGCCTGCGCGAGACTGCCGAGAACTGGGTGACAGTCCTGTCATCAATGCACACCGATTTTCAGTGTGCTCAACCTGACCCAAGCGGCCCTCAATCATCCTCCGGATTGATGATGTGCAGACCGGCCGGACGACATGCCGCCAACAGTTGCCGATCCGAACTGACGACCGTCAAACGGAGCGGCTTGAGTTCAAGAGCCAGGGCCAAATGAAGGAGTTGTTGTCCACGCAATGCAGGATAGTCCAAAATCAATTCCTTCGTGGACAAATAGGTATTCATCGCGGGGGCAATGTATTGAAAGAGTCCTTGGGCGGACTCCATCTCAAATTTATAGAGGACGGAGTAGCAATCGTCACGAGTGATCTCGCCCTGCTGAGCCCGAATAGATAGAATCGAATAGAGATCGGTCACCGTCCACATGGGAAGAATCGCCACTTTACCTCGTTTCACCATGAGCTTGTTCACGATCCTCGTTCCTCGTTCCATGCTGTAACGCTTCACCAGCGCCGTCGAGTCGAAGTAGTAATACGGCATGCTATGCCCTCCCCTTTAACAACGTTTCGGCCAACGGGGATTGTAACTTCGACAGACGGTCCTGCAGTTCGTCCAAAGCGAGCTCCTCGTAGTATCCCTGCTTGCGGAAAATGTCCACGATTGTTCCCTGATTGACCAATTGAGTGTCCTGGGCTAAGCGCTCGCGGAGACGACGCTTCATCAGACGGCTGGGCATCCGTCTACGCGTTGATGCACCTCCTGTTTCATTCGAAGACGTCTTTGTTGCTGGTTTCTTCATTCAGGCTCCTCTCTATATAAGTTTACGGGACCATTCACGGCTTGGGAACACGCTCGTCACGCGGACAACCTTTTGGGGTACCGATTGCCGCCGGCGGCTCCGATTCTCCATACACATATCCGGCGATCGCGCGGGCTATGTCCGAAGAAAATTCATGTTGCATGACTCGAACGGCCTTTGCCGTCGCTTCTTGGTCGGTCAGATGTCCTTCGCGTCCTCCTTTTGAGACGGCGCCGACAATGCGTTGTGTCGACAAATCCTCGATTACCGCATCGCTGCACCATCGCACATACTTGAATTGCGGATCGCGCACATCCAACGGCCAGAGGCGCACAGTGCCTGTCACCATCAACTCCGCTCTCGGTTTGTCGGGATGGATTGCCCCGTCCGTTGAAGTCGGACCGGCAATCGAAAAGCCTTCGCGAGTCAGGCCTTCTATCAATGCGCGCCGGACAGCATCTACCTGATCTCCTGAAAGGTCCACCGCAATCGCCAAATTGGCGGACAGAAACCCCTCGAGTTCGTTCGTCACATCAACGATTCGGTACAAGGATGGATTTCCTTGCCCGCTTCCACGCAGGACCCGAAGATCGGTGTTATAGGCGTCGCGGACCACCAGATTTTTCGCCGCACGCTTGAGATTGCGGACCCGTGACAATTTGTCGCGCGCCTCTCGGGCTTCGGTCATGTGAGTCTCGATGGAATGATCAAGCTCGCTGATTCGATCGAGCATGGCCGATTCCGCCTGCCCCTTGTCCATGCCGGCCAAAGCATAATACTGGCCCTTTTTCTGGTCAAACCATACATCCAGAATACGGACATTTTCCAATACTTTATCGGTCGAGACTTGTGTCACGCTATCCAAGGTCAGGCGTCGTTCCGCGCTGGCATGAGATCGATTTTCCACAACTAAGTAAGACTCCCAGTCTTTCGATCGTGCGACAATCTCAGCCTTGAAAATCTTGGACAACGCGGCATAGGCTTGTTCTTCTGCCCCCGTTCTTCTCTCCGACTGGCCCACACCGACGAGGTATTGCGAAGCTGGATAACCGACGCTTGTGCCGTCAATCCAATCGGGACGCGCCTCCCGCAAGCTACAGGCAGCGAACAGGCACATCATCACAATGCAGAGAACGAATAGCGACCCGGCACGAGAACTATGTCGCCAATCATTCATAACATGACTCGTTCGATGAGAAACTTCGTTTCCCCCTCGCGCAATACAAGTGGCGCACGCGTGCCGGGCAGCACGGATTCTGCATGGTGACCTACCGTCCGGATGTGCGTATCATACTCTCCGGCCGGTACCCAGGCTCGAGCGATCTGAATTTCGTCCGGCAAGGTTCTCCAACTCCGTTTGTCAGCTTCCTCCGAAGCAATCGCCAGTCCCTTGGTCAGCAACCCAACGACCAGCCCCACCCACGCCGCATCATCCTTATTCACCGCCTGCTGCGCGCCGCGTGTGGCGGCCTCAGCTGCGGCAAATTTGACGGCTGCCCGTGCCAAGGCCTTTGTTGTAATGGACGGGAGACGTTCCGAGAGCGCTTTTTCCGCCAACGCCGTCGTATTGTGCACTAATTGCGAGGTCGCCATGAAGGTCGCGCCTGTCCGCGCAGTCAGTGTGACTCGCTCTCTCGTCACTAACGTCTTCTGCGCAATGAGTCGGGGTAATGCCACCCGCACGACGCGTCCGTTCAGTCCATAAAGAATGCTGTCGGCAGCTCGATTCGGTTGTCGATGAGAATAGTGAATGACACCCTTATTCAGCAGCACCAATTGCAAAGCGCTCAGACTGATCGGCAGATCGAGATACTGATCTTCCTTGCGAGGCGCTCGCCCATTGTAGCTGATCACTACCACTTGGGCGAGTTGCCGGTCAGTCTCTCGAGACACCCATGTGGTGTCAGGAAATACACGGCGGTACTCGTCAAATTCTGTGGTTAAGTGAAGCGCCTCGCTGGTGCGAAGCAAATCGGCACCCAACATGGGCGGGGAAGGGACCCGCAACCATCCTCGCGACGCTTGATAGGCATCGTATGCCTTGCGATAGGCGATGAAGGCATTGTTGAGATCGCCACTCGCTTCGTAAAGAATCCCCGTCAAGTAGCGGGCGAACGGATCTTCCCGATAAGAGTTCTTGTCGCTCACTTTATCAGACAGAACATTCAAGCGATGGTCGATCTGCCTGGCCTCCACCAAGGCTTCACTCAACTGCCCCAGACCGACATAGTTCAGGGCCTTGATGACGTTGATCATGACATGCTCATAGGGTTCCCCTTCGTACGGCAGGACATTGTCATTGGTGAGAAACGTAGCCGCTTCGGTTCGAACGGTTCTTGTGTACAATCGCTCGACTTCCTGATCGGCATGTTCGAGCATTCCGTTACTCCTGACATGCTCGCCCGCCAGGTGAAGGGTCATGCCCCGATCCAGGTCGTAGAGCAGCCGACTCTTTGATCCATACTCTGATTCGGCCTTCTCGATAATGGTGTCGGCACGTTTCGGATCGTGAGCGAGCAGGCTCTGTTCAACCAGCAGGTAGTGATTATTCGAGAGACCGCAAGCGCTTTGGACAAGGATGGTCAACGCGAAGGTTATGGGGCAGGAGATCAAAAGACAACGGCCTCCTCTCTCGGAGGCCGCGGCACCTGGGCGCGAGAATTTGAACGCCACGCAATGCGTTAGAATATGGACCGTTTCCGCTCGACGACTTTCTTGATTTTCTTTTGGCCGAACCAGGATTTGACGTTGTTTTCCAAGTCGATCATATCCAGGTCGATTTGATAGAACACCGCCTTGACACCATCGGCTTCGTCCAGGATGGTTGAAATGGTACCCTTCATCATGTAGTCGGCGCCAATTTCTTTCCCAGGGGCCCTCTGAGTATCCTCGCGGGCATGGATCGCCTGTTCGCGACGCTCAGCCCTGACCTCATCGCGTTCGCCCTTCCCGGCCACAAAGGTCACCTTCTGCGAGTTCGTGAGTTCTCTAGAGAGATCCGTGATAAAGGTTTGTACATCGATGTGTTCGTGGCTCCGGTTGAGGACGGTCCCTACAACGACGACCGGTTGCCGGCTCTTCACTCTGGTAAAATTGTCGAGCCACGGGCTGGCGAGTGATTCTTTGACCATCGTCTCGGCAACCATCCGCGAATCTGTATCGTTCCAACGGCCGCTGAGGTCAGTGGCCACGCCGGTATCGACGCGCGTGACTTTTGTCTCGGAACCACAGCCTGCAGCCGCCATCGACAGAGCCAATACGATTACGATCCGGCCGATCCGCCTTCCCGAAGCACAGAACCCAACCATCATAGACACTCCTTCAAGCCGCACGGTGTGAGGGGCGCTTAAGGCGTGGCTCTCTTTTCTTCTTCCTTTTCCAGCCGCTCGAAGAGGCGATCTGCATTCTTCCTGACGTAGTCGCGCACTTGAGCATTCAGCTCTTTCGCCTGATCCAAATTATTCTTCATGTCTTCGAGGCTCAGTTTAGTCAGCACATAGAAGGTACCTGTCTTGTCATCCTTATAGCGATCAATGGGCTTCACGCCATTCAGTGTCACTGCGGAGAAGGTCTTGACGGCGCGTTCCACATTTTGCTCTTCACTGTTGCGGGAGAAATCACCGGCAGTCGTGGAAGCGGCGTAGTCTCGCATGAGATAGGCTGTGTATGTCTCGAATGTCTTGGCAATCTCAGCCCGAGCCCGATTTTCAGCTGTATCCCAGGCTAACGGTTCATTCCTGACGCCGACCACCGATCCGACACCATAGAACGATTTGTCGCTCTTGTCGTTGTATGCGCCAGAACCCTTCTTGACCCATGTCGGAGGTCCTCCGCATGCCACAAGCCCAACCAAAAGGAACAGCGCAAGGCCGGTTCCCGTCAGCTTCACACAGGACACTTGTGCATTGCTCATAGACATCCTCCTTCAGAGTGCTGCATAGATGTGATGTGACGATGAATGCCGCCGGCACGGTGGGTTATGGCAAGATGCATCCGGTAGTCTGCTGACACGTGAATGAGACGAGTGTGCCACGACTCACAACTTAGGAAATTATGCTAGCATGCACCCTCAGGAGTGTCAACGCGACAGTGACTCGCCGGTTGACAGAGACTGCGGCAGCAATCGACAGTTATGGAGGTCTGACATGGCGGACGTACAGATTCACGATGGGATCATCCGTGTGACCGAATTGGAGGTTCAGGATCCGAAGGCAGCGGCGGTGCTGGCCGAGTTTCCGCAAACCCGGTGGCCGGAGATCACTCGCCGAGCGATCAAGATCGGGTTAGGGTATCTCAAAGGTGGAGGGAAGGATTAACGGGCTGGTTTATCCAGAAGGTCAGCTTCGCGAATGGCCGACTGGGCTCGTTCGCTTTGTCCACCCAATTCAATGTAGCGCTTGAAGGCTTCCACCGATTTGTTGGAATCTTTGAGATGGTCTGCATACAGGGTTCCCAGCGAAAAATAGACATCTGTATAGTCGGGGTTCACCGCGAGGGCCTGTCGCATAACCTTCTCAGCTTCTTCGTACCGACCTTGCTTCGCCAGAATTAATCCCAACGTGTAATGAGAATCGGGATTCTGAGGCGCATGTTGCACCGCAAGCCGCGCTGAGGAAAGGGCTTCTTCGAGATTGGGCAATATCTCCAAGCGGAGGTAGCTTTTCAACACATACGCCTCCCCAAACGTGGGATCGTATGCAATCGCCCGATTCAACCGTTCGAGGGCTTCCTCGGCCGACTTGTTCTGTTGAAGAAGATTAAAGGCCTGCTCGTACTGGGTGCGCGCCGCATTCATTCGATCCGCTTCGTTTTCGGGTTCCGCTCCAAGTTGAAACCTCGCCTTCTTCCCTTCGATCAAGATCGTATCACCATCACCTTCCAGCTGAACGAACTGAGGATGCTGCGTGTTCCGAGACGCATCCTGAACCTGCCGCTTGACGAAAGTTCCCAACTCGCTCGCCATAAGCCAGCCGTTCTTGTTGAGATCAGCCGCTCCCTTTAGACCCTCCAGTAAGGCGGTCAGGAAGATGCTCTTTCCGTCTTTTTCCGAAAGAGGCTCGCTCTTGTCTGCCGCAGTAAGCGCCTGGACGGCTCGCTTCTCGGTGTCTTCCTCAGGCGCCAGCCGCCCCTCAAGAGAGAGTTGCTGCGGTGCCGTGACTTCCCACCCTTTGATCGCCGCATCAAACACAAACAACGTATGCTTCGAGGCAAGGCGTCGACTGAATTCCTTCAAGTGATCAAATGTGACTGATTTCGTCACGTTGTTCAATTGAGCGTCCCAAGGGACCAGATATCCGAGTTCTCTGGATGAACCATCCGAGGTCATCCCTGTTTGTCCAGCGAAAAAAATCACGACTCGATCCTGTCTCCCGACCTTGCGAGGTAAATAATCATTGAGGATCTGCTGCAAGCGCTTTGAACTGGCATCTTTGTCGTACAGTTCAACGACCTCGTCGAATCCCAATTGACGCAACGCGGTCGCGACCTCTTTGCCGTGCTCGATGGCATTGGGCATCTTGGGTGCCACCAGATAATCCTCAATCCCGATGACGAGTCCCCAAGACTTGTAGTACAGCACCTCCGGCTTCCCCATTTGTGCGTCGAGACCATCAGGACTCGCGATCGCACACCACAGACACATAAGAACCATGCCTGTGACCATTCGCCAGGTTCTGCACGATGCCGGTCGCTGTATCGGTAAACTATCCATGTTATTTCTCTTGGGGTTTTAGCGTACCTGTCACCCCTGTGTACTGTCAAGAAATGCAGCAGGGGCATCAAGACAAGCCTGGTCATCGACAACATGCGAGAGTTGCAGTTCGTTCGCACCTTACGCATAATGCAACCTGTGTAGGCGTGGACAGGAACACTAGGTATATGGACGACAAAATCGATAGCTTACTCAAGGAAAGCCGTGTCATCCATCCCACCGCGACGACCACCGCCGCGGCCTATGTCAAGGACTACGAGGCCGACTACAAGGCATCCATCGCCGATCCAGAGGGATTCTGGGGCAGCGTCGCGAAAGAATTAGACTGGTTTTCGCCTTGGAAGCGCGTCTTGCAATGGGAATACCCATGGGCGAAATGGTTCGTAGAGGCCTCCTGTAATATTTCATACAACTGCCTGGATCGCCACGCCAATACCTGGCGAAAGAATAAAGTCGCCGTGATCTGGGTCGGAGAGACGGGTGAAGAGCGCATCTTCACGTATGGTGAACTGCTGCGGCAGGTAAACCGGTGCGCCAATGCCCTCAAATCGTTGGGCCTCAACAAAGGCGATCGGGTCACCATCTATTTGCCGAAGATCCCCGAACAGATTGTAGCGATGCTGGCTTGTGCACGGATCGGCGTCGTTCATAGCGTGGTGTACTCCGGCTTCAGCGCCCCCGCACTGGCCAGCCGAATTCAGGATGCTGAAGCTCGCGTCGTCATCACGGCAGACGTGGGTTACGATCGAGGCAAGGTCATCAACTTGAAGGGAGTGGTCGATCAGGCAGTAGCCACCTGTGACACAGTCAAAACCGTTGTGGTCGTCCGGAGGGAAAAACCGGGCCCCGTACTATCGTCGCCCAAAGAGATTGACTGGCAGGAGTGGCTCGATCACGAAACCCCGACCTGTGCGGCGGAACATCTGGATGCCGAGCACCCGCTCTACATCTTGTATACGTCCGGAACGACAGGCAAGCCCAAAGGTGTCGTTCATGTACACGGCGGTTACATGGTCGGTACCTACATCACAACGAAATACGTGTTCGACCTGAAGGATGAGGATGTGTATTTTTGCGTGGCCGACCCCGGCTGGGTCACGGGACATAGCTACATCGTCTACGGCCCGCTGCTCAATGGCGCGACGATCCTCACCGCTGAAGGAAAACCGGACTATCCCAATCCTGGCCGCTGGTGGAATCTCATCGAACGCTATGGTGTCACCATTTTTTACACCACTCCGACCGCCATACGACTCTTGATGAAATACGGAGAAGAATGGCCTACGAAATATGATCTTTCCACATTGCGGGTGCTGGGGAGCGTCGGCGAACCGATCAACCCTGAAGCATGGGAATGGTTCTACCGGGTCACAGGAAGTAACAAACCCATTATGGATACGTGGTGGCAGACTGAAACCGGGGCCATACTCGTGACTCCCCTCCCCTGCGTACCGCTGAAACCTGGTTCGGCCACCAGGCCATTCTTTGGAATCGAGGCGGATGTCGTCGATCGAGAAGGGAACAGCCTTCCCCCGAATGCCGGCGGTTTCGCGGTGATCAAAAAGCCGTGGCCATCGATGATGCGGACAATTTACAAGGATCCTGACCGATACAAGGTCTATTGGAATACCATTCCCGGCTGTTATACGGCGGGGGACGTCTGTCGCAAGGATGCGGACGGTTATCTCTGGTTCATGGGCCGTGCGGATGACGTGATCAAAGTCGCGGGGAACCGGATCGGAACGGCCGAAGTGGAAAGTGCCCTGGTCAGTCATCCAGCCGTAGCCGAAGCCGCGGTCATCGGGAAACCCCATCGAACAGCGGGCGAAGCCATCAAGGCCTTTGTCATTCTCAAGCAGGGGAATGAGGAGAGCAAGACTTTGATCCAGTCGATGAAAGATCATGTTCTAAAGGAACTCGGCAAGATCGCCGTCCCGCAGGAAATTGACATCGTTCCATCCCTGCCGAAAACCCGCTCCGGAAAAATCATGCGACGTGTGCTCAAGGCCAAGGAGCTCGGGCAGGATGTGGGTGATATTTCGACGCTGGAGGATTAGACTCATGTCGGCTCATCGACTGCAATGAATGTTCTTACCCTATCCATGGAGGCCGGTATGCGATCTGCCCTGCTGTTTCTTGTTCCGTTCGCCGTTGCCGTAGCGCTTGCCACTTCCGGCCTTTCATTCGTAGACCCGGTCATGACACTGGCAGCCGAGGACACTAAACCCGCGAAGAAGAAACCTGATACCTCGGTAAAACCGGGAAAGCCAAAAAGTACAACCCCCAAGCCCGGAACAACTGCCAAAACGCCATCCAAGGATGGGGCTATTCGAGCCTCGGGCGCCGATGCGGTCGACAAAGCGCAAGCATGCTACGGCGACGCGCCGAAGATCGAATCAGTCTCTCCCGATGAAGGCACAGCCGGCGCAAAAGTAACGATCACCGGAAAAAACTTTGGCGCACCGGGGTGTCTGCGCACAGTGTCATTTGGACCGGGCCACGTCGCGACGTTTGAGCACAACGGACAAGATCGCATTACGGCCACCGTTCCTGCCCAAGGGCGGAAGGGTTTGGCCATCCTGACCATCACTACTGCATCGGGAGAAGATTCAAAGCCGTTTCTCATGAGGTAAGAAACGCTTTCGCGGAACGGAGAGGACGATCTCGTCTGACCATTGCAATTGCCATGACTCTAGAGCCTATACCAAATTCAGGAAAGGCATCTCCTTCGAGCAGTCCCGTGCGATCCTCTTTTATCTGGGAATGCCCGGTGTGTACGCGGCGATACCTCACCGAGAGCGTCCCATCCAAGTGTCCCTTTTGCCAGAAGCAGGTCACTTGCTAGATGGAGCCGAAGAGAGACCGGACCGAACCCCGATACCAAAGGTGAGTATCACCGCCTACCTGTATCGGATGAGGCGCATGACTCGGGAAAGTGAAGACGGCCGAAAGTTCAACAACGGAAGGGTGGAGCAGCGAGCATACGAAGCGGCGATTTGCGATTCATCTCATTTCCATTGCGCATGTTGTGACGTTCAGGCTCATGATTTTTTGTCGAGATCCCAGCTGACGATGTCGGCGTTCTTTCCCTCCCCCTCCTGAACTCCATCCGCGCCGAATGACACTACTTCAAAGTCTGCTTGCGGACTTGGACTGGCGTATTTGTACGCATGTCCCCAAGGATCCGCTGGGACCTTTTGAAGGTATCCACCGGCCTTCCAATTCGTTGGAGCCGGTCCCTTGGCCGGTTTTGAAACTAGTGCTTGCAATCCTTGTTCAGTGGATGGGTACATCCCATTGTCCAGCCTGTACAATTGCAAAGCGCTTTCGATACTTTGGATTTGGGCCTTCGCAGCCGCACGCTTCGCATCTTCTGTTCGTCCCATCACGTGCGGCACGAGCAGTGTGGCCAGGATAGCCAGGATCACGACCACAATCATGACTTCAACGAGCGAAAACCCGTCTGGTCCGATTGTGAATCCTTCCTCATCTTGATGACGCTGGTGCTGCCCGCGGGGGATTACCGAGAAGCGTCGTATGCTTGGGCGATACGACCATACGCATATATTCATGGAAAACCCCATCGTGATACGAGTTGAGGATGTCGAACGTATGATGCCAGCGTCTGCGTTATCAACGAAATTCAGCGGCGACGGAGCACAATACACAATCCTAACGGCCGCATTGTACCAGAATCGGACAGGACACAATACCTAAGCAGGGCCTCATATAAAATTGGTTCGGAATGTCCTTCATCATCAAACCGATCTCGTGAAATACTAAAACCGAATCCCGCAGCAGACCGTGGGGTACCCGCTGTTCAGTATGCCAGGCTTCGCATTTCCGAATTCTCGTTTCGCTCTCGTCCACACGCGTTCGCGACGAACCCTGATGAATGATGTGGGTCAATCTTGTCGCCGGAGGCAATACAACGTGAGCCCTGTTTTCAATCTCGCCCTTGGCAAAATATTCCGGTGCATGTGAACGGTCGGAAGGCTGTCGACGGATCGACACATCTCTATCGCGAGGGTCACTTGCTGCCGCAGCAGCGTGGATAAGCTATCAGGTCCTACGATATAGGCCAAGGCACCCGTGACCATCCGCTGGTGCAACACCCGGACCATCTCTTTGAGTTCAGATGCCTCATTGAAGGAGGCGAATGGGATCCATTCATAGACGAGATCATATTCTATCTCCTTCACCGGTCGAGGCGTCTCCAAATCGTTGTACATTTTGATGCGGTGAAACCAATCCAGTCGCTGAGAGGCTGCATGTTGATTCCAGAGCATTTGTGCATGTTTCTGGGCAAATGCCACGGACTGGTAAAGAACCGTATAGTCCCGCGGGCGGTCAGCATGGATACAGGTGGCGATCGCACCATCGAAACGATGAATCAGCACCCGATCCGTTCGTGTCAACTGTGCGCCAAGCAACGGTTCCTGTTCCAACATATCTTGGAGGTAGTCCGTCACAAATGGTTGTGACGCTAATTCGCCGATCTCGGATTCGTCGTCCGGATACAACAAGACTGTTGAGAATGCTTCTGCGGGGCGTACAGGGGGTAGGCCGGCCTCGAACGCGTCGGACCAGTGCAGAGTTGGAGAGAAAACCGGGGCCTTCACGGAAGCGACGACTGGTCCCCACCCTGGCTCGATGGTCAAGGTAGTCTTCTTCCCACGATCGCTCAGGATGAGTTCGTTCCTTTCGACTCTTACCGTTCGCTCACAGGATGGTGGGCGATGACCCGAGGCCGCACTATACGACATTCCCGTGCAATCATCCGCACAAGTCACCTTCTCCACCGCCTGATTCTTGATGGTAATACATATTTTTTTATCCCGCCCGATATATCGACGAGGAATACCGGAAGCGGGAAGCCAACTTATGCAGTGAGAGCGAGGTGGATCCATGAACACCGTAAACGGATTGTCCCCTGGA
>Ga0075420_100004531_pt1 | contig 12168 bp, 15 predicted proteins | sample SoiMetdeltSBSDD4_FD_75296 | JGI IMG/M metagenome (GOLD analysis project Ga0075420, IMG submission 75296) | Bulk soil microbial communities from a Populus tree surrounding site in Tennessee, USA - Soil MetaG P. deltoides SBSDD4 | ecosystem: Environmental > Terrestrial > Soil > Tree plantation... | reverse complement strand
ATCCACCGTGGCGACGCCGACCCCAAGCTGCTCGCCTACCAGTACCTGCAGACGCTGCCGCAGATCGCGCAGGGCGAGTCGAACAAGGTGTGGATCATCCCGAGCGAGGTGACCCAGGCGCTGGCCAACATCGGCAACGTGATCCCGAAGCCGGAGAGCCGCCCGCCCGGCGCGCCGCCGCCGAGCGACCCCGGGTCCGAGCCACCCGGCCCGCCCGGGCCGCCCCGCTAGCCTCCAACGCGTGTTCGACGCCCTCTCCGATCGGCTTCAGGCCGCGCTTGGCGACGTCCGCTCGCGCGGCGCGCTGAGCGAGGACGACGTGAAGAAGGCGATGCGCCAGGTGCGGCTGGCGCTGCTCGAGGCGGACGTGAACTTCAAGGTCGTTAAGCAGTTCACGGACGCCGTACGCGAGCGCGCGCTCGGGGAGCAGGTGCTCAGCTCACTGAACCCCGGCCAGCAGGTCGTGAAGATCGTGAACGACGAGCTCACCACGCTGATGGGCGGCTCGGGTCGCGACCTCGTGTTCGCCAAGGCCGGGCCGACCGTGATCCTCATGGCCGGACTGCAGGGATCCGGCAAGACCACCGCCTGCGGCAAGCTCGCTCGCCACCTGCGCGAGCAGCACAGGATGGACGTGGCCGTGGCGGCCTGCGACGTGTACCGCCCGGCCGCCGTCGACCAGCTCGTGAAGGTGGGCGCCCAGGCGGCCGCGCACGTGTACGAGCAGGGCACGAACCGCGACCCGGTGGACATCGCCGAGTGGGCGCTCGGCCAGGCGCGCCAGGAGCGCCGTGACGCGCTGATCATCGACACCAGCGGCCGGCTCCACATCGACGAGACGCTCATGAAGGAGCTGGCCGAGGTCAAGAAGCGCACCAAGCCGCACAACGTGCTGCTCGTGGTCGACGCGATGACCGGCCAGGACGCCGTGAACGTGGCCGAGCAGTTCGCCGAGACGGCGGCCTTCGACGGCGTGATCCTCTCGAAGCTCGACGGCGATGCCCGCGGCGGCGCCGCGCTCTCGGTCAAGGCGGTCACCGGCAAGCCGATCCTCTACGCCTCCACGGGCGAGAAGCTCGGCGACTTCGAGCGCTTCCACCCCGATCGGATGGCCCAGCGCATCCTCGGCATGGGCGACGTCATGACCCTCGTCGAGAAGGCCGAGCGCCAGATCGACGAGCGCCAGGCCCAGGAGCTCGAGAAGAAGATCCGCAAGGAGCAGTTCACCCTCGACGACTTCCTCGAGCAGATGCAGCAGGTGCGCCGCATGGGCCCGCTCGGATCGCTGCTGAAGATGATGCCCGGGGTCGGCTCCCAGCTCGGCAACCTGAACGTGGACGAGAAGGAGCTCGACCGCCTCGAGGCCATCATCCGCTCGATGACGCCCGCTGAGCGGGCCAACCCGACCATGATCGACGGCTCTCGCCGCCGCCGGATCGCCCGGGGCTCGGGGACCTCCGTCCAGGCGGTCTCGCAGCTCGTGAAGCAGTTCGCGCAGATGAAGAAGCTGATGAAGCAGATCGCGCGCGGCAAGATGCCGAACCTGCAACAGCTCGCAGGCGGTCGCTAACCTCCTTCGCCGCTATGTCCGTAAGAGTCAGGCTCACCCGTGTGGGCAGCAAGAAGAATCCGATCTGGCGCGTGGTCGTCACCGACCAGCGCTCGCCGCGCGATGGTCGCTTCATTGAGACCGTGGGCCGATACAACCCGCAGACCGACCCATCGACCATCGTGCTCGACGAGGAGCGCCTGCAGCACTGGATCGCCCGCGGCGCCCAGCCGACCGGCACGGTCAAGCAGCTGATGAAGGCCCACGCCAAGGGCATCCAGCCTGAGAGCGCAAGCACGGCCACGGTGGGCGCCGCGGCGGCAACCCCCGAGCCGCAGGCCCAGCCGGACCCGGAAGCCCCGGCCGCCGGGCCCGAGGGCGTGGCGGACGCCGAGCCCGTCGTCATCGAGGCGAGCGACGAGCCGGTGCCGGACCCCGCGGCCGACGAGGCGAGCGCCCCCGAGGCCGCTGCCGAGCCGCCTGCCGAGGCAGGCGAGCCGGAGGCTGACGCCGACGCCGCCGAGGCTCAGCCCGATGCCGCCGAGCCCCAGCTCGACGCCGAGCCCCAGCCCGACGCCGACTCGCAGTAGTGGAGGACCTCCTCGCGTATCTCGCCCGGTCGCTCGTCGACCGCCCGGACGAGGTGAGCGTGGAGTCGTTCGAGGAGGAGGACGGGACGATCGTCCTCGAGCTGCACGTAGGCGAGGACGACACCGGCAAGGTGATCGGCCGCGGCGGCCGCACGGTGGCCGCGCTCCGCACGGTCGTGAAGGCCTCGGCGGTGCGCCAGGGCCGGCGCGTGCTCGTCGACGTCGTGGATTGACCCTCGTAACCGCGGGGCGCGTGGGCAGGGCGCACGGCCTCGACGGGAGCTTCTGGGTCGACGACGCGCGACACGAGCTGGCCGAGGGCACGCGGCTCGTAATCGGGACAACCGAGCACGTGGTCGCCCGCCGCGGCGGGACCGACGAACGCCCGCTGCTGCGGCTCGCGGACGTCGAGGACTCGCGCGCGCTCCGAGGCGAGCTGCTCATGGTGGAGGACGTGCTGGGCGACGACGAATGGCTCGCCGCCGACCTGGTCGGACTCGAGGTGGGCGACCTGGGCCGGGTACAACGCGTGCTCGACGGCCCGTCCTGCTCGCTCCTCGAGCTCGACGACGGCACCCTGGTGCCGTTCGTCTCGGACGCGATCGCCGCCGTCGGAGCCCGCCGGATCGAACTGCGGAAGGATTTCCTCGGATGAGGGTCGATGTGTTCACCCTCTTCCCGGCGTGGTTCGAGTGGTTCACCACGCAACGCCACGTGCGCAACGCAATTGAGCTCGGCCACAAGCTCGAGTTCGTGGATCTCCGCTCCACCACGCCGCTGGGGGCCGGGCAGGTGGACGACACCCCCTACGGCGGCGGCGCCGGCATGGTGATCCGGGTGGATGTGGTGGAGGCGGCCCTCGCGGCGCGCTACGGGGATTCGCGCACGGACGCGCGGCGGACCATCGCGCTCGCGCCCGGCGGTCGGCCTTTCGACGACGCGCTGGCGGCCGAGCTGGCGGCCGAGGAGCAGCTCACGCTTCTCTGCGGTCGCTACGAGGGCTTCGACGAGCGGGTGCACGAGCACCTGGCCACCGACGTGGTCTCGATCGGTCGCTACGTGCTGTCCGGCGGGGAGCTGGCCGCGATGGTGGTCTGCGATGCGCTGATCCGCAAGCTGCCGGGCGCGCTCGGCCACATGGACAGCGTGGTCGAGGAGTCCTTCAGCGAGGCGCTCGAGGGCGCGCCCGAGTACCCCCATTACACCCGGCCGTTCGACTGGCACGGCCACACCGTGCCCGAGATCCTGCTCTCCGGCGATCATGGTCGCGTCCGGGAGTGGCGGCTCGCCAGAAGCAGGGAACGGGGTGGCCCGGAGGGATCCGCCGGAGGGTCAGAGCCCGTCTGACCGCCCGCCGCTCCTTCGCTACCATTGCCGCCACGCGCGACGGCTCCAGGGAGGTCGCGCCTTTTTGTGCCTCCCGCCGCGATTCGCGCCCCGAAATCATGTCCGGCGTCATCGAAAGCATCGAGCGCGCTCAGCTGCGCCGCGTCCCCGCGTTTCAGGCGGGCGACCGCGTGCGCGTGCACTTCCAGGTCGTGGAGGGCACCCGGCGCCGTACGCAGGTGTTCGAGGGCGTGGTGATCAAGCGTCAGGGCACCGGCGCCCGGGAGACCTTCACTGTCCGCAAGCAGTCGTTCGGCGTGGGCGTCGAGCGCACGTTTCCGCTCCACTCGCCGAAGATCGAGAGGATCGAGGTGGCTGCGCGCGGTGACGTCCGCAGGGCCAAGCTCTACTACCTGCGGGAGCGCGTGGGCCGCGGCGCCCGCGTTCGCGAGCGCCGTTGGACCGGCGCCCGCGACCTCGTGGACGAGGGCGCGATGCCTGCCGACGACGCGCCGCGGCCGGGCGAGGAGGAGCTCGCCGAGCAGGTGGTCTCGGACGAGGCAGAGGCCGGAGAGGCCCCGGCTTCGGAGGAGGCTCCGGCCGCCAAGACGGCGGGCGCGGCCCCGGACGCCGAGCCGGGCGACGCGCCGGCCGGCGAGACCGTAGCCGCGGAGGACGCGCCTGCCCAGGCGGACGACTCCGGCGACGACGCAGACGCGGACGCGGACGCGCCGGAGTCCAGCGACGAGTCGCGGGACTAGGACGGAGCCCGGGGGGCTCGGGGCACGGTGGCCCGCAGCAAGAGCAAGCATCAGAGCACCCGCGGCTCGCTCATCGAGCTCGTCACGATCGTGGCGGTCGCCCTCGGTCTCGCGCTCGGGATCCAGGCGTTCCTCGTCAAGCCGTTCCGGATCCCAAGCGAGTCGATGGTGCCCACACTCGAGGTGGGGCAGCGCGTGCTCGTCGATCGCGTGAGCTTCCGCTTCAGCGACCCGGATCGGGGCGACATCGTGGTGTTCAAGCCGCCGCTCGGCTCCGAGTCCAACCAATGCGGCGCCCAGCATTCGAGCGATTCGGCCTGCCCGCGGTCGACCCCGGAGCGTTCGGACACGAACTTCATCAAGCGCGTGGTGGGCACGCCGGGCGACCGCCTGAAGGTGATCGACGGGGCGGTCTACATCAACGGCAAGCGCCAGAAGGAGGAGTTCGCGCGCCTCGACTCCGAGTGCGAGATCTGCAATCTCCCGAAGGAGATCACGATCCCACAGGACCAGTACTTCATGATGGGCGACAACCGCGGCGAATCGGCCGACAGCCGGGAGTGGGGGCCGGTCCCCAAGAAGTGGATCATCGGCAAGGCCTTCATGACCTACTGGCCGCCGCGGCGCATCGGCATTCTGTAGATGACTGATCCCAAGCCCGCGCACCCCTGGATGACGGCCAGAGCGTCGCTGGCCAGCGCCCACCCCCAGGAGCACGCGGATTCGGAGTCGATCACCTAGCCCGCGGTGCACCCCTACACGCTGCTCGACGTGTTCGCGGACGAGCCGCTCGCGGGCAACGGCCTCGCGGTCGTGCATGACGCGGACCACGTGACCGACGAGGTGATGCTGAGGTTCGCGCGCGAGACGAGGCTCGCCGAGACGACCTTCGTCCAAGCTCCGCGCGCGCCCGAGGCGGACTACCGGAATCGCATCTGGACGGTGGCCGAGGAGGTGCCCTTCGCAGGCCACCCCTCGCTCGGGACCGCCGTCGCGGTGGCGCTCCGTAGCGGCGAGACCGAGGTGACCTACACCCAGGAGACCCACGCGGGACTCCAGCCGGTGACCGTGAGCCGCGCGGGCGATCGCGCGAGCGCGTCCATGCTCCAGGGCCCGGTCGACTTCAAGGAAGAGCTGGACGTGCACGAGGTGATGGCCGCAATCGGCCTTGCGCCCGACGCCGCCCATCCCGACTGGGCGCCGCAGCTCGTGACGACCGGGCTCACCGCCCTGATCGCGCCGCTCGCGCTGGCCGACGCCCTGGGACGCATCCGGCCCGATCGGGCAGCCGTCGAGGCTCTTCACCCGGAGAGCTTCAACCTCTATCTGTTCGCCTACGACGGGGAGGGCGGCCGTGCGCGGGCCCGCTCGATCCCGAGTCGGCCCGCCGAGAGCGAGGACCCCGCGACGGGCTCCGCGGTGGCGCCGCTCCTGGCGTACCTGAAGCCGCGCACGGGCGACGAGCGAATCGAGGTTTGGCAGGGGGTCGAGATCGGTCGACCGAGTCGCCTGACGGCCGAGCTCGAGGGCGATCAGGTGCGCGTGAAGGGGAACGTGATCGTCGTCGCGACCGGCGAGCTCAGGCTGCCCTAGCCGCCCCCGGCGCCGGCTTGCGCGGTGGAAGCAGACTTCCGCCGCCGCCCGTGCCATCATCGGCGCCGACCGTGGGTTCCTCGGGGACTGCCGACACGCCGACGCCCGGCTCGCCGCCCAGGCTCGACCCGGGAGCCCGAGCTGCCGCGGCGGCCACCAATGGAGAAGGCAAGGGGGGCAAGGCCGCTCGCCGAGCCGCCCGCGCCCGCCGCCGGACCGGGAGTGGCAGGCGGCTGTTCGCCTTCGACCGCGAGATCGGCTGCCGCTACGTGGCCGGCGCCGACGAGGCCGGTCGCGGGTCGCTCGCGGGCCCGCTTGTTGCGGCGGCGGTGCTCTTCGACCTGGAGAGCCTCACGCTCGGGGACCGGCGCGCGCTCTGCAAGCTGAACGACTCCAAGCAGCACACCGCGGAGGCCCGCGAGGAGCTCTACCCGCTGGTGCTGCGCGCCGCGGCGCGCTCGGTGATCGTCTCGCGCTGCGTCGGCGGCATCGACGCCCGCGGGCTCCACAACACCAATCTCGAAGCGCTTCGGACGGCCCTGCTCGGAGTGGCGCGCGGCGGCACGGTCTGCCTCGTCGACGGCTTCAGGGTTCCCGACTTCGGCTTCGAGCAGCGCGCCGTGATCGACGGCGACTGCCGCAGCGCCGCAATAGCGGCCGCCTCGGTCCTCGCCAAGGTGAGTCGTGACCGCTACATGCGACGCGCGGCCGACCGCCATCCGGGCTGGGACTTCGAGACCAACGTCGGCTACTCGACCCCCGAGCACCGTGCGGCGATCGCGGCCAACGGCGTCTCGCCGCTCCACCGCATGTCGTTCCAGTCGATCGCCTACACCCAGCTCGCACTCGAGGGCTAGACCCGCCCCGCCGGCTCCGCCGAGATCCCGCCGGGCCATCAGAACGCCGCCTCGAGGTGCTCCAGCTCGAGCAGGCGCCCGCTGCGGTCGAAGCTGATGCCGATCGCATCGAAGCGGATCTCCGCCCGCCGGCGGGCCGAGCCGCCGCGCTCGGCCAGCCACTCCCGCGCCATCAGCCGGACGCGGCGCCGCTTGTCCGGCCCGATCGCGGCGAAGGGACCGAGCTCGTCCCCGCGCGCGACCGCCAGCACCCGCGTCTTGACCTCGCAGAAGACGAGAAAGCGCTCGTCGGCCGCGACGAGGTCGAGCTCACCGTGACGCGTGCGGTAGTTGCACTCGAGGATCTCGAGCCCGCGCGCCTGGAGGTGGCGACGCGCGAGCGACTCGCCGAGCGAGCCGAGGACGCGGCGGGGGTCGAGATCGGGCATGCGGCCACGCTAGGCGGGTCCGTGCCACCCGTGGGCGCCCTCGAGCGACTTCTCACACCGACTTCGGTTACAAGTGTGCGCGCCCCCAGCCCGCCGCTCGACAAGTCGCACAGTTGTCACTCGCGAGTACCCACGTGTAACGCGGCTCCACCTAGCGTGACCGCCGTGCTCGCAGCCCTCGCAACGTTCGCCCTCGAGGGCGTCAGGTCCCACGAGGTCACCGTGGAGGTCGACGTCCGGCGCGGTCTGCCGACCTTCACCCTGGTCGGCCTTCCCGACCGCGCCGTGCGAGAGTCGCGCGAGCGCGTGCGGGCGGCGCTCCTCAACTCCGGTCTCGACTTCCCCCAGCAGCGGCTCACGGTCAACCTGGCGCCCGCGCACGTGCGCAAGGCGGGCCCGAGCTTCGACCTCGCGATCGCCGTGGGAGTCCTGGCTGCGAGCGGACAGGTGCCGCGCGACGTGCTCGCCGACTGCGCCCTGGTCGGCGAGCTGTCCCTGAGTGGCGAGTTGCGGGTGGTCCGCGGGGCGCTCGCGGCGGCGCTCGGCGCACGAGATCGTGGCTATCGGCGCCTTCTCGTCCCAGAGGCCGTGGCCCCCGAGGCCGCCCTGGTGGAGGGCATCGAGGTGTGTGCGATCTCAACGCTGGCCCAACTCGCCGACGTGCTCCACGGCCGGCTCGAGCCCGCGCCGGTCGAGGCGAACGGGCTCGCTCTCGGCGCCCCGGCCGACGATCTCGATCTCAGCGATGTTCGCGGCCAGAGCGACGCCAAGCGTGCCCTCGAGATCGCCGCGGCGGGCGGGCACAACCTGCTCATGGTCGGTCCGCCCGGCGCCGGCAAGACGATGCTGGCGCGGCGGCTGCCGGCTATCCTGCCGCCACCCAGCTTCGACGAGGCCCTGGAGGTCACCCAGGTCCACAGCGCGGCGGGCATGGGAGGCGGCCGCCTGGTCACCAGGCGCCCGTTCCGGGCGCCCCATCACACGATCTCGGCGCCAGGGCTCGTGGGGGGCGGGAGCCGCCCAACGCCGGGGGAGGTCACCCTCGCGCACCGCGGCGTGCTGTTCCTCGACGAGCTACCCGAGTTCAGCCGCCTGGCGATCGACGCTCTCCGACAGCCGCTCGAGGAGGGACGGGTCGAAGTGATGCGCGGCCAGCGCACGCTCGAGTTTCCGGCCAACGCGATCGTCGTGGCGGCCTGTAATCGCTGCCCCTGCGCGCGGCCCGGCGACGGTTGCTCCTGCTCGGCGACCGAGCTGGCTCGCTACCGGCGGCGGCTGAGCGGCCCCGTGCTGGATCGCATCGATCTCGTCTGCCAGGTCGAGCAGGTCCCGGCGCTCGAGCTTGTCGGGTCAAAAGCACCCGCTCGCACGCGCTCGGCGTCCGTCCGAGCGCGCGTGATCGCGGCGCGCGCCCGTCAAGGAGCGCGGCTCGGCGCGAGCGGCGCGCTCTGCAACGGCGACATGGATGGTCCGCTCACCCGGCGCACGGTGCGGCTCGGCGACCACGAGGCGCTGCACATGGTCAGCGTGCGAGAGCGCTTCGACTTCAGCGGCCGCGGCCACGACCGTGTGCTTCGCGTCGCGCGGACGATCGCCGACCTCGAGGGGCGCGAACGGGTGGGGATCGGAGATCTCGACGAGGCACTGTCGTACAGGCTTCACGCCTGGGAGCGGGTGGCGGCGTGATGGAGGCGTGCGACCAATGCCTTCGGAGGAGCTTCCTGATCGCGCACCTGGCTGCACGCATCGCGGGCCTGCTTGGACTGCCCAAGGCGAGAAGGACGCCCGGCTTGCTGGCGCTCTCGAACGACGAGCTCGTGCGTGCCGCCACCGCCGCGGGCGGCCGGGCCCGCGCGCACGAGTTCCTCGACCGCTTCGACCCGGCGGCGGCCCGCGACCGGCTCGACGCCGGAGGCTTCATCGCCGTCTGCCGCCACGGTGCGGCCTATCCCCCTTCGCTCCACGCCCTGGACGACCCGCCGGCGGTGCTGTTCGGCCTTGGCCAGGTCGAGGCGCTCGCGCGCGTCCAGAAGGAGCCCTCGGTAGCGCTCGTCGGCACCCGCCACCCGAGCCCCTACGGCACCGAGGTCGCCCACGCCTTCGGGCGCGGCCTGGGGGCCGCCGGCGTACCCGTGGTCTCGGGCCTTGCGCTCGGGATCGACGCCAGCGCCCACCGGGGCTGCCTCGACGCCGGCGGCCTGGCGATCGCCGTGCTCGCCTGCGGGCCGGACCTCGCGTATCCGCGCCGGCACCGCGCCCTCCACGAGAGGGTGCGCGAGCGAGGGGTCGTGGTCTCCGAGCTGCCGCCGGGCACCCAGCCGTTTCGCTGGAGCTTCCCGGCGCGGAACCGGATCATGGTGGGGCTCGCGCGAATGACGCTCGTCGTCGAGGCTGCCCAGCCGAGCGGGAGCCTGATCAGCGCGACCTTCGCTCGCGAGCTCGGGCGGACGGTGGCGGTCGTGCCGGGGAGGGTCACCTCGAGCGTCGCGCAGGGTGTGAACGAGCTGCTGCGCGACGGCGCCCTGCCGGTCACCTCGACGGAGGACGTGCTCGAAGAGCTCTTCGGGGTCGGCGTGCGCGAGGTGCCCCCGGAGGCGCTGCGTCCGCCGCGGCCACGGGATCCGGTCTTGAACGCCGTGCTCGAGGCCGCCGAGCTCACGGGCTCGGTCGAGCAGATCGCCCGGGCGGCCGGGCTCTCGACGGGCGAGGCGCGCGCGGCGCTGGGCCGGCTCGAGTTCGACGGACACCTCGTGCGCCGCGACCTCGACGGCTGGGAGCGGGCGGCCCGATGACGCCCGCACCTTCGCCGACCGCCAACCGAGGGCGCCTATCCTCACGGCCTCGTGAGCGCGAACTCCTTCCCGAGGGCGTTGTCGATCGCGGGCTCCGACTCCGGCGGCGGGGCCGGCATCCAGGCGGACCTGAAGGCCTTCGCCCGCTGCGGGGTGCACGGGATGACTGCCGTCACGGCGGTCACCGCGCAGAACACGCGGGCGGTCAGCGCGGTCCACCAGATCCCGCCGGACATGATCGTGGAGCAGGTGCGAGCGGTCGCCGAGGACATCGGCGTCGACGCGGTGAAGATCGGGATGCTCGGTAACGCCGAGACCATCGAGGCGGTAGTGGAGGCCCTCGACCTCGTCCGGGGGGTGCCCGTCGTCCTCGACCCGGTGATGATCTCCGAGACTGGGGCTCGCCTGCTAGACGAGAGCGCCCAGCAGGCGCTCGGAACGCTGCTGCTGCCGCGGGTCACGGTCGCGACCCCCAACGTGCCGGAGGCCCGGGCGCTTGCGGCGGTCGGGGCGGCCGCGGAGGACACGAAGGGCCTCGACGCCCCCGAGCTGGCGCGGCGGGTCCACGCCCTCGGGGCGGCGATCGTGGTCGTCACGGGGGGGCACCGCGAGCGGGCCGTCGACGTCTACTTCGACGGCGACCGGCTCGTCGAGATCGGCGGCGAGCGGTATCCCGACGGCGCCGCTCACGGCTCGGGCTGCACGCACTCGTCGGCCCTGGCGGCTCATCTGGCACTCGGCGCCGAGCCGCTCGAGGCGGCGCGCGCGGCGAAGGCCATCGCCTCCGAGGCGGTCAGGGACGGGTTGCGCGCGGTCGGCTCAGGCTCGGGCCCGGTCGACGTGTTCGGGCTCGGCCGGCAGCGTGGCTGAGCGGAGATCCAATGCTCGCGGGCACCGCCCGCTCGCGGGGATGGCGAAGGCTCGCGGGCACCGCCCGCTCGCGGGGATGGCGAAGGCTCGCGGGCACCGCCCGCTCGCGAGACGGGGCCCGGGCCGGCGCGGGACCCGTGGCATAATCGGGACAGGCCGCGCGGGCGGCCGGTCGAAACGACCCAGCGGCTCTTAGAGGAGATCTCGATCAAGTTCTTGCGCATGAAGCCGGGCCACGGCGAGGTGCTGCTCGCCGAGGGCGATCCGCGGGTGCGGGAGGACGAGGAGCGGCTGATCGAGGAGTTCCGGCGCCAGCTCGACGAGGGCATGTGGGCGGCCGTTCCCGTGACCGACGGGGCGAGCGGTCGTCGCGAGGCGCAGCTCGTCAAGGACTACGGCGAGATCCCCACCGAGGCGGAGCGGGTGATCTTCTTCCCGCGGGCGTCAGGGGGCTGAGCGATGGTGCTCGCCCTCGCCACGCTCGCGCTCATCGCTGTGGTGCTCGCCACGCCGCTGGCGGTGCGAGCGGTCAAGCGCCGCCTGGACGCCCGCCCGCGGCGGACCGACCGGCCGGCGCCCGGCGCCCTCGAGCTCGGCCTCTACGACCCGGGCCGCGAGCGGCGCGCGGAGCAGCGCGCCCGGGAGCTGCTGCGCTCGTGCGTGAACGAGGAGGAGTGGGCGATGTACCGCGACCTGGGCTTCATCCGGGTCGGTGGCAAGCACGCCCGCCGCGAGTCCGACCAGCGTTCTCCCGCCAGCCACGCCTACGCCTACCTGGTCTACCCGCACAAGCCGATCGTGGCCTTCGTGCCGGAGAGCGGCCAGCTGCTCAGCGAATACTGCGTCGAGTTCCCGGACCTCACTGGGGGAGGCGGGCGGCACCGGCTGCCGGCCTCGGACGACGTGCTCGCCAAGTGGATGGCACTCACCTCGGACGAGGACCGCGTGATCCGGCGCGCCAACATGCACCTGATCGGTCGTCAGCTCGACCCCGCCCGCGTCCGGCGCGACCTCTGGCGGCTCGCCGAGTGGGAGCGCCGGCGCCAGGTGCCACAGCGCACCAAGTGAGCCGGGACCTTCGCAGTCGCAGCCGGGTCATCCTGGACGGCCCGGAACGCGCGCAGGCACGCGCGTACCTGAAAGGAATCGGCTTCGACGACGACGCGCTGCAGCGGCCGATCGTCGGGGTCGCGAACACCTGGACCGAGACGATGCCGTGCAACTTCCACCTGCGCCGGCTCGCCGAGAAGGTGAAGGAGGGCGTCCGCGCCGCGGGCGGCACGCCGATGGAGTTCAACACGGTGGCGGTGAGCGACGGCATCACGATGGGCACGGAGGGCATGAAGACCTCGCTCGTGAGCCGCGAGGTGATCGCCGACTCGATCGAGCTCGTCGCGCGCGG
>Ga0075420_100004530_pt1 | contig 12172 bp, 13 predicted proteins | sample SoiMetdeltSBSDD4_FD_75296 | JGI IMG/M metagenome (GOLD analysis project Ga0075420, IMG submission 75296) | Bulk soil microbial communities from a Populus tree surrounding site in Tennessee, USA - Soil MetaG P. deltoides SBSDD4 | ecosystem: Environmental > Terrestrial > Soil > Tree plantation... | reverse complement strand
GAATGGCAAAGGGCGGCGATTCGGCATGGCGCTTGCGAGTAGCGGCGGCATGCGCACAGTCGAGCTTGCTCTTCTCCTCGCGGCGCTCCCCCTCGCTGCATGCCGTCCGACCTCGACCTCGCGAGAGCCGGCAAGCCACGCCCAAGTCGGGGTGAAGCATCTCGAGAGCGAGACGAACGACCGGACTTACGCGCTCGAATGCACGGCACCCCAGGATCGCGAACGCTGCGGGCTCGTGCACGATCGCCTGTTCCGCCCAAACACGTTTCACCGCTTCGTCCGGAAGGTGTGCCGAGAAGACCCGACGCGTCCTTCCGAAGAGTGCGAGACCCGGCGTCTGCAGATGTTTCTCGCGATCCTTGCGGCGCGCTACGTCGAGGTCACGCCGGAGCTGCTGGAGCGGCACTGCGATGCCCAACCGCGCGCGTGTGAGGATCTGCGCGCGGTCGAGCAATGGATGATGCAACAGCACAACGAAGCCGTGCTCACCAATTATCGCGCCGGCGAGGCGCAAGCCGATGACCAGGCGCTTGCCGAGCAACGAGCCGTACGATCCCAGCGCCGCCACGATGCGATCATCGGCATCATCGCCACCCACCAAGCTCCGTGAGCTAGCAGGCGACGAGGTCGCAGGCGATTTGGGCGAGATACTGGACGGCGGCGCCGTAGGACGCGGCGTCCTCGCTCGACGCGTTGCCTTGGAGGGCGCGCTTGTAGACGCCCTGTGCGATGGCGGCCAAGCGGAACAACGAGAACGCCTTGAAGTAGGGCCAGTCGGAGAGCTCGCTGCCGGTGAGGCGACGGTAGTCCTCGATCCATGTGGCTTCGTCGGGAATGCCCGACGCTGCGAAGTCGACGCCTTTCAGACCGCCGACATTTGGCAGCGCGACGTCGTAGAGCATGCAGGTGTACGCGAGATCGGCGAGCGGGTGGCCGAGGGTGGAGAGCTCCCAGTCGAGCACCGCGAGGGCGCGCGGCTCGGTGGGATGGAAGAGGATGTTGGCGAGGCGGTAGTCGCCGTGCGTGAGCGTCGTCTCGTCGTGCTCGGGTAGATGCTCCGGTAGCCAGGCGATGAGGCGCTCCATGCCGTCGATGCGATCGGTTTCCGACGCGCGGTATTGATCGCTCCAGCGGCGAACTTGCCTTTCGACGTAGGCGCCGGCCTTGCCGTAGTCGGCGAGGCCGAGCGCCCGAAAGTCGAGTCGATGGAGCGCCGCGATGATGCGCACGAGCTCGTCGTAGACCGCACGCCTCTGCACCGGCTCGAGCTCGGGGAGCTGCACGTTCCAGAAGAGCCTTCCCGCCACGTACTCCATCACGAAGAAGGGAGTGCCGATGATCGAAGCGTCTTCGCACAGCGCCAGCATGCGCGGCACCGGGACTTCCGTGTCGGCGAGCGCGCGCATGACGCGGTACTCGCGTTCCACGGCATGCGCCGAGGGCAGCAGCTTGCCCGGCGGCTTTTTGCGCAGCACATACGCATGACTTGGAGCGCCGAGCCAGAACGTGGGGTTCGATTGCCCCCCCTTGAACTGCCGCACCTCGAGCTGCGGCTCGAGATCGTGCTCGGCGAGCCAGCGCGCGAGCGCTTCTTCGTCGAAGCGATGCGCCTCGCGCACGGGCCCAGTCCCCTTGGGCACCTCGATGGTCATGCGGCAGCGAGTCTACACACTATGGCCCCGAGGGGGCACCGGGGCCGGCGCCGCCGGTTTCGTCGGAGTACCGATCGCCATCCCAGCTGCAGCCATCGCGCGCCTCGCACCTTCCCATCGTCACCGAAGGGTGACCGTCGACGTCGATGTCGTGCACCGACCAGGCTTCGCATCCCTGCCCGATGCTGACCTCGCCGTAGTCGGTCTCGCAGCCGGCGCTGTAACCCCAAGTGCACCCCGGCTGCGTATTGCAGCTCGACTGATCCATGTAGCTTTCGCAAGGCGTCGGCGTGCCGATGCAGTCGCCTTCCAACAACGAGCTCTCGACGTTGCCGTTTTCGTCCACCCATTCGCAGCCGATCTGCCGGATGCAGAGGCCCTTGTCGTCGAGGTTCTCGCAGGCGGTTTGATGGCCGTTGCAGTCGTCGACCTCGAACGACCAGCTGCAGCCCTGCTGGTAGGTGCACGAGGGAATGTCGTCGAGGTAGTGGCATTCCCACACCCCGCCACGGCAGCTGCCTCCGTTGCTCGGTTCCGAGGCGATCCCCGGCTCGCTGCTGCTGCCATCGTCGTCGTCCGACGAAGCCGGCGGCACGAAACATCCCGAGACGACCACGAGCGCCCAATACAGGCTGCTGAGAGTGAGTTTTTTCATGGCGGATTCGCATGGCAAACGGCATGCCCGCCACTTTCGAAGGCAACGCCGCGTAGCCGCGTCGCGTCTGGGTAATCGACTCCCAAGCGCGTGGTGCGCACTAACCCAAGTGCGATAACCAGCGCGCGTGTCGTTCCGTGAGCCCTGCCGCCGCCGCGCGCTCGCCCATCAACGCGAGCGCCGCGGTCTCGACTCGTCGCTCGTCGCCACCGAGAGCGGAGAGCTCGTGCACGGTGGCCTCGTGGCACGCGATGAAAGCCACATGCTCGGCGTCGAGCCCGAGCTCCGCCGAGGGAACACCAATCCAGATCTCGCGCTCGCGCACGCGCCCGCGCAAGCGCAATGCGCGCACCGGCAAGAGCGCATGCTCAGCGAGCCCCGGCGCGATCGGTGCGAGCTCTTCGAACAACGCCGCGAGCGCGCGCATGTCCGTGCTCACCGGAGGAAGCTTCGCCATGGCCTCCTCCTCGAGCAGCGCCGCGCAGCGAAGGAGCTCGACCGGCGCTTCCAGCGCGCGAAGCGGCGCGAGCAGCTCTGGACGCGCCACCTGCGTGGCCTCGAGAACCATGAGATCGTGCTCGGCACATGCGAGCGCCTGCTCGAGATCGTCGAACAGCCAGGCGAGCAGCTGCACGCGCGCCATGTCGGCATGCGTGGTGAGGATCTGAGCGAGCGCGCGAGCATCCTCCGAGAGCTCGCGCTCCTCGGCGTTTCCCGCATGGCGCGCCGCGAAGGCGACGTAGATGGGGTCGAAGAGCCCGGCCGGCACCGCCACTGGAACATGCGCCAGGACGTGCATCACCAGCTCCGGCCAGCTGCGATGGGGGAGCCATTCCACGCCCGACATGGGCGCTCGATGTACCACATCTTTGCTATGCTTCGATCATGATGTCGGGCCTCGTCGCTGGCTCAGAAGGCTACAACCGTGGCTTCCAGCGCATCGGATATTTGCTCATCCTGCTGGTCATCGTGCCGACCGCGATGCTCATGGTGGTCGGCATTCTCATGCTCGTCATGCAGGAGGAAGTCGGGGTGCTCTTCGGCTTGCTCGTGGTCACCCTGGTCGGCTGCTTGGTGGCGGGCGGTGTGCTCTCGCTCGTCTACCTGCGGCGCGAAGCCAAGCTCTCCAAGTTGCAGCTCGACTTCGTTTCCAAGGTCAGCCACGAGCTGCGCACCCCGCTCACGTCCATTCGCATGTTCGCCGAGATGTTGCAGCGCGACGATAAGAGCAGCGAAGAAACCGAAGTGTGCCTGCGCGTGCTGCAGGAAGAGACGCTGCGGTTGAGTGAACGCATCGAGCGCCTTCTCGACTGGGGGCGCATGGAAGCCGGCCGTCACGTCTACCAACTGCGCCTCGACAGCGTGCGCGCCATCGTCAACGAAGCGGTGGAAGCCTTCGACGCGACGCACGTCGGTCGACCCCATGCACTCGACGTCGAAGTCGAGCCGAACCTCCCCGAGCTCATCGTCGATCGCGGCGCGCTGGTCGACGCGGTGGTCAACTTGCTCAACAACGCCGTGAAGTACTCCGGCGACGACAAAAGCATCGCGCTGCGCGCTTCGGCCGACGCGCGCGACATTCGCCTCGTGGTGAGCGACAACGGCATCGGCATCCCGCGTCGCGAGCACAAGCGCATCTTCCAGAAGTTCTACCGCGTCGACGAGCGCCTCTCGCGCGTCGTCGAAGGTTCCGGGCTCGGGCTCGCCATCGTCCGGCACGTGGTCTCCGGCCACGGCGGCCGTGTCGAGGTCGATAGCGACGTAGGCCACGGCAGCAGGTTCACGATCGTGCTGCCGCGTCCCTCGGAGGAGCAGTTGCGCGAGGCGCGCCTTGAGGGAGCGCCTGCGTGACGGAAAACGCCCGGCGCATCCTCATCGTCGAAGACGACACCTCGATTGGTCTTGGGCTCCGCATGAACCTCGAGCGCGAGGGTTATCGAGTCCAACTCGCCGAAGACGGCGAGCTCGCGCTCCACCGCATCCGCGACGAAAATTGGGATCTGATCATCCTCGACGTCATGCTCCCGAAGCTCAACGGCTACGAAATTCTCATGGCCATGGCGCAGGAGCGCATCGCCACGCCCGTGCTGGTGCTGTCCGCGCGCACCGAAGACAAAGACAAAGTCACGGGCCTCGATCTCGGCGCCGAGGACTACGTCACCAAACCGTTCAGCGTGAGTGAGCTCTTGGCCCGTGTGCGCGTCGCCCTACGCCGCCGCCGCACCGCCAACCGCTCCCATCAGCTCTTCCGCTTCGGCGACGTCACCGTCGACATCCACACGCGCGAAGTGAAGAAGAACGACACGCCCGTCGAGCTCACGCTCACCGAGTTCAACGTGCTCCAGGCCTTGGTCCTCTCCCGCGGCCGCACCATGACGCGCCAACAAATCTTCGAGGCCGTCTGGGGCAAAGACCACCACGGCACGCAGCGCACCATCGACAATTTCGTCGCCCAACTCCGCAGCAAGCTCGAAGACAACCCCGCCGCCCCGGCGCACCTGGTGACGATCCGGGGCATCGGGTATCGCCTCGCCCCTTAGCGACTCAAAAAAAACCACGGAGACACGGAGACGCGGAGGCTCCGCAGCTGGCCCATGCGTCGTCTTGCCTGTGCTCTCCCTTACCTTGGGCTCGAGTGCCGTCGGCACTCGAGCCCGGGGCTCGAGTGATTGCTTTCAGCCTGCGACTGCAACACTTCTCTTTAAGAGAAATGAAATTTTACGAGCGTGCGCGCAGCGCACGCGAGCTCTGTGCCTCCGTGCCTCCGTGGTTAACTCACTTTCGCGAAGTGCCCTTTTGGTAGCGGGGCTCGTAGAGCTGAACCGTGATGCCGCCGGGGACGGCGATGTAGGTGACGAGGCCGTAGCCATGGTCTTCGACGTCTTTGGTGAACTCGACGCCGCGCGACTTGAGATCGGCGACGGTGCCGTGGATGTCGTCGCAGTAGAACGACACGTTGTGCACGCCGGCTTCTTTCGGATCGTCGATCGGGTGAAAGCCGAGATCGCCCTCTGCGAAGTCGAAGATCCACCAACCTTCGCCGACGTCGCACCCCGGCAGCCTCATCTTGTCGCGGAAGAAGGCGCGGGTCGCATCGGGATCGGAGGAGTAAATCAGCCCATGAATGCCTCGAATCATTTTCTTTTCCTTTTCTTGCTAGGGGCGCGCGCTGGCGACCCGGAATCGGTTTTCGGTAGCTCGCCGAACCAAGCGAGCCACTCCAAGACGACCGCGAGACGCTCGCGGTCCAGTTGATACACGCGCGTGCGTCCCGCGCGTTGGTGGCGCAACAAGCCCGCGCCCTCGAGCACCCGTAGGTGCCGCGTGGTGGTGGGCCACGCGTGGGCAAAGCGCCCGGCGATCTCGCCGGCCGTCATCGCGCCCCCGCGAAAATGAATCGTCAGCAGGATCTGCCGCCGCGCCGGATGCGCGAGCGCAGCAAAGACCGCTTCGAGAGCGTCGAGACGCGCGCGGGCATCAAGCCTGTCGGGCAAACGACAGCGGCTCCACCTCGGTGATCTGCATGTGCTCGAGCATCGGCGTCATCGGCTCCCAGATCGCCATGACCTCCGGCGATTGGTGCGCGACATCGGGCGCGCGCCCGTCCTTCCACTCGAACATCTCGACGAAGTAGCTCTTGTTCGCGCGGACATCGAAGGCGCGCCAGAACTGCGGTGCGCGCTTGGTCACGAGGCCCATGCGGTCGAGCGTGGGCCAATGCTTTTCGAGCAAGGACAGGAAGTCCTCCTCCTTGCCCTCCTTTGGGTAGTAGGAAACGAGATTCAGAACCGGGTTCGGGCTCGCCGGTCGGTCAGGATGATGCGACATGAGACCTCCGCAAAAGGACGGATTACTTAGCGCGCTCGCTCAGTAATGGTCAAGGACTTATTTAGCATATCGGCTCAATATTCGATCCCGCGAGCCGCGGGGCGATGACCAGGCCCTGTGCTATCGTCGACTCTCGCATGACCCCTGAGCCCGGCATGGTGGTCGCCGGCAAGTACCGGCTGCTTCGCCCACTTGCGGCCGGGGGCATGGGATCCGTGTGGGTCGGCCAGCACACCGAGCTCGAGGTCGAGGTCGCGGTGAAGTTCATGGCCGAGCGCGCGCTGCAGCTCGACATGAGCCGCGCGCGCTTCAAGCGCGAAGCGCGCGCCGCCGCGCAGCTCAAGAGCCCGCACGTCACGCAGATTCACGACTACGGCATCTTCGAGGGCACACCGTACATCGCGATGGAGCTCTTGGAGGGTCAGAGTCTCGAAGAGCTTCTCGCGAGCAAAAAGGCGCTGCCGCTCGATCGCGTCGTCGACATCGTCACGCAGCTCTGCCGCGGACTGAAGCTCGCTCACGACAAAGGCATCATCCATCGCGATCTCAAGCCGTCCAATGTGTTCCTCGCGCAGAGCGGCGATCACGAGGTGGTGAAGATCCTCGATTTCGGCGTCGCCAAAGAGCGCGACCCGCGCCTGGTGGTGGGCGAGGAGACGGCGACCGGAGCGCTCGTGGGATCGCCGCGCTACATGAGCCCCGAGCAAGCGACCGGCAGCGATCTCGATCATCGAACCGATCTCTGGTCTCTCGGCGTGGTGATCTACGAGATGCTCAGCGGCCGCCGGCCTTTCGAGCAAGAGCACCTCGGACAGCTCATCACCGCGATCTGCGCCGTCGACGTGCTGCCGGTGCGCATGAATGCGCCGGCGCTGCCCGCAGGCGTCGACGAGTTCATGGCGCGCGCCATGGCGCGGCGCGCCGACGATCGCTTTCAGAGCGCTGGCGAGCTCGCGCGCGCCCTCGAGGCGGTGGCCGAAGGCCGGCCCATCGTCAGCGAGCCGTTGAAATCGGACACGGCCGGACGTCTCGAGGCTACCGGCGACATGCCCGAGACCAAGGTGAAGAGCCACGACAGCGTCAGCAGCACGACCGCGTTCGGCGAAACGCAGCCGCTGAAGCGTGACGAGGGCACCACGCCGGGCGTCGGGCTCGATTCGAGCGCCGGACACCGAAGCAGCCGCAAGTGGATCATCGGTCTCTCGCTGGCGATGGTGGCAGCCGCGCTCGGCGGTGTGATGCTGCGCCGCGGAGAGAATGAAACGAGCGCGCCCACGGCGGAACCCGCCCGCGCCGAAACGCCTGAGCCCGCGAGCGCAGCCCCCGTGGAAGAACCCGCGCCGAAGGCGGCTCCTCCTCCCGCGGCTCCCCCCCCTGTCGCGAGCAGCGCGACGCCGCAGCCTCGCATGGTGGCGCCGTCGCCCAAAGCCATCGCGTCAGCTCCTCCAAAAACGGTTCCGCCGAAACCCGCAACCTCGGTCGTGATCGACGGCGACTTTGGCCTGCCAGTGCGAAAGTAAGGCAGTGCGAAAGTAAGTCAGGGCGAATCAGGGCAGCAGGAACGCGATCCGCAGCGAGCCGGGGCCGATGCCGACTTCGCTGCCGCCGCCCGGTCGCAAGATCAGCAGTGTGATGCCCACGGCGGCCGCGACACCGGCGACCACCAACGACGCCGTCGATGCGTGCGCCAAGTTGTAGGCCCTGTCGCGATCGCTCTGCAGCGCGGCGGCCTCCGCGCTGTTGCCACCGCCGGTGCAATCGTCGCCGGTGCAGCGATCGACCACGCCTTGAGCCGCATCGAGCGCGATCGCGCCGGTGACGATCCCCGCGATGCCGGCCGCCCCCGCGAAGGCCAGCATGACGATCCCCGGCGCCAGCGAACCTTCGCTCGGCTCGGCTTTCGGCGTGTCACCGCCCGCTCCGCGGCGCTCGGGCGACGGCGCTTCGGGCAACTCGAGCACCACGTCGATCGACGAGCCTCTGGCGAGCGTGACCTGCTGGACGACGGGCTTACCGCGACCGCGGCGCGCCTCGACGCGGTGCTGACCAGGCTCGACCTCGATGGGTTGCGCGAGCTCTTCGCTCGTCAGCGTGCGCCCATCGAGCTTCACCTCGGCCGCGCCACCACGAACGGCGATGCGAAGGCGCGGAAACAGAGCGCCGAGCTCTTGCGCCGCTTCGGCCTGTGCGTTCTTCCACGACTCGGGCGCTCCCTGTGGAGTCGCGTCGTCGACCACGCGCTTGTAGAGAGCGCGCGCCGCTTTGAGATCGCCGAGCTGGCGCTTGCAACGCGCCATGTAGAGCAGAAACACCGGCGAGTGCGCGACCGTCTCGGCTTCGGAGAACTTGTCGTAAGCCTCCGGCCAACGCTCTTCCTTGAACAGCGACATCGCCGTCTTGCCGATCGTCACCGCGCGCTCCGAATCGGTGAGCGTCTCATCGGGCTGTGCCTGGGGATCGTCCACGGTCTGCGCAGCCGCCGCAGATGCGATCGAGAACAAGAAGAACGAGAGCAACCAGCGCATGCCACCTCCGAGGTTAACCCATTTCGTCGAGCAATCGTCGTGCCGGCGCGCTTCCTGCTTTTAGCGCGTGCATGACCCCGATTGCGACGCCGCATTCCGTACTTGCCACCGGCCCAGCCGACAAAGCCCAACCGTCTGAGCGAGGTTCCACACAGCGACTGGGTGATCCATCACCAAGCGTCACTTGCTATCCTGAACGCCACTTCGTTCTCGTGAGCTCACCTCCCGCCACGCGGATGTCTCGTTCCGACGACACCGCCACCCTCACCACCCGGCCACCGATGCCGATCGGCGTGCTCATCCGGCCGATCGGCGCGCGCGCCTCGCAGCGCGAGCTCCGTCTGTCGTCGGGCAGCTGCATCGTGGGGGCCGGCGGCGAGGCCGATCTCATCATCGACGACAAGACGGTGTCGCGACGCCACGTCGAGCTGAGCCTCGTGCCCGAAGGCGTCGCGGTTCACGATCTCGAGAGTCGCAACGGCACCTTCTACCTGGGCCAGCGCATCGAGAAGATGGTGCTGTCGCCGGGCAGTCGTCTGCGGCTCGGCTCTGTCGAAGTCGCCATCGACGCCGATGTCGCCGCGCTCTCTGCAGCCGAAGGTGATGCGACCAGCTACCGCGAGCTTCTCGGTTGCGCGCCCGCCATGCGCCGCCTCTTCGCGGTGCTCGCGCGCCTCGAAGGCTCGCTGGTGAGCGTGCTCGTCGAAGGCGAATCGGGCGTGGGCAAGGAGCTCGTGGCGCGCGCGATTCACGCCGGCTCGAGCGTCGCGAGCGGACCGATGGTGGTGGTGAACTGCGGCGCCATCGCGCGCGAGCTCACGCTGAGCGAGCTCTTCGGTCACAAGAAGGGTGCGTTCACCGGCGCGAGCGACGCGCGTATCGGCGCCTTCGAGGCGGCCGACGGCGGCACGCTCTTCTTGGACGAGATCGGCGAGCTGCCGCTCGAAGTGCAGCCCGCGCTGCTGCGCGCGCTCGAGTCGGGTGAGATCAAAGCCGTGGGCGATCACGAGACGAAGCACGTCCACGTGCGCGTGCTGGCTGCCACGAATCGCGACCTCGAAAAGGAAGTCGCTCGCAGCGCCTTCCGCGAAGATCTCTATTATCGCCTCGCGGTGATCAAGCTGCGCGTCCCGCCCTTGCGCGAGCGCGTCGACGACATCCCGCTCCTGGCGGCGCACTTTGCGCGCCAAGCAGGCGCGGGCGAGCTCCCCGCCGATGTCGTCGAAACGCTGTCGTCGCGGGCCTGGAAGGGCAACACGCGCGAGCTCAAGAATGCGGTGCTCGCCTATCTGGTGCTCGGTACGCTCTCGGAAGAAGGGCAGAAGCCCGCCGGATTGCTCGAGGCGGCCTTGCGGCAAACCATCGACGTGACCGAGCCCTATCAGGATCAAAAGGAACGGTTCGTGGAGATCTTCAGCCGCGTATACTTCGGCGATCTGCTGCTCAAAGCCGGAGGCAACCAATCGGAGGCGGCGCGCCTGTCGGGCGTCGAACGGAGCTATCTCGGAAAGCTGCTGGCGAAGTACGGGGTGAAGCCATGAAGCCACACGCTATCTCGACGATCGCTGCGTTCTGCTTCACAGGCTCCTTCGCCGCCTGCGAGCTCGCCTTGGGCCTCGACGACAAGACCTTTTGCGACGACGCGCCCGAGCAATGCGACACCGGGCAAACCGTTTCCACCACGAGTGCAGGCGGGAGCGCAGGCAGCAGCTCGAGCGCCGGCGGCGAGGGCGGAGAGGGCGGCGCCGGTTGCGACGATTACGAATTCAACGAGGAGTGGGAAGCCGGCGCCCTCGCGGGCTGGCAAACCCTCGACGATGGCGACAACGACATCTTCGATCCGATGGGGGTCCTCCACATCGAACCCGACATCGACGATTACTGGTGGGACAACGAGCGCGCGCCGTTCGTCTACCGCGAGGTCTGCGGCGACTTCGGCATCCACATCCACATCGACACCGTCGAGCCGTTGAATTCGCTCATGCCGAGCCAACAATTCAACGGCGGCGGCATCCTGGTGCGCAACCCGCAGCCCGCGGCAGGCGCGTTCAGCGAGCATTGGCTGCTTCTGTCACACGGCTTTCAGATGGAAGGCATGGGAGCGGCCGGCTACTGGTCGGGACCACGAGACGGCGGCATGTTCCTCCAAACGGAAGCCCTATACGCTCCTCCCGTTCTTGGCGGTCAGCTGGCGCTCTGCCGCTTCGAGGGACAGTGGCATGCTTATTACCTGCAGGATTGCAGCGACTCGCCGCAGATCCTCTTCGGGGAGCCGGAGGAGACCGTGGCTTTGCCCGACCGAGTGCAGGTCGGCGTGACCGTGCATCGTAGAAACATGGAGGCCCTCAAAGGCGCCTTCCGCTGGACCAACCTCTTCCGACCGCGGAACCTCGAAGATTGCCTCAACGTTCTCGATACGACCTACGTCCCCGACTACCAGTGCCCTTAGGGCGGAGGGACGTAGCTCTTCGCGATGCCCTCGAGCATGGCGCGCGTGCCGGGGGGGAGCTCCAGCTGATCGCTCGCGAAGGTGACGACGGCGTGATCGCTGCCGCGGCACAAGGTGAGGCTCGCGAGCGCGGCCTTGGGTCTTTCTCCTTCGCCGCCGGCGAGACCCTGCTGCTCGAACTCGATGTAGAGCGCGCGCTGGCCGTCGAGCATGAGGTCCTCGATGACGCGCATGCGGCGGAACTTGAGGCGCGTGGGATCGGTGTCGGCCTTCGCCTCGCTCATGCGCGTCCATTCCTTGTCGAGCAGGTCCTTGCACGTGCTCCCGCCCTCGACGCCGAGCTCGTTCACCATCAGCAGGCGCTTTTCGCCGCCCAGGTGGAACAGGTGCGCCTTCTTCGATTCTTTCGGTAGCGTCCCAGGTTTCACTTCCTGGGGCTCGGCGCCTTGGGGAAGCTTCAAGGTGCCACCGCCTTGCAGCGTGAGCTTGTCACCCGAGAGCGCCGGTAATGCCGACCCTGCACTCGAAGCCCCAGCGCTGGGGTCACCTCCGCTCGTCGGCGTGGTGTGACAGCCCACCAGCAAAATGCCCACAAGAGCGCGTCGCATCGAGGGCATGGTGCGAGCGAACCAGCCCGCTGACAAGACGCTTCTGTTATCCTCCGCGCCGCATGCGGTGGCTTGGGGTGAGCGCCATGCTCGTGGCGGTGGGATGCGGCTCGGAGTCGGAGACTCCGGCAGCGCTCGGCGCGGGCGGCGCATCGGCCAGCAGCGCAACCACGAGTGCCATGGCCACGAGCGGCGCGGGCGGCGCCGAAGAAAAGCTCGGTCCCCCTTATCCGATCGTCCTCGCGCACGGCTTCTTCGGCTTCGAAGATTTCGCCGGGCTCGACTTCGTCAATTACTTCTACGGGGTGAAGGAGCATCTCAGCGAGCACGGCGAGAAGCTGGTGTTCACTCCGGACGTCGATCCGTTCAACAGCTCGGTCCACCGCGGCGCGCAGCTCGCCGCCGAAGTGCAGGACATCCTCGCGGTCACCGGTCACGAAAAAGTGATCCTCATC
>Ga0075420_100004529_pt1 | contig 12172 bp, 8 predicted proteins | sample SoiMetdeltSBSDD4_FD_75296 | JGI IMG/M metagenome (GOLD analysis project Ga0075420, IMG submission 75296) | Bulk soil microbial communities from a Populus tree surrounding site in Tennessee, USA - Soil MetaG P. deltoides SBSDD4 | ecosystem: Environmental > Terrestrial > Soil > Tree plantation... | reverse complement strand
CGCGGTCGGTCATACGCGCCTCGTCCTGGCTGAAGCGGGAGTGCACCGATGCGACGACGATGTCGAGTTGGGCGAGGCAGTCGTCGGCGAGATCGAGTGAACCGTCCTCGAGGATGTCGCACTCGATCCCGGCGAGGAGCGTGAGCCCTTCGAAGCGACCGTTCAGGCTCCTGACCCGAGTGGCGTGCTCGAGCGCACGCCGCTCGTCGAGCCCGTTCGCCATCGCCAGCGCCTGGCTGTGATCGGTGATGGCGATGTATTGATACCCGCGCGCGTGCGCGGCAGCCGCCATCGCTTCGATCGTGTCACGGCCGTCGGTGGCCGTGGTGTGCATGTGGAGGTCGCCGCGGATGTCGGTGGTCTGAAGGAGGCGGGGGAGTCGTCCGCCCGCGGCGGCGTCGAACTCGCCACGGTCCTCCCGCAGCTCTGGCGCAATCCACTCGAAGCCAAGCGCCTTGTAGATACCTTCTTCGTCCGCACCGGCCACGGCGACGTTGTCGGCCTTTCGAATCAACCCGTATTCGTTGAGTGTGTAGCCGAGACGAACGGCGCGATCTCGAAGCGACACGTTGTGAGCCTTCGAACCGGTGAAATACTGCATGGCCGCGCCTCGGCTCTCGGCGGGCACAAGGCGAAGGTCGGCCTGATAGCCGCCGCTCAGTCGAACACTTGATTTCGTATCCCCGTGGCCGAGTACGCGCTCAACCTTCGGGTGGCCGACGAACGCGTCCATCAGCTCGCGCTGGCCGCCCACGGCGAGGATGTCGAGATCGCCGCAGGTTTCTGCGCCGCGACGCAGGCTTCCGACAGGTATCAGCTCCACGTCGCTGAACGTCGCGCGCAGATACGACACGAGTTCGTCTGCCAGGTTTGCCGTCTCTGACAGAAGGTGGCGGCCGGCATCCTTCGACCGCTCCTCGATGGCCTTCAGGATGAGCGCTTCCTTTTTCTGTCCCATGCCTTTGAGGCCACGCAACTTCCCGGACTTGGCTGCCGCCGAGAGCTCCTCGATCGAACGCACATTGAGCTCCGACAGGAACAGGGCCACCGTCTTCGGACCGACGCCTTGCAGTCGCAGCAGATCGAGGACCGACACAGGGAACTCCGCGAGCAGTTCCTGGTGATACGCGCATGCGCCTGTCTGCGCGAGTTCGCGGAGTTTGGCGGCGAGATCCTTGCCGATGCCCGGGATCTCGCGGAGCTGTCGCTCGTCGAGCCGAGCAAGCGGATCCGGCCAGGCGCCGATCGTGTCGGCGGCCGAACGATATGCGCGGATCTTGAAGGCGTTCTCGCCCTTCACTTCGAGGAGATCCGCGATCTGGCCGAAGATGTCGCTGATGGCGCGGTTATCCACGCGCCAGTCCGTCGCGCTCGAGCCTGTAATCCAGAAGTCGTGCACCGCCTTCGGCGAGTGCGGCTCGAATCGCCGCGTTTTTCTCTGGCGGACCGTAGCAGAACAAGCACCCGCCGCCGCCGGCGCCGCAGACTTTGGCAGCCGTGGCGCCAGCCGCCATGGCGGCAGCGATGAGCCCCTCGATGGCCGGTGTGGTCACGCCCGGCGCGAGTCGCTTCCGGTTGTTCCACTCCTCGGCGATGGCATGGCCAACGCCGTCCCAGTCGGCCTTGTTCAAGGCCTCGCGCATGACGGCGGCTGTGTCGCGGATCCGCTCGAAACAATCGAAGACGAACCGGTCACCGTCGATGTGCTTCTTGGTGATCTCCCAGTTGTTCGTGCCCGAGTTGCGAGGCTCGCCCGTGTAGCACAAGACGATGCGGCTTTCGAGCTCGGTCGGATCGACGGTAAGCGGGACGCGTCTGATGCCATCGACCTCGAGTTCGAGTGCAGCGAGACCGCCGTAGAGGGCAGGGCGGTAGTCCTGAAGCCCTGTGGGCACGTTGATTGTCTGCGCCTCGACGTTCATCGCAATCTGCAGCAGCGCCTCCGGCTCGTAGTGCGTGCGGCGCCAGTCGGCAAACGCGGCGCACACGGCCACGGTCAGGGCCGACGAGCCAGCGATGCCCGCACCTGCCGGTGACTCCGAGGTCGTGGTCAACGTGACCCCCCGAGCCTCGAAGAAGTGGGCAATGAGCGACAACAGGCGCAGGTCCGGGGTGTGGCGAAGCTCACGCCAGTCGTTGACTTCGACCACGCCGCCGGTGTCTTCGGACCGTATGACCACCTTGTCGTCGGTCCGCGTCTCGAGACGCGCATGCGCGCGGATGCTGATCGCGGCGTTGATGGTCTGGGCGCCCGGGTGGAAGAGATAGAGGGGCCAGATGTCGATGGTGCCCCCTGCCAGGTCAATCCGCGTCGGCGCGGAAGTCACGATAGCCACCCCGAGATTATAGAGAACTCTATAATGTGAGCGGTGGCACTACGGCATGAGATCGGTCAGCTTCTGATAGGGAGCCTTCCCGGCAAAACCATTCCTCAGGAGATGCGCTCGCTCGCCAGGGAGTTCCAGCTTGGCGGGGTGACGCTATTCAAACGGAACATCGAGGCACCTGAACAGGTCGAAGAGCTGTCGCGGGACCTGCAGGCGCTCACCACCGATCAGCCGCTGTGGGTCGCCGTCGATCAGGAGGGTGGGCGGGTCGCGCGCCTCAGGTCCCCGTTTACCGAGTGGCCGGCAATGGCCGCGCTCGGTCGGAGCGGTGACCTCGCGCTGGCCTCACGCTTTGCCGCCGCCCTGGCCGCCGAGCTGCGCGCGGTGGGCGTGACGCTCGACTATGCACCGGTCCTCGATATCCACACGAATCCCAAGAATCCAATCATCGGCGACCGAGCGCTCGGGGAAGACCCGAAGAAGGTGGCCGCCCTTGGCGCCGCCATCATCGACGGTCTTCAGCGCAATGGTGTCGCCGCGTGCGGCAAGCACTTTCCAGGGCACGGCGATACCTCCGTTGACTCGCATCTGGACCTACCGATCGTCGAGCATCCGCCTGACAGGATCCGGCGCGTGGAGTGCGTCCCGTTTGAAGAAGCCATCCGCCATGACGTCGCGTTCATCATGACGGCGCACGTGCTGGTGCCCGCGCTCGACGAAGAGAAGCCCGCGACCTTGTCGCGCCGCATCGTCTTCGACCTGCTCCGCGACGAACTCGACTTCAAGGGCGTTATCCTGAGCGACGATCTGGAGATGAAGGCGTTGGCGAAGGACTACAGCGTGTCTGAAGCCGCCGTGCTGGCAATCAACGCCGGGTGCGACGGCGTCCTGATCTGCCGCCACCTGTCGAGCGATCCCCACAACGACGTGAACGTCCAGGCGACGGCCCTCGAGGCGCTCGTCCACGCTGTGGAAGACGGTCGCATCCCGTACGGTCGCATCGAGGACGCGCTCAAGCGGCAGCGTCGTGCGAAGGAGCGGTTCCTCATGCCCCTGGCGCCTGGCGATCGCGTGCCGCTCAAGCACCTCCTGGGCTGCGAAGCGCACCTGCGTGTGGCCAACGAGATCGCTCAGTTCCTGTGATGATCCGACCGCCCGCGCTTCGCACAGGCAGCCGCATCGCGCTCGTGTCCCCGGCCAGCCCTTTTTCCCGCGACGAGTTCGACAAGGGTGCCGACGAACTGCGACGACTTGGCTTCGAACCGGTTTACGACGATACCGTATTCGACAAGGGCCCGTTTTCCTCAGGTCCGCCCGAGCGGCGCGCCGAGTCATTCAGGCGCTTCTGGTCGGATCCGTCAGTCGATGCGGTGATGGCGGTGCGAGGCGGGTGGGGGAGCGCGCAGATCCTGCCGAAGCTGGCAGGATGGGAGCCGCAGCAGCGCGCGAAGCTGTTCATCGGTTACAGCGATAACACGTCTCTTCTCAGTTGGCTGACGTGCCAGTGCGGCGTGACGGCGGTGCACGGCCCGATGATCGATGGCCGGCTGTCGCGCGGCGCGGAAGGCTACGACGAATCGTCTTTCATGAGGGTCGTCACGGGCGACTGCGTGGGACTCGAGCTGCGTCCGGACGGGCTTCTCGCTGTGCAGGACGGCGAGGCATCAGGACCGCTCTTCGGCGGGACCATGACGCTGCTGTGCGCGTCGCTCGGAACACCGTTCGCCTTTGCACCGCCCGAGGGGTGTGTGCTGTTCCTCGAGGACATCAACGAGCGGCCGTACCGCATTGAACGACTGCTGACACAGTTGAAGTTCGCAGGCGTGCTGAGTCGCGCCTCCGCCATCGTGTTTGGAGAGATGAAAGGCTGTCAGGAAGGCGAGAGCAGGAGCGAGGGCGAGAACGTGCTGACCGCCCGGTTCGTGGCAGAACAGGTGGCCGAGGAGTTTGATGGCCCGATTCTCTACGGCTTCCCGTCCGGACACGCCACCGGCCCGTTCTGGACGCTTCCGCTCGGCGTCCGTGTGACCGTACGTTCAGGCGCGGCACCCGCGGTCGTTATCGAGGAATCTCCCGTTGGCTAGCGCGTCCAGGGTTTACCTGATCGGAATCTGCGGAACAGCGATGGCAACGCTCGCCGCGTTGCTCAAGCGCCGGGGGTTGGACGTGCGCGGGTCCGATCAGCACGTCTACCCTCCGATGAGCGATTTTCTTGCCGCCGAAGGCATCGATGCGTTCGCCGGCTATGACGCCTCCCACATCAGCGGTGACATCGACCTGGTGATCGTCGGCAACGCCATCTCGCGGGGCAATCCTGAACTCGAAGCGGTGCTCGAACGGAAGCTCCGGTACTGTTCGCTCCCCGAAGCTGTCCGCGATCACTTTCTCTGGAATGCGCGCTCGCTCGTGCTCGCCGGTACGCACGGCAAGACGACGACCACGTCGCTGACGGCGTGGTTGCTGACGCACGGCAACCTGGATCCGTCGCTGCTCGTCGGGGGCATCGCCTTGAACTTCGGTGAGGGCGGCTCGAGCTACCGCGTTGGTGCGGGTCGCGATTTCGTGATCGAGGGTGACGAGTACGACAGCGCGTTTTTCGACAAGACCGCCAAGTTCCTCAAGTACCTGCCTGATGTAGCCGTGATCGGCAACGTCGAGTTCGATCACGCGGACATCTACCCGGACATGGACGCCGTTCGGTTGGCGTTCAGGCGGCTGGTGAACCTTGTCCCCCGCAACGGGCTGCTGCTACTCGGCGCCGACAGCCCGGAGGCGCTCGCGCTGCAGGCGCACGCGGTCAGCCCGGTCGAAACGTTCGGGACGGCCGAAGGCGCTGACTGGCAGGCTCAAGACATCGAGTATCGCGACGGGAAGACGTCCTTCACGGTGCGACGAAGGGGCGAGGTCTTCGGGACATTCGAGTCGCCGCTCCTCGGCGCACACAACGTGCGAAACGCTCTGGCAGCGATGGCGGTCGGCGCGTTTGTCGGGCTCGACGCAACCGATGTCGCCGACGGACTCCGCACGTTCAAGGGCATCAAGCGCCGCCTTGAGCTGGTTGGCACCGCTGATGGCGTCGTGGTGTTAGACGATTTCGCGCACCATCCGACGGCAGTCCTCGAGACACTCTCCGCGCTGCGCACGGGATATCCGGGACGACGGATCTGGGCTGTCTTCGAGCCTCGCTCAGCCTCGTCTTGCCGGCGCGTCTTCCAAGGTGCGTTTGCGCAGGCGTTCGGCGCCGCGACGGAAGTGATTGTCGCAGCCGTGTTCCGCTCATCGCTGCCCGAGAGCGAACGTCTGTCCGCCGAGCAGCTCGTGGACGACTTGGTGAAGCAAGGCCAGCACGCACGCCATATTCCTGACGTCGATCGCATCATCTCGACCATCGTCTCGGAGCACGTCCCCGGCGACGTCGTCGTGCTGATGTCGAACGGCGCGTTCGGTGGTATTCACAAGAAGCTGGTCCAGGCCCTTTCGTCGTGACGGCTACCTTTCGACGGGCTCAAGGCCCGCCCGGCGTGCCGAAGAGCGTGATGCTGCGCCCGCGCGTGCGCGAAGCCGGCGATGCGGCGCTCCTGATCGAGCTGCCAGCGCGCATCGACCCGATGACGAATGCCGCGGTCCTGCGCCTGGCGGAGATCGTCCATGCTGCGGGTTTGAAGGGCGTTCGCGATGTTGTGCCGGCCATTCGCTCGCTTGCGGTGTTCTACGACCCGCTCCACGCAGACGTCGAATCGCTGAGAGCGCTTTTCGCGGGTCGATCGCTCGAGCCGGATATGGCGTCGGAGGGGCGCCGCCATGAAGTGCCGGTTGTGTACGGTGGCGACGCCGGCCTGGACCTCGAAGAGATTGCGAGCGCGTCGGGCATTTCGCCGGAGGAACTTATCGCGCGCCATTCCGGCCGTGACTACCGCGTCTACATGCTGGGATTTCTTCCGGGGTTCGCGTATCTGGGAACGCTTGATCCATCCATTGTTGCGCCCAGACGTTCGGTGCCCCGTTTGAAAGTGCCGGCGGGTGCCGTGGGTGTGGCCGGGAGGCAGACAGGCATCTATCCCCGCGAATGTCCTGGCGGATGGGCGCTTCTTGGGAGGACGTCGCTCAAGATGTTCGACGCCGACAGCCGTACGCCTGCGCGATTTGCTCCGGGCGATAGAGTTCGATTCGTGCCCGTGGCGAGCGTGGATTTGGCGGCGGACGGGTTAGATTACGCCGGGTCTGAAGACCCGGCCCACGTACGGCATGACGCCGGGTCTAAAGACCCGGCCTACGTACCTCAGGCTCAGGGTGCCCGGTCTAAAGACCCGGCCTGCGTACTTGAGATACGCCGGGGCGGGCTGATGACGACCGTGCAGGATTCGGGTCGGTGGGGCCACCAGCGCGACGGTGTGTCGGTGTCTGGTGCGATGGATCGCGTCGCGCATCGCGTCGCGAACGCGCTCGTCGGCAACGAGTCGACCGCCGCCACTCTCGAGGTCACGATGATCGGTCCAGAGGTGATCTGCCTGCGCGACGTCGTGATCGCGGTGACCGGAGCCGATCTGTCGCCTCGGGTCGGTCAGCAGCCAGTTCCTCTCGATCAAGCCGTTCCACTCGCGGCCGGATCGGTTCTGTCATTCGGTTTGCGACGCCAGGGGGCGCGCGCGTATGTGGCGTTCGCGGGCGGCATCGATGTGCCCGTTGTACTCGGCAGTCGGGCGACGCACACGCCAAGTGACCTCGGAGGTCTTGGCGGCCGTCCCCTGCGGGCGGGCGATCGGCTCGTGCTTCGCCAGCGGGGACCGTTGCCGTCGCGTCGAGTATCAGGTCCGGTCACGCGTCTGATGGCCGGAGGTGCCAGGGTGCGTATCCTTCCCGGTCCTCAAGTGGAAAGCTTTCCGTCGGATGCGCTGGCGAGTCTCACGCAATCACGATTCGTCGTGTCCACCGAGTCGAACCGGATGGGGTATCGGCTTAAGGGATCATCGGTGCCCGTGCCCGCGGGTGAAATGATCTCGGACGTGACCTTTCCCGGAGCGGTGCAGGTTCCGCCATCGGGTGAGCCGATCCTGCTGATGGCCGATCGGCAGACTGCCGGTGGCTATGCGCAGCTTGCGATCGTCATCAGCGCGGACATGCCTCTGGCGGGCCAGCTTGCGCCGGGCGACTGGGTTCAGTTCGAGTTGACCACACGCTCCGAAGCCATCGCGGCGCTGGTTGAACAGGAGCGGGCGCTACAGCACCTCGAAGGTCATGCATTCGCCTGACCCTGGAGTTCAGCTTGCAGCATTCACGACGCTCGGGGTGGGTGGACCGGCGAAGTGGTACGCGCGCGCCGCGTCTGTCGAGGACGTTCGCGAAGCGGATGCATGGGCTCGTGAGCGCGACGTTCCGCTCGTTGTGCTCGCGGGCGGCAGTAATGTCCTCGTTGCCGACGGAGGCTTCGACGGACTCGTGCTGCGCATCTGCACGCGCGGCATCTCGAAGTCTTCGGACGGCGACGAGGTAATGGTGAGCGCGGCGGCGGGTGAGCCGTGGGACGACCTTGTCGCGTGGGCCGTTGGTGAGGGGCTTGCGGGCATCGAATGTCTATCGGGCATTCCCGGCACGGTTGGTGGAACACCGATTCAGAATGTCGGTGCATACGGGCAGGAAGTGTCCAGGACGATCGACGCTGTCACGGTGTTCGACCGTGTCGGGAAGACCATGATGCGGCTAACGGCTGATGCCTGTGAGTTCGGCTATCGAACCAGCCGTTTCAAGGCGCGGGATGCGGCTCGGTTTGTGGTCTGTGAGGTGACGTTTCGACTGCGGCCAGGACATGCGACGATCGCATATCCGGACCTCATCACATATCTCGAGGGCCGGGGGAGTGGCGCAGAGGCGGCGACGCTCGATGACGCGCGCAACGCCGTGCTCGCTGTGCGACGGAGCAAGGGAATGGTGCTCGACGCCGCGGACGTGGACACGCGGAGCGTCGGGTCGTTTTTTACGAACCCCCTCGTCGCGGAAGCGCGTGTGGTTGAAATTGAAAAGCAGGCGCATTCGCGTGTGCCGACGTATCCGGCCGGCCCCGGCCGGGTGAAAGTGCCGGCGGCCTGGCTGCTTGAGCACGCCGGCTTCGGGCGGGGGCACGGAGCGGGTGCGGTGGGCCTGTCGAGCAAGCATCCGCTCGCCGTGATCAATCGCGGGGGTGCGTCGGCGAGGGCGGTGGTGACGTTTGCCGCAGAGATCAAGAGGCGCGTCGCCGAACGATTCGGCGTGAGCCTGGTTCCGGAGCCGACGTTTCTCGGCTTCGGCGATGATGAAGAGGTCGGGTATCTGAGTCGTACGTAGTACGTAGGCCGGGTCTAGACCCGGCGTGATCGGCGGGTCTAAAGACCCGCCCTACGTACGAGGTAGGGCGGGGCGTGGCGCTTTCGTACGTAGGCCGGGTCTTTAGACCCGGCGTCGTGGAAGGACTGAATGTCATCGCTTCTGATTGAGGGCGGCCATCGGCTGCATGGCCGCGTCGCCGTTGAAGGCAACAAGAACGCGGCGCTTCCGTTGCTCGCGGCGTGTCTCCTCACCGAGGAGGAGTGCGTGCTCACCAACGTGCCGCGTATCGGCGATGTGGAGGTGATGGCTCGTCTGCTCATCGACGTCGGCGCAGAAGTGGACGGCATCGGCACGACGACGCTGCGTGTGCGCGCGCCGAAGGTAATCAAACACGAGCCCGACCGTGCGCTGGTCGGCCGGCTGCGCGGCTCGGTGCTGCTGCTCGGACCGCTGCTGGCGCGTCTGGGCAAGGCACACCTGGCGGCGCCTGGAGGCGACTTTCCCGCGCGCCGGTCGATCGGCACACACCTCGAGGCGCTGCGGATGATGGGCGTCAGGCGCGAGGAGGCTACTGACTTCGTGCTGGAGGCTCCTGACGGCCTGTCGAGTGCCTCGATGTATCTGTACGAGGCGTCGGTCACGGGCACCGAGACCGCACTCCTGGCCGCCGCACGTGCCGAGGGCGTCACGGAGATTCGACACGCTGCGGCCGAGCCCCACGTCGTGGAGTTGTGCGAGTTCCTGACGAAGATGGGTGCGCAGGTCGAGGGTATCGGCAGCTCGAGCCTTCGCATCGCCGGCAGTTCGCGCCTGCATGGCGCAACGCACGAACTTGGAGGCGATTACATCGAAGCCGGAAGCTGGGCGGTGGTCGCGGCGATCACGGGGGCTGACATGGTGATCGACGGCGCCCGACCCGAGGACATCGAGGTCGTGGCCGCCGTCATGCAGCGGATGCGCGTGGACTGCGGCATGAACGGTCGCTCGTTCGAGGTTCGGCCGTCGAAGCCGAAGGCGGTGCGTCGCATAACGACCGGGCTATGGCCGTCGTTCCCGAGCGACCTTGTCAGCCTGGTCACCGTTCTTGCCACGCAGGCAGAGGGACGCACACTGGTACACGATTGGATGTACGAGCTGCGGCTCTTCGCGCTCGAGCAGATGAGCGGCATGGGTGCCGACCTGTTCCTCGCCGACGCCCACCGCATCATCGTCAACGGGCCAACGCGCCTGCGGGGCGGGCGCATGCTCGACAGCCGGGATCTCAGATCGGGAATGTCGCTCATTGCCGCGGGGCTCGCCGCGGAAGGGCAGACGCGGGTGACGCCGCTCGAGACCGTGGAGCGAGGCTACAGCCAGCTTGTCATGAGGCTGGAAGCGCTCGGCGCTCAGGTCACGCGCGAAGATTAACAGGGCATACAGGAGACACAAGGAGACCATGGAGACCATCAACTTCACGCGGGGTGTTCCCGCCAACGAATCGTTCCCGACGGCCGAACTCATCGACGCAGCGACGGCGGCCTTCAAGACACACGGCGCCGCGATGCTGCAGTACGGCCCGTCCCGCGGATTCGAGCCGTTCCGTCAGTGGCTTGCGGAGTGGCAGGGTGTGAACGTCGATCGCATCATGACGAGCAACGGCTCGCTGCAGTTGATCGAGTTCCTGTGCCTGCACATGGTCAAGCCTGGTGACCTTGTGTTCACCGAGGCGCCGACCTACGACCGCACGATCAGCCTGCTGCGGAGGCATGGGGCGAAGGTCGTCGGAATTCCACTCGAGGCCGACGGTCCGGATATCGCGGCGCTCGAGCGCGCGCTGAAGGGCGGCGTGCCCAAGTTCTTCTACGTCATCCCCGACTTTCAGAATCCATCCGGTGCGACGTGCTCGGGCGCGAAGCGCCGCCAGTTGGTCGCGCTCGCCGAGCGTCACGGGTTCCTGTTGGTTGAGGATGCGCCCTATCGGATGCTGCGTTACCGTGGCGTCGAGGAGCCTACGCTCTACACGCTGGCGCCGGAGCGCACGCTGCACATGAGTTCGTTCACGAAGCTGATCGCACCCGGTGTGCGCGCGGGCTTCATGATCGCCGAACCGTCGGTGATTGCCGGCCTCGCGAAGGTCGCAGAGGACACTTACATTTCGCCCAACTACGTGGCCCAGGCCGTGACCAACGAATGGTGCCGACGCGGACTGCTGCCGCCACAGATCGAGCGGCTGAAGGCGCTCTACGCACCAAGGCTGGACGCGACCCTTGCCGGTCTGGACAAGTACATGCCCGAGGCTACTGCGACCCGGCCGGACGGCGGGTTCTTCCTTTCGGTCACCTTGCCCGACGGAGTCAGCACGACTGCCGTGCGCGAGAAGGCGGCAGCGCGCGCGTTGAACCTGGCCGACGGTCTGGCGTTCTTTCCCGAGGGTGGCGGTCACCGCTTCCTGCGCCTGCCGTTCTGCGCGCTGTCGCCAGACGAAATCGACGACGGGTTACGGCGGCTGGCCGAGTCGGTGCGCGAAGTGCGGTAGAGGGCGAGCAACGCGCTATACTCCCGCAAAAGGCAGGTTCGTCATGCGCATCAAAGTGGCTGTCCTGGTGCTCGCGCTCGCGGGCCCGGCGTTTTCGCAAACGCTCCCCAATGGCGTCGCGCAGAGAGCGAGTCTCGGCGGCGTCACCGAATACGCGTATCCCAACGGCCTGCGCGTGCTGCTGTTTCCCGATCCGTCGAATCCGAAGGTCACCGTCAACATGACGTACCTCGTGGGCTCGCGGTTCGAGGGGTACGGCGAGACGGGAATGGCGCACCTGCTCGAGCATCTGAACTTCATCCGCTCGACGAACAACCGCGACATCAAGAAGGAACTGACCGACCACGGCGCGCAGTGGAACGGCACGACCGACTACGACCGCACCAACTACTTCGAAACCGTGACCGCGAGCGACGAGAACCTGCGGTGGGCACTCGGCCTCGAGGCCGAACGCATGGTCAACATGCGGATGGAAAAGGCCATCCTCGACACGGAGATGACGGTCGTTCGCAACGAGTTCGAGCGCGGCGAGAACAATGCGCAGAACATCCTCGAGGAGCGTGTTGTTGCCACGGCCTACCTCTGGCACAACTACGGCAAGTCCGTCATTGGTTCACGCGCGGATCTCGAGCGGGTGCCGATCGATCGCCTCGCCGCCTTCTATCGCAAGTACTACCAGCCAGATAACGCCGTGCTGGTGCTTGCCGGACAGTTCGATACGTCCAAGGCGCTGGCCATGGTGGCCGCGACGCTCGGCGCGATTCCGAAGGCGACGCGCATTCTCGATGCACCGTACACCGTCGAGCCTGTGCAGGACGGCGAACGATTCGTTGAGCTGCGGCGAGTCGGTTCGACCCCATCGATGACGATGGCCTGGCACGCGCCGGCGCTTGCACACCCGGACTCGGCCGCGCTCGAGGTGCTGACCGGCATCCTCGTGAGCGGCGGTGGTCGTGGTGGCGGCGCGGGCACGGGACGGTTGAACAAGGCCCTGGTTGACGGGAAGAAAGCGCTCACCGTGCGCATGGGG
>Ga0075420_100004524_pt1 | contig 12174 bp, 15 predicted proteins | sample SoiMetdeltSBSDD4_FD_75296 | JGI IMG/M metagenome (GOLD analysis project Ga0075420, IMG submission 75296) | Bulk soil microbial communities from a Populus tree surrounding site in Tennessee, USA - Soil MetaG P. deltoides SBSDD4 | ecosystem: Environmental > Terrestrial > Soil > Tree plantation... | reverse complement strand
CGGGATGGTGCAGCCGGGCCAGTCGGCGGTGTTCGTGCTGGCGCGCGCCTCGGACCCGGTCCAGGTGGCCGAGCGGTTCCGCGGCTACGGCGGCACGGTCCTTCGGACGACGCTGCCCAAGGCGGCCGCGGCCAAGTTCGAGCAGGTGATGACGCCGACGAACCCGCGTTAGGCCTGCCGCTGGCCAACGACCAACCAGAGGAATCATGCGATGACGACCCCACAGGTGGAGAAGGAACGGGAACTGCTGGCAACGAGGTTCGACGCCGAGGTCCGAGAGGCCGGCGCCAGGCTGACGGTGCTCCAGGCGCAGGCCGAGGCGCGCAAGGCGCGCGCCGACATGGACGAGATCTCCGGCCTCGCCGCCGCCAGGGAACGGGTGAAGAAGGAAGTGGCGGATCTGAAGCAGAAGGCCGCCGCGGACTACGTGGCCGCCAAGAACATCGTCGAGAAAGAGATCAAGGACCTTCAGGCCGACATTCAGCGCGTCAACGAGCGCTACACGACGTGGGATGCCGCGCGAGAGCGTGAGCTCAACGCGCGGTTGGACGAGGCGGACGCGAAGCTCGAGATCTGGAAGGCAAAGGTGGACCAGAGCCGGTCACAGCACGCGATGAAGCGCAATGACGACCTGGCGACACTCGAGGAGAAGATCGCGCTCGCACGCGCACGTGCAGCAGAGGCGAAACACGCGAAGTACACCGCCAAGGCGCAGCAGGCGCTGGACGACGCGGCGGGTCACTTCGTCCAGGCGTACGACGCCGCCGCGAAGCGCTTCGGGGACTAGTGAGCCGACGGCGCTGCGCCGAACGAAGTAGACGCACGACCGCCGGGTGGTCGTCGAATCGGCCACCCGGCGCTTCGCCGAACCCAATCCTTTCGGGAGCCCTGGCGCTCGCATTCGTAACCCTGCCGGCGGCCATCGGCGCGCAGTCGAGCAAGCGCCCCCAACCCGAGCTGTCGAGTACCGTTGTCGGGTCGATACGGATCGAGAGACAAAACGTGTTCGATCGATCCGACCATCAGAGTTGGTTCGCACGCGTCGCGAACGGACTGCACATGTTGACGCGTGAACGCGTCGTGAGACGCCAGATGTTGATCAAGACCGGGAAGCCGTTCGACTCGGCATCGGCGGCCGAGACGGCGCGCAACCTTCGCAGACTCGGAATCTTTCGCGACGTGTCGGTCGACACCATCACCACCGATTCCGGACTCATAGCTCGAGTCGTCACGCGAGACTCGTGGACGACGGAGGTCTACACGAGCCTCAAATCGGGCGGCAATCAGACCGCCTGGGGCCTCGGCATCGTCGAGAGGAACTTTCTCGGGTCGCAGACCAGTGTGACCGGCCGTTACATCCGCGACGCGGATCGGTCCACCACGCAGATCGGCATTGGCCTTCCAGCCGTCTGGCGCAAGCGGCTCGGCGTCATTGCGACGGTCTCTCACTTGTCCGACGGTGAGCGCTCGCGGCTTATCGTGGCGGCACCGTTCACGTCGCTGTCCATACGAGAGTCGTTTGGCTTCGACGTGCAGTACGAGGATGCCAGCCTGCAGAGGTTCGTCGACGGTCGGCCCGCCGCGCCTGGCACGCTTCGTCATCTGCTCGCGCAGGCGACGACGACCGTTGGCCGGGCGACCTATGCTTCCCCCACCGGATTCGTCAGGCTCGGGATCGCGCTCCGCGTGCGGCGGGAGGATTTCGATCCGGCCTCGAGGTCGGACGCGAACCGCTCCGTGTTCGGCGACGCGGAACTGAGCGTCGAAGCGAGCCGAGCGCATTTCGCCGTTGCATACGGATTCAGGAATCTCGCCGGACCCGAGGATATCGACCTGAGTGCCACGGTGCGCGTCGGGATGTGGGTCACGCCGTCGGCATGGGGCTACGAGCGCGGGGGGATCGGCCCGACACTCGCGCTGCACGCGGGCAGGGCATTCCCAAACGGGTTTGCGACCGCGGATGTGCGCGCCTCGTCGCGCATTACCCCCGGGGGGCTCGATTCGGGAACGGTCACGGCGGCGTCGGTGCTGATGTGGCAACCCGTACTGCGCCACTCGGTGGTCGTCGGTACCTTTGGAGGCCTCGAGCATCGTGCCAGGCCCGATGATGAATTCGACTTGGGCCTAACGTTTGGCCCCCGCGGGTTCCCGTTGCACGCGTTCACGGGCAACCGCGCATTCTTCACGACCGCCGAGTATCGATGGGTGGCGGTGCCGGAACTGGCGGGACTGGCTGCGATGGCGCTGGCGACGTTCGTGGATTACGGCGGAGCATGGTACTCGGGATCGCCTGTGCGTGCTGGCGCAGATGCCGGAGCCGGGATCCGGTTCGGGTCGACGCGATCATCGTCCGGCAAGGGCGCCACCCGGATCGACGTCGCCCGACGATTCGCGGACGGCGTCTTCCCTGCTGAATGGGTCGTCGCTGTCGGCACCGGGCTGCCATTCGACCGTCGGCACTAGCCGGTGCGTGGTGCGATGGCGTCAGATCAGAGATCGTTCACACGTACGGCGCAGACTGCACGGATCCCGCCCGCGCCGCTACGGCCGCTTCCGTACCGCCGTGCAAACCGACTCACACGGATGCAGCGCGATAGCCGCCGCGTCGTTGACATCATCACTAGGGACAATGAGTCACCAACGGCCGCAACGGCTTTGGGGTGATCGCCGGAGAGAAGCCCGACGCGCCATGCCGCGAAGTGCCGATCGGCCCAGCGGGTGACCATCGCGTCGACGGGGCGGTGGAGGCGGCGTGACGATAGCGCGCTCTCGCGACAGGAGTTGGAAGGACAGCCATGGCTCCGACCTTACGTCGTGTTCGCACGGGAACGCGAGACCGCGCCGGAAACGTGTCCGTGTGGTCGCGCGAAGAGCAACACGTCCCCGAGGATGCTGCGCGGACGCCGGCTCAGTGGCGCAAGTCGCTGAAGCAGGAGTGGGCGCAGCGAAGCGGGAAGCGCCGCGCGCGGCCGCATCGCCCGCGGCACAGTGTCGAGGAGTATCGGCGCATCTTCGCCGCGATCAACGACCAGCGAGTCGACCCGCGAACTCGGCTCGCGATCGAGGTCGCGGCGGAATGCAGGACCGGACGGGTGCTCCGCTGCACGCGCCGGATGCTGGTCCTGTCCGACGCCGTGCCTAACGACCACGAGACGGCGCCAACAGGCTCACTCGGTCAGATCGAGATCTCCGGCGCCGGCAAGAAGCACGGTGAGGTCGTTGTCTTCACGCCCGAGCAGCGCCGGGCCGTCGACGACGCGCTGGGCGGCCACCTCGCCAACTACGAGGCGGCGTGGCGCAGCGGGCGGATCGACGACTAATTCCTGTTCCCGGGCTCCAAGCTGCGGATGCTCGACAAGAGCGGGCGGCGCTGGACGCGGAAGGTTCACGCCGGCGTGGAGCCACTCTCGCAGGACGGTGCGCGCGTGGCGTTCGAGCAGCTCGAGAGCATCGCGAAGGTGAAGCACCATCGAAGGCCGCGGCTGGCACGGCCTGCGACGGGTCGCTACCGACCTCGCGGAGTCCGCCACCGCAGACGACCGGGTGAAGGACCGGCTCGGCGGGTGGCAGGATTCGGAAACCCGGAAGCAGATCTACCAGGACCGCGAGACCGACGAGCTCCGGGCCGAAGCGCCGAAGGTGCGGCGTGCGCTCCGCGTTGGTGCCCAGCCTGCGAGCGCCGCGAAGGACTCCGCCAACGCCAACGGTTCGCGTCCAGGAGCGCAGGCCGAGGTCGATCTCGACGCGCTGGTTGCCGCCCTCACGGACGAGCAGAAGGCGCTGTTGGCGGCGAAAATCAACACGCGAATGGGTCCCGGAATGGGTCCCGTAAAAAATCGCCGGGACCCACTCGGATCCCGGCGACCGGAACACCTTCCAAATCAACCACTTCCAGAGAGCGGGCGATGGGACTCGAACCCACGACGTCCAGCTTGGGAAGCTGGCATTCTACCAACTGAATTACGCCCGCGAAGTGCAGGTAGGTTAACCGTTCGCAGTACCGTGAACAAGCACCCAGGAGCGAATAGTTTGTCTTGACAAAGCAAAATATACTTTTCATTTTCCTCGCCAATGGCCGTTCGCTCGAGCGACGACTTCATCGCGCTGTACTCGCAGATCTACTTCGCCTGCCACACGCGCCACGTTCAGGACCCCGAGACCGGAACCCGGGTGAGCGCACGACAGGCGAGCATCCTGAGCCACCTCGATTCCGTCGAGCCTACACCCGTGTCCGAACTCGCCGAGCACATGGGGGTCACGGTGTCCACCATGTCGATCGCGATCGACCGGCTCGTGCGTCAGGGCTACGTCACGCGTGAGCGTTCCGAGAGCGATGGGCGCGTTCGGCACGTGACGCTGACCGCGGCCGGCGAAAGACTCCGGGCCGCGCAGAAGGTCCTCGACCCTGAGCTCGTCCGTGGTCTCCTCGGGCGCCTCTCGCCGTCCGACCGCCGCGACGCGCTTCGAGGGCTCGAGCTCCTCGGAAGTGCGGCGCGGGAGCAGGTGAAAGCCCGGCGCGCGGACGAGAGCGTCGCGCGTCGTCGTTGACGCGCACCTCCCTGAAAGGAGATCCTATGCGCTGGGTTCTCGGTGCTGCTGGTGTTCTCGTCTCGCTGGTGCTGGTCGTCGTGGTGATCGGCTACCTGCTTCCGAAGTCACACGTCGCGTCGGTGTCCGCGCGCTACGCCGCGCCGCCTGATTCGATCTGGGCGACGCTCACAGACGTAACCGCGTTTCCGCAATGGCGAGGCGACGTGAAGCGGATCGAGCTTCTGCCTGACGAGAACGGCCAGCGCGGCTGGCGCGAGCACGGCGGGCAGGACGTCATCACGTATCGCGTCGTCGAATCCGCCGCGCCGCGCCGGCTCGTGAGCCGGATCGCCGACGAAAACTTGCCCTACGGAGGCAGCTGGACGTACGAGCTCGTGCCAGCCGATTCGGGCACCCGCCTCACGATTACGGAGAACGGAGAGGTCTACAACCCGATCTTCCGCTTCGCGTCGCGGTTCATCATCGGGCACACCGGCACCATGGAAAGCGTGCTCCGCGCGCTCGGGACGAAACACGGCGAAACGATCACCCCGGAGATCGCCGTCGCTCGGTGACATCCCCACCTAACGTGAGGTAGCTCACATCGCCAGAGCGGCCTCCGTTGCAAATCCCCGCCTAACGCTCTAACGCCGGCCCGACCTGTGGCCGGCGTCGTGACGTCCGCGCGGCTGAGTCGTGGTGTATTACAACAACGACACACTTGGCCGTGTTCGATCACATCGACCCTCGCAGTCCCACCCCCATCTACGCGCAGATCGCCGCGCGCGTCCGCATCGCGGTCGCCGCCGGCGATCTGACGACGGGCGATTCCCTCCCCTCCGTCCGCGCGCTTGCCGGTTCGCTCCGCGTGAATCCGGCCACCGTCGTCCAGGCTTACCGCGAGCTGGAGCACGACGGCGTTGTCGAGATGCGTCAGGGATCGGGAACGTTCATCGCCACTCTTTCACCGCAAGCGCGCGTGGAAGCGCGCGAGCAGGAAGCGCGACGACTCGTGCGCGACCTGCTCGAGCGTGCCGCACGCCTCGCCATCTGCCCCGGCGAGCTTCGCCGGGCGATCGACATCGAGCTCGGAGGCCACCGCACATGACCCACGCCATTGCCATCGACGCGCTGTCGTACCGCGCCGGGCGGCACTTCGCCATCCGCGATCTCCGGATGCAGGTGCCTAACGGCTCCGTCTACGGCTTCCTCGGGCCGAACGGCTCCGGGAAGACCACCACGATTCGACTGCTCCTCGGCATGCTGCCGCCCGCCGATGGATCCATCACCGTGCTCGGGCACGACATCCCGACCCACGCACCGAGTGCGCTCGCCGGGATCGGGTACGTCCCCGAGCGGCTGCATCTCTACCCGATGCTCACCGTGGACGAAACGATGCGGTATCACGCCGCGTTCCACTCCCGCTGGGACGCGGGCGAGGCGGAACGACTGCGGCGCTCGTTCGAGCTCCGCGGAGAGCAGCGCGTCGGACGCCTGTCGAAGGGCGAGGCAGGCAAGCTCATGATGCTGCTTGCCCTGGCGGTGCGCCCCGAGTTGCTCGTACTGGATGAGCCTACGGACGGACTCGACCCCGTCGTTCGACGGGACGTGCTCTCGGCGCTCCTCGATTACGTCTCCACGCACCGCGCGACGGTGCTCATCTCGAGCCATCTCGTGCACGAACAGGAGCGTGTGTGCGACTGGATCGGCGTGCTCGACGGCGGACGTCTCGTGGCCGAGATGCCGATGACGGCGTTCCGCAACGGCATCAAACGGCTGCGCGTGGCGCAGGCGCCAGTGGTGCCGGCACGGACACCGTTCGGCGTCCTCACACGCCGAACCGGGGCGGGACGAGAGGAGGAATGGGTCGTTCGGGACTGGCGTGATGACATGAAGTCCTGGTTCGACACCACCGACAGCTCGCTGCGTGAGGTGGTTGACCTGGACCTCGAGGAAACGTTCGTCGAGACTCTACGCGCCGCGCGCGATGCCGGCGGGAGGGCCGCCTGATGTTCGCGCAAACGCTCTTCGTTCAATGGAAGTGGAACCGCGACTTCCTCGCGTTCTACACGATCGTGGCGACCGCGGGCCCGCTCCTGATCCTGTGGATCGCGCTGCCACAACTGGGACTCACGTCCGCGCGCGAGCTCGTCACCGTCGGCAGAGCAGTCGGCGCGGCATCCGCGGTAATCGCCGTCCTCGCCGGACTCACGCTCGCGTGGCAGGGGTACGGCATCGATGATCGCGGCGGGCACATCTACGCGCTGTCCCTCCCTGTCACGCGGGCCCGCCTGCTCGCAATGCGCGCCGCGACCGCGAGTCTGCTGCTCGTGCTCCCCGCCGTGGGTGTGTGGGCGGGGGCGGGGTTCGCGGCGAATCAGGCGAACCTCCCACCGACGCTGGAGAGCTATTCGGGATCGTTGGCAGTGCGGGCGTTGCTGGCGTCATGGCTGGCTCACTCGTGCATGTTCGCGCTGCGGTACGGCGCCGGCCGTCGAGCGAAGGCCATCGGTGCCACGCTCGCCATCGGCGGCAGCCTGTTCGCGCTGCTCGCCTTGCTGTCGCCAGGCGTGCGCGAGCTGATGAGCGTGGTCGGCGACGCGTTGATCTCGAACCCGGGGCCATTCGGTGTGCTGTTCGGCGGATGGACGATGATCGATGTTTGATCACCGTAGCCTCGCCTCGCTCGCGGCGTGCGTGATCGCGGCAGCGCCGTTAGGCGCGCAGACACGTCCGTCCCAGGACTCGCTGCTCCGCCGCGTACTCGCGCGCGACTCGATCCTCGCGATCCAGGTGCGCGTCGTCGATTCGGTGCGGCGGTCGGTCGCGAGGCCAGTGCCCTCGGTCGACGTCATCGGCGGACCATTGCACGTTCGCACTCAGCCCGAGTTGAAAGCGAGAGTAGCAGAGGCGGTCGATTCCGTCGCGGGGGCGGTAGAGCGGCGCGGCGGCACGGCGATCGCCCGCCGGCTCGCGGCGCGAGTCCCTTCCATCAGTCGAGACTCCGCGCGCACGGCATTCGGAGTGACGAGGACGATCGTTCTCGCTCCCGACACGGTCCGCCGCTGGTCGGTGACGCGTCATCGCGTGGGCGATGACGCGAGCGTCGCAGAGCTCACAACGGCGCTCGCACGACTGGTCGAGGAGATCGCCTTCGAGGGTGTGGACTCGACGCTCTCTGCGTGGGTGATGATGGGGAGGGTCCCGCTTGGACCAGCGACCGCGGACGAGCTCAGCGATGCGTACATCGCACTCGCCACCACGGAATCCGCTGCGCTCCGGCGCTGTCGAAGCGGGGATGACCAGGCGTGCGTCGATGCGCTCGGCATCGACTCCGTCGCTGGGGGTCGGCTGTCACGGTGGTATGCACCGACTGACTATCGATCGTTGTTGCGCAGCGTTGCGCCACCTCGCGAGGACTCGGCTTCGATCGCGGCATGGCTTCGGTGCCGTGAGAGTCGAGAGGAGGCTGCCTGCCGCATCGCGGCTACTGCGCTCCCCGAGGACCGCGTGCCGCTGCCACTGAACTCGTCGGCGCGGTTGCTCGTGCTCCGGGAAGTCCTCGACGCCGGCGGGCCGGGCGCGTTCGATCGCCTCGTCACGACGTCGGGCACACTCGAGACCCGGTTCGAGGCTGCGTCGGGCGAGCCAATCGAGCGCACTATGAGACGCTGGCTCGGCCGTGTGGAACGGTCACGTCCCGAACGGACGCGCGTATCCCCTCAGCTGGCGCTTGCGTCGCTCGGTTGGTCCGGCGTGCTGCTCGCGCTGACATTGACCCGGAGGCACTCATGGGTGTGACGCCAAGCCGCTGGTTCGGAGCGGCCGTCATTGTCGGCCTGCTGGCAATGCTTTTGTCGCTTTCCCTGGACGTGGGTCGTGAGGCAGCATCGGTTTCGAGCGACCCACTCGCCGTGGCGGTGCGACGACTCACCTCGGCCGCCGGTGACGCACAGCTCGCTGTCCACGAGTACCGCTCGGCTCAGGCGCTCGACCGCTGGAAGCGCGCACGCGCCGCAAACCCGGGAGTCCGACCCGCGCGTCTCGACGAAAGCGTGCCTCGGGCGATTGCTGACTCCGCCCGTTCGGCGGTCCGTTCGCAGTGGTCCCGACTTGGAGCCCAGTCGCCGGTGAATGCGGAGGTGTTCGTGTTTGTCGATACGTCGACGATTCCGCGCGCGGACACGGCTGCCGCGTCGCGCCGGTCGATCGAACCCCGTCGCCTGGTGGACGTCTCGTATGCCCTCCCCGAGGCGACGGACGGCGACCGCTGCGTCGTTCTCGTTAGGCTTCGAGGCACGTCGCCGGCGCACCTCGCAGCGGTGCACGCGCAACGGCTGATCGGCGTCTGTGGGTTCTATGCCGTCTTCGGAATGCCCGGAGACAGCGTTCGGTCCTGGCTCCGGGCGACGGGGCACGCGTTCGCGCGCCAGAGCGATTGGCACGTAGCAAGAGCGCCGGTGATCGATGCGACGTCGGCTTACGCCCTGCATGCGGACGCCGCACGATGCCTAACGGGTGACGCCAGGGCGTGTCGCGTCACGCTCGGCGTGGTCGCCGAGCGCGAGTCCGAGCCTGTCCGACGCGACTCCTCCGTTGCCGAGAGCGTGCTGAGCGCCGTGACAGCATCGCCCGATGGCTGGCAGCAGCAGCGCGCCGGCGAGCATCAGGGCCGGTATCTTGCCGACGTCGTGCGAGATCTCGGGCCGGAGCGTTTCGCTCGCTTCTGGCACGCCAATGGCTCCGTCGAGGCCGCGTTCGCGGCGGCAGCGGGCGTCGACCTCGCCGCGTGGACCGAGACGTGGCTCGCGCGGACCTACGGCGCGGTGCCAGACCGGCCATCGGTCCGGACGCGCGACGTCGTCTGGCTGGCGGTGGCCGCGCCGCTGTTACTGCTGGCGGCTGCGAGGCCAAGAGAGCGACTGCTCATCGAGGCGCTCCGCCGGCCAGCTCGTTAGGCGGTTCCCGGATGAAACGACGCGGGCGCCGGCAATCTGCCGGCGCCCGCGTCCTTCGTCTGCGGTCCTAAACCGACGTGATCTGGCTGGTCTTCGCCGAGAACCAGCTCGCGATCTGGCTGCCGAACAGCGTGACGACACCGATCAACAGAATGGCGATGAGGGCGATCAGCAAGCCGTATTCGGTGACGGCGATACCCTCTTCTCCCTTGACGAAGTTCCGGACAGCAGCGCGAATGCGGTTCATGACAAGCTCCAGGTGCGGTGTGAGTTCAGGACTGACGCACGATAGCGGGATCGCGCTCATGCGTGAACAGCAAACCCGTTACGGCTCCATGACGATCCGTTCATGATTGGCCAGTCTCGAGCAGGCTCGTGGCTGGTCGTGCACGAACGCACCGCAGGAATAGGCACGCGGCGTTCCGCGCGCGGCTCGGGTGCTGGCCGACACGTTAGGGCCACGAATTGGCACGCAACCGAGGATGTTACGCGCGAAGAGGCGCAGGGCGCACGCTACGACTGTTGCGCAGACCCCACGCGGTCGCACCTCGGGTGACACGCGCGCGGTGTGCTCTGCATCACACGCCGGCCACCTAACGCCAGCATGCCGGCGGCGGATCGGCTATCGTGGGGCGACGCCGGTGCCGGCAATCATGCCGAGTGGCCGTCAGCGCCGGGCAGCGGACGAGACCGAGGCCTAAACGACGACCGCCACCCGGTGGGTGGCGGTCGCGAAATCGGTGCGCGTGGAGTTCGTGTCTTGCGAGAGCCAGCGGTCGGGATTGAACCGACGACCGCCCGATTACGAATCGGGTGCTCTACCACTGAGCTACGCTGGCGAACGGCCGGCGAACCGACCGCGAGGATGCCCTGGCGCGGACTCGAACCGCGACGCCTTTCGGCACCACCCCCTCAAGATGGCGTGTCTACCAATTTCACCACCAGGGCCTAACGGGGAACCGGGATCAGGGAACCGGAACCGGTTCCGCGAGACCACCACGGAACCACGAGAACGCTTCCATGTTCCGGTTCCCAGTTCCCAATGTCCTACGGGGCTGACGGGGCTCGAACCCGCGACCTCCGGTGTGACAGACCGGCACTCTAACCAAGCTGAGCTACAGCCCCCTGACCTGCAACCGACACCGCACCTGCCTAACGCTGCTTCGCAACGAACCGTTCACATAGCCCCAACGGGAATCGAACCCGTCTTTCGACCTTGAAAGGGTCGCGTCCTAACCGATAGACGATGGGGCCAGGCAATCGGGGTTCGAGGCTTCGGCCGGGCCCCCGGCGAGGCGGGAGGCTGCGAGCCGTCGAACCCCGAACCCCGAACCCCAGAACCTGAACGGCGCCTTTCTATAGCGGTAACGGGATTCGAACCCGTGTTCCAGCCTTGAGAGGGCTGTGTCCTAGTCCCCTAGACGATACCGCCGTGACGAACACGTACACGGAGCTACAACCGCAAACCTCTGCCGCTCGAGCCACCAACGACTACCGACTGAGGCTATCGACTCTTCCACAGGCCCGGAGGGAATCGAACCCCCAACCGCCGGTTTTGGAGACCGGTGCTCTACCAATTGAGCTACGGACCTAAAGAGCCGGCTCCGATGCTCACGTCGGCATTCCTGAACCGACGCTGACCTCCGGTGCCGCTCTCAGGGTGACTGAGGGGACTTGAACCCCCAACCCCCGGAGCCACAGTCCGGTGCTCTAACCGGTTGAGCTACAGTCACCATGAACCAGGCATTCGCGGGCTGCCTCGACGAGGTGTTCCGCGTTCCCGGCCGCTTCGCAACCACATTGGCAGCGAAGACTTTGATAGTAATTGCCCCGTGAGGTCGAATCAACCGGTCCGTCGCCGCCCCACATGGGCGCGGAGCGCCAGGCTTACTTCGCCCGATCCATGTACTCACCGGTCGCCGGGTTCACACGAACCTTTTCGCCGGTGCTGATGAACTCCGGGACGTTCACGGTCACGCCATTCTCGAGCTTCGCCGGCTTCGTCGACGCGGTCTTCGTCGCCGTTTTCATGACCGGCGCCGTATCCACGACCTCGAGTGTCAACGTATTCGGCAACTGGATGCCGATCGGCCGCCCCTCGTAGTACTCGGCGACGATCTTCATCCCCGGTTGCATCCACTGGGCGTTGTCGCCGAGCATCTCATCGTCCATCTCGAGCTGATCGTAGTTCTCGACGTTCATGAAGTGGTAGGTGTCCCCACCCTGATAGAGAAACTCGAGCTCGTGCGTCTCCATGGACGCCTTCTCGATCGAGTCCGCGGCGCGGAAACGGTGCTCGAAGCTCGACCCGGTACGGAGGTTCTTGAGCTTCGCCTGCACCATGGCGCGCAGGTTTCCCGGCGTGTGGTGACGGAACTCGATGACCCGGCAGGGCTGGCCCTCGAACACGAGGACCATCCCGCGGCGGATCTGTGTCGCGGGCATTGCCATACGATCAGTCCAGCGAGAAGGAGTGGGGCGGACGACCCGACCGCCGGCCGTGTCGTGCGTGCGTTGAAGCAACTCTAAGATGAGACAGCCTTTGATTTTAGCCGGAGGACGCAACTCCGTCAAGCTCACGCAGGACTGGCTCGAGCGCGCGCCACACGTTGCCCGCAACGATCTGCTCGCCCTCCTCGTTCGGGTGGATACCGTCGCCCTGATTGAGGCGCGTGACACCTGCGAC
>Ga0075420_100004522_pt1 | contig 12175 bp, 9 predicted proteins | sample SoiMetdeltSBSDD4_FD_75296 | JGI IMG/M metagenome (GOLD analysis project Ga0075420, IMG submission 75296) | Bulk soil microbial communities from a Populus tree surrounding site in Tennessee, USA - Soil MetaG P. deltoides SBSDD4 | ecosystem: Environmental > Terrestrial > Soil > Tree plantation... | reverse complement strand
GTAACAGGCACGCCATCACTCACGCCGCAGATCACGCCGCTGACGCCGGTGCCTGAAAACGCGCAGGCTTTCGTTCGCGATGGCGGGATCGTCAACGTTCTCTTCCCCGTCGATCAACCACCTGAAGCGGATGCCGAAGTGACGATCACGATTCGCGTTGGACCAGCCGCAGGGCCAACGGTTCCAGTAACGTCTCGTATCACCGTCAATTCGCATTTCACGCTGGGCAGCGCAACCGGCTTCAACATCAGCGCCGGCACGCCACTCACACTTCGCTCCAGCGACGGCACGAACATCGCTCTCGTGGGAACGCTGAATGGCATAACGGCCGCCCCGAGCGGCGCCGATCTCGTCCTGACCGTTACCACCGCCCCGGCCGGCCCTCAAACTGTACTGGTCGTCGACACCGCCAACAACCAACGCATGGCTCGCCGAACGATAACGGTCGTGTAATCGACTTCAATCCGTATTGAACTGTATAGTTTGCGGAATTGTCGTTCGAGGTTGAGTGAAAGTGCGAATCGTTTTAATGATTCTATTGCTGGCGGCGGCGGTAGCCGTTCGCGGCCAGGCGGGCAGCGCCGAGATAACGGGCGAAGTGCGGGACTCGGCCGGTGCTCTCGTCACACAGGCTCGCATCAGTATTACTCAGACTGCAACCAGTCACACTGTCACCACTCTTGCCGGCTCCGGAACGTATTCGGTTATCAACCTGAAACCAGGAACCTACAACTTCACCGTCGAAGCCACGGGCTTCAAACAACTCGTGCGCGAGAACGTGCGGCTGCAAACGGGTGAACGGGTCCGCCTCGATTTCGTGCTCCCAGCGGGCGCGATCAGTGAAACCGTCATCATTCGATCCGATGCGCCGTTGTTGCGGACGGAAGCGGGCAGCCTGGGACAGGTTATTACCCAACGGAAGATCGTCAACATCCCGCTCAACGGACGAAACTTTCTGTCGCTGGTCGGTCTCTCCGCCGGTGTCGCACAACCGCCGCCAACCAGTGCTGGTCCATCCTTTCCGCGCATCAACGGCGGACGCCCGCGCACCAATGAATATCTGTTCGATGGTATCTCCGTGCTGCAACCCGAACCCGGTCAGGTGGCGTTCTTTCCGATCGTCGAAGCGATTCAGGAGTTCAAGGTCGAAGTAAATAGTCCGCCCGCGGAGTTCGGAAGGTTCAATGGCGGGGTAGTGAATCTGACGACGAAAGCGGGCACGAACGACTTTCACGGGACGGCGTTCGAGTTTCTTCGCAATGAAGTCTTCAATGCTCGCAACGTCTTCAGCTCCGCGAACCAGCAGAAGCCGGTGTTTCGGCGGCACCAGTTTGGCGGCGTGTTTGGCGGGCCGATCAAGTCGAACCGGACGTTCTTCTTCACGGATTATCAGGCGACGAGACAGTTGATCGGACGTGTCCGCACCTCGACAGTGCCGACGTTGGCCCAACGGAACGGCGATTTCTCAGCGACTCTGGGTGCGCCGTTGTCCTTTCAAGGTAATCCTGTAACCGTGCTGGACACGAATGGGAACACGATCCCGGTGCGCGCAGGTCAGATATTTCGCCCGTCCGACCATCGCGCCTACGCCGGCAATATCATCCCTGTGGGCACGTTCGATCCCGTTGCCGCATCGCTCTTGCAGCGCTATCCCGCACCGACTTCCGGTGACGCCGCCAACAATTTCACGCGCGCAGGAAACGAATCGCAGGACCAGGACCAGTTCGACGTCCGTATCGATCATCGGGTGTCAGCGAAAACCCAATTCTTCGCTCGCTACTCTTTCGCGCAGGATCTGACCGACCCGGTAGCGCCCCTGCCAGACGGTAGCGGCAACGTCACGACGGGCGCAATTGGTCTAACAGACACACGCGCACAGAGCATAGCCGGCAGCATGATCCATGTTTTCAATCCAGAGCTGGTAAACGAGCTCCGCATCGGTTACACGAGACGCACAGTCAATCGCGATGCGTTGCAGCTCGACGCGCCGCCGTCTGACAGTCTGCACCTTCCCGGTATTCCTACCAACGGCGCTTTCGAGAATACTTTGCCGTCGTTTTTGATCGATGGTTTGCAACCGCTCGGTTCACCAGCGAACACGGCTTCGCAGTTCACCACGGACGTCACACAGATCTTCAACGCTTTGTCCAAACAACATGGACGTCATTCGCTGAAAGCCGGTGTCGATTTCCGCTGGGAGCGTTTGAACGTGATTCAACCTCCATCGCCGACCGGGCAATTTCGTTTCAGCTCGCTGTTCACTAACGCACAGGCGATTCCTGCGGTTGGTTCAACGCTGGCACCGTTCACGGGAAACGCGCTCGCGAGTTTTCTCCTCGGCCAGGTGCAAACGTTTTCGATCGACATTCAACAGAACGTCATACGCCCGCGCGCACACATCCAGGAATACTTCGTCCAAGACAGTTGGCAGGCGTGGTCTCGTCTCACCATCAACGCCGGCCTGCGCTACACGCTGAACTTCCCCTCGACCGAAGTCGACAATCAGGGCGCCGTCTTCAACCTCGAAACGCAGCAGTTGGAGTTTCTGGGGCGTGATGGGTTTAGTCGATCAGCGAGGAAGTTACACAAACTCGATTTCGGTCCGCGTTTGGGTGTCGCGTATCGGTTCGACGATCGCACAGTGGTTCGCGGCGGTTACGGTTTGATCTGGATCGAGCAGGCGGGAATCACAACGCCTTTCACGACTCCGCAGTTTCCGTTTGTCCAGACCGTCACTCAACGTACTTTGGACAACATCACGCCTGCATTTGTGCTTGCCGCAGGACCCAGTGTCGCCGCGATTCCGCTGACCGCCGATGCAGGTATGGGCCAGGGCGTGTTTACGGTGGACGCGGATCTCGGCAGCGGCTACGCGCAACAATGGAACTTTGCCATCCAGCATCAACTCACGAACAATCTCGTTGCCGAGATCGCCTACGCCGGTTCGAAGATCACGCACGTCGGAATCCCGGATACGAACATTAACCAACTCACGGCGGCGCAACTGGCGCTCGGCCCAGCGCTTTTGCAGCGAGTTCCGAATCCGTTTTTCGGCGAGGTTCCGCGTTCGTCCAGTCTGGGCGACCCGACGATTCCCGTGGCGCAACTGCTTAAGCCTTTCCCGCGCTTCACGACCGTTAGCTTCTATCGCAACAACGTCGGCAATACGAACTACAACGCGTTGCAGGCGAAGCTGGAGCAACGGTTTGCCAACGGGTTGTCGTTCCTGATCAGCTATACGCGTTCGAAATTGATCGACGAGGCGTCGTCAGTGTTTGATGCGTCGATTCTTACCGGACCAGTCGCTAACTTTCCGGTCGCCGACAGTTTCAATCGTCAACTCGAACGCGATGTTTCGAACGGGGATATGCCCAACGCTTTCGTTGCGAGTTTCACCTACGAACTGCCGTTTGATTTTGAACTGGCGGGCGTGGTCACGCTGCAATCAGGCCTGCCGCTGGCGGTGACGCAGGTGACCAACTTCAACGCCTTCGCAGGCTTCGGCACGCAGCGTCCGAATCGCATCGCCAGTCCGGAAATGCCAGCGTCGCAACGCACGACCTCGCAATTCTTCAACACGGCCGCATTTACGGTTGCACCGCAGTTCACGCTCGGCAACAGTTCCCGCAATCCCGTCCGGGGGCCTGCTTATCGAAATGTCGATCTAGCCTTAATCAAGCGCATCTTCTTCGCCGAAGAAACGCACCTCGAACTGCGTCTCGAAGCCTTCAACCTGACCAACACGCCACCACTCGGCGCTCCAAACACACTCCTCGGCTCACCCGGCTTCGGCTCCATCACCTCAGCCGGCGACCCCCGCGTCCTCCAACTCGGCGTCAAATTCGGTTTCTGACGGCTGCTGCTCTTCTTCTCTCAGGGTCTTTACCACAGTTCACTCAACGCAGTAATAAACTAAAACGTACCGAGAAGCAGATCAAGATCGACATCAAGACTCGCTGAAGAGCGTAGCTCGGGTTAGTGTCTTGCCTGGTCGACAGCTCCGCAGAAGCGATCGATTTCGTCTTCGGTGTTGTAGTAGTGAACGGAGGCGCGGACGAGTTGGGATAGATGGCGCGATGGGAGATCGAGGCGGTTACTGTCGGCGAATGAGACGGTGACGTTGATCTTTTCGGACGCGAGTCTCTTTTGCAGTTCAACTGCCGAGATACCGTCGACGGTGAACGTCACGATGCCGCAACGCTCGCGGCCGAGATCGTGAATCTCGATGCCGGCTAGTTGAAGCAATCTCGAGCGGAGTTGTTCGGCGAGCGAGTGTATGCGCTGCCAGGTAACTTCGATGTTCCAACTCAACGCGTAATCGATAGCGACGCCGAGCCCGACCTTACCGGCGTAGTACATCTCCCAGTTCTCAAACCGCCGCGCGTCAGCACGAACCTCGTAAGTATCCTTGTCAATCCAGTTCGCGGCGTGCAAATCGAGAAACGGCGGCTCAAACTGCTCGATGAGATCGCGGCGCACATACAGCAGCCCCGTTCCTCGCGGAGCGCGAAGATATTTGCGGCCGGTCGTCGAGAGGATGTCGCATCCGATCTCCTTCACGTCGATCGGCATCTGTCCGACTGACTGACAGGCATCGAGCAGATACAGCACACCGGCTTCACGAGCAACGGCGCCGATCTCTTTCGCCGGATTAACCAATCCGCCCTGCGTCGGCACATGGCTGATGCTGATCAGCTTCACACGCTCGTCGATCATGCCGCGCAAAGCGCTGACCGACGTCGCTCCGTACTCATCATCCGGAATCACTTCGACCACCGCGCCGGTACGACGGGCTACTTGCAGGTACGCGATATAGTTACTCGCGTATTCCGACTTCGCCGTGAGTATGCGATCGCCGGAACGAAACGGAATGGAATAGAACGCCATGTCCCACGCGCGCGTGGCGTTCTCGATGAAAGCGATCTCATCCGGCGCGCAGTTGATCAACCGCGCAGCGGCGTCATAAACGTGCTCAACGGCCGCGAACGCCAGGTCCTTCGCTTCGTAACCACCAATCGACGCCTCGAGTTGGAGATGATTGACGACTGCCTCCAACACGGGCTGAGGCATCAACGCCGCGCCCGCGTTGTTGAAGTGCAGCACATTCTCACAACCAGGCGTTTCGCGGCGCGCACGAGCAAGATCGAATTCAACTTCCATCAATCGATTTGCGACTGAGCCGGCGGCGGCATGCGCGAGTGTTTGATGTGCCGCCAGACCCACCATCCGACGAGGAGCAGTCCGATGATGCCGATCACGAAATCGAAACGGTGAAACCACGTCTTCAACGTTTCGTCCTTGTCCCACTGCTCGCCAAGTTTTTGGCCCACGTAAGCGAGCCCCAAACACCACGGCAACGATCCGGCAAACGTGTAGATACAAAAACGAGTGAGATTCATTCGCGCCACGCCTGCCGGAAACGCGATGAACGTGCGAATCGCCGGCAGCAGACGCGCCGTGAAAACAATCAGCTCGCCGTACTTCGCAAACCACCGATCCGCAATGTCCAGATCATGCCGCGACAGCAAAATGTAACGTCCGTATTTCTCGATGAACGGGCGCCCGCCATACATTCCCGCCCAGTACGCCACTAACGATCCCAGCACGCACCCGACAGCGCCCGCGAGTCCGACCAACCACAAGTTCATCTCACCGCGCGACACCAGATAGCCGGCGAACGGCATGATGATCTCGGACGGCAGCGGTATGCACGCCGATTCGATGGCCATCAACAGAACGACCCCTGAGTAACCCAGCAACGAGATCGTGGCTACGATAAAGCTCGACAATATCCCAATTATTTTTGCAACCATGTGTTTTTGAATTTCAGATTTGAGATCTCAGATCTCAGATTTAGATCTCACATCTCAGAGGTCCAACCGTGCTGCCCAATCAACGGTACAAACGCACAGCCGCCGTGATCCTCTTCCCGGCGGCCATGGTCGGTCTTGATTACGCGTATCAACCGTTGACTGTCGCGCGACTCGCCAACGGGAACGACCAAACGGCCGCCGACCTTGAGCTGTGTTATCAGCGGCTCGGGAATCGTTGGCCCACCCGCTGCGACGAGTATAGCGTCGTAGGGAGCATTTGCGGCCCAACCAAGCGTGCCGTCGAAACACTTCACCGTCGCGTTGTAGATTCCCAACTGCCGTATCCGCGCCTGCGCCTCGCGCGCGAGATCCGCAATGCGCTCGATGGCATACACCTGAGCGGCAATCTGGGCCAGTACCGCGGTTTGATACCCGGACCCGGCGCCGATCTCGAGCACACGACTGCCGGCGTCGAGCTCGAGCAGCTCGGTCATGCGTGCGACGATGAAAGGTTGGGAGATAGTTTGATTAGCGCTGATCGGCAGAGCGTGATCGCCATAAGCGCGGCTCTGCAAAGCTTCGGGAACGAAGAAGTGGCGCGGCACGTGGCGGAGCGCTTCGAGGACTCGCGTGTCGCGGATGCCGTAATGATCACGCAAACGCGCAATCATACGTTCCCGGGGAATGAAATACTCCTGGAGTGAAGCCGGACGATGTTTGTTGGCTGCCTGCACCGGGAGAATTTTAACTTGCTTTAGCTCTTATGTAGTAGTTCGGAATCTTTAAGATAGTTCCAGGTCTCGATCGCCTGTAGCGCCTGATGGTCGGTCATGTCACTGCGCAACGGCGTCACCGATACGTAACCAGACTTCACGGCGTGATAATCAGTGCCCTCGACGGAATTCACGTTGAAGTATTCTTCGCCGATCCAGAAGTAAGGCTTGCCTCGCGGATCGATGTGCTCGGTGATCACCGGACGCGCGTTCTTGATTCCCTGCCGCGTTACCTTCACGCCTTTAATCTCTCCCGGCGGCAGATTGATGTTCAGCAGCGTACCTTCCGGCAGACCTTCTTCCAATACTTTTCGCGCCGCCACAACTGCAAACGCCGCGGCTTCGGTAAAGTCGAAATTGTCGCGCGCCACCAGGCTCAACGCGACGCCAGGCACGCCCAGGATCGCAGCTTCCAACGCGCCCGCGACGGTGCCGGAGTAAGTCGCGTCGTCGCCGAGGTTGCCGCCGTGATTGATTCCGGAGACGCAGATGTCGGGACGTTCCTGTTCGGAAAGAATCTTGTTGAGGGCGAGCGTGACGCAGTCAGTCGGCGTGCCGTCGATCGCCCAGTGACGGCTGTCCATTTGGCGGATTCGCAGCGGGCGCGCGAGAGTCAAACTGTGCGACGCGCCGCTCATCTCCGAAGCAGGCGCGACGACGTAGACGTCACCCAACTCCTTCAGGGCTTCCTCGAGCTTGATTAGCCCATCGGAGTGAATGCCGTCATCGTTTGTTATCAAGATTCGCGTCATACTTCAACGTTCACAGGAACACGGATAGCGTTGAAACCCGGCTTAAGACGACTGGTGAGAAGAGAGTACGGCCTGTGGCGTGTGCAGGGGAAGTAACTTAGTCGCGCGGGATGCGCATTCGGCCCTTCTTCTTGTTTCGTTTGCGCGCCAGGGCTGATTTCAATTTAGCCTTCTGACCGGGCGGGATAAAGAATGCATGCTTCTTCGCATCCTTGATGATCTCCTCGGTCATCACTTTGCGCTTGAAGCGGCGCAGCGCGCTTTCAATCGATTCACCCTGATTAACTGTAACTATTGCCATTCGTTCTCGGCTTTTCCTTTCATCAAATCGGACGGATATTTAACCACAAACCCGCAAAAACACAAAAAGGCAAGAACCAATTTTTGGGATTGATCCCCGCCTCTTGTGTCCTCCTGTGATTTTCTGACTAAACCAGGACCGCCTCAGCCGGTTCTTCTTTCTTGCGGCTCAGACCTTTGATCTGGACCGGCTTGTCGGCTTCCTTGGTATTCAACTGTTTATTCAACACCATCTCCTGATAAAGCTTGCGCATCATTACCGCTTCCTCGTGCGCCGTCTTCGGGCCTTCCATCTGCGGCTTGTTCGGCCGGGCCAGGTCGACTTCGTTCAGGATCAGGCTATGAGTCTTGTCGGCGAGGTTAACGTCCTTGCCGCCGGCGAAGATCTCGTGACGGCCGTGCTCCTGGTACCACTTCGCCACGGTCGCGTTCTGGTGCATGTTCTCGATGATATTTCTCCAACCGATACCCGTGTTGTAAGCGCAGAACGAAATCTCGCCTTCCTGCGTGCCGTACGGGATGATGCACATCTCGGTGCGGCGGAAGTCGTAGTTGAAAAGATCCTGGAACCACATGCCGGCGATGAACAGGAAGTTCCAACGATCCGAACGGCGCCTCTCGATGTCCTGCACGCTGCGATCGCCGCTAACCTTGCCGTACTCCTTGCCGGTCAAGCCGAACGACTTGTCGAACTTCTTGAAGAGCTCGTAGAGCGTGAACTGCGACGGCGAGTTGTACGGGTTGTAGTGCTTCAAGAGCGCCAGGCCCATCATCAGGTTCGACATCCACTTGCCGCGCGCGGCGTCGGTGATCTTCTGCATGTCTTTGACGAGACCCGGAATGTTCAGGAACTCCGGCACCGGCCGCATTTCTCTGTTTTCCTTGTCGATCATCACCGCGGTGCCGACGCCGCAATTCGGGTGGCAGCCGCAGGAAACCTGGCCCCACTCGGCGTTCGGTCCGTGAACGAGATCGGCGAAGTCGGCAAACGCGCCCATCAACGACAGCGGGAACCAGTCGCGCGTCGGTTCGGTGATGCCGACCTGATTCTTCACATCGTGCGCCAGGTGCGAGAGCGTGTAGCGCTGCTGGAGACGGCGCTGTTCGGTGATCTCTTCGTCGCGTCCGGTGAACGAAACCGGCTGGAACGAAAGGAACGCGATCTTCTTCGGATTGTCGAGCGCGAAACGAATGATCGAACCGACCTGGTCGTTGTTGATACCGTTGACCAGCGTGGTGACGAGCACGATCTCGACGCCTGCTTCGTGCAGGTTGTTGATGGCGCGCATCTTCACGTCGAAGAGGTTGCCGACCTGGCGATGGCTGTTCGCGTCGTTGCCGATTCCGTCGAACTGAAGATAGACGTAACGCAAACCAGCTTCAGCAGCTTGCCGGCAGAACTCTTTGCTCTTGGCGAACTCGATTCCGTTGGTCGCCGCCTGCACGCTGTTGTAACCAACCTTGCGCGAGTACTTGATCGCTTCGATGAAGTGCGGCGAGATCGACGGTTCGCCGCCGGAGAACTGCACCGACATCTGGCGCCGCGGCTTGATCGTGATCGCGTTGTCGAGAATCTCTTTGATCTCATCCATGCTCAGCTCGTGGACGAAACCGACCTGGTTCGCGTCCATGAAGCACGGGTCGCACATCATGTTGCAGCGATTGGTAAGGTCGACGGTCAACACCGCGCCGCGGCCGTACTTGACGGTGCTGGAACCGTGATTGTGCAGCTTCTCGTCGTTATGGGCGTCGATGTCGCGCCCGGGAAACATCTTCTCGATGTGGGTAAGAAACTTGGAGTCGATGGCCATCATGTCTTCGAAGTGACCGTGGACCGGGCAGTCCTTGATCATCCAGATTTCGCCATCGCGTTCGATGATCTGTGCTTTGATCTCGCCGACCTTCTCATTAATAAGATCGCTGACATCCTTCTTCCCGCTCAGGATTGCTTCGCGCGCTTCGATCACGCAATTCGGACACAGTGAATCGGTAGTTCGCGGCCATCCGAGAGTTGGCTTACTCTTCTGCCACGATTTGAGCAGCGGCTTGTCGGACCATTTTGGAGTGAAAGAAGGATTAGGCTTGTACTTATTTACTGACTGAATCGCGTTAAAAAGACCTCCCGCAATAAAAGTCAATCCACGTTCTGCATGCTTGATCGGTCGCATCGGCTCTCCGTCTCTAGTTTTTGTTCTCGGGGCATTCTAAGGCCCGAAAATCCATGGCAATGAGTGTGCCTTTACGGCCTTGCGGAGATAAGTCTTGTTATTGCTTAGATTTGGAGGAACCCGGACGTTCGGAGACGCGGGCGGGAAGTGTGTCGCCGTGCTACAGACTGACCGGAGAGAGCGTTTGATGTTGCATTTTGGCTAGCGGTCTTTGCCCATCGCCGTCGCCATAGCGGCGATGATCGCATCGGTGACTCGCTTCTTGTAGAGCTCGTCGAGCTTACCGGGCGAGAGGTCGAAATCGACGGGAGACTCTTCGATGCGCTTGATGATCGTACCTTCTGAAAAGCCGGCTTCGACGAGCTTGATGACGCCTTCGTTGTTCAACGTGGGAGTCTTCTCCAGCTTCGGCGCTGCCGCTTCGCCGCCTTCAACCGGCGGTTTGATGATGCGGACCGTAGCCGATCCGGTGACGCTTCCCTCGTTCGTGTTGCCGGCGTTTCCGGATCGCGACTGACTTCGCGATTGCGTGCCCGATCCAAAAATGTTCGTCCCGGACTCTTTCGACTCTCCTCCGCTCGCCTGCTTTCGGTTCAACCCTTTGAAGAACGCTTCGTCAGATATCCATTCGTCGTCGCCGACGGTGAACGTCGCATTCTGCGTCGCGAGCATCGCGAGGATAATGTTTTCGTTCACGTTGTGTCGTTTGAGTTGAATCAGTTGTTCCGGGTCGAGTTTGAAGACGTTGGGCCGGTTGCTGATGATGGCGATGATTGTCTTCTCTTTGAATCCGGCCTTGACGAGTTTGACCACGGATTCATTGGTAAGCGGGCCTTGATTCGTCTGACCGCAGACCGCAACTACAAAGAATGAAACGGATAGAAAAGCGGCGAACAGTAATCGTTTCATGATTTGGGTTTCCTTGTTCGCGCGGTTGCACGCTTGTAGCGATAGCTGATCTTCTTGACGTAGTTGCGCGTCTCTCGATACGGCGGCACGCGGTTGCCAAACTTCGCCACGGCGCCTTCGCCTGCATTGTAGCCGGCGAGAACGAGATCGACGCGATTGTTGAAACGATTCAGCAGCTCGCGCAGGTAACGCGTGCCGCCGGAAATGTTTTGCGCCGGATCGTTCGGACGCCGCACGCCGAAACGCGCCGCTGTTCCAGGCATCAGTTGCATCAACCCGCGCGCGCCTTTTGGCGAAAGCGCGTGCGCATTGAAGTGCGACTCCTGTTCCATCACGAGAAATATCAGGTACGGATCGACGTTGTACTTGCTGCCGTTGATCTTGATGAGCCGGTCGAGACCCGGTCTTCCCGTGCTCCAGCCGCTCGCCTTCTTTCCTGTCTGAGCGACCGACTCGCCTTCCAACTCGATGCGATCGATGCGGCTGCGATCGATGAACATCGACATGCCGCCGCGCTTGTACCACGCTCCGGCGGGAGACTCGCTCGCGCTATCAGCTTCTACGCGCGCGCCGCCTTTCAGGTAAATCCAGACGGGTTGATCGTAGTTGCCGCTCTTCGGCGCAGTAGTCTCGGCGACGGCTTCAGTCACTTCGAAGTGATCGTCGTCGTTAGTGCTCTGCTGTACGGGCGCAGGTTCCGGCTTTATTCGTTCAACCTTTTTGATTTTTTCTTTTGGCAGAAAATTACTGATGGTGCCCTGGCGATACCAGACACCCTGCGGAGTCTCGCTTGCTTCGTCTACAACAAGGGACGAACCATTCGCTAGTTTCAGTCTTATCTCTTCACGGACCTGTGCGAGCCCATGAGCTGAGCAGACGAAAACCAAAATCCCGATAAGAAATAGTCTCATAGCTCTAATGGATCGGCTTGCGTGGTTTGCGGCTGAGCGAAGGAGTGCGACGTGCCGAAGTAATTACGCCACGCGATGTCGACGATGTGCGGCGTCAGTTGGAGGCTGTGTTTCTCGAACTGACAAATGTCAGTAGCGCGGTCGAGTATGTCGCGCGGTTCGCAGCCTTTCATCTGCCGGCGCTCGGTTCGGTACTTCGAAAGAATGTAGTCCAACACAGGTTGATCGATCTTGATGCCGCGCTTCCCTGCCTGGTATCGGAAAATGTCGCAGTAGGCGCCGGGCGTTGGCGGCTCGACGCGCGCGCGGTAACCCATGCGGCGCAGGAATGCCTGATCAGCGAGATCGTTCTCGTCGAGGTTCGTAGAAAACACGACGAGCTGTTCGAACGGAACTTCGATCTTCTTTCCCGTATGAAGCGCGAGATAGTCCACGCGCCGTTCGAGCGGCACGATCCAGCGGTTCAACAGATCCTGTGGCGCGACTCGCTGGCGGCCGAAGTCGTCGATCACGAGCGTTCCGCCGTTCGACTTCATCTGGAACGGCGCT
>Ga0075420_100004519_pt1 | contig 12176 bp, 10 predicted proteins | sample SoiMetdeltSBSDD4_FD_75296 | JGI IMG/M metagenome (GOLD analysis project Ga0075420, IMG submission 75296) | Bulk soil microbial communities from a Populus tree surrounding site in Tennessee, USA - Soil MetaG P. deltoides SBSDD4 | ecosystem: Environmental > Terrestrial > Soil > Tree plantation... | reverse complement strand
AGATCGAGTTTTTCATATTTGACAGTATTCGGTTCAACCAGAGCACCAACGAGGGGTATTACTTTATTGATTCCGAAGAGGGATTTTGGAACTCGGGCAAGGGAGAAGGGGGACCCAATCTGGGGTACAAGATACGGTACAAAGAGGGGTATTTTCCGGTACCGCCGGCCGACCAGTACCAGGATCTGCGCTCCGAGATGGTTAAGAACCTGGAGAAGTGCGGGATCAAGGTAGAAGTGCATCACCACGAAGTGGCGACGGGGGGGCAGACCGAAATCGACATGAGGTACGGGACGATGACCCGGATGGCCGATCAGGTATTGCTGTATAAGTATGTGGTGAAGAACACGGCGAGGAAGCGGGGCAAAGTGGTGACGGTGATGCCCAAGCCGCTGTTTCAAGACAACGGGTCGGGGATGCACGTTCACCAGAGTCTGTGGAAGAGCGGGAAGAACATATTCTATGACAAGAAGGGGTACGGTCTGATCAGCGAGACGGCGCGGTATTATATCGGGGGGTTAATCAAGCATGCCCATGCGCTGTGCGGATTTATTGCACCGACGACCAACTCTTATCGCAGGCTGGTGCCTGGCTACGAAGCGCCGATTAATTTAGTGTACTCGGCCCGAAACCGAAGTGCCTGCGTAAGAATTCCGATGTATTCGACCAGCGAGAAGGCCAAGCGGCTGGAATTTCGTACTCCCGATCCGAGCTGCAACCCGTATTTTGCTTTTCCGGCGATGCTGATGGCGGGACTGGATGGGATCAGAAACAAGATCGAGCCGCCCAAGCCGATCGATAAGAACTTATACGAGTTGGAGCCCGAAGAGGCGGCCAAGGTGAAATCGATGCCGGGGTCGTTGGAGCAGGCGCTCGATGCCTTGGAGAAGGATCATGAGTTTCTGTTAAGGGGCGATGTGTTTACCAAGGACGTGATCGAGACCTGGCTTGAGTACAAGAGAAAGGCTGAAGTCGATGCCATCCGTCTGCGCCCCCATCCTTGGGAGTTCGCTCTGTACTTCGATATATAAAGTAATACACTATTACTCGGTCGCTCTCCCCTTTTCCTGGGGAGAGCGATTGCACCCCACAACGAAGAAGAGGGGAATCTTATGAAAAAAATTGAAGCGATCATCAAGCCCTTCAAACTCGACGAAGTGAAACAAAAACTCACTGCCGCGGGCATCACGGGCATGACGATCACAGAAGTGAAAGGCTTCGGCCGACAAAAGGGTCACACGGAGCTTTACCGAGGCGCTGAATACACCGTTGATTTTCTTCCCAAAGTAAAGCTAGAAATTCTGGCCGCCGATGATTTAGTGCCGAAAGTCGTCGAAACGATCTTGGAGTCGGCGCAAACCGGTAAGATCGGCGATGGAAAAATCTTCGTCACGCCAGTGGAAGAGGTCATTCGTATCAGGACCAACGAAAGAGGCGAGGACGCAATTAATTAGCTCTTTCCGCGCATTCATTCGAAAATTACGCTGATACAGCCCGCGGTAACCATCGTTTCTGATCGTTACCGTCGAGGCCAAGACTAATTCTCTTCTTTTTCCCCGGGCTGTTTGCCCGGTTCGAAACCACCAACCTCGTGGTAGACAACTTTCTTTTCTTCCTCGAAAGCCCGCACTGTGGGCACTTCGCCCGGTAAACCGAGTTTTTTCCACTCGCCGGCCACCTTGTCGTAAATTTCTTTGCGTAGCGCGGTGCGCTTGGAGAACACCGGTAAATGACGGTGCTCTTTGCATGCGTTGATCAGCGCTTTGGAGCCGTAGGGGCGCTTTTCCGGCGGATTTTGCGTCGGATCGAGCCATGTGCTCCAAGTATTGCGCAGCACGTCGATGTCATCGATCGGATTGCAGCGGCTGCTCATCGCCCAAATCACTTGGTCCATATCGGTCGGGTCGATATCTTCATCGACCGCGATGATCCACTTGGTGTAATAGGCGCCGCCGGGCACCTGAGCCGCCAGCGCCAAAGCCTGCGCCGCATGACCCGCATAGCGTTGCTCAAGCGCGATCACCGTCATACCGAAACCGCCGGCGCCAGCCGGGTGCGCATAAACGCCTTGAATTCCCGGAACGCCGAGTTTATCCAAGTCGTCCCAAATGCGCGCGGAGCGGATGATCGAGAAAAAGCCACTTTGCTCATTCGACGGATAATCGGCCATGAGCGCGTTTGTCAGAATCGGTTGGCTGCGATAGTGGACGGCAGTCACTTCGACCAACGGGCAACCGGCTTCAGGTCTGCCGTAGTAACCGGGAAATTCACCGAAAGGTCCTTCGCTCTTCACCGAATTCGGCTTGATGACGCCTTCGATCATGAATTCCGCGTTGGCGGGCAGCAATAAATTCGTCGTCTTGCCCTTGACCACCGGAATCGGCTCGCCCTTGATGCCGCCAAGAAATTCATATTCGGAAACGTTCTTAGCAAAAGTCTGCGAGCCGACCACCATGAACAAGGGATCGATTCCCCAGGCGGCGGCCACTTCCACCGGTTTTCCCTGTTGCCACGAGCGGGTGATATGCAGACGCGCATCTTTTCCCGGGGAAAGATAAAGGCCGGTTTCGTTCTTTCCTTGGAGCATCATACGATAGGTGCCGACGTTGAGATAGCCGGAGTCAGGATCGCGCGTGATCACGCAGTCCGCGGTACCCGCGTAGCGCCCGCCATCCAATGGCCAGTGCTTCGGGATCGGCAACTGAGTCAAATCAATCTGATCGCCCGTCAGCGTATTCTCATAAAATCCTGCTTGTGACTGTGGGACTTCGCGCGGCAGGGTGCGATGTTTGAGTTTGTCTTTGACACGGCTGATCAAGGCGACGGTCGGTGTGTTAGGCGGCTCTTCCATGGTCAGGGCAATGCGCGAAATGCTCGGCCCGAGTATGTTCCAAAGCGAGCGCGCTTTGAATGGACTTTTCTCGTAGCCCTTGATGTTGTCAAAGAGGATGGCCGGCGAGGGCTTCTGCTTGGCCACGAGGTAACCAATGGCGCTCATTTCTTCGTCACAACTTACCGCCTCTTTGACGTGCACCAGCTCGCCCAATTCCTCGACCTGCCGAAGCCATTCCCGTAGATCTTGAATAGGTTTTTTCGTTGATTCAGTCACTTTTTCTTCCCGCTTCGCCATCGATCCATCCTCCAAATGTTAAAAGTATATCCTAGAGCCGCGCGCTCTTGGGCAGCAGCGATTTGAAATAAGCAAACGCATCATAGGAGCGAAACGTCATATTTTCTTTCATATAGTCGATTTCGGACTGCGGCATGATTGCCGGCTTGCCGACGCAGCTTGCGATGAACTGCATATAGGCGGTCCGCTCCAAATAAATGGCGTGGACCGTAGCATATTCCAAGCTATCGCCACACACAACAATGCCATGTCCTTTGAGCAGCATCGCGGTACGATCACCCAAGGTTTGACATATTTCTTTGCCATCTTGAACCGTGTAAATAAGCCGGGGACTCGGAAAAATCGGTGTCTCTGGAGCGAAGACGGCTGCCTGATTATAGATCGGCAGGATCGGCGTCCCTGCCACGGAAAATGCCGTGGCGATCGTCTGGTGCGTGTGCACGACCGAATTGACCTCGGGTCGCGCTCTATAAATGGCCGCGTGGATCATGGTTTCGCGCGGCGGATTTTTCAACTTGGTAACCGTTCGTTTATTACCCGGTTGTGAGTAGTTTTGCTCGCAGACTTCCATGTACTCGTCGATATCGACTTCGATGATGTGTTTGGGCGCGATCTCGCCAAGCGGCGCCAATACGGGCTTGATAAAAAATTTGCCGGTGCCCGGTATTCGCGCGCTCACATGGCCATGATAATCGGCCAATCCCTGATAAAACATGATGCGGTTGCCTAGAGCAACTTTCTTTTTTAATTCATCGAGATCTTTCTTGCTGCTCTTCACCTCAGTCCCCTTTCCTGCTTGTCGTTATGATGCGCGTCGTACTTGATCCCTGTGAGCGACGGATTCATCGGCGGCATCTTCCCATGCGCGGATGTTCATCCAATTCCACTGATCAGGATATTTGCCGATGGTTTGCTCCAGCCACTGGGTCATGCGTAGGGTATTTTCTTGAACCTCCGCTTTGCTCTTGCCTGATCGATCCAGCTCCAGCTCGGGTTCAATGATCAACTTTAGGGTATCGTCGGGCTGTCGAATCAGACAGGCCGGAATCACGGCAGCGCCGGTTCTTAGTGCCAGTGTCGCCGGTCCGCGGCGCGCGATCACGGTCCGGCCAAATAACGAAACTTGAACTCCTTTGCCTTGTCGGTACTCATCGGCGATGATCACGGCGATCTGATTGCTGCGCAAGATCGTGCTGAGTTTTCTCAGTGCTTCACGGCGCGGCCGGGCGTGAATCGTGCGCTGTTTCACCTTTAATCTATATCTGTCCATAAGCTCGGCGAAACGACCATCACGCGGCTGATTTACCAAAACAAAAGTTGGATAGCCTTCGAGAGCCAGACGGGTTCCGAGAACAAAAAAATTCCCCAAATGAGCGCTCAGGACCAGCACTCCCGCGCCCTTGTCCAGAGCGGCATCAAGATGTTCCCGTCCGACGATCGGGATCGCCGCTCGTACATCGTCGTCTGATGACTCCAGCACGACCCCGATTTCGACACAATCGCGAAAAAAATTACGGAGCGAACGGCGCGCGATCTCGGCGATTTCGCCATCGTTTAGTCGATGACGATAGACTGCCGAGAGGTTGCGGATCGAGCGAATGCGAAAAGCTTTAAATAATCCAAATCCCAGGCGCGCAGCCCGATCGGACATGGCAAACAACCATCGCCGGGGTAAAAACTTAACCAGCAGACAACCGAGCGTAAAACCACAATGGGTGCTAAAGGAAGCAACTTTCTGAGTCCACCGAGCGGTCATTGATTTTTCCAACAATTTGCTGATGCGATAGCGGCTAAGGCGTTCCGAAGTACGCCAATCTACGACACTTTTTTCTCCGTCGCAAGAGCAGGAAAGCCGGTAAAAACTTTCGATCCATGAACCCGCATCAGTCAAAAAACCTTCATGATTACGAGCACTTGAACATTTTTTCTGGCACAGGAATGAAGCCACGGCTGTTTCTATTAAAGTGGTTGTATGGTAATAAAATTTAGCCCCTCTGAATTCGGACCTGTACCATGAAAATGATCCTGCCGCCGATCAAGGAACGCCGTCTAGTGGATCGCCTACTTTCGACGTTTTTCCGTGATTACAAGGCCGTGGCTTTCAAGAAAGCCATCGCAGTGTTATGCCGCTTCTATCATTTAAAAAATCCTCAAGTCGAGTGGTTCGAATATATCGATTGGGGCAGGACCGCCGGTAAGACTTATGAAAACGGCCAGATTTATTTGGTCCATCCGGAAAACTGGAAGAAGGGACGCAAGTACAATTCAGAACGGCGTTGGATCAATACGGTCTACCACGAGATGGGCCACTTCGTTTTTTGGGCAGATGCGGAAAACAAAGCCGATATGTTCGCGTCACGAATGGTGCGCGGGCTAAACCATCATCGATAGGGACGGTCGGATTTTACGTCCTTCCTGTTCTCCCTGATTCGACATTCATATGGAATACAAAGACACACTGAATTTACCGAAGACGGACTTTCCAATGCGGGCCAACCTGCCTCAGAATGAGCCAAAGCAGGTCGAAAAGTGGCAGCGCGAAGGAGCTTATTGCCAAATTCTTGAAGCCAATCAGGGACAGCCTAAATTTATACTGCACGACGGTCCGCCGTACGCGAACGGCAACATCCACATCGGCCATGCGCTCAATAAGATTCTCAAGGACATAATTGTCAAATACAAAGCGATGACCGGCAACGCCGCGCCTTATGTTCCCGGCTGGGACTGTCACGGTTTGCCGATCGAGCTACAGGTCGAAAAGAACATCGGCAGAGCGAAAAAATTGGCGCTCAGCAAGGCGGAGATTCGCCGTCTCTGCAAGGAGTATGCGGAAAAGTATATTTCGATTCAGCGCGATGAATTCAAACGGCTCGGCGTGCTCGGCGATTGGGAACGGCCCTATCGGACCTTGGACCCGGCCTACGAAGCGCAAGAAATTCGCGAACTCGGCAAGATCGCCGCTTCGGGCGCACTTTATCGGCAAAAAAAACCGGTGTACTGGTGCGCATCCTGTGTAACTGCGCTGGCGGAAGCCGAAGTCGAGTACGAGGACCACACCTCGCCGTCAATCTACGTCAAATTTGCCGTAAAAGATTCGCGAGGATTATTCCCTATCGATCCCGTCAGAGGCCCGTTTTTTGTGATCTGGACGACCACCCCTTGGACTTTGCCGGCCAATCAAGCGATCGCGGTCCACCCCAGGTTCATGTACCAGCTCGTTAAAACTCCAAAGGGCGAACTCATCATTAATCAGGAGCTTATTCCGAGCGTGATGAAGGCTTGTGGTATTGCGCCTGAAGAATATCAGATTACAGATGGCGCGTGGCCCGGCACCGAGCTCGAAGGCATCGTTTGCCGTCATCCCTGGATCGATCGCGATTCAAGGATCGTTCTCGGCGAGTTTGTCACCCAAGACCAAGGAACCGGCTCGGTCCATATCGCTCCCGGTCATGGTCAAGAGGACTACGAAGTAGGCTTGCGCTACGGCTTGCCGGTGGTGGCACCGGTGGATGCGGAAGGCAAATTTACTGACGAAGCCGGCGACCTTAAAGGCGAGTCCGTATTCAAAGCTGATCCACGCATCATTCAGAAATTGGCTGAGCACGGCGCGTTGCTCAAGGAAGAAAAGCTGTCGCACAGTTATCCTCATTGCTGGCGCTGCAAAAATCCGGTGATCTTTCGCGCCACCGAGCAATGGTTTATCTCGATGGAGACGCAGGGGTTGCGCCAAGGCGCGCTCCAGGCGATCGAAGCGGTGCGCTGGATTCCGCCTTGGGGCAAAGACCGCATTCGCGGCATGCTCGAAAGCCGGCCGGATTGGTGTATTTCGCGCCAGCGTTCCTGGGGCGTGCCGATTCCGGCGGTTTATTGCCGAACGTGCAACCGAGCGGTTTTAACCCAAGAACTCTGTAATCATGTCGCGGCGATTTTTGAAAAAGAAGGATCGGACGCCTGGTTTATCCGGCCGGTCGACGAGTTGGTGCCGGCGACTCTCAGCTGCCCTGATTGCGCTGGCCATGATTTTGCCCGCGAAGAAGATATTCTGGACGTCTGGTTCGATTCGGGCGTGAGCTGGGCATCGGTCGTCGAGAGAGATCCACGTTTAGGCGGCAGAGCCGATCTCTATCTCGAAGGCAGCGACCAGCACCGCGGTTGGTTCCATACCGCACTGCTCACTTCGTTGGCGACGCGCGGTCGCGCGCCTTATGATAGCGTGCTGACCCACGGCTTCACTCTCGATGGCAAGGGCCGCAAGATGTCTAAGTCCTTGGGCAACGTGATCGCGCCGCAGGAGATTATGAAGAAATCCGGCGCGGAAATTCTTCGCCTCTGGGCGGCGGCCGAGGACTTTCGCGAAGATGTGCGGATCTCGGATGAAATCCTCAGCCGCTTGGTCGAAGCCTATCGGCGCTTGCGCAACACGGCGCGTTTTTTAATCAGCAATCTTTATGACTTCGCTCCGGATAAGGATGCCGTTCGAACTCCTCAACTCGACGAGATGGATCGGTGGATTCTGCAGCGGACGCAAAATGTGCTCAGCCGCTGCCGCGAAGCTTACGACGATTACGAATTCCACGCGGTTTATCATACGCTCAATAATTTTTGCAGCGTCGATTTAAGCGCGCAATATCTCGACATCGTCAAAGATCGGTTGTATTGCGAAGGCACAAAATCGCAAACCCGCCGCGCCGCGCAGACGACGCTCTATCGGATTCTCGACACCTTGGTCCATCTGATGGCGCCCATTTTGTCTTTTACGGCGGAAGAGATCTGGAACTACATGCCGGACAAAGAGCGGCGCGGAAGTGTTTTTCTCTCGCGCATTCCCGAGCCCGATGCCAGTCTCGGTGATCCGCAGTTGGCGGACAAATGGGATCGTATCTTCAAAGAACGGAGCGAGGTGCTCAAGGCTTTAGAACAAGCCCGCGCCGCGGGAATCATCGGTCATTCGCTCGATGCCAAAGTCTCGTTCGAATCGCGCAATGGCGATCGCAGCTCGATTTTAAAAGACCTTGTTCTAGCTGATCGCGATCGATTACAGGATCTTTTGATTGTTTCACAAGCGGATATCCTTGGTGATTCTCTGGGCGCGGCCGGAGTCGAGGCATCGGTGTACGAAGCTAGTCAACTCAATTGCCGGATCCTGGTGCGCAAAGCGGACGGCGTGAAATGCGCGCGCTGCTGGAAATATGACCCGGCAGTGGGCAAAGATCAAACCCATCCGACCGTTTGCGCCCGGTGCGCGGCGGTGCTCAATGCCGGAGAAGCGGCTTGAGTGCGAAAAAATGGCAGCTCGTCGGCACGTGGTTGATTTTGATTGTGGTTCTGGATCAGCTGACCAAGATCATCGTCGACCGCACGATACCGCTGCACCACTCGATCTCGATCATCGATGGCTTGTTCAGCTTGACTTACGTGCGCAATACCGGCGCCGCGTTCGGCATCTTCGCCGGCAGCCATGAAGCTTTTCGCTTACCCTTCTTGGTGCTGGTTTCCCTTCTTGCCATCGGTTTCATCATCGTCATGCTGCGGCGCCTGCGCGAGCAAGAAACCGGGCTGATAACCGCGCTCGCGTTTATTCTCGGCGGGGCCATCGGAAATCTGATCGATCGAGTTCTGCATGGCGAAGTAATCGATTTTTTGGATTTCTACTGGTCGAACTATCACTGGCCGGCATTCAATCTCGCCGACAGCTTCATCACCGTCGGGGTGGTGATTACGATTTTTTATTTAATGAAAGCGAAAGGCGAAGATCCTTTCGCTCCCGCCTAGCTTTCCTGTTTCAAAGCAACTATCGTCGCGCCCCAGCTGCCGACCTCAAGCGGCGCGTCATGAAATGAATCGACGTCGGGATGTTTTTGCAACAGCGAACGCACGATATTGCGCTGAACTCCTTTGCCTTTGCCGTGGATCAAGCGCACTTCACGATAACCTGCCTGTTGGCATTGCTTGAGATATTCTTCGACGACGCTCGGAATGTCTTTGGGCTGAAAGGCATGGAGATCAAGAGCGTCGGCCAGCGGAATGGTTACGGGTTCGCCAAAGGGAGAAGCCGTATCGCCAGCAGAGCCATCTCTTTCTTTTTCCCGGTCGCGCTGCGCCATAAAAAAGAGGGTAAGAAACTGTTCTTACCCTCCCTCAGTGTTAATCGGAATCTAGCGTTTCAGCTAATCCCAACGTTTGTCGCCTTGCAAACGGCCGCCGGCTTTTGCCAGCGCCGCCTGGACGATCGAAACGTCGATGAGTTTTTCGTAGCTTGGCTTATCATCTGCTTTGATCGTGCCTAACTCCACTTGCTTGTTGACCGTCCACTCGACCATATCTTTGGGTAGACCTTCGTTTACCGGCCAGGCCCCGGCGTTCGCTAAGATGTCGTACGTTTGCGCCACGGCGTCGCCATCCTGCTGCGTGTACTTGGTGGCGATCTCGACGACCTTGGCTTTGTTGTTGTAAATGTAACGGTTCGCTTTAATCAACGCGGCCATGATGTCGATATAGAGTTGGCGATTGCCGGCGATCTCTTTTTCCGGCGCGATGTAAGCGGCGTAAAGCCACTTGGGCAGCGGCTCCCAGAGATTGACCAGAATATTGAGCTCCGGTTTTTTCTTTTTTGCCACGATGGCTTGATCGACATGCAGAATCGCCGTGTCGATTTGGTTGGTCAGAAGTCCGGGCACGCGGCCTTTGGTGCTCACCGGAATGTATTGAACATCCTTCTGCGTGAGCCCGCAGGTCGCTAGCACCGCGCGGCTCATGATTTCGTTAAACGCGCCGACTTCCTGAATGCCAATTTTTCGATCTTTGAGATCCTTGCAACTCTTGATGTCGCCTTGCACTAACATCGACTGAGACAATCGATGCGAATAGCTGCCGAGCACCTTGGTACCGGCGCCTTTGGCCGCAGCGATGATCGCCGGATCGGAGCTCGTGCCGGTGATATCCAGACCACCGGCAACGCTGCCGCGTAAAGTCTGCGTGCCGCCTTCGAAGGTGACGAACTCCACGTCGATATTATTCTCGGCAAAGAACCCCAGCTCTTTGGCGACATACGGCGGAATATGAACCACATTGGGCGGCGTGACGGGCACGCCGAAGACAATTTTTCGTTTGGTTTGTGCCTGGAGCGGAGCGCTCCAAAGCCATATCATCGCGAGCGCCAGAATCAGCAAAGCTCTTTTCATAAGACCTCCTCTACTCCCGTTCGTCAAAATTTCTCCACGGCGCGATGCGCCCCTCGATCCACTTGGCCAGTGACATAAGCCCAACCCCTAATATCATAACCACCACGATCGGAACAAAGAGCTTGTCGGTCTCGAAAGCATTGGCGTAGCGGACGATCATATAGCCTAAACCTGTGACCGATGTGTAAAATTCCGCGACGATCATGCCGACCAGTCCGCGGCCGATCGCCAGCCGAATGCCAACGACAATGAACGGCAGCGCGGATGGGATGATCAAATGGCGCCAGAGCTGGGCTTCGCTGGAGCAAAACGAGCGGGCGACTTCCTGCAGATTGCGATCGACGTCTTTGACACCTTGATAGGTGTTAATCAGAATCGGGAAGACCATGAAGAGAAAAACAATGATTACTTTCGCCGGAATCTTAAAACCGAACCAAAGCACAATCAGTGGCACCATCGCCACCATCGGCATCGAGTAAAGCGCATTGACATAAATATCCGTCGCCCATTCCACCAGGGCATAGCGCCCCATCACGACGCCGAAAAACACACCGACCATCACCGACAGAATCGAGGCGTAGAGTAAAACCAAAAGGCTGTCTTTCATGTAGCTTTGCAATTCACCCGACAGGACAAGATCAGTGAAAGCGCGCGCGATCGCGAGCGGATAAGTAAACAAGATCGGATTCACGCGCCGTCCGTAATATTCCCACAGCGCCAGAACTAGGAGAAGCGAAAGCAGACGAACTCTAGCGCGCCGGCTCATGGGCGATTTCTCCTTCGGGGTTTTTCTCTTGTTCCGATTTGAGCATTTCCCAGATAGCGTTTCTAAGCTCGATGTAGCGCGGATGAACTCGGACCGTAAGAATTTTTCGCGGCCGTGGAATATCGATGGAAAAAATCTCTCGAATCCGGCCGGGCCGGCACGACATAACGACGATGCGGTCGCCTAAAACGATTGCTTCGTCGATGCTGTGGGTCACAAAGATCATGGTTTTCCGTTCGGTTTCCAATAGGCGCAGCAGCTCTTCCTGCATCAGTTCTCTGGTTTGCGCGTCGAGCGCGCCGAACGGTTCATCCATGAGCAGCACCGACGGATTGATCGCCATGGCGCGCGCCAGGCCGGCGCGCTGCTGCATGCCGCCGGAAAGCTGGTGCGGGTAGGATTTTTCGAACCCCTTGAGCCCGATGAGAGTGACGTAACGCTTAACGAGCGCCGAAATATCCTCGCGCGATTTGTCTCTGAGCTCCAAGCCATAGGCAATGTTTTCTTCCAAGCGCTTCCAGGGAAAAAGACCGAAGTGTTGAAACACGACGGCGACATCAGGCCGCGGTTGGGTCACAAGCTGGCCGTCGATCAGCACCTCACCGCGGTCACGGCTGATAAGACAATCGATGATTCGCAGTAAAGTTGTCTTGCCACAGCCGCTCGGCCCTAAAACACAGAGGCTTTCATTGGGGGCGACTTCAAGGTCGATATCTTGCAACGCCACCACCGCTCCGCCGCTGTAAGTCTTGGTGAGATTCCGGATGACGATTTTGTTCATGGAGAAATTATGCTTGGGGGTTCTCAAGCAGTTTCTTGACGTTTTGCAAAAAGCGCGCGGCCATGGCGCCGTCGACGAGCCGATGGTCGGCTGACAAGGTGGCGGTCATCATGGATTTGATCGCGAACATTCCTTCTTCAACAATCACTCGGGGCGCCGCGCGCCCGACGGCCAGGATCGCTGCCTGGGGCGGGTTGATGATCGCGGTAAAGCTGTCGACGCCGAGCATGCCGAGATTCGATACGGTAAACGTGCCGCCCTCATAATCGAGCGGAAAGAGTTTTTTATTTTGCGCTTTGTCGGCGAGCTGGCGGCTCT
>Ga0075420_100004514_pt1 | contig 12183 bp, 8 predicted proteins | sample SoiMetdeltSBSDD4_FD_75296 | JGI IMG/M metagenome (GOLD analysis project Ga0075420, IMG submission 75296) | Bulk soil microbial communities from a Populus tree surrounding site in Tennessee, USA - Soil MetaG P. deltoides SBSDD4 | ecosystem: Environmental > Terrestrial > Soil > Tree plantation... | reverse complement strand
AGCCGGCGCCCCCGCTGCCGGAGCCGCCCAAGGCCCCCGAGCCCTGGGCCTCCGACGAGCGCCGAAGGCCATAGCATCGGCCGGGAGGATCCGGACCACGAGGCGTGCGACGCTCGCGGACCCTCGCGCGGAAGAGGTGCAGGTCCGCGAGCTGCTCGCGCGTGGCCGCTCGGCAGGCGCCCTGCGAGTCGAGGCCGGCGCGGCGCAGTACGCCGTGACAGGCGGCGAGCTGGGCGAGGCGATCGTGGCGGACCAGGACGCGGATGTCGGGGCTCAGGCTCCCGGGTACCCGTCGGGAAGGACGGACGACGCGCCAGGGGAGTGAGCGCCGCATTTGACATTTCCGCGCCTTGCCGCCTACCTTGGACGCACGCGAGCGACCGGGAGGGGCCATGATCGAGACGACGACGTCCGATGCGGTGCTGGCGCGGCTGGAGGCGCTGACGGCGAGGCTGGGCCGTCTGGAGGCGGAGAACGAGGCGTTGAAGGCCAGGACCACCGACCTAGAAGCTGAGAATGCCCGGCTGACTGCCACGCTCACGACGCCGACCGTTGTGCCGTCGCCGCTGCCGACCACGACCAGCCGCCGACGGATGCTGCAGCGGCTGGTGCACGCCTCGGCCGCTGCCGCGCTGGTGCTGGTCGCGAAGGAGGCGGCCACCGCCGAGGCCTCCGCGAACGTCAGCGTCATCGGTCCATCCACCAACCAATACGGCATCGCTGCTACGGTCGGTGTCCCTCCGGCGGGCGTGACGATTCCCCCGCTCGGCGGCACCACCCATTCGGTGATCGGCTCCGAGGTAGGCGAGGGTACGGATCCGTTCTACACCCCCACGTTGAGCAGCGGCGTTCTCGGCGTGCGGGCAATCGCCAGCGCAGCCGGCGTCCAGGGAATCAATACTGTTGGCCCCGGTGTCTTCGGCCGGAGCCGTGGCGCTAGTGGGGTGCACGGGGTGTCCATCAGCAGCGCCGGGGTCTTCGCCGAGGGGTCGCTCGGGCTGTTCGCGACCGGGACCGGGGTCGCCGGGGTCTTCGGCGGCAGCAACGGCAACGGCTTCGGGTTCTGGGGCAACTCCGTCGCCAATGCCGGGGTCTACGGGACGTCCACGGCGGGTCCGGGCGTGCGGGCCGAGTCGACCAACCAGTGGGGCCTGCACGCCAAGGCTCCGGTCTACGCCGGGGTGTTCGAGGGCAGCGTCTTCGTCACCGGCCGGGTGACCGCGCTGGGCGGGTTCGGGGCGAGCGCGGCCGTCACGACGAGGGCGCTGGCGGAGGACGTCGGCGAGGCAACGCTCACGAATGGGAAGGCCACGGTGGTCCTGGCCGAGGACTTCGCCGCGGCCGCCAACGGCGACTATCGAGTGTTCCTGACCGAGCTGGCCGACCTGGGCGGACTGTTCGTCGCCCGCAAGGGACCGAAGGAGTTCGAGGTCCGCAGCCGGGGCGGCGCCGGGCAGGCCGCCCAGGTCGGGCGGTTCGACTACCGCGTGGTCGCCAAGACGGCCGGTGCCAACAACCCGCGCCAGGCGCCGCTGGCTCCGCCGGATCTCACGACCATCAAGCCGGCGCCGCCGCTGCCGGAGCCGCCGAAGGCCCCCGAGCGCGGGGCCTCCGAGGAGCGCCGAGGGCGATAGGGCCGGGGGTGCCGTCGGGCCGATGTCGCACCCCGGTGACGGGGCAGGGCCACCGTGCCAATCGTCGGGAGCGCCGACCGGTGGGCCGGCGTGGGCGGATCAAAGCTCGATTTGAACGCCCATTTCGTCGGCCCCAACGCAGCCGAGCGCGTCCGAGATATCTATACATCTCCGCGACTTAACCCGGCCGTTATCGCGCTCCAGCGCGTCGCTGGCATGGCAGATGCGCTGTATTCTGCGTGGGAGCCGAGCGAGTGTATCGTGAGGTTTCCGCCATGCTGACATCCTAGGGAGACAAGAGGAGAATTCCCAGATGGATCTTAAGAAGCAGCTCGCGAGTGCTCTTGGCGCCGGCATCCTGGTCTTCAGCGGCTCGACCATGGCGCAGGCCTACGAGGCGCCGACCGCGCCGGTGGTCCAGCAGGTCGGGCAGGCGACTTTCGGGAACCTGATCGCCGCCCTGAACAACATCGCCGTCGAGATCGACGAGCTCAACGCGTTGAATGGCCTGACCGTGCAGGACGTCCAGCTCGTGAACGTCGAGGACCTCCTGAATGGGAACAGGGTCAACGCCCTCAACAACGCGCTCAACCGCAACAACGTGGAGATCCTGAACCTCCACAACGTCCTGAACAGCAACGACGTCGACATCAACGTCATCCGGGGCGTGCTGAACAACTCCAACATCGCGGTGTCTGATGTGGTCGCTATCGATGTCCTGAGCGGCGGCGACGTGGTGGTCTTCCACCAGTAGAGCCCTTGTCGCGCCGGAGCCATACAGAACGCCCCGACCGAATTCGGTCGGGGCGTTCTCTTGCGGACAAGAAGTGCGATGGCCGGCCGAGATCCACTCCGCAACGTTCGAAGGTCGGCAGTTCGAGTACATCGCCGAGCCGCGGCGTGGCTTCGGCGCGGCCGGGGCGAGATCAGACGACCTCCAGGCTGTCCGGGCCGGGCAGGGCCGGTCGTGGCGACGAGGTCTGCCTCAGGTAGTAGAACGCCGTCGACGCGATGTCGTCCTGGAGCGGCAGGTACCGCCGTCCGGAGCGCCAGCCGAGCGCCTGGATCGTGACGCGCAGGTCGGACTCGAAGCGGATCGGATCCATGACGTGCCAGCGGTACATCCCGAACCGCTGCTGCGAGCGGTAGAGGCCGTCCGGTCGCAGCACCTGTGGGAGCCCCAGGAACGGCGTCGAGAACGGCGTGTAGCCCTGGCCCGGCAGGTCGAAGTTCCAGGCGCCGCCAAAGTAGTCCTCCGTTCCGGTCCCGCAGATCGTCGGGAACTCCCGGTCGCCGTCGAGGTAGAACTTGATCTCGCCCTCGCCCCACCAGCCGCTGTTGTTCACGCCCCAGGCGAGGTACGTGCCGACATAGTGGCCGGTCCCGAGCAGGTCGCCGACCAACGTGTGGACGGAGCCGTATGGCAGCGGGTTCGAGCGCCGCCACTGGGCGTGGAAGTAGGCCAGGTCGTCCGGCACCTCGGTCAAGGCGTAGTTGATCTGGTAGTAGACGATCGCGTCCTCGGAGGGAATTGACGGGGGCGGCGGGTCACCGATGGGGACGTTACCGGCCTCGGCGCGGTGCTCGAGCGTGATCCGAGCGCCGCTCCGGAACGGCATCTCCCAGAAGCAGTTCATCCCGCCGTTCGGGTTGACGGCGACCGGCAGCGAGCTGACCTGGGCGAACTGCGACCAGCCGTTGCAGAAGAAGTCGCCGAGCGGGACCTCGACGGCCGGCGCCGGGTCGCCGTCCCAGAAGAAGCGCAGCACCAGGCGACGCCAGTTGACGTCGTGGGTGGTGATCCAGATCTGCTGGATTGCGCCGGCGCCGGCGATCTCGGCCAGGGTGGCCGTTGCGCCGGGGGCGATCCGGATGCTCGGCGAGACCTTCCACCCCTGCCCCAGGTCGCGGGCGGCCTCGGCGCCGGTGCCCTCGGTGGCCATGCCGCCTCGCCCCTTCTCGCCGCCGAAATTCTCGGGGCTGATCGAGCGGGTCTGGGCGCGCGCGATGCGCGCCAGGTTGCCGAGGCTCATGTCGAGGCCGTTGAACTCTGCCACCTTCGTGCTCCTCCGCCGTCAGATCGAGGTGAACGCCGGGCCGTCGTCCCACCGGGCATAGGCGTCCGCACGCAAGTGGCGCCTCGTGGCCCGGATCTGCGCCCCGGGGGAAGGTACCAGGGCAACCCCCGCCATCCACGCGCGATCAGCCGAGGGACGAAGTCGTATCGGACGACGTCTCGGTGCCAGCCGTCACCCAGCGGGCGAGCACCGCGGCGAGGTCGTCGGGGCGGACCGGCTTGCTCAGATAGTCGTTCATCCCGGCCGCCAGGCACCGGTCACGGTCGCCGTGCATGGCCGACGCGGTCATGGCCACGATCGGCGTGCGGCGTCCGCCCGGCTCCTCGCGTCGAATCTGGACGCTCGCCGTGAACCCGTCCATCTCGGGCATCTGACAGTCCATCAGCACGGCCGCGTAGCGGATCCGCCGGAGCGCCTCGACCGCCTCGATGCCGTTGCCCACCGTGTCGACCCGATAGCCGAGCTTCTCGAGCATCCGGGCAGCGACCTTCTGGTTCACCGGGTTGTCCTCGGCCACCAGCACGCGCGGGCCGTGCGGGCCGTGCGATCCCACGGCCGCCGGCTGCTCGGGCGGTTCGGGGAGTGCGTCGGGTCCGTGGCCCAGGAGCAGACCGACGAGGCCGTCGTAGAGCTGCGAGGGCCGCACCGGCCTGGCGAGGCAGTCGACGGTACGGCCTCGCGGGGCGCCCGTCGCCTGGCGACCGAGCGACGTGAGCAGGAGGAGCGGCGTGTCCGCGATCAGCGTCTCATCCTTGATCGCACGCGCCGTCTCCGCGCCGTCGTTGCCCGGCATCTCCAGGTTGACGATGGCGGCCTCGAATGGATGGTCACGTCGGGCGGCCTCGCGCAGGCGGGAGAGGCCGGCATCGCCGTTGAGCGCGGTCGCGACGTCGACACCCCACGACTGCAGCTGCTGCTCCAGCAGATGCCTGGTGACGTCGTTGTCGTCCACGACGAGGACGCGCCGGCCCCGGATCGCGGTCGGGGGCAGCGGAGTCTCGGGCTCGGCCGCGCGGTTTCGGGCGAAGCGCGCGGTGAACCAGAAGGTGCTGCCGATGCCTTCCTCGCTCTCGGCGCCGATCTCCCCGCCCAGCATCTCGACCAGGCGCTTCGAGATCGCGAGGCCGAGCCCGGTCCCGCCGTACCGTCGGGTGGTCGAGCCGTCGGCCTGGGTGAACGCCTGGAAGAGGCGGGGCAGGCTCTCCGGGGCGATCCCGATGCCGGTATCGGTCACCTCGAAGCGGACGAGTGCCGTGTCGTCTGCTTCGGGGTGGTCGGGGAGGGTCGCGCGGACGGTGACGGTCCCCCGATCGGTGAACTTGACGGCGTTGGCGACCAGGTTCAGCAGCACCTGGCGCAGCCGCCCGGCGTCGCCCAGGAAACGATGGCCATCCGGGATCTCAACCAGGGTGGCGAGCTCGATGCCCCCGGCGACCGCCTGGCCGGCCAGCAGCCCGACGACTTCCTCGACAACCGACCGCGGGTCGAACGAGACGGCTTCGAGGTCAATGCGTCCGGCCTCGATCTTGGAGTAATCGAGGATGTCGTTGATCAGCGCGAGGAGCGCTTCGCCGCTGAAGCGGATCGTCTCGGCGCACTCCCGCTGCTCGGGTCCGAGGTGGCCGTCGAGGAGCAGGCCGGTCATGCCGATGACGCCGTTGAGCGGCGTGCGAATCTCGTGCGACATCGTCGCCAGGAACTCGGACTTTGCGCGGTCGGCCTCCTGCGCGGCGACCGCGAGCCTGCGGGCCTCCGCGAGCGCGGATTCCAGGTCGGCGTTCGCCGTCACCACCCGATGGTAGAGGTCGGCGTTGCGGAAGGCGACCGCCGCCTGGGCCAGGAAGCCGTCGAGCAGCTCGGACTCGTCGGGCGAGAAACGGAATGGACGAGTGCCGTTGAGCGCCAGGATGCCAAGCAGGCCGCCCCGGTGGACGATCGGCAGGGCGACGAGGCTCGTGATGCCGTGCTCGCGCGCCCACGCCACGACGGTCATGCGGGGGTCGGCGTACACGTCCGGGACGTTCAGCGCCGCGCGGTGCCTCGCGACCCAGCCGACGCCGCCGACGTCGTACCCCAGGCGGCCCGTCGGCGGGCGGAGGGACTCGTCCGAGATGGCGCGGATCTCGAGCGTCCGCGTCGACTCGTCGGCGACCCAGAGCGTCGCCAGCGTCGCGCCCGACAGATCGGCGGCGGCCGCGACGATCTCGCGGAGCACCGCGTCCATCTCCAGCGACGACGAGATCACCCGGTTGACTCGGGTCAACGCGCGCAGCCGCTCGGACTCGCGCTGGTGGCGGCGCTCGTTCGCTCGAAGCGCCGCCTCGGCCTGTTTCTGCGGCGTGATGTCGCGCACGACCGCCCAGGCTCCGACGACCGCGCCGCTCGCATCGCGGGCCGGTTGGTAGCTGGCCTCCCGTTGCCACCGCGTGCCGGGCCGGCCGTCCGACTCGCCGTCGACCACATGGCCGACGACCGGCTCACCCGTCTCCATGATGGAGCGGAGGGCCGGCGCCGCCTGGTCTGCCAGCCAGGGAAGCACCTCCGCCAGATGGCGCCCGACGTGTGCGTCGGCAGGCAGGCCGGTCATGGCGGCGAGCGTCGCGTTCACGCGCAGGCAGCGCAGCTCGCGATCGAAGAAGGCGAGGCCGACCGGGACGGCGCCAAGGAGCGATTCGAACAGTGGCCACAGATCCGGGGCCGGTGGCACATCTGATCGGAAAGGCACCATGTCCTCATGCATCGCCGTCAGGTCTCGCCATTGATATCTTGGGAACGTCGCCGCGGTGGCGGAAGTGACTGCCCCGGCAGGCGCCGAGGTCAAGTAGGTGATCCGGCCCGAAGGGCGCGCGCCTGCGCCGCCAGGTAGGACGGCGCGTTCGCCTCGCCGTGCCCGTCGTAGGCGCCCTCGCGCTGGACGATCTCGAACGAGAAGCGGTCCATGAACGTCTCGGTCGGGATGTGGAAGAACGCACCGTCCGGCGTCTGGTCGTAGAGGATGCCGGCCTCGCGCAGCCGGGGGATCAGGTCGTCGCGCTCGCCGAAGCGGGCCTCCAGGTCGTCGTAATAGTTGGCCGGCATCGTCAGGAACCCGACGCCCGCTGCCCGGAGCTGGGCGACTGTCGCGAAGATGTCGTCGCAGGCGAAGGCGATGTGATGGACGCCCGGCCCGGCGAACGTGCTGAGCGACCGTGCGATCATCGACTGGCGCCCCTCCGAGGCGTTCAGCGTGATCCTGAGCGCCCGATTCGCGCTGACCACCGCCCGGCTCCGCATCAGGCCGTACGGCTCGGCCATCTCCAGCCGGCCGTGCGGCTCCAGGCCGAGGATCGAGCGGTAGAACAGGATCCAGGTGTCCACCATGTCCGGCGGCAGCGCCATCGCGAGGTGATCGACGCGCTTCAGACCCGCGCCACCGGCGGCGTGGGCCGGGACGTCGGCCGGGACGAAGTCAATCTCGAAGAGCCGGCGCGACTCGACGCCCAGGCCGACGAAGTAGACCAGGCTGCCGTCGACGGAGCGGATCGCCGGGATCGTCAGCTCGTTCGGGCCGACCCGGCCCTCGAACTGGGTCGCCAGCAGGGCAGTCGAGCGGGCCACCGCCTGGACCTCGTCGCCGGTCCAGAGGCCGACCGCGCAGAGCGACGGCCCGTGCAACTGGAAGTAGCCTTCGGCGAACGATTCCGGCTCGGCGTTCAAGATCAGGTTGACGTCGCCCTGGCGATAGAGCGTGACCGCTTTCGACCGGTGCCGGCCGGCCGGCTCGAAGCCGAGCCGCGCGAGCAGGCTCGCCATCCGGTTCGCGGCGTCGGCGTCGACGGCGAACTCCAGGAACGTGATCCCCGCGAGGTCCGGAACGGGCGGTGGATCGAACAGCTCCAACCGGCGTGTCGGCTCCCTTGCCCCGGCCGGGGCCGGCTGTTCGGCCAGCCTGGCGCGCACCTGCTCTTCGAGGAACAGCAGCGAGCGCATTGCGTCGCGGGCCGTCTGACGGGTGTCCGAGGCCCGAAAGACGTCGTTGAACACCTCCAGCGAGAGCGGCCCGTTGTAGCCGCTCCGCAGCACGGGCGCCAGGAAGCCGGCCACGTCCAGCTCGCCCTGACCGGGAAAGCAACGGAAGTGGCGGCTCCAGGAGAGCGGATCCATCGTCAGGCGCGGTGCGTCCGCAAGCTGGACGAAGAACAGCTTGTCGCGGGGGATCTCGGCGATGGCGGTCGGATCGTCGCCGAGCACGAGCGTGTGGAAGCTGTCGACGATCAGCCCGAGGTGCGGGTGGTCGACCCGCCGGACGATCTCCCAGGCCTGGCCGTAGGTGCTGACGCGGGTGCCCCAGGCCAGAGCCTCGAACCCGACGCGCACGTTGCGACGCGCTGCACGCTCCGCCAGCGCGCGGAGTTGCTCGACGGTGCGCTCGACGTCCTCGCTGGCGTCGGGCTGGACATTCGAGCAGACCAGGATCATCGGCGCGCCGAGCTCGGCCATGGTGTCGAACTTGCGCTCGGCGCGGTCGAGGTTCCGCCGGAAGAGGTCATCTGATACGCCCTCGAAGTCGCGGAACGGCTGGAAGAGGTCGATCGCCAGGCCCAGGTCCTCGGCCTGCTGCCGGACCTCGCGGGGGGCGCCGCTGAAGTTGATCAGGTCGTTCTCGAACAGCTCGACAGCGTGGAAACGGGCCGCGGCAATCGCGCGCAGCTTCTCTTCGAGCGTCCCGCTGAGCGAGACGGTCGCGATCGAGCGTCGCATCCCGACGTGCCTCCCCGCGGGGCAAGCTCGACGTCCCCGCCCCGGACTCTCCTACGATACCGCGCCGGCCGCACGATCGTCCGTCGGGATCTCCACTCGGGTGACAGGGACAGCGGGGGATGGCCGGCTCGGGCTCCCGCGCGGCACGGCGTGGGGCGGGCCGGCGTCGACGGAAGCGGAAGGGGGTTGGCGGATGATCCAGGAGCTTTCGGTCCTCCAGCAGGCAGCGCAGGGATCGCCCCCGCTGAACGTCGAGGCGCTGCTCGTCGGGGGGCTGATCTCGGCCGCGTTCGGCGCGCTGACCGGCTGGCTCAGCGCGTACTTGAAGGTGAAGGCCGAGAGCCGCGCGACGAAAGAGGAGTTCAGGGCGGCGCTCGAACGGCTGGAGCAGAACACGCGCACGGTCGGGGAGGTCAACGCCGATATCGCGCGCCGGGCCGGCCTCGACGCCGAGCTGCGCGCGGCGGTGCGCGAGTTCACGGCGGCGGCCGGGAGCCTCATCCACTCGATGTGCTGGCTCGGCTGGGACTGCGTCGCGCGCCGGCGGGTCGACGACGAGATGGTGAAGAGCTACGACAAGGAGGTCCACGAGCTGGCGCCCAAGCTCGTCTCGCAGCTCGCCGTGATCGCCATGTTGAACCGCGACGTCCACGCCAGGCTGTCGGGGTTCGCCGACGACATCTTCGCGCTCGACCTGACGCTGAGCGAGGCGATCGTCGGCGAGCAGGGCGCCCCCGGGAGCCAGCGCACGCAGTTGCAGACCTGCTACGAGGACGGCTACACGCTCGAGCGACGGTTCCGCCAGGGCGTCTCCGAGCTGTTCCACTACGACCGGAGCGAGACGGGGCCGGTCGGCGCAGGGGGCGACGCGTAGCGACGTCGTGCTCCCCGGAACGATCCGATTCGCGGCGGGCCGACCAACGTCAGGTGGAAAGTTGGCGGGCGGTGCGCTAGCCTGCAAGCAGGCAACGTCGAGCACGCTCGGGGAGAGGGCAGATGCCGGACTTCGTCAGCAATGAAGAGATCGTGCAGGAGGCGCGTCGGCGGCTGGACCAGGGGTCGTGGGACTACCTGGTCGGGGGGTCGGAGTCGGAGACGACGCTGCGTCGGAATCGGCTGGCGTTCGACAAGGTCGCCTTCCGCCCGCGCATCCTGGTGGACGTCTCGACGGTCGACCCGTCGACCAGCTTCCTCGGCCAGAAGCTCCGGATCCCGGCGATCCTGGCCCCGATCGGGTCGTTGCAGACGTTCGATCCGGGCGGCGCCGTGACCTCGACGAAGGCGGCGACCGAGTTCGGCATCATGCATGCCATCAGCTCGGTGACTCTGCCGTCGCTGGAGGAGACGCAGGCCGCGACCGAGACGCCGAAGATCTTCCAGCTGTACGTCCACGGCGACATGGATTGGGTCGCCGACATCGTCGGTCGGGCGAAGCGAGCCGGCTACGCGGCGCTGGCGCTGACCGTGGACGTGGCGCACTACAGCCGGCGTGAGCGGCCGATGATCACGCGGTATCAGCCGCCGTCGCGACGGACGCCCCCGAACCGGGCATTCCAGGCGCGGTTGACCTGGGACACGATGGAGCGGATCCGCGAGATGGCGGGGCTGCCGTTCATGATCAAGGGGATCCAGACGGTCGAGGACGCCGAGATCGCCGTTGCGCGGGGCGTGGACGTCCTGTGGGTCTCGAACCACGGCGGCCGACAGATCGACCACGGCCTCGGGAGCCTGGACACGCTGCCGGAGATCGTGAAGGTGGCGAAGGGGAAGGCGCGGATCATCGTCGACGGCGGCGTCCAGCGCGGCAGCGACGTCCTGAAGGCGGTGGCGCTCGGGGCGGACGCGGTCGCGCTCGGGCGGCTGCAGGGCTGGGGCCTGGCGGCCGGCGGGCAGGCCGGCGTGGTGCGGATGCTGGAGATCCTGGAGGACGAGATGGTCTCGGCGATGGCGCTGGCCGGCCTCCCGAGCCTGGCGGACCTGACGCCGAGCTTCGTCTGCAAGGGGGACCCGGTGACGACGCCGCACGAGATGAGCGCCTGGGTCAACATGCCAGTCGGGCGGATCCTGTAGCGCGCGTCAGCGAGCCGGCAGACTCGGGACGAGACCGCACTGCCGTACCGCGAGCGTCGGCGAGCCAGCTCTTCAGATGGGTCCGGCTCGCCGACGCTCGCGGTACGAATCGTGGGCGGCGCCCAAGACGGTCAGGCGAGGGCGACCTCCCGCCGCTCGTCGGAGGCTTGCTTGATGGCGTCCAGGAAGCGATGCAGGTCCACCGCCGTGTCGAAGGTCGGGAGGCGATTCTGGCCCGTCTGGACTGCCTCGGCGAACAGCGCGTACATCTGACCGACGTTGAACGGGTCGCCGCGCGGGAAGTCGGCCGGAACGAAGACGTACTGGTCCGGGACCTCCAGGTCGGCGAGGTCGTGGCCTCCCTGGGCGCCCTGGAGGCGGAGGGTCTGGCCGCGCTGCGACGAGACGTCGCCGGTGACGATCAGGGTGCCGTCGCGGCCGTAGATCTCCAGCCGGAAGCCGGTGCCGGCCCAGGGGGCGGCGGCGACGTGCGACGAGGCGACCGCGCCGCGCTTCAACTGTCCCATGACCAGCACGTTGTCTGGCGAGGTGACGTCGACGAGCTGCTGGGTGTCGGGCTCGTACCACTGGGGGGCCTGGGTAGCGACCACGGAGGAGATCCGCGCGAAGTCGCCGGCGACGAAGCGGAGTGCGTCGATGACGTGGCCGTTGGCGATGGTCAGGGTGTTGGCGCCGAGGGCGGCATCGCGCTGCCAGGTCCGGCTCGACGGGCGCGACAGGCTGCCGTCGCGGATGCAGGCGACGTGGCAGGAGAGCACCTCGCCGACGTAGCCCGACGCGAGCAGATCCTTGACGTGCATGAGCGTCGGGCTGACCCGCGACTGGAGGCCGACGGCGGTCTGGACGCCCTTCGCGCGGGCCAGGTCGGCCAGCTCTTCGGCCTCGGCGGTGGTCCGGCCGAGCGGCCACTCGGTGTAGACGTGCTTGCCTGCCTCCAGCGCCGCCTTCGTCGGTCCGTAGTGATCGGGAACCTTGACCACGACGGCCACCGCGTCGATCTCGGGCGAGGCCACCATCTCGCGGTAGTCGTGGAAGGCGAGCTTCGCGCCGAACGCCTCGCGCGCCTGTTCGGCGCTCTCGGGGCGGGTGGTACAGACGGCGGTCATCTCGATGTCCGGGCTGGCGAGCAGCGCCGGGAAGTGCGACTGCGAAGCCCAATTCGAGCGGACGTTGGCGCCGACGAACCCCAGGCGGATCTTCTCTGCCATGATGCCCCTCCTCACGATGGTTCAGGCCGGCAGTATGGCAGGGCGCGGGTCGCGCGGACAGCGGGGGCCGCGCCGACCGTGGGCGCGGCCCTCCGCCGCCGTCGGACCGGGGCATGGCGTCGGCGTGAGGATCTCACGACATCTTTCCCCGATCTGGTGGAACACGCGACGAGGTCATTGACGTCTCTCTGATGGCGTGGTATTCACGAAGTACCACGTCGGAGGCGTCGAGCTGTGGACCCACTGGCGGCCGTGTTCGTCTTCTGCTTCGTCTTCGGCGTCGCCACGAGCCTGCTGTCGCTCGCGCTCGGGGCGCTCCACGGCGCGGGCGGTGACGGCGGGCACGCACTCGACGGCGGTCACGGCGGCCTGCACGCGGGCCACGGGGGAGGGGAGGGCACGCACGCCGTCGCGCACGCCGGGGCGGCCACG
>Ga0075420_100004513_pt1 | contig 12185 bp, 14 predicted proteins | sample SoiMetdeltSBSDD4_FD_75296 | JGI IMG/M metagenome (GOLD analysis project Ga0075420, IMG submission 75296) | Bulk soil microbial communities from a Populus tree surrounding site in Tennessee, USA - Soil MetaG P. deltoides SBSDD4 | ecosystem: Environmental > Terrestrial > Soil > Tree plantation... | reverse complement strand
GGCGACGGTCGCGCCGATCAGGCAGACCTTGGCCGCGCTCGCGGCCTCGGCGGGCTCGAACACGCGCCCGGCGGCGAGCGGCCATTGCCGCACGTCGAGGTACTCCGGCGTGACGCCGAAGATCTGGGTCGACCAGTTGGTATTGCCCCAGATCACCTGCGCGCTGCCGCGCAGCGCCGGCGCCGCCAGCGCCTCGGGGATCTCGCGGTTGATCGCGACCACGTCGTCCTCGGTCAGGGTCGAGCCCGAGCCGAAGCCCAGGCGCACGCCGCCGGCGGTGGTCGACCCGGGCATCACGAGCAGCAGGTTTGAGCCGAGGGCGCGGATCTGCTCCTCTACGCGCGCCTGCGCGCCGGCGCCGACCGCGATCATCACGATCACCGCGCCGACCCCGATCACGATGCCGAGCATGGTGAGCGCGCTGCGGAGCTTGTTCACCGCCAGGGCGCGCAGCGCGATGCGCAGGAGCGCCGCGAAGCTCATGCCGCCAGCGCCTGGTTTCTCTCGTCCTGCACCACGCGCCCGTCCCGGAAGCCGAGGATGCGCCCGGCGAAGCGCGCGATGTCGGGCTCGTGGGTCACCAGCACCACGGTCATCCCCTGGCGGTTCAGCTCCTGCAGGAGCGCCATGATCTCGAGACTGGTGCGCGAGTCGAGCGCGCCGGTCGGCTCGTCGGCCAGGATCAGCAGCGGCTCGGTGACGAGCGCGCGCGCGATCGCGACGCGCTGCTGCTGGCCGCCGGAGAGCTGCGAGGGGTGGTGGTGGAGGCGCTCGCCGAGGCCCACCCGGGCGAGCATCGCCCGGGCTTTGTCGGCCCTTGTCTTCTTCTCGACCCCGCCGTAGACGAGGGGCAGCTCCACGTTCTCGATCGCCGGCGTGCGCGCGAGCAGGTTGAACTGCTGGAACACGAAGCCGATGTTGCGGTTGCGCACCTGCGCGAGCTCGTCGCCGCGCAGCTCCGCGATGTTCTTGCCGTCCAGAAAATATTCTCCGCTGCTCGGGCGGTCGAGGCAGCCGACCACGTTCATGAAGGTCGACTTGCCCGAGCCCGAGGGGCCCATGATGGCGACGAACTCGCCGCGCTCGATGCCGACGCTCACCCGGTCGAGCGCGTGCACCTCGGTGTCCCCCATGCGGTAGACCTTGGTCAGGTCGCGCGTGCGGATGAGCATCAGAAGAAGCGCGCGCGCGGCAGCCCGCCCGAAGCCGGCTGCGAGCCGCGCGCCTCCGCCGCGCCGATCACCACCTCGGCGCCTTCGGCGAGGCCCGCGACCACCTCGGTGCTGGTGCCGTCGCTCAGGCCCAGGCGTACGTCGAGCGCCTTGAGCTCGCCCTCCTCGAGCACGTAGACGCGCCCGCTCGTCACCTGTCCACGCGAGCCCGCCTCGGCGAGCAGGCGTTCCCAGGCCGGACGCTGCTCCGGCGTGAGGATCCCGGCGATGCGCGCGTTGGTCTCCGAGCGGATGCGCTCGGCTTCCTTGCGCCGGTTGCCGTCGCCCTTCATGTCGCGCACGCGGGCGAACTTCTGCCGCGACTCGGCGTAGATTTCCTCGAGCTGGGCGCGCTGCGCCTCGCTGGGCTTGAGCTCCTGCTGGATGCGGTTGCGGAACTCCTGCGCCGCCTGCCCGCCCTGCTGTTGCTGCTGCGGCGCGTCGTTGGGCGCTCTTACGTCGGCGGTTCCGGCGGGGCGAAAGCGCAGCGCCGCATTCGGCAGCTTGAGCGCGCTGGCGCGGCTTTCCACCGAGATGCGCACGTTTGCCGTCATGCCGGGGAGCAGCGCGAGATCGGGGTTGCCCGCCGAGATCACCACGGTGTAGCTCACCACGTTCTGCACGTTCTGCGGCGACTTGCGGATCTGCCGGATCTCGCCGCTGAAGCTGCGCCGCGGGAACGCGTCGACCGCGAAGCTCGCCGGCATGCCGACGCGCAGGCGGCCGACGTCGGCCTCGTCGATCGCGGCCTCGACCTGCATGTCGCGCAGGTCCTGCGCGATGGTGAACAGCACCGGCGCCTGCAGGCTCGCGGCGACGGTCTGGCCGGCGTCGACGTTGCGCAGGATCACGGTGCCGTCGACCGGCGCGCGGATGATGGTGCGCTCGAGGTCGACCTGCGCCTGCTTGAGGAGCGACTCGCGCTGCTTCACCGCGGCGCGCGCGCTCGCCACCTGCGCCTCGTTCACCTTGATCTGCGCCTGCACCGCCTTGAGCTGCTCGCGCGTGCCGTCGAGCAGGCTTTGGGCCTTCTCCAGCTCGGCGGGCGAGATGAATTTCTTGTCGACCAGCTGCTTCTTGCGATCGACGTCGCGCTGCGCATCCTCGAGCGCGAATCGGACGCGCGCGACCTCGGCCTGCTGCGCGGCCATGCCGGCGCGCGCCACCGCCACCGCGCCTTCGGCCGAGTCGAGGTCGGCGCGCGCCTGGTTCACGCGCAGCTCGAAAGTCGAGGGGTCGATGCGCGCGATCACCTGGTCCTTCTTCACCGGGGTGTTGAAGTCCGCGAAGATTTCCTTCACCTGCCCGGAGATCTGCGAGCCCACCTGCACCGTGGTGGTGGCGTTCAGCGTGCCGCTCGCCACCACCACCGCAGCGAGCGGACCGCGCTCGACCTTGGCGACGCGATAGCGCACCTCGGCCTCGCCGTTGCGCGAGCCGTACCAGTACCAGCCGCCCGCCGCGAGGGCGGCAACGGCGAGGACCAGGGCGATTTTCAATCCGGCCTTCATGCGGCTGTCAATTTACCCTTGGAGCGTGCGCGTGTAACGGCGCGATGGTGCCTCTGGCGCGCAGGTGGCGAGCCACCACGTCCCAGACCGGCTCGCCCTTTATACCTTCCGCGACCGGCGCCCACCCGCTCACTTTGTAACGCTTTGTAGCCTCTACGGGGGTGTCGTTGATCTCCATCCGCGAAATCCTCGAGCCGATTCGGGCCGCGGGCGACAGCGTGTAGCTCATGCCGGCGACGCGCACCATGTCGCCCCCCTGCCGCAGGTAGGGATCGGCGTTGAACACGTTGTCGGCGATGTCCTCGAGGATGTGCTTGATCTGCTCGCCGCTCAGCTCGTTCAGCGTGGTCTGCGGATAGGTGATCGCCGTCTGGTCCATCAGGTGCTCGAGGGTGATCGCGTCGCCCGGCAGCAGGGTGGTGCCCCAACGGAAACCGGGCGAGAACGCGATTTGCGCCTCCTTCTGCGCGAGCAGCGCCTGCAGGATCAGCTCGTCGAAGGTGCCGTTGTGCGTCGCGCGTCGATAGAGCAGGCCTTCGGTGATCGCCAGCTTCTCGTGCAGTCGGGTTTCAAAAGGCCTGCGCGCCTCCGCGATGTACGCCGCCATGTCGGCGTCCTCGCCGAGCAGGCGCGAGAACACCGGCAGCAGCCGGTAGCGAACGCCGGCGACGCCGGCGCTTCCGACCTCGAGCTCGAGCAGGCCGACGAACTTGCCGTTCGAGCCGGCATTGGTGACGAGCGTCTTTCCGACCCGCGCCGGCCGCGGCATGCCGTCGTGCGTATGGCCGCCGAGGATCGCGTCGAGCCCGCGCACCCGGCCCGCCAGCTTGAGATCGACGTGGCTGCCGTTGTGCGAGAGCAGCACCACGGCCCGGGCGCCTTTTTGCCTGGCTTCGTCGATGCGCTGCTGAAGCGTGCGTTCCTGGATTCCGAACGTCCAGTCCGGGACGAAGTGGCGGGGGTTCGCGATCGGCGTGTACGGGAACGCCTGGCCTATGATCGCCACCGGCACGCCGTTCACCTCGCGCAGCGCGTACGGCTCGAACACCGGGTCCTCGAAATCGGCCGTGCGAACGTTCTGCGCCAGGACCTTGGTGGGGGAAGCTTCGAAGATCTTCTGCCCGTAGGTGAATTCCCAGTGGGCCGTCATGTAGCCCACGCCGAGGCGCTGCTGCGCCCCCATCATGTCGGCGCCGCGCGTCCACAGCGCGGTAGCCGATCCCTGCCAGCTGTCGCCGCCGTCGAGCAGCAGCGCGTTCGGCCGCGTCGCGCGCAGCCGCTTGATGAGCGCGGCCAGGTGCGCGAAGCCGCCCACCTTGCCGTAGCGCTTTGCGAGCGTTACGAAATCGGCGTGGCTGTGCGCATACGCGAGCTCGCTCCCCGCCTTGAATTTGTACTTTCCCAGAGCGAAAGGCTCGCGGAAATAAACGGGCAGGAGCTGCGCGTGCGTGTCGGTGATGTGCAGCAGCGGCACGTTGCCGAAGGGCTTCGCGTCGTACAGCTCGCTCGCCGCCTGCGCCGCGCTCATGCGCGGGCGCAGCGAGGCGCCGGCGAGGCCGGCGATCGCTAGGAGCTGGAGGAATTCTCTGCGCTGCAGGCTACTTGTTGACGGGCGAGGCGGGGTCGAGCAGCAGCGCCACGAGGTCCTTGATCTGCTCGGGCGTGAGGGTGCCGGTGTAGCCCAGGCGCGGCATCTGCGAGCAGAGGTTGTACGCCTTGGCGTTGTAGATCTTGCCGTAGACGTAGCGCTGCATGTCCGGCCCGTTGCCGCGGGTCGCGCCGAAGCGCAGCAGGCTCGGCCCGAGCGTGCCGTGCGAGGCCTCCTGCGGCGAGAGCTGGTGGCAGTTGTAGCAGCTGCCGCCGCCGGTGGATCCCGCCGGGTCAGTCCACTGCAGGCCGCGGCCGTTCTGCGCGATGCGCTCGCCGCTCTTCCAGTCGCCCATCAGGCTGCCTTGAGGGAAGCTGATCGTCTTCAGCTGGTCGGCTTCGAGCTGCTTCGCGAGCGCCGCGGGCGGGCGGTCGTTGCTCTCCGTGCAGACGCGCTGCAGTCCATCCTGCACCACTCGGTCCATCGTCGCCTGGCCGCGGGCGTGGAAGTCGCGCTGCAGCACTTTCTGCACGTCCTGTGCGGCGGCCGGGGCGGCCAGCAATAACAGCGGTAAGAGCAGCCTCATCGCTTGGTCCCCGGTCCGCGATACGGCTCGCCCGCCGCGGTGACGGTGAGGTACACGTTGAGCGCGATGGTGGCGTCGGAGGCAAAGTTGGGCTCCGGGTAGCGCATCTGGCGGTAGCAGTCGTTGATGCGCCACTGCATGGTCTTGAACTGGCTGTTCGACACGCGGTAGGCCGGCCACGTGGCGACGATCGGCCGCGCGTATTCCTTCTTCGAGAGCACGGGCAGGTCCTGCATGCGGATGCGCTTGTTTTCCTCGCCGTGGCAGCTCGCGCACGACATGTCCCAGCCGCCGGCGCGGTGGAAGAACAGCGCGCGGCCGAGCTCGTAGGCTTCCTTCTCCTTCGGGTGCGAGCTACCGGCGGCGAGCTTCATGCCGCGCGACTGCGCCGCGATGTAGGCGGAGAGGTACTCCATCTCGGAGGGCTGGTTCTCGTTGCCGAACACGCGCTTGGTGGCCTCGTCGCGGCTTCGCCCCTGGAGCGTAGTCATGCAATGGAGCAGGCGGGTCTCGAGGTCCATGACCCGGTCGGCGTCCTTGAAGTAGCGCGGCAGGCGGGCGTAGGCCCCCTTGAGGACCCCGGGTCCCTGGCCGAGGTCGCACTTCTCGAGCGACGCGTTCCGCGGCCCCTGCGGCTTCTTCCACAGCGCCTCGCCCTCGAGCTCGAACAGCTCCACCGGCGAGCCCTCCGCGATCATCTGCTGGTACTTCTGGATTTCCTTCTTCGTGTCTTGCGCGAAGGCCGAGGCGGCCAGCAGCCCGAGCAGGAAAAGAAGGACCCGGCTCACGCGACCGCGGTCTCGATCTTGTTCGACTCGCCCTTGTTGTCGAGCCAGCTCACCTCGATCGTGTCGCCCTTGGCGCCGCCCTTGAGGCGGAAGGTGAACACGGGGTTGCGCGACACCGCCTGGCTGATCTCGGCCTCGATCACGGTCCTGCCGTTCTGCTTCACCACCACGTTCTGGATGAAGTGCAGCGCCTGGCCGCTCTGCGCGGTGGTCATCGGATGGGTCATGAGCACGCGAACGTCGGTGTTTCCGCCGGCGAGGGTCGCGCGCATTTTCATCGGTCCTGCCGCCATATCAGCCTCCGCACCCGCCGATGGTGACCTTGATCTCGCGGCTCGCGCTGAACTGCTTGCCGCCCGCGAACGCGACCACGCGCACGTCGGAGGTCTCGCCCATCTTCACGTTGACCTTGACGAAGGGCAGCGCGCCCTCCTTGAACTCGAAGCGCCCGGCGAGCGGGAACGGGTTCTTCTCGATCACCACGGCGAGCGCCGTGGTGCCGGGGATGTTGCTCGAGATCTCGATCGGCACCACCGCGCCGTTCTCGGCGATCTGCGGCGCCTCGATCACGATGTCCTTGCTCGGCGCAGCGCCCGCGGCGCCGATGCCTTTCAGCGCGTCGGCCGGGGTCTTCGCGCCGAAGGCCTGCTCGTTCCACGCCGCGAGCGCGGCGAACGGCTTGAGCAGGAGCACTCCCAGCGCGGCGAGGATGGTTCTGCGGCGGTTCTCCATAGGGCGCGTATTCTAGCGTGCCGGGCGGCGGAAAGACCCTGACTTGCCTCCGTGTTTTTCCTCGAGGCGGATCGCGGCGAGCGTCATGCCGCGATCGACCGCCTTCAGCATGTCGTAGATGGTGAGAAGGCCGAGCGCCGCGGCGGTGAGGGCTTCCATCTCGACGCCGGTCTGGCCGCGGCACTCGACGCGCGCCAGGATGCGGATCGACGAAGTGGCTTGAGCTAATTCGAAATCGATCGAAACGCGCGTGAGCGCGATCGGGTGCGCGAGCGGAATCAGCTCGGCGGCGCGCTTCGCCGCCTGCACCGCGGCGATGCGCGCGACCCCGAGCACGTCGCCCTTCTTCGCGCGCCCGGCGGCCACCAGGCGGAAGGTCGCCGGCCGCATCTTGATGCGCCCCGACGCGACCGCGACGCGGTGCGTGGCGGCCTTGCCGCCCACGTCCACCATGTGGGCAGAACCTTTCGCGTCGAAGTGGGTCAACGATTTGGCTGCCATATTCGGGCGCTATCATAACTACATGCGGTTTTTCGTAGCCTTTCTCTGCCTCGCCGCATGCCCCGCCTTCGGGCAGGGCCTGCCCGACCTCGGCGGCACCGGCGACGCCGGCCTTGCGCCGCAAGTGGAGCGGCGCATCGGCGAGAGCATCATGCGGGACATCCGGTTCCGCGAGCCGAACTACCTCGACGACCCGGAGATCACCGACTACCTCTCGACGCTCGGCGCGCGCCTCGCGCAGCATGCCGCCGGCGCGCGCCAGGACTTCGAGTTCTTCGCGATGCGCGACCACACCATCAACGCGTTCGCGCTGCCGGGCGGCTTCGTGGGGGTGCACACCGGCCTGCTGGCCGCGGCCGAGAGCGAGTCCGAGGTCGCCTCGGTGCTCGCGCACGAGATCGCGCATGTCACGCAGCGCCACATCGCGCGCATGCTCGGCCAGCAGCAGCAGCTGCAGCTGCCGATGCTCGCCGCCATGGCGGCGGCGATCCTGCTTGGCCGCTCGCGCCCGGACCTCGCCGCCGGCGCCACCGCCGCGGTGTCGGCGGGCGCGGTGCAGAGCCAGTTGAGCTACTCGCGCGATTTCGAGCGCGAAGCCGACCGCATCGGCTTCCAGGCGCTCGAGGCCTCGGGCTTCGACGTGCACGCCATGGGCAGCTTCTTCGAGAAGATGCAGCGCGGCATGCGCGGGGTGGACGACGGCACCGTGCCGGGATACCTGCGTACGCACCCGATCACCACCGAGCGCATCGCCGACTCGCAGAACCGCGCGGGCAGCCTGCCCTACAAGCAGCACCTCGACAGCCCCGAGTTCCAGCTGGTGCGCGCCAAGCTGCGCGCCGCCTCCGGCGACGCGCGCGACACGGTGGAGTATTTCCAGGGCATGGTGCGCGAGAAGCGCTACGCCTCGGAGTCGGCGGCGCGCTACGGCCTCGCCGCGGCGCTGCTGCGCGCGAGGCGCGCCAAGGAGGCGCAGGCGGAGCTCGCGCGCGCCCGCGCCGCGGGCGCCTCGGGGCCGATGGTGGAGACGCTCGCGGCGCGCGTGCGCCTGGGGCTCGGCGACCGGGCCGGCGCCGCCGGCCTGCTCGGCGAGGCCCATGCGCGCTATCCGCATTCGCGGCCGCTGCTCTACGCGCACGCCGAGGCGCTGCAGGAGGCCGGCCGCAACGACCACGCGCTCAAGCTCGTCACCGAGTCCCTGCGAGTGCATCCACGAGACATGCGCCTGCACCAGCTCCAGGCGAAGACCTACGCCGCGCTCGGCAAGCGCCTGCTGCAGCACCAGGCGCAGGCCGAGGTCTACGCGCTGCAGGGGAGCCTGCCGGCCGCGATCGAGCAGCTGCAGATCGCGCGCGCCGCCGGCGACGGCGACTTCTACCAGCTCTCGGTGGTGGACGCTCGCCTGAAGGAGCTGCGCGCGCAGCACGCAGACGAGCTCAGGGAGAAGCGCTAGCCCTTGGGTGGCTGGTAATACGCTTCGTAGAGAAGGTCGAAGGTTTTTTCCGCCTCGGCGATCAGCTCGCGCTCGGTATTGGAGCGCCGCTGCGCGCCCTGGAGCAGGGTCTGCACGCCGGCCGCCTCCGCCACGGGCGTGCCGCGGATCTCGAGGAAGTGCACGATGCTGCCGATCTTCGCGAGCGCCGCGTTCTTGCCGAGGTCGAGCCTCACCAGCATCTCCTCGTAGGTGACGCGCGTCGCGCTGTTCGCGAAATGCGCGCCCTCGAAGCCGAAAGCGATCGCCTCGTCCGGCAGCGCCTGCGTCTTCTCGAGGAAAGCGAGCGTCGCCTCCGGATCGACGAAGCGCCGGATCAGCCAGGCGCAGGCGAGGCGGTCGGCCCAGAGCGGCTTGCGCGTCACCCAGGTGCGCCCGAGCAGCGCCTCGCCGGGGGCGAGCGCTGCCTGGGCGTGCGCCGGGAACAGCAGCTTGCGCACTTCGGCGTCCGCCGCGGCGAGCGCCTTCTCCGCGCGCTCGCGCGCATCGCTCGGGAAGAAGTCGAGCGCGGCGATCGCCTCGAACTCGCGGCGCTGCTTGTGCAGCACGCGCGAGATCGCGCTCGGGTCGGAATGGCCGAAGCCGATGCGCAGGCTCTCGACGGTCTTGATCAGGTTCTCGTAGCGCATCGAGCGGTCGAACAGCCGCGTGAAGGCGAGCTGCTGCGCGGCCGAGACGGCGCTCACCGTCATCACGCTCGCGGTGCCGGCGATCTTGCCGATGTAGTCGGCGAGCGACTCGAGCGACTGGCGGTTGGCCGGAGTGTCGGGAAGGAGAAAGACCCCTTCGCGCATCACCGCGGCGCCGAGCGACTCGAGCGTGCGCAGCACGCGCATGCGCGAGGCCGGATCCTCCGTCGGCAGCTGCGCGATGGTGAGCAGCCAGCTCGGCGCGATTGCCTCCGCGGCAGGCGCCGGCGCGTCGGCGCCGTGCGGGATCTCGGTAATGTCGGCGCTCGGGTCCCTTTCCCCCATGCGGCATAATAACTTGCATGAACTTCGACAAGGAACTCGACGCCCGCGGCCTCAATTGCCCGCTGCCCATCCTGCGCACCAAGAAGGCGCTCACGGACATGCAGTCGGGGCAGGTGCTCAAGGTCCTTGCCACCGATCCCGGCGCCGTGAAGGACTTCCAGGCCTTCTCGCGCCAGACCGGCCACGAGCTCGTTTCGCATGCCGAGGCGAACCGTGAATTCACTTTCTTCATGAGGAAGAAGTGAGCCGAGGCCTCCTGCTGGCTGGGTTTTTCGTGGCTTCCTTCGCCGGGGCCCAGGAAGCGACCTTCAACGTCAAGATCCTGACGCCGGAAACCGCGCTGAAAGCGGCCCAAGCGGCGCTCAAGAGCTGCCGCGAGCGCGGCTTCCAGGCAACCGTCGCGGTCGTCGACCGCATGGGCGTGGTCCAGGTCTTGCTGCGCGACCGCTTCGCCGGCCCGCACACGCCGGACATGGCGAGCGCCAAGGCCTATACCGCGGCCAGCTTCCGCACTGACACCACCGAGCTCGCCGAGGCCTCGCAGCCCGGCCGCCCGGCGAGCGGCATCCGCCATCGGCCCGGGATCGCCGCGGTTGGCGGCGGCATGAAGATCGAGGCCGGCGGCTCGCTGCTCGGCGCGATCGGCGTGTCGGGCGCGCCGGGCGCGCGCGAGGACGATGCCTGCGCCGCGGCGGGAATCGACGCGATCCGGGAAGACATCGAGCTATGAAAGAATCGCCGGCATGAAAGCGCGCTGGATCCGGCTCGGCGCGATCGGCCAGGCGGAGTTCGACGAAGCCTACGCGTCGATCGCCGCCGCGCAGCCGCGCGACGCCGCGCCGGTGCTCTTGTGGGGCGAGGAAGCCGCGCGCTATCCCTTCGCGCTGGTTGCGCCGCTGAAATTCGCGCCCGGGCTGGTGCAGCGCTGGCTGTCGTGGGGCCTTGCCGCCGCGGTGGCCACCTACCGGCAGTTCGGCGTGCCGGCATATCTCGACGGCGAGGTGCTGCTGCACGGCCGCGACATCGCCCGCAGCCGGGCGCTGCCCCTCGGCGAATGCGCGGTGATCGCCTCGAGCTTCCTCATGCGTTTCCCCGGCAGCTGCGTGGCGACGCCGTCGGTCGCGCTCGAGGACGCGTTCCGCCTGCGCCTGGAGGCTCAGCACGGCTGGGAGTTCGATCACTCGTGGCCGACCGCGCCCGAATGCGTCGCCGCCAGCTTCTCCTAGGAACCGTCGCCGTCCTGCTCGCGCGCGAGGCGCTGGCGCAGGGGCGCGTCCAGGCGGGCGTGCGCCGCGTGCGCGGCGAGGCCGCGATCAACGGCAAGCCGGCGAAGGAGGGCATGCCGGTGCGACCCGGCGATCGCGTCACCACCGGCGCCAACGCCGAGATCGTGTTCGCGCTCGAGCGCGACGCAATGCTGGTGCGGCAGAACAGCGCCCTCGAGCTGGTGAAGTCGGGCTTCCGTCTCGCCGCGGGGGCGGTGCTCTCGGTGTTCGCCCCCGGAGAGCGCAAGGAGCTGCGCACGCCGACTTCCACGATCGGCATCCGCGGCACCGCCGTGTACCTGGAGGCCGAGGCGAAGCGCACTTATGCCTGCACCTGCTATGGGGAGGCCGTGCTCGAGCCGGTGGACGATCCGGCGGCGCGCGAGACCGTGCGCACCGCGCGCCACGAGCAGCCGCGCTACATCTATGCGCGCGGCGCGCCGCGCATGGTGGAGCCGGCGCCGATGGTGAACCACGCGGACGCCGAGCTCGAGCTGCTGGAGGCCCTGGTGGGGCGCAAGCCGCCTTTCACCGGGCGGCGCTACTAGCCGAGCTTCGCGAGCTGCTGCTTCACCCGGGCGAGAGTCGAATCGAACTCCGCCTGCCGCGCCCGCATCTGCTCGACGACCTTGGCGGGCGCGCGCTCGACGAAGGAGGGGTTCGCGAGCTGCGTCCTCGCTTTTGCGATCTCGCCCTCGAGCCGCGCGACCTCCTTCGAGAGCCGTGCGCGCTCCTCGGCCGGGTCCACTTCCACGTGCAGCATGATCCGGTGAGGGCCGACCACCGCCACCGGGGAGTCGGACGCGGGGAGATCGTCGACCACCTTCAGCTCCGATGGCCGGATGAGCACGTGCATCGCGCCTAGCGCGGCTTCGCTCGGCGCGCCGGTGATGTAGACCGGGGTTTTCTGCTGCGGCGTGAGCTTCATCTCGGCCCGCAGGTTGCGCCCGGCGTTGACGAGGTCCTTGGCGAGCGCCACCTCGCGCTCGGCCCGCTCGTCGAGCTTCTCGGGCTGGGACGTGGGATAGCGCTGCAGCATGATGGTTTCCCCACTCTTGCCCGCGAGCGGCCCGACCTTCTGCCAGAGCTCCTCGGTGATGAAAGGGATGATCGGGTGCGCGAGCCTGAGCGCGGTCTCCAGCACGCGCACCAGCGTGCGGCGCGTGCCGCGCTGCACCGCCTCGTCGGGATCCTGCAGCTGGCGCTTGGCAAGCTCGACGTACCAGTCGCAATACTCGTCCCACACGAAGCGGTAGATCGCGCCGGCCGCGTTGTCGAAGCGGTACTCGGCGAAGCCCTGCTCGACCTCGGCCTCGGTCTTCTGCAGCCGGCTGACGATCCATCGGTCCCACGTCGAAAGCGCGACCGGCCGCGATTCGTCCGCGCCGCAATCCTTGCCCTCGGTGTTCATCAGCACGAAGCGGGTCGCGTTCCAGAGCTTGTTGCAGAAGTTGCGGTAGCCCTCGCAGCGGCCGAGGTCGAAATTGAGGGTGATGGCGAAGCTCGCCAGCGAGGCGAAGGTGAAGCGCACCGCGTC
>Ga0075420_100004511_pt1 | contig 12189 bp, 8 predicted proteins | sample SoiMetdeltSBSDD4_FD_75296 | JGI IMG/M metagenome (GOLD analysis project Ga0075420, IMG submission 75296) | Bulk soil microbial communities from a Populus tree surrounding site in Tennessee, USA - Soil MetaG P. deltoides SBSDD4 | ecosystem: Environmental > Terrestrial > Soil > Tree plantation... | reverse complement strand
TCTGCCGGCGGCCAGGGGAAATCGCTCACGTTTCTGTTGCGCATGTCCTGCCACACGTGCACCAGCCGCGCCGGATCGCTATAGGGCAGCGGACGCAGCAGCACGGCATTCACGACGCTGAAGATCGCTGTCGTGGCACCGATGCCGAGCGCGAGTGTCGCGATCGCAGTCAGCGCAAACCCAGGCTTCTTGAACAGCAGACGAGAGGCAAGGCGGACATCGTCGACGAACGCATTCATGAGGCTGGCTCCGGAGTTCACGTCACGAATGACGAGGCAAGCGCTCCAGACGTTAACCCAATAGCCCGAAGGGGTTCTACATCTGTTTGAAAAATGGGGCGAGTGGTGGGGTAGGAACGGGGAGGAGGTCCAGCGTGTCGAGCAGCCGCCGCGGGTGGGGAGGAGTCCACCCGCGGCGCTGCTGTCCAACCGGCTGGGAGGCGCCGGTTGAAACCAGAATCAGAAACGGCGCGGAGGCGACCCGAGCAACGGGCTCGCGGATCCGGTCGATGGGCGTGACCCAGCGGTGCCTGACGTTGCCATACCAACCGCAACCCTCGACCCTTCAGCCAGGACTTCGTCACTCGGCGCGTCCGGCGTCAGCCGGACTTCGGTGAGCGTCCCGTCGCTGGCTCCGGTGACGACCGGCACGCGGTGAAGCCCATTGTCGAAGATCCACACCTTACTGACGTTACTCCTCGGCGGCTGGTTGGTGCCCGCGCCAGAATTCTTTGTGACGGCTGCACGCTTTGTCACATCGTCGGCCGGTTGTCCCAATGACGCGAGTAAATCGTCCCCCGGCTCGAACCTCAGTGCCGCATTCGGAACGCGCAGAACACTGTCCGTTCGCGACACCTCGACGGTCACGCTCGCCGTCATGCCCGGGCGAAGCTTCAACTCGGGATTCGGAGCCGAGATGATCGCCGCGTACGTGACTACGTTCTGGTCGACGACGGGGTTCAACCGAACCTGCTTGACGACGCCGTGAAACGTGTCCTCTGGATATGCATCCACGGTGAAGCTGACCGGTTGCCCATCGCCGACCGCTCCCAGATCGGATTCATCCACGCTGGCCTTCACCTGCATCTGGCCGAGATCGGCGGCGATCACGAAGAGCGTCGGCGCCTGCAGGCTCGCCGCGACGGTCTGTCCGACGTCGACGTCGCGCGCGGTGACAATCCCGTCGATCGGGGAACTGATGACCGTCTTCGCGAGGTTGACCTGCGCCTGCCCCAGCGCGGCCTTCGCTTGACTGACCTGCGCGCTGGCGGCCCGAAGTTGCGCGTCCGCCGACTGACGCGTTACCTCGGCCGTTTCAAGATCGGTCTTCGGAATGAGCTCTCGGCCAGCGAGCTCGCGTGCCCGATCCTCTTTGTTCTTCGCGTCCGCCACGGCCACCGCCAGCCGTTCGACGTCCGCTTCCGCGCGGACCAGCGCTGCCTTCGCTTGCTCGAGATCCGCCTGAAGAAGTGACGGGTCGAGGCGCGCAATCACCTGCCCACGCTTCACGATCGAGTTGAAGTCGGCGTAGAGGGCCTGGACCGTTCCCGAAATCTGTGAGCCGACCTGAACCGTCGTCACGGCCTCGAGCGTGCCGCTCGCGGCAACACGGCTCACGATCGGGCCGCGCGACACGACGCCGGTAACGACCTCCAGTGCGTCGCCGGCGCGGCGTGTGTACAGCGCGTGGGCTGACAGGCCCGTTACGGCTGTGATCGCGATCGCGACGAGAAGCTTGTTCCTCATGTGACGTCCGGTCAGTTCGGCCTTCCTCTCAATAGACTGTGTGAATGTGACGCTACCGTGGCGGGCCTGTGAAGAAATCGTGGCAACCGGGGATAGGCCGGCTCAGCCACGAAACGGCGCAGTAGACTGGGAACGACATGAGCCGAGATGCCCGAAGCAACGGCGAATCGTCCCGGGTTCTCGTGGTGGAGGACGAAGCGAGCATTCGCGACCTCATCCTGCTTCACCTCAAACTCGAGGGGCTCACGACGGTGGCGACTGGCGATGGAACGGATGCGCTGCGCCTGGCTCGGAGCGAACCGTTCGATCTGATCGTGCTCGACCTCATGCTCCCCGGCCTGGACGGCGTCACGATCTGCCGTGCAATAAGGCGAGACGAGCTGAACGCCGACGTCCCAATCCTGATGCTGACCGCGCGGCGCGAAGAGTCCGACAAAGTCCTCGGCCTCGACAGCGGGGCGGACGACTACCTGACGAAGCCCTTCGGCGTCCGCGAGCTCGTCGCACGGGTCCGGGCCCTGCTCCGGCGACCGCGCCGATCGGAGCTGGCGGCGAACGGTCACACGAAGTCCGTGTCGGTGGCAGGCCTGACCGTCGATCCGGCGCGTCGCCAGGCACGAATGGACGGGCAGGAGATCGATCTGACCGCCCACGAGTTCGATCTGCTGTTTCTGCTGGCTAGCAACCCCGGGATTGTGTTCACGCGCGAAGCGCTCGTGCAGAAGGTCTGGGGAGACGATACGTTCGTCACCACTCGCAGTGTGGACACGCTGGTGAAGCGCATCCGCAAGAAGGTCGAGCCTGACCCTGAAGAACCGCGGTTCATCCTGACGGTCTGGGGCACCGGCTACAAGTTTGCCGATGCCTGACGCCGTCTGGTACCGGAGCCTGTACTGGCGGATCGCGATCGGATTCGTCGCGCTGCTCGCGGCAATCCTCGTCGTCCAGGTTGCCGTGTTCGTGTGGCTCACGGTCGTCGTCGGCCGCTCGTCGCTTGGCCCGATGCAGCTGGCGAGCGAGGTGGCCACGGAGCTGGGCTCGGCGATCGAAGCCACGCCGGATCTCGCAATCGACGCACACATCAGCCGCCGGTTCGGCCATATCTTTCAACCGTTCCTGGTCCTGATGGACGATGGGCGGACGGCCTCGAACAGGCCGGATGGACTTCCACCAGGATTCAGCCGCTCCGCAGCGTTCGCGCGCAACCGGCGTCAGGGGCAGGAGCCTCCGCCGGAACCGGATCCAGGGCCGCAGCCGCCGCCGCGGCCGCCCGAAGGCGCGCGACCCGGAAGCGGTCGATCGGGACCCTCGAGACGGCTTGCCGAGATAGCGCCGATCGTTGTTGCCGGCCGGGAGGTCGGTATTGTCGCGGTGCCAGGGAACCCACCGCCGGCGTCGATCGTCATGCGGCAACTTGGACCGACGCTGGCATGGGTCGCCGCGGGGCTGCTCGTGGCCGGTTCGGCAATCATGGCGTTGGTGATCTTCCGGCCGACGCACAAACGGCTGCGAATGCTCGAGCACGCCGCAGCGGCGCTCGGTGAGGGGCGCACCGACGTGCGCGCGGAGGAAACCGGTGGCGACGAAGTCTCCGCGCTGGCGCGCACCTTCAACCGCATGGCGGACGACTTGGGCGCGCGTGCGGCCGCGCTGGCAGAGTCCGACCGGGCGAGGCGGCAGCTGCTGGCGGATGTTTCTCACGAGCTGATGACGCCCCTGGCCGCAATCCGCGGCTATACGGAAACCCTGGCCATGCCAGAGCTGACGCTCGATTCGGAGACGCGTCAGCGATATCTCAGCATCATCGGGGACGAAACGCAGAAGCTTGAAGCGATGATCGGCGACCTGCTGGATCTCGCTCGGCTCGAGGGCGGCGGCGGCGTGCTGGCGCGCGACCGGGTTCCTCTTCTCGACTTGTTCGGCCGCGTGACCGATCGGCACGGACCAATCATTCGCGATCGGCAAATCACCGTCATCGTCAACGTGGATCCAGAGACGCTGACCGTCACCGGCGATGCCCAGCGCCTCGAGCAGGCGCTCCAGAATCTCGGCGCAAATGCGATCAGGCATACGCCTCATGGTGGGAGGCTCGAGCTGACCGCAGCACCGAAAGGGGAAGGCGTCCTGGTCACAGTGCGTGATACCGGTCCTGGGATTCCGCCGGAGCACGTCGAACGGGTGTTCGATCGTTTCTACAAAGTGGACTCCTCGCGAACCAGAAGCGATGCCCCCTCCGGCAGCGGCCTCGGTCTCTCGATTGTCCGGACGATCGTGGAGCGTCACGGCGGAACCGTCACCGCGTCGAACGCGCCAGACGGCGGAGCCATCTTCCAGATCCGCCTGCCACGGTAAGTTTCAGATACCATCGTCGCGGAGCACAGCATGAGATTCGCCTGCATCCTTCTGGCAATCGGTCTGTCGATCGGGCACCTGGAAACGGCCGACGCGCAGCCGCGCCAGGCCCCTGTCGATCCCGCCATTGCTGGTGCGGACGCAGCAACCGCTGCGTATCTGGCCTCCGTCCCGGCTGACCGACGGGGGCGATCCGACTCGTATTTCGAGGGTGGCTACTGGGTAAGTCTGTCGCAATTCCTGTGGTCGTCAATCATCCTGATTGCCCTCCTCCACACGGGCCTGTCCGCCAGGCTTCGTGATGTGCCTGCACACGTCACGCGTTTCCGATGGCTGCAGCCGGCGATCTACTGGCCTGGATTTCTCCTGCTGACGTCCGTGCTCGGATTTCCTTTATCGGTGTTCACTGACTTCTGGCGCGAGCATCAATACGGGCTTGCCACACAGACGTTCGGAGCGTGGTTCGGCGATGAGATGAAGGGGCTCGGGCTGGGCCTCGTGCTCGGAGCCGTGCTCATGTTGGTTCTGTATGCCGTCCTTCGCAGGGCCGGCCGCACTTGGTGGATCTGGGGCGCAGCCGTGTCGATGGCGTTCATGTCGTTCGTCGCCACGATCGGCCCCGTCTACCTGGCGCCGCTCTTCAACACGTACAAGCCGCTCGAGAACCCGGCCATGCGCGATCCCATCCTGAAGATGGCCCACGCCAACGGCATCGACACGAGCGAAGTCTGGGAAGTGGATGCGTCGCGACAATCGACGCGCATCAGCGCCAACGTGAGCGGCATGTTCGGCACGCAGCGGATTACACTCAATGACAATCTGCTGAAGCGGGCGTCACCGGCCGCGCTCCAAGCAGTCATGGGCCACGAGATTGGCCACCACGTCCTCAACCACGTCTATGAGATGCTCGCCTACATCTCGTTCATCATCGCGATCGGTTTTGCCGTGACCGGCTGGGCGTTCACGCGGCTGGCCGCTCGCTACCGCGAACGCTGGAGTGTCGAAGGGATTGCGGATCTGGCGGGACTGCCCCTGCTGGCGCTGGTGCTTGGCGCCTATCTGTTCGTCCTGACGCCGGTTCTGAACACGATCGTCAGGACGAACGAGTTCGAGGCTGACATGTTCGGCCTCAACGCGGCCCGCCAACCGGAAGGGTTTGCCGAGGCGGCCCTGCTGCTCGGCGACTATCGCAAGCTCGATCCCTCACCGCTCGAGGAGCTGATCTTCTTCGACCATCCGAGCGGGCGGACACGAATTCACGCCGCGATGCAATGGAAGGCCAGCCAGAAGCCGTAGCGCGGGTGCGTTCCGCATGACGTCATTCGTGTTCGGACGTGGCGTCGCGTCCGGCGCTCAGGCTGACGTTCAGGGTGAGGGTCCGGCCGCGCCGTACGTCGACCGTGCGAGCGTAGGTGACGAATCCGTCCTTTCGGACTTCGACGCGATGCGGGCCCTCTGACAGGTCGACGAAGATCCGATCCTGTCCTTCCGGCAGCGTCCATTCTTCGCCATCGATCAGCACCGTCGCATCAACCGGCCGCACGCGCAGCTCGAGCGAGCCAAACACATCGGCAGAGGCGCGAGGGTAACCAGACATCCTGCGTTGGTCCGTCTCGCGGCGGGCATGTTCGTCGGGCTTGGGACGCGGCTCCTGCGCCTCACCGGGCGCGAGCGGCTGCAGCGCATACGTCACTTTGATCGTTCCGCCGCGCGTGAACAACACTTTCTCGCGGATGGGGTGATAACCCTCGAGATAGAAGAGCAACTCGTGCTGCCCGCTTTCGACGTGCAGCCGCTGCAGGGCCCCGTCGAAGTCGTCAACCGTCCCGACGTAGTACCCGTCGACGTAGACCTCGGCCTGTTTGGGTGTGACCTGAATCCGCGCGGAGCCCGAGTCATCGTATCGGTAAGGCCAACCGTAGGGTGGATACGGATACTGGGCGTACGCGGGACTCGCGGTTGCACAAACGCCCGCGAACACGATGAAGCTGAGAGTACGAAGCACAGGGGCCCTCCGTGCCCAGGCAGGTTGCCGGCAGGCCGAGCAATAGAGGTACCAGAGAGCATCCGCCGACAGGGCAGACGTCCTCGTATCACGTCGTCATCCAGGGGAAACACTGCTGTCAGTTTTCGGTGACAGGGAAGGGCTACGATCGCGCCTTCCGCAGCGTGCGCGTTACCTGGGCGACCGTCTTGCCATCCACGAGGACGACGCCACGGATGACGTGATCGCCTGGAGGCAGACCGGCGATCGGGACAACGCCCGTGACCACCCGTCGCGCTGGATCGGTACTCGTCGCCAGGTAGGCGGGGACGCGGATCGACGCCTCTCCCTTTTCGGTCGGTGCGATCTCGAACGCTGCCTTCACTGACTGGTCGGAGGGAAAGTTTCCGTACAGCTCGAAGAACCCCATGGCGGTCGGCTCGTGCAGGAACTGCAGGCGCGGCACAAAGAACCCGCGCGAAACGCCGAGTACGAGCGCGCTGGCCGTGAACTTACCCGCTTCGGTCAGTTCTGCCTCGAACTCGTAGTCGGTCGCGCCACGCCGGCCGGTGTTGTCGACGGCGGCGACGCGCAACCTGTACGCGCCCGGCGGCGCCAACCCGGCTGACATCACCGGGACGCGCGACAGCTCGCGCTCGTTGGCCGTCCATTGCGCGATCAACCGGCCGCGATTGTCGATCAGGCCGAACGATGCGGAGGTCAGCGAGGCCGCATGATCGAGCGGCTCGGCAACCGCGATGATCTTCAGCTTGCCGTCGCCCGGCGTTGATGACGCGAACGCCGCAGCGCGCAGGGGAAGATCCCGATACATGCGGCCATCGCGCAGCATCGCATGCGGCGTCGGGGACGGCATGCTTGTCCGCGCGGCAGGCTTGGCGATCGACATGCGCGGCCGCACGCGCAGCGTCACACCGGGACGCGCTACCTGAACGTCCACACGATGACTGAGCCCGTTGCGCTCCGACGCCTCCGGATCGAAGGCGACGAGGTAGTACCCTGCCGTCTCGCGGACGATGCGATCGAAAGCGCTGTGATCGGTGGGGGTGAGCCGCATCGACAACCCGCTGGTGACGCCAGCCAGGCTCTCGAGCCCGGCCATCTCTTCGTTGGTGCTGCGGAAACGGCTGGCGGCCGGATCGGCGAAGGCGTTGGCCGCGGAATCGATGACGAAATCCTCCGGCCGGATCACGTAGAAGTTCGCGCGGGCCTCGATCGCTGCCCGGCCTACATTGTCGAAGTGTGCCGATTGAATCTCGCACTGCCCGGGTGGTCCGGTGAGCGGCGCGTCGCGCCGCGGCGTGAGCAGCCCCGAGGAAACGAACACGATCGTTTTTGGAACGTCCAGGCCGACAAGGCCTTCGAGCAGCCCGGTCAGCGCCAGGAGCGTGTCGCGCGTCCGGCAGCTCTTCTCCTGTTCGGTGGTCCGCGCCGATCCCTGGCCAGAGATCCCGGCCAGGAGTTCGCGCACATGGCCATGATCCCTGGTCAGATCGACCTGCAGGCCGCCCCGCGGCATGGTCAAGAGCGCCACGCTGTCGCGCGGCGAGAGGCTGGCGACGAACTTCGACGCCGCATTCATCGCCGGTCGCGTGACGCTGGCACGAAGCGATTCGTTCTCGATAATGAGGATGATCGTGCGGCCCGCATCCCCAACGTAATTACTGCCGAAGGGCGCCGCGAGAGTCGGAAGCCCCGCGTCGGTCTGAGCGCCAAGCGTCGATCCGACCCGAACGTACTGAAAGGATTTGATCTCGCGGGTCCGCCCGTCCATCGACAACGTCAACTCGTCGGGCCTGAGGTCGGGAACCGGACCGCCATCCGCGCCGAAGGCCAGGAGATCGACGGTGACAAACTCGACCCCGACACGAATCGGCGTAGTCTGGCCGGCCAGTCGGACCCCGAGAACCAGGGTCAACGGAACGAGCAGAGCCGCCGCGGCGAATCGCATCGGCGTCAGAATACACCTTCTGCGCCGAAAGGATCCCTTACCGATTTGTTACCGGATTCTCACCACTTCGAGGGTCGTCGTCCGTATCCTTACGTTGAGTTAGTCCTCATGTTTTGGAGGGTCTGGGATGCGAATTCTCATAGCGGGAACGCTGGCGGCGGGGATTGCCATGCTTCCTCTCGCGGCGCAGGCGCAGACGTCCGCCGCGCCGGTACACAAGCATTACGAGCGGCCGCCCGGCTACGACCAGGCGCCGGCGCCAGGAATGCCCCTCGCGCCGCGGCTGCAGAACCTCGGCGTGCACACGTTCAAGGTCACCACGAAGTCGGCGCGCGCGCAGCTCTTCATCAACCAGGGGGTGAACCTCGCTTACGGGTTCAATCACGCCGAGGCGGCCCGCGCGTTTGCCGAGGCGGCGCGGCGCGATCCTGATTGCGCGATGGCCTACTGGGGTCACGCCCTCGTGCTCGGCCCGAACATCAATGCACCGATGGATCCGAAGGACGAAGCAGCGGCCTACGAGCTCGCTCAGAAGGCTCGCAGCCTGAAGCCGAAGGTCACGCGCCGCGAACAAGCCTACATCGATGCGCTCAGCGTCCGCTACACCGGCAAGCCGGAAGATCGGCAGAAAGCGGATCGCGCGTTCGCCGAGGCCATGCGCAAGACGGTAACAGCCTTTCCAACGGACCTCGACGCCAAAACCATTTACGCGGAATCGCTGATGGACCTGCGGCCGTGGAACTACTGGACGCGTGACGGCCAGCCGTACGCCGAGACGCGCGACGTGCAGACAATGCTCGAGCAGGTGCTGGCCAGCAATCCAAAACACCCGGGCGCGCTGCACTACTGGATTCATCTCTGGGAGCCGACCGACACACCCGAGCGCGCCGAGGCGGAGGCCGACCGCCTGCTGCCTCTGATGCCGGGCGCCGGCCACATCGTGCACATGCCAGCGCACATCTATATGCGCGTCGGCCGTCACGCGGACGTCGTGACATCGAACCAGCTCGCCGCGAAGGCCGACGAGGACTACATCGCGCAGTGCCGGGTTCAGGGTCTTTATCCGCTTGGCTACTATCCTCACAACCTGCATTTCATCTGGATGGGCGCGAGCGCGTCGGGTCAGAAACAACTCGCGTTCGACGCGGCGAACAAGGTGGCCAACGCCATCCCTCACGAGGCGCTGGGAACGGTGCCAATCCTCCAGGGATTCCTGGTCGTGCCGTACTGGGCGATGGTTCGCTTCGGCATGTGGACCGAGATCCTCGCGGACAAGGGCCCGAGGCACGAAACGCCATTCACACGCGGTGTCTGGCGCTACGCGCGCGCGATGGCCCTGATCGCAACCGACCGCCTGAGCGACGCGGAGGTCGAGCTGACAGGTCTCGACAAGATTCTGGAGGACCCCTCGCTCAAGGGACAGACGACGTTCTCGACGAACACCGGCACGGCGATTCTCAGAATCGCTCCAGAAGTGATCCGGGGCGAGATCGCAGCGAAGCGCAAGGACTGGGACAAGGCCACACTGCATCTCGATCGCGCGATCAGATACGAGGATGCGCTGATATACCAGGAGCCGCCCGACTGGCACGCACCCGTTCGCCTGACTCTCGGTGCGGTGCTCCTCGACGCCGGGCGGCCGGACGAGGCGGAGGCCGTTTACTGGGAGGACCTGAAAAAGAATCCGGAAAGTGGCTGGGCGCTGTATGGCCTCCTGCAGGCGCTGAAGGCGCAGGGCAAGAACGACGACGCGGCGCTGGTGGAGGCACGGTTCAAGAAGGCGTGGAAGGATGCGGATATCACGCTGAACGCATCGAGGATTGGGACGTTGCCGTAGTCCGTAGTACGTGGTTCGTCGCTCGTCGCTCGAAAGGCGATTCGAAGAAGCTCCACGAGCTCCGAGCGACGAACCACGAACCACGACAGGCGTCGTGAATCAGCGTAATAATGACTCGTGACTCCAACTCTCGAAGTTCGACACCTTCAGCTCGTGGACGCGATCGCGGAAACGGGGACGGTGACCGCCGCGGCGATGCGTCTGCACGTCACGCAATCGGCGCTGAGCCATCAGCTTCGTGACATCGAGTCGCGGCTCGACGTCAGGCTGTTCGAGCGAATGGGCCGGCGCATGGTGCTGACAGCGGCGGGTGCGCGGGTGCGCGAGTCAGCGCGTGCGATCCTGCGGGATCTGGTCAGCGCGGAACTCGAAATCAGGCGGCTCAACGGCGATGGCGGCACGATCCGGCTCTGCACGCAGTGCAACACCGGCTACCACTGGCTGCCGCCCCTCCTGAAACAATTCCACGCCAGATATCCGTCGACCGACGTCCAGATCTGCGTCGACGCGACGCCAAGGCCGCTCGACGCGCTGCTGGCCGGCGAAATCGATCTCGCCATCATGACCAACCCGGTGAACGATCGGCGAGTGACGGTCACGGAGCTGTTCCGGGACGAGCTCGTGGCGATCGTATCGACGTCGCATCCGTGGGCCGCGAAGCAGTGGATCAAACCCTCGGCGTTCGCCGCCGAGCACCTGTTCATCTACTCTGCCGACCGATCGGACAGCTACGTCTTTCGTTACGTCCTCGGTCCGGCAGGCGTCGAGCCTGCGCGGGTATCGGAGGTGCCGCTGACCGAAGCCATCGTCGAGCTCGTGAAGGCCGGTCTCGGCGTTGGTGTCGTGGCGCGGTGGGCGGTCGACCCGGCCGTCAGAGCCGGACAGCTGGCGGCCGTGCGCATCACCAAGCCAGGCGTGACTCGAGCGTGGACCGCCGTCATGCGCCGCACCCAGCACAAGAGGCTGGCCGATCGCCCATGGATGCGCGATTTCATCGAACTCCTCGCCGCGCAGGGCCTTCCCGTTCGAATGCAGACGCCGCACGCGCGCCGGCGTGCATGAGCGCGGCTCCTAATTCATATGAAATCTATGAGATTTGTGCACAGCTAGCGCCCCGATAGTCTCGTGGGCAGACGTGAGGCGTCTGACATGATGTGGGATGAAAAAGGGGAGGTCACTATTTTCCGCGTCGTGCTCGTCGTGGTCGTCGCGATCGTTCCCGGGGACTCGTCAGCCGTCGCTCGCTGTCCACAGCGAACAAGCGCCCAGGTATCCATTTCTGAGTACAAGTGAGAAGACAAGTGCGTCCCACACTCCAACGCGCAAAGTCCGAGACTGATTACTCCCGGATGATCTTTTTCCGGAACCGATCGAAGAGCGACTTCACTTCGTCTTGGGCGCGGTTGCGAAGGGCGCGCTTCAGCGCTTCGGCGATGTCGACAAACACCGTCGGTGCGCCCACAGTCCCCGTGATGCGCGCCGGAAGAATGACCCGGTCGTCCTCGCGAGCCAGGCGGTAGAGGTCGCGCCCCGCCTGCGCGGATAGCTCGCGCGAGAGGATGATGTCCGCCTGGAAGTTGAGGGTCTGGCTCGCGAGCGAAAGCGCGCCTTTGGCCGTCATGTCGAAGTCGCGGGACGCGAAGGTCAGATCGTTCGTGGTGAGCCGCTGATCGGCCACTGCGAGGGTCGCACCGAGATGCGAGAAGGTCTCTCCTGAACCGGGCGGCCTGTCGCCGGTGGGCTTCCCGAATGCGAGAATCACGCCCCTGACGATATCCAGCCCCGGAAGCTTGCCATCGCTCAGCACGATCCGGGCACGGCCATGGGCATGGCGAATGGCCGCAGCCGGATCCTGCCCGGCTGCCGCGATGTCGACGGATCCACCGAGCTTGCCGGTGACCGAGCCGGGGGTGCCTGTAAACGCCGCCACCTTCCCGGCATCGAGCCCATCGAACGTTCCCTGCCAGGTGAACTGTGGCTGGGGACCCGATCCCTCGAGACCAACCATGCCTTTGAAGGTGCCATCGAACGCATTGAGACTCAGACCGTCGAGCCGTGCGTTATTGCCCTCGACGCGACACGCTGCGCTCAGGCTCGAGAAGGCGGCGCCCACAGCGATCCCCTTCTTTGCCTTGAGCCCGATGGTCAGCTCGAGCGGCGCGCCCGCCGGAGCCGGCGGCTTCGCGGCCGGCGCTGACTGAGAACCTGCAGGCGTGGTGGCCGCGATGAACGCCAGCAATCCGTCGACGTCGAGTGAATCTGCGTCGACGTCGAATTTGCCCGTGCGTTTGCTCAGGCTGCT
>Ga0075420_100004509_pt1 | contig 12189 bp, 10 predicted proteins | sample SoiMetdeltSBSDD4_FD_75296 | JGI IMG/M metagenome (GOLD analysis project Ga0075420, IMG submission 75296) | Bulk soil microbial communities from a Populus tree surrounding site in Tennessee, USA - Soil MetaG P. deltoides SBSDD4 | ecosystem: Environmental > Terrestrial > Soil > Tree plantation... | reverse complement strand
TCATAGAGCATCATGAGAGAATCTAGATTCCCTGTATTGATGCCTTCGACTATTGAATTGAGCACTTCTTCAGGTGTCGTCATTTTCTTAGACATACAACGGTTTTGAAAAAAGTTATGCTTATAAGTTTATACAAAATAACAAAGAGAAAATGAAGTCTTCATAAAAGGAAAATACTAAAGAATCTAAGGAAGCCGATTACTTACAATGAGGGTAAAGAACAACTGAAAGAGGAGTAAGAAAAAGAAACACAAGAAATTACAACTAAAACAACTAATCAAGTCTTTTGAAGGTTACGTTTTTTCTTCTGCTAGCAGGAATACTTTCAAATGCAACAGATATTGCAGCATTGAAAAAATTATGAGATTCATAATATGCCTAAATTTCTACAGAAGCAGGAAACAAGATGGTACAGGATCCTAATTTCATAAAGAACCTTGAAGACTACATGAATGAGGGTAGCCAGAAGCAGCAACAGTACTAGTAGTATTACTGCTAAAGATCAGACCAGACTTGACGAGATATGAGCAACACGAGAGAATCTCTTTGAATAGCGAGGAGAAGGATTGGGGGGAGGAGAATATAAGCCTGGAAAGGAAAAGCCCCGACGGTTAACAAGAATCATGAGGATGAAAGTGAGGAAGGAGATATCTAAAAGAGTTTTGTTAAGAACAACAACATTTTTTCTCATGACTACTATCCAGAAATGGAGCTTGCCACTACTACCTACGCAAGACTACTACAGGAGCTACATTATGGAAGCACGCTACACTATATCTAAGATGTATTTCTAACTCACTCTTTATTCACGATATTTCCAAACTCTTCTATCATGTGATCAAGCCCTCCCTTTATCTTGCCCTTTGCAAAGACACCAAGTAAGCCTCCCAGCCTGCCGAGTTTTAAATCAGTATTAACTGACACCTTTGTGTTAGTAGTAGTAGAGCTAGAATCTGTCGAGTCGTCGAGTATTATTTCAACTATTGTCCCTTTTGTATCTCCATCCACCACTTCACTTCTAAGAAAGCGCTTTGGCTCAAATGTATGCCTCGTAATCTGGTGTATTTCTCTTCCTGCAACCGTTACGTCCTCTTCAACGGTTACTGAGTTTTCTGATCTTTCTATGACTTTTAGAGAGCGGTATCTGTTTGGAAACCTTGAAGGAAGATTCTCAAAATCTGTGATAAGAGAGAATATCTTATCCTGCGATGCTTGAACTGTCTTGGATGTTTCGACCCGCACCATATACAGAATGATAAAGCAGGATCTGTTGTTTTAAATGCATTTCTATTAGAAAAATAACAATAATAATAGTTGTAGGATTGTCTTCTACCTCCTGTGTCAAATTCGGCAGAGATATTTCTCGCAGAGAAGATTGCAAAACGCAGCTACGGTGACTTTAAAGAAGATCAGTAGTAGAATCCTATTACATGCGGGAATCCAATCCAGACAAGCACATTGCAAACTACATTGCACATGAATTGTGAAGGTTTTTCTGTCGAATCACTATAATCCTATGTCATAGAAATGTCTACGAATAATATGAATAAGGGCGGCATATGTAATAATTGTGGTAAGAAAAGGGAAGAACTTTTTCCAGTGTTTATAGAGGGCCATACAAAAGCCAATGAATGCGAATACTGGTGTAGAGAATGCTTGATGAATAGGAAAAGTAGCTAAATGCTCGAAGTAAGAGACTGCCTAGATTGGATCATTGTATTTAAATGAATTTTTTCCAAATCCCTCTGGCCTAACACTGGAGAAACCCTTTTAGCTATCAGTTGTCTTCCAAAATACTAGCAAGAAGAATTCCCTTTTTGAAGCAAGATATCACTTTGCGGATCGGGGGGCCTGCTGTATTATTAAATTATAGATGTAAAGTTGTTGTCCTGCATTTGCATATGATTTCTAAAGACAAGTCGTATGCCACGATCCACAATTAGCGTCTAATCTTAAATACAAGAGAGGACATTGATTATACTTAAGAAGGATTAAAGATGTCATCTTCATTATTTGAAGATGTTTGTCATAATATTCTAGACCTAGATAAGACGATCAGATTTGCAGGTATCGCCAGTATGCGGAGAACCATAGTATCATCAAAATATAGGGCCGGATTGGTTCCGTTGTTGACACAAGAAGAGACCTTAGAGTCAGTTGAGCATTCGATCTCAAGAATGGACACTAGGCGACTATTGGAAGCAAGGCTTGGAAAGACCATATATTCTATAACCTTCTATGAGAAAGTAAAACGAGTGGTTATACCGATAGGTAAGGATGGCAATTTTGTGCTCTTGGTCTCATTTGACAACGAAGCTGACCATGATTCGATAATTCGTAATAAAATAATGCCCCTTGTATCCCATCATCAAATATAGCAGCAAAATCTAGCTAATGTGTTGGTCGGATCATTATTCCAAGAGGACTTGGACTTGTAATTCTGTTGGTTATATATCATATCATGATTGATCAAAATAAAGAAACCCTTCTATTGCTTTGCTTAGTACATGACAGTTGTTCGGAAATCATATCCATCCAAACAGCAGACTTCAAGATAGGATTCAAATAAATTTTTTCCAAATCCAGAGGGGCCCACTATCCCTTCTTTTAGAGGACATCTCTACGGTAATAGGAAAAGATACTAGCTTCTTTAAACTTTTAGCTAGGTTGGTTACTATCCACACTTTCCTAAGATCTCCAAAAATCCGATTGCTTCGCATGAGGGAGCTCATCTTTTGCGTATATCTTTCTCAGCTCAAATTTTGAGGGCTCGCATAAATTCATTTTGTACTGTCAGATTTACAAGAGTTATTAATAAGGTCCAGTTCCTTGCCATGAAATTTTCTGAATACTCCCATAACTGTCTTCATATTCAAATTCAAAGTATCCATCATTTACGACAAGCATCCTTGAGGACGCCATGTCCATTCTTGCAGATTCAAAGCCGCCTGCCGGTAATACGATGCTTACTCGATGAGCTTCACCTGTCACAGGGTTCTTTATGGGTTCAAGCTGAGATTCACCTACGCCTTCTGCCTTTATTTGACTTCTAATCCCGTTCACCTGAAAAGTCATTTTAGCTAGTTTGGGCTCTGCAAAGTGATCGAGCGTCGTACGGTATACATCAAACGCAGAGCCCTGGGCCCTTCCAGTGATAATCTTTGACAGCCTGTCAAACTGTTCTTCAGATGCTCTATCGTCTATGTATGTTGATGCCTTGCCATGACCTTCATGTATTGGTCCCGGCCATGAGCCTATCCATATAAAATTCAGTCTGTCGAGCTTTACATCTCCGTATTTTCCTTCTGTAATATGAATGGCTGATAGACCTTCGCAATTTCCATGAGTTGGATTTGCATTGAACTGGCATGGACAGCCCCAATCACAGTTGCAGCTATCAAGGTAGACGCCGCTCAGATGCCATTTGGTTTTGACCATTGTGTTAGTTACTCCTGCGTTCATGTGTCGGTCAGGGTCCTCAAACTATTTGAATTTTTCAAATTCCATACATCCTATCAATGCCAGTATGAATACACGCCATATTTGTATCCCCACGACTAATTAAACAATCTTTAGAGATCTTGCAATAGAACCCAATTACATGGCGGAATCTAATCCCGACGGGCCCGCTAATCATACGGGTTTCAATATCAGTGCTTTGTATAAAGTAATGACGAAAAGATACAAGAATGAAAATAATAACGACAAAAGACCTAAAACCTAGAGACCGTATTAGACAAGGCTTTTACTCGATATCAAATCCTGTTAATTCTTCAGTGGTACAGAGGAATTTTATCAATTGTTGGCGGATAATCGCAAGTCAGAGGACTATAAAAAGAATAATGTTAGGACACTTTTAAACTATTCAACCATAAACTTAATTTCGCCCTAACATCACAGCTTCTACGACGTTCGCACAAAAAAGAAAAGATACTGGAATTTCCAAGCAAAAGAATCAAGCTTGAGAACTGTTATTTTAACTGGTGTTAAACGACCATCTTTTAGTTGAAGCCATTGCATTACCTGCTAGATCTTTAGCACCCGTACCGATTTCAGCAATATATTTCGTATTTGGAGATAAGTCTTGATCAGGATCAAATATGGCAGTTTTACCGTCTGGACTAAGGGATAAGGCACCTTTTATCAGAGTAGACTCGTTGTCTGCTCTCCTTACGGTGAATGTATTTTCATTAATAGTTGGACTGCTCATAGGCTCACTAAACGTGGCGGTAATAAGTGAAGTAATGGGAACTTGCGTAGCTCCATCAGCAGGTATAGTATTGAGCACATGTGGTGGCTCTTTCTCGTCAGCAGCCGCTCCTGCTGCTGCTGCTGCTGCTGCTCCTTTTGTAACAGCAGCTGTCGCCTTCTCTGTAGCAGATTCTGCAGCTCTCGTTCCAAAATAAAATGCAATTATTGTTGCTAGCGCTGTTCCAAGTATTGTACCAAGGCTCTTTAGTACGTCAATCAAAGACTGAAGAGCAGGACTTGTCGAATCATTAATGTTTAAAGTAATCAGAGCAAGAAGATAAAAGATAACCGTTCCAACTAATACTATAATTCCAAAAGTCATTAAAGACCTGTATAAATCTGGCATTCCGACAACTCGGTTGCTGCCGTTCCCCCCACCGGTGCTTACAGTAGGAGGCTTTCTCCGGTAAGCTAAGATGATATCAAGAACCAGGGGAACACCTATAATGGAAGCAATTACAATTATGAAAACAGCTGGGAGATTATTATCAAAAATTGAACTTATTACGGTAGTGGTATTAATTGTACTTGCATTGGTACTGGTGGCAGGAGCAGGTGTTTGGGCAGGAGGGTTGCTGACAACACCTTGAAAAGCATTTGTAGCGTTAGTCAATGCTGCAGTTGCATTTGCTAGAGCGCTTGTGGTGTTTTCTAATCTATCATTAACGATTTCGGATATAGCACTCCCAGTAGCATTGGTAGCATTAGCTAATCCGCCGCCTGTAGTAGTAGTTGTAGTAGTAGTATTATCTCTCAGGGTTTCTGTAGCATTAGGCGCAGGTGAAGCGGAGGTAGTAGTAGCTACTGCCTTGTCTGAAGATGATAAATTGTCGATGAATAACAGAGATAAAAGGATCACCGCAGCAACTGTGTTTATATATACTCTTTTCGTTTTATTCATAGTGTAATAAATGCTGAATGTTTTAAACTTTTTCTCCTAATTCTTCTATTGATGAATAAAGCTTAACTTGTTCGTTTTATCCCACCTGTCTGATTACTCACAACAACGATAACTTGGTAGCCCTTTTGAATCTTAGTAAAAAGAGAATACTGAAAATATAGAAAAAATGGGGGTAATCTTAGGCTGTATCCAATGCAGTTCTTTTATCAATTCTCTTCTTCATTCGTAATTCTATCGCAAGTATTGCAGAAGTCAGACCAACAAATGCCCATTGAATTGTTTCAACTGCAATTCCCATTTCATTAATCATACCACCCCTTCCAGTTATCGGGTTTCCGTCTATCCTTGTGATTATCCATATTGCAATGAAAACCAGTGTGCCTCCTATACCAATGCCGTACCATAATATTCCCCACCTTCTTATCATAGGAACCGCCCAGAATAACTGAGCTGCTCCACCTACAAAGAAGAGTATAGCGCTGTTTGGGTTAAAGTTAAGCATGTTTGGAGCCAGTATCAGATGAAGTATGCCCGCTATTGCAGTCATTCCAGCAGCTGAATAATACAACAACCATTTTGTGTTCATTTCTCTCTTATTCTCCTAATCGTTGACGTGATTGTGTTGTTAGTAGGCAAAGTTAATCTCCTGGGGTGATCCTCTTTGTATGTCCACTGTTGCAGTTTGGTCAGTGCCGTCAGGATAAGCTACGTAGACTACATAGTTGCCAGGTGGTAGCCTTAAGTCATATTCACCTGTAACAGATACAAATGAGCTGACGACAAAAGCTTCTCCTTGTTGTACGGCCAATACTGATGCGCCAACTGCAGGTAGGCCTCCTGGCCCAGTCACAACACCATGTAGTGCTCCTTGTTCCACACCCGCAGGGATTGAACGGCCCACATTTGTATTAGGAAGAAGACCTCCACTTATTATGAAACCTGCCAATGCTATGGCGCCTGCAATACCTACCGCAGTATAAATTGCAATTTTGTAGTTTTTCTTTCCTCTTTGTCTTTCAGTAGCAGAAGCAGAAGGCTTCTCATAAGGTGTAGGCCTAATTTCTTGTTGTTGTAAAGTCTTAGTTGTTTGCGTTGATGACGCTGCTGCTGCTGCTGTTTCTGATTCTGTTGTTGTTATCATACGTCTCTTATTGAATGAACTATGTTCATGACTATGCTCATGAGAACCACCATAGCCTCCAAGGCCACCGGTATATTCTCCAGTGACTTCTATTACATCTTCAGAATCCGATATTTCCTTGAGGATTTCAAGTGTAAGCTTTTGGTTGGTCACATAATGAGTCCCGCTGTCATATATTGCTGGGCTCATGCCTGTCTTGTCAATGATATAACTCCTGACTTCCTCTGTGTTTAGTCCAGGCTTGGTAAACACCTCTACCATGTAAATTGGTGTAACGCCAGTATTTTCCATCTGACGAAGGAGTAGGTCATCTATTAGCTCTGGGTCTACCTTTGGCAGGTATTTCTGGTATCTTTTTTGAAGTTCCAGAAATTGATCCTTTATTTCTAACATTTCTGATGACATGCAGTCTCTATAGTGGTGGTGAACTGATATTCTTGCTTTAACAGAGTTGTTCAGTCTTTAACAAAATTGGTTATTTTTTGTAGTGTTTGTTTAAACAAGAATAATATAATATTGCATTGAATGAACTGTCTATTAATAGAGTCTTAACCAAAAAAAGCGGTAATTGCGCTTAGGGACCTATAAAAATCCTTATTATCACAGGATAATATAACACCTTCAACGTGGAGCAAACCTCAGACAAGACTTCTAGGGCTTCTGAATTGTTTATGGAGCTGGCAAGCGAAACTAGGCTTTCAATATTGACATATTTAAATGAAAGGCCCGCCAAGCTAAGTTCTCTATCAAGAGAAGTCAATACTACTGTTCAGGACGTATACAGAAACCTGAACAGGTTGGTGGAGGAAGGTCTGGTCAGGCGTAGTACAGACAGCATGTTTCATCTAACAGAATATGGCATGATAGTAATGAAGCAGATTCCTGACTTTATGTTCATGAAAGAGAATAAGAAATTCTTTGAAGACCACTCCCTCGTCGGTGTTATCCCTGACAAATTCTTGCAAAGGATTGGAGCACTTTACAATTGCAAGACTGTAAACAGCGCAACTGCTGTTTTCCAGAGTTTAAAAAAGATGCAATCATCTGCAACGAAATCTCTTAAAATAATCGTCTCGCAGGCTTGGCCTGAAGAGGGAGAAATACTCATAGACAGAGCCAACCACGATGTCAAGATATTTGCCCTAGTTGGTCAAAATACAATATTTCCAAAAAATGTGATAGAAAATATCATGCCAAAAGTCAATACATTGATTTCAAAGGGGATTATGGAGAGAAGGATGATTGAGAAAGTAAGGGTTGCGACTTTCATTGTCGACGATCGAGAAGCTGCCCTTATGTTTCCACATACCAAGGATGAAGTTGACATGACGACCCTCCTTGTAAGTCGAGACTCTGTCTTCTGTGAATGGTGTACAGATTACTTTGACCATGAGTGGAGGGACTCTAAACAATTTGATATGAAGAAAATAAAAGTCGTGGAATACTGACTTGGATAACCAACAATAAATTCATCAGGCTATCTCAATGGTAGAAGAGAGGAGAATAATCTCCCGAATCCCTGTGTCCTGCCTTGAAGAAACCTTTTTAGCTCTATGTGATATTCAATGACTCGAATAATCCACTTTTTGAATTGATATCACTTTACGGCGTGGGGGGCCTGTAGTGACATTTAAATAGATTTCAAGGAAGAGATTTTGCTCCAAAAAAGAGGGACTTATGATATTGGAAATGGTAGCCAATTACTATTAATCCAGGCTGGAAAGCCAGAATCCATCGTGTTGTCTGATGTGAGTCTATTATACGAATCTATCCACTATCTTTAAAGAAGTATAGTAGATCTTTCTGTTGGAGGGTCCTTCAGATTATATGTCCATATTATATCGATGAATAAACCTTTGGAAAATCTATTGCCTTCTTTTTTTTCAATCTCCGTTGCTGTATAGATTTCCATTTTAGCGTGTATGTTTGAGTAACATCTTCTATCTTATCTGCAGTAAATGCCAAAACATATTCGTATTCCTTTGCCCAATTTTGTTCGTAATGGTAAGGGTGATCTAGCGAGATTGGATAATCCAAAGTAGAATCTACATGTACCCAGTGTTCGCCTTCTGGATAAGAAAGCATAGCCTCATTCCAGCAGTGGTCAAGGAAGTCATGTACGATTCTTGTTTTTATACCTAAACTACTCAACATAGATCCAAAAAGCATAGACCATTCGCTGCATCTTCCGCTTTTGGTTTCTGCAATCTTTAGAATTTCGCCATATCTAGGAAATGCATATTCATAGTTACAGGTGTTGCAGATAAAGAGTTCTAATTTGCGCATTTTCCATGAGTTTCCTATTATTATTTTTTTAACTTGCATTGTTGGTGCCGCTGTTGCTACCGACCTATCATTACTGCAGCCCTCAATAACGTTCCTATGACCATCACTTCTTCTGCTAAAGCACATTTCACAGACAGGATCTTTTGGAGTCCACTTCATAAAGTCATTTTTGAACCATCTCAATAAAGGCACAATATTCCAGCCATCATCCTTTGTTGTTGTTGTTTGCAAAACAATATCTTGAGGTATTAATGATCTAACTATCCTCAGAATCTCGGGGTTTCTATACTGTTCTGTGACTTTTTTGTAAAGCAAAAAAGTATCTTTCAACGGGTCGGAAGAAGACAGGCTAAATAGAGAGCTGCTGCAACCTAGCATGACCATCTACTCTATATACTAATGAAGAGATACTACTTAATATGCACTAGCTGAAGTTCAAATATTATTATTATTATCCTTTGCAAAGGAAACATATTTCATGCCGGTCGCGCAAATACCTGGCTTAACATTATAACAGATGCAACCAGATTCGATCCTGGGATTATGGAATGAAATTGGATACCGCAAACTTGATCCTTCGCTATTTGGCAGTAATGCGTTATATGGTAGATAGACTACGTATTCAGAGTCTGAAGGATTATTATTATTATTGTTAATATCTGACAGACCATACATAAGTTGCGATATCTGCACATGATATCTTATTTGATATGGAAAGTTACCGGTTTTATTCCACCATTCTATTCCAGTAAAATGGTTTGATGCTTCAAAGGCAAATGAGGATAATCCCCTTCCGATGTTCAAACGTAAATCAAATCTTTCTATTTGCTTTGTATTTCTATCCTGTAGAAGGTAACTAATGCATTCTGTTTGTGAATTCAGAATTATTTGACGAAGGTACGAGTGGCCAAGTATGGGCAATACTTCTTTGAATCTATATCTATTTACACCATTAAATATCGCTTCAAAGTAATTCTGGTTATCGAACTGGCAGATAAGGTTTAATTCAATTGCAATATTCTGTTGCTTATTGAATAATTCCAGCAAATAAAGCATCCATGATTTATCCGGTATTTGGTTGCCTACATCTTCAACTAATGCTATAATATCAGTACCAGCAATGACTCTTCTTGGAAATGCAGGTTTCTTACTGCTGCCATCGAGAATGCCACAAAACGAACCTGCCCAGAAATGCAATATAGTATAAAGTTATCAATATGAGGATATTTATTCTGTATATTTATCACCGCAAGTGTAGAGTCATACTACACTAGCACTTTTTATTCTCTAATACATGATATGTATAACAAATACTTGCCAAATATCTATCTCTACTCTATGTCGAAGAACTTATTAGTTTTGTAATAAATTGGACAGTCTATTTTTCAAGGTGTTTCTCAAGAATTCCTCTGGAAGTCTTGTGCTTCCAATAATAAAAACATCAAAGTTCTTGCCTTTTGATTCAAATGAATTTTTATCCAAATCCCGACGGGACCCCTCTCCCTTATCATCTCCTTTGAGAAGAAGTGCATTGATAACGAAAAAAGGGAGATTGAAGGTTAGTGCTTCAGCTATACATCTACATTATCTAGAATCTTTTTATCTTCCAAGGTCGCTCATTGGATCCGATGCCACAGTATCGAAATAATTTGCCTCAGTTGTATGGCAGCGGCCCCTTCCTTACAGACGGAGGGATAGAGACTACTCTTATTTATCGCGAAGGGTTGGAATTACCGCACTTTGCAGCATTTCCTCTGTTGCAAGATGATAAAGGAAGAGAGGCTATTCAAAGGTACTATAGAATGTATGCTTCAATTGCGACAAGTCATAAAGCAGGATTTATTCTGGAGAGTCCCACGTGGCGCGCCAACCGTGAATGGGGAGCAAAGTTAGGGTATGACAGCAAAAGTCTAGCAAATGTGAACCGCATGGCAATAGAGCTTCTCGTTGGTATTCGTCAAGAGTACGAGAACACACAATCTCCAATGGTTATCAGCGGATGCATTGGTCCTCGCGGGGATGGGTACAATCCATCAAGCCTCATGTCTGTAGACGAGGCTGAACAATATCACTCTGAGCAGATCAAGGTCTTTGCAAAAACTGACGCAGACATGGTTACTGCCATCACTATGAACTATAGTGAAGAAGCGGAGGGCATTGTTCGAGCGGCAAAGCAAGCGGGCATGCCTGTTGCTCTTTCATTTACTGTCGAAACAAATGGGTCGTTGCCAACTGGTCAGTCCTTGGAGGATGCGATTACGACTTTGGATAAAGTCACCGGCAATGCTCCTGTATACTATATGATTAATTGCGCACACCCGAGCCATTTTGAGGCAGTATTAAGTAATGGCAAACCCTGGTTAGATAGAATCCAGGGTCTAAGAGCAAACGCTTCATTTGCAAGCCATGCAGAACTAGATAGGGCTACAGAGCTTGATGATGGGAATCCTGTCGAACTGGGAGGGCAATACGGTCAACTCATGAATCGATTGAAACATCTGAATGTGCTGGGTGGATGCTGTGGAACAGACCATCGACACATTCAAGAGATCGCCAAGGCATGCATCCGCCGATAAATGTAAAGCATGTATCGTTTAGGAATGCGGGAAAAGAAAAGATGACCTTTTATGATGCTGGTAAAATCAGATACAGGTAGAGAACTGGGCTTGACCTTCTCAAGGCCATTAAGGCACCTGACCGCAAGATATGAGGCAAGTAGATTACGTCCGCTTTAGTAAGAAGGGCCACTTTCTCCATACTCGCATGGATTACTTGAACATTTTTGTAACCGGACAAAATAGACTTTGACTGCTCAACCATACTAGAGTCAGCGTCAACAGAGTAAATCTGTCATTGTGGCAGCTCATTGCAGAGAATTTTGGTCAGCTTGCTTACCAGAGCCGGCACATGCATCCATGGCTATTTCATTTCCAATCCACTTCTTTTCTCAAGCAGGTTCCGACCCCATTCTAACTGCACATTGCACGAAACCTTGTCGTATGTTCGAGTGTCCGAGGAATGATGATTATTATTATTATTATTCATTTTGTAATTCTTACAAGATAACACTTTGATTCATAATACTACTAACCATTGAGGGAACTATTACAAATCAGTAGAACCTTATTACATGCAGGAATCCAATCCTGACGGATTCTACAGTCAGCTCTTCTAGAATGGTTCTGTTTAACGAGATTAAGACAGTCAGCTTTAAGTCATTAATCGGATTCACTTATCGTGTATTACTTTCAATCGCACAGCCTAAAATTTAGTTTAGTTTGTATTCAAATGAATTTTTATACAAATCCTGACGCGCTAGCTGCATATATACCGCTTTGTGTGATTTTGAAGTTTTTTCGCCGAGTACCTATGAGCAAATGACACTTCTTCTAGAGGCTGTCAGAAATGTGAAAATACAGCCAGAGAGGAGAGAAATTTTCTTACCTTCTTGCAAATATAGCCAAGCGCACATAGTCCAGCGACCATCCCAAGTCAAACTGTTCTATTTCCTTTAGGAATGCATCCAGAAATTGTTCTTTCTTAGCGACATCAGGAAGATAACCAAGGAAAGGCTTCATTATTACTGTTTTTACAAAATTAGCAAACTCAT
>Ga0075420_100004506_pt1 | contig 12196 bp, 9 predicted proteins | sample SoiMetdeltSBSDD4_FD_75296 | JGI IMG/M metagenome (GOLD analysis project Ga0075420, IMG submission 75296) | Bulk soil microbial communities from a Populus tree surrounding site in Tennessee, USA - Soil MetaG P. deltoides SBSDD4 | ecosystem: Environmental > Terrestrial > Soil > Tree plantation... | reverse complement strand
GGCCGACTATCGGCTTGCCCCTGGAGACAAGTTGCGCGTGGAGGTGTACAAGGATGCGCAGCTGTCCCAATCACTGCAGGTGCGTCCTGACGGCAAGGTCACGCTGCCGCTCATCGGCGATATCGTGGCGACCGACCTGACGCCAATTCAGCTCCGGGACCGCATCGCCAGCAGCCTGAAGGAGTACGTCACCAACCCGGTCGTCACCGTGATCGTCGTCGAAGCCAGCCCGGTGCTGGTCTACGTCATGGGCGAAGTCAACCAGCCGGGATCGATCCCGATGCGCGGACAGATGACGGTCCTGCAGGCGCTGGCCCAGGCCGGCGGCTTCCGCGAGTTCGCGAACACCAAGGACATCCGCATCCTTCGGCGCGCGTCGGCCAACTCCAAGACCGTGGAAACGATCCGCTTCAACTACAACGAAGCGGTCAAGGGCAATCTGGCCCCACTCTTCCTCTCGCCCGGCGACATGGTCGTCGTCCCGTAGCCGGTTGACGAGGACGAGGAGGTACGACATGACACTGTTCAGCCACCGCGCTGCTGGCGTGGCGGGCGCCCTCGTCATCGCGCTCGCCTGGCCAGGATCGCTTCGCGTCGCGGCCCAAACGCAGTCGAGCCCAAACACCTCGCCGCCCGCCGGCTGGGTCTTTACGCCGGGGATTGCCGTTGGCGAGACGTATGACAGCAACGTCCTTCTCGCCACGCAAGGCAATCCGAACATCACGGACTTTCTGACTGCGGTCACCCCGCGCGCCTCACTCGGTTTCCGGGGCCGCCGCGACACGTTCTCGCTGGATTACCGCGGCAGCTTCCAGATGTATCAGGAACTCGCCGAGCTGAATGCCTTCGATCAGCGCGCCAACGTCTCGTTCGTGCACCGGGTGTCGCCGGCGCTGAACTTCTTTGTCCGTAACAGCCTGTCGCGATCGCCGACGACCGACGATGTCGATGTGCCGGGCGTGACTTTTCGGCGGCAGGGCGTGTTGCTCGATGATTTTCGATCGGGCGTCGACGCTCGCTTCTCGCGACGCTCGTCGCTGACGGCGGCGTACACGTTTCAGTACATCAACTTCGAGGACGAAGCGGTGCTGGTCGACAACTTGCGGCGCGGCGGCCACGGCCATGGCGGCTCGGTCCAGTACGGCTACCGGCTGCATCCTCGCGTGTCGGTCGGCGCTGAATACGACATGCGCCGCGGCACAGTCGACGAGGTTCAGGAGTTCGATGTGATGAATACGCTCGGCACGGTCGATTGGCGGCTGACCGAGCGCATCGACCTGTCGGGCGGTCTCGGCGTCTCGTGGCTCAAGACCGGCGTCGACGAGGAACGCCGCACGGCGCCGGCGTTTCGCGTGAGCTTGAGCGGCTCCGGTCAACGCCTCGGTTGGAACGTCGGCTACCGGCGGTCCTTCCTGCCGTCGTTCGGATTCGGCGGCACGTTTCAGAACCAGGAATTTCAGGCAAACGCATTCGCGCCACTGACCCGGCGCCTCGATATCAGCGGCAGCTTCGCGATTCGCGAGAACGATCCGCTCGATAACACCGATCCGCTCCTCACCGCGAACCTCGGCTTGCGATCGATCTGGGCGCGCTCGTCCCTGTCGTACCTGGCGACGCGCTGGATGCGCATCGAAGGGTTCTACATTGCCGTGTTCCAGGATTCGCAGCGTCCGGGTGGTGAAGTCAATCGCTCCCGCCTCGGCGTCCAGGTCGTCACGTCAACTCGCATGAGGGTCCGCTGATGGAAGAACGCAGCCTCCATTTACTTGACTATGTGTCCGTCGTCAAACGCCGCCGGCGGTGGCTCATCATTCCGCCCGTGCTGGGCGTGCTGGTCGGCGGACTGCTCGCCTTGACGCTGCCACGCGAATACGAGTCGTCGACCACGCTCGTGGTGACAACACCGAGCATGGACAGCGAGCTCGTGAAATCCACCCCGGCGGATCAGGCCGAACGGGTCCGCGCGATTTCACATGAGCTGCTGAGTCGTTCCGTGCTGGAGCGCGTGGCCCGCGAAGAGGGGCTGGTCGACGGCTCGTCGATGGATGCCGCGGTCGCCGGGATTCGGGCTCGGACGACGGTCGCTCCCGCCAAGGCGATGGTCGCGCCGACGTCACGTTCGGGCCCCGACACCTTCATCGTGAAGTACGCCGGCAGGTCACCGGACCTGGTCCAGCGCATCACCAACAAGCTGGCCACCTCTTTCATCGACGAACACTCCAAGATGCGCGAAATCCGCGCTGAGGAGACGTCGGCGTATCTGAGCACGCAACTCAAGCAGAGCCAGGACAGGTTGAAGGCCGTCGAAGAGCGGTTGCGCAAGGTCAAAGAGGCCTACATGGGCCGCCTGCCCGAGCAGACCCAGGGGAACCTGCAGATGGTCGCCGGCCTTCGCCAGCAGCAAGAAAGCACGTCGATGTCGCTCCGCAACGAACAGGACCGATTGGCGATGATCGAACGGCAGATTGAAGCGATGCGCCGCGGCGCGGCCGAAGCGCCAATCAGCCGCGGCACGCCGGGGCTGACCGCTCAGCAGCGGCTGCTGACGCTCCGCCGCCAGCTCGACGAAGCCTCGGGCATGTATACCGAGAAGCACCCGGAGATTCAGCAGCTCAAGTCGGAGATCGCGGCCACCGAAGCGCTGGCCGCGCAGGAAAGCTCGAGGCCGTTGGCTGAACGCGAGCCGGTTCTGAACGCCGATCCGACCTACCGCCAACTGCTGACCGAACGCGACACGGCGCGCTTGCGGATCCGCGAGTACGAGCGATCGGTCGCGCGCGCCGGCGCGGCAATGGGCTCGTATCAGAGCCGCGTCGATTCGGCTCCCATGGTCGAGCAGCAATTGCTTTCGCTCAACCGCGAGTACGAGCTGGAAAAGCAGCAGTACAACAGCCTCGCCGAACGTCATCAATCGGCAGTCCTGGCTGAGGATCTCGAGCGGCGGCGCGCTGGTGAGCAGTTCGCCATCCTCTACCCGGCGTATCGGCCGTCAACGCCAAGCTCACCGAACGTGCCGCGGCTGATGTTGATCGCGACGCTCGGCGGCATCGTACTCGGCGGAATGCTCGCCTTCGCGCGCGAGTACATGGATCGATCGGTGCACGATGCACGTGCGTTGCAGAGCCAGTTCGAGTTGCCGGTGCTGGCTGAGATTCCGCACATTGCCACCGGTAGCCGATAGGAGAGAGCACGATGAATCGGATTCAGCAGATTCTTTCGAAGGCCGAGCGTGACGGGACGGCTCGACGGGCCAATATTGGCGAGGAGGCGGTGCCGGCGCGCCACGCTGGCCCAGCCCTGGTGCCACCGCCTGAACCGATCTACGAACCGCCTCGCTACGAGCCTGCTGTGGACACGGTGCTCGACACGCCGGCATACGAAAGCGACGAGCCATCCACCGCGCAGGTAGCCTTGGAGGCAATGCTCGACCCGATTCTCGTCGCGGCGCTCGAGCCGCTATCGCCGGCGGCCGAGCAGTACCGCACGCTGCGAGCGCGCATTTCCCAGAACGAAGAAACGCATCCGATGCGTGTGATTCAGGTGACCAGCCCCGGCAAGGGGGATGGCAAGACCGTCACGGCCCTGAACCTCGCGCTGACGATGGCGCAGGAGTTTCAGCGCCGGGTGCTAATTCTCGACGCCGATTTGCGGGCGCCCAACATCAACACGCTGCTCGGCCTTCCGCCAGGCCCCGGTCTGGTGGACGTCCTGACTGGCGCGGCGGCACTCGAACAGGCGCTAGTCGAGATCCCCGAGCACCACCTCACGGTGCTTCGCGCCGGTCGGACATACGAACGGCCAGCCGAGATGCTCGGATCCGGACCGATGCGCCGGCTCGTTGATTCGCTGCGCACCCAGTTCGATCGCATCGTCGTCGATTCTGCGCCAACGATGGTGGCTGATGCCGGCGCGATCGCGCCGTTGAGCGACGGGCTCCTGCTCGTGGTTCGCGCCAGCGCGACGACCACACCGGCCATCTCGCGGGCGATCGCCTCGCTGGGCTCTGCCAAGCTTCTAGGGCTCGTGTTCAACGAAAGCAGCGCCCCAGCGCAGGAGGATTACGCCGCGAGCGCGTGACGGGCGCTCGCGCAGAGCGGCGCCAGAGACTCCAAGGCCGGTCGCATCATGCAACTCTTCAAACGTTCCGTCTCTGCGCGCGGCCTGACGGCGTTCGCATTCGAGATTCTCCTGATTGCCGGTTCGCTGCTGGTGGCCACCCGCCTCTTCGGACCGGCAGACGATCCCGATCTGATCTGGCGCATCCTCCTCCCGACGGGGCTGTTTCTCGTGTGCCTGTACTACAACGACTTCTACGACCTCACGGTCGTGCAGTCGGCCCGGGAGATCATTGTCCGTGTCCTCCAGGCCGGCGGCGCGGCATCCATCGTCCTGGCCCTGATCTACTTCGCGCTACCAGCGGTCGCAGTCCAGGACCGTGCCTTCTTTCCCTCTCTTGCCCTCTTCCTGACCGCGATTCTGATCTGGCGATTTGCCTTCAACGTCGTCATCCGCACGCCGCGGCTCGTCGAGAACATCCTGATCGTCGGCAGCGGCCCGGTCGCCATGGGCGTCGCCCGGCAGATCTTCGAGCAGCACGATTTCGCGTACCGCATCGTGGGGTTCGCGGACGGAGGACAGGCCTCGGTGATTCCGCCAGGATTCCCCAGGCTGATCGGGCGCGTCGAGGACATCGGCGCACTGGTCGCGCGGTACGGCGTGGACCGCATCGTCGTGGCGGTCACCGACCGGCGCGGACACTTGCCGGTGCGCGAGCTCGTACACGCGAAACTCTCCGGCGTGCAAGTCGAAGAAGCCGCGACCACATACGAGCGGCTCACCGGCAAGGTGATGCTTGAAAACATCAAACCGAGCTGGGTGATTTTCTCGGACGGCTTCCGGGTCTCCCGTATCCGGCGCACGCTCAAGCGCGCGGTCGACGTCGCCTTCTCGCTGGTGGGCCTGGTAATCGCCGCGGTCCCTATGGCCCTGACCGCAATCGCGGTGTGGCTTGACGACGGCTCACCGGTTCTATACCGGCAGGTCCGCGTCGGCCAGCATGGCCGGGAGTTCACCCTCTTCAAGTTCAGGTCGATGCGCAACGGTGCCGAAGGCGCGGTTCCCATCTGGGCGAAGGAGGGTGACAACCGGGTGACGAGGCTCGGGCGGTTCATCCGCCTGACTCGCCTCGACGAGTTGCCGCAGCTGTGGAACGTGCTCTGCGGCGACATGAGCTTCGTGGGGCCGCGGCCAGAACGTCCCTATTTCGTGAGTTTGCTGAGCGAGCAGATTCCGTTCTATCACGAGCGTCATGCCGTGAAGCCCGGCGTCACCGGCTGGGCGCAGGTGAAATACCGCTATGGCGCGTCGGTCGAAGACGCCGCCGAAAAACTTCGCTACGACCTGTACTACGTGAAGCACCTTTCGGTGTTTTTCGATCTGACGATCGTGTTCGACACCGTCAAAGTGATCCTCTTCGGAAAGGGCGCCCAGTGAACCGCGCCGCCGATCCTCGCGCGGACGTCGATCTCTGGGGCGACGACGACCGGACCGTCGCGCGCGTGGCGCACAACGTCTCGACGCGGTATCTCGCTTACATCATCGACGCAGCCCTCGGTCTTGTGATGCTGCCCTTCAATCTGGCGCATCTCGGCATGGCCGCGTATGGGTTGTGGGCGCTGACAACGTCGATCACCGTGTACTTCTCGATGCTGGACCTGGGCTACGGCGGCGCGCTGGTCCGATTCGTGGCCCAGTACCGCGCCCGGCGCGATGCTCGAGCGTTGAACGAGGTCCTCGGTACGCTGTCGGTCGTGTACTCGATGATTGCAGCCGTCACCTACGCAGCCGTCGCGGTCATCGCATTCAACCTGGATACGATCTCGCGTCTCACACCAGCCGAAGCGGCGACCAGCCGAATGTTGTTGCTCATCGTCGGCCTCCACGTCGCGCTGCGATTTGTGTTCGGTATTTATGGCGGGGTGATTGTCGGCTTCCAGCGCTACCACCTCAACAACCTGACGAGCATAGCGACCAGCCTGATCGTGGCTGCCGTCAACGTCGCCGTCCTGCTCGCTGGATACGGCGTCGTCGAGTTGGTGGCGGCAACGACGTCGGTGCGCCTCCTGGCCCTGGTTGTTTATCGAATGAACGCGTATCGAGTCTTCCCGGCGCTGAACGTAAATTGGCGGCAGTTCCGCGCCGAACGGCTGCGCGAAATCAGTGGCTTTAGCGTGTTCATGCTGTTGCTGGACGGCGCCTACAAGGTCAATTACTCCACAGACGTCCTGGTCATCGCGACGCTCATAGGTGCACCCGCCGTAGCGCTGTGGGCGCCGGCTCAACGGCTGTGTGAAGTCACGCTGCGGCTGTCAAATCAGGTCAGTGAGGCGCTCTTCCCAATCGTCGTGGACTCCGACGCGAGTCAGCGAGCGGCGAGGCTTCAGTCGATCCTGGTGCACGGTACGAGGCTGTCGCTGGCGTCAGTGCTTCCGATTGCCGGAGGTGTCGTGCTCCTGGCGCATCCCCTGCTCGCGGCCTGGGTCGGCCGGTCGATGGGTCCCTCATTCGCGGAGACCGCGACCATCGTGCAGATTCTCGCCGCGGTCGTCATCATCCGGGTCGGATCGTCGACGGCTTCTGTCGTGTTGAAGGGGGCCGGGCTGCATCGAACGCTTACGGCCCTCATCAGCGCGATGGCAATTGCCAACCTCGCTCTCAGCATCGCGCTCATTCGCCCGCTCGGACTTATGGGGGTTGCCGTCGGCACGCTGGTGCCGGTTGCGGCGTTTTCGTTGTTCGGATTAGTGCCGCTGGCGGCGCGTCGCGTGAATATTTCGCTCGTCCACCTGTTCCGCCATGGGGTGTGGCCGGCCCTGTGGCCCGCAGTTATTGCCGCGTCCGTACTGTTCGTGACGCGCAACCAGCTGCCTGCGCGTCTCTCAGCGGTGGCTCTTCAGTTGGTGCTCGGCGGGGCCGTCTACCTGTCGATGTTCCTGCTCGCGGTGGGTTCCGACGGCCGACGCGAGTATCGCCGCCACGCCGACGGACTTCTGAAACGATCGTCGCAGCAGATGAGTCCGGTCGGCACGGCAAATGCTTCGTAGCGGTAGCTCGACACTGTATGACTGAACTGACGCACCAATCATCACTGCGAGAAACGATCGGCTGAGCCATGTACGAACGCTTTTACCATCTTCGCGACCGTCCGTTCGCATTGAGCCCCGATCCCGACTACCTCTACCCCAGCCGTGTCCATCGTGAAGCGCTGGACTACCTCAGATTTGGCATTGAGGGCCACGCCGGGTTTGTGGTGATCACCGGCGAGATCGGATCGGGCAAGACCACGCTGCTGCAGGTCCTGCTGCGCAACCTCGACGGGCAGACGACGGTGATCCGGCTGGTCAATACGTTGTTGACCGGCCGTGAGCTGCTCGAGTCGATGCTGCTCGATCTCGGCATGGACAGCCCGCCGCAGACCAAGCCGGCGATGCTGCGGGAGCTCGCGCGGCTGTTGATCGAGCAGCGCGCGGGCGGAAAGCGTGTGGTGGCCGTCATCGACGAAGCGCAGAACCTGTCGCGCGAAGCGCTCGAAGAGCTGCGGATGCTCTCGAATCTCGAAACCGAGAAGTCGAAGCTGATTCAAATCGTTTTGGTCGGCCAGCCCGATCTGCGGGATGCACTCGAGGATCCGACGCTCGAGCAGCTGCGCCAGCGTGTCACAGTGCGATACCACATCGACCCCTTGGATCCACCGGAGACGACGCAGTACATCAACCACCGGCTGAAGCGCGCCGCATTGGGCGCGCCGCTCGAGTTTCCGTCCGATGTCACGAGTATCGTGCACGCGCGCAGCGGCGGCGTGCCGCGATTGATTAACGTGATCTGCGATGCGGTGCTGCTCTGTGGCTATGCGGAGGAGTCGCATCAGATCGATCTGCCGCTGGTGCGCAGCGCCATTGATGAACTGGAGTCGTCGAGCGTGCTCCGCCGCTCGACGGGAACATCGGGCAACGGGTCCGGTGGGACATCAGCAAAACCAGTCGCGCCAGCGATGCCGCAGCCAACCGCGTTCAGGGCCGAGCCCGCGGCGCCTCCGCCGGCAATGTCGGCGCAGCCGGTTCGTTCGATCGCTCCGCCAGCCGCCACGCCGGCACACCGCCCCGCGGCTGCGGCACCGCCGGTTGATCTGCCGCTGCACCAGCCGGCGCCCGCGCGGCCGCCAGTCGCGCGAATGGACGTGCGGCAGCAGCCGGCACGGCCAACGTCGTCGATCCCGATTGCGCACGCCCGGCCAGCGCCGCCGAAACCAGCGGTATTCCGGCCAGAGCCGGCGCGACACGCGAGCGCCTGGAATTGGATGAAGACCGTGATCCTCGGGCTTCCGTCAGAGGAAGGGCGGCACTAGCCGATGGACTTCCTCACCGTCATGGAGGTCGCGTTCTGGAGCGCCTTCGGCGTGACGGCGTACGTGTATTTCGGCTATCCCCTGCTTCTCGCCGCCTGGGCACGCCTCGCCCCGAAGCCTGTTCAACGATCGGCAGTGACCCCAGGCGTCTCGATCGTGATCGCGGCGCGCAACGAGGCGCTCGATCTGCAGGCGCGGATTGAAAACCTGCTGGCGTGCGACTACCCCGCCGATCGCTTGCAGATCATCGTCGTGTCCGACGGCTCGACGGATGTGACGCCGGACATCCTCGGGTTCTACCGGGGGCAAATCGACGCCGTGCTGCTTCCGCCCGGCGGAAAGGCGCGCGCGCTCAATGCCGGCGTCGAGCGGGCGATCTATGAGGTGCTGATCTTCACGGACGCGCGCCAGCGGTTTGCGCCCGATGCGATTCGGGCGCTCGTGGCGCCGCTGGCGGACCCGCGCATCGGCGGCGTCTCCGGCGAACTGCTGCTCGACTGTGAGACCGGCGAGGGGACGTCCACGATCGGGGACGGCGTTGGTGCGTATTGGCGCTACGAAAAGTGGTTGCGGCGTCACGAGAGCCTGGTCGGATCGACGCTCGGATCGACCGGCGCGATTCACGCGTTACGACGCGAGCTGTGGCAGCCGCTGCCGGCGGAAACGATCCTCGATGACGTGCTGGCGCCGATGCAGGCCGTGCTGTCCGGATCGCGCGTCGTCTTCGAAGGTTCGGCGCGCGCTTACGACCGGGCCGCGCCGCAAGCCGCGGCGGAGTTCCAGCGCAAGACGAGGACCCTCGCGGGCAATTACCAGATTCTCCGGCTGCAACCGCGCCTGCTGCTGCCGTTCGTGAACCCCGTCTGGCTGCAGTTTGTGTCGCACAAACTCGGTCGGCTCGTCGTGCCGTACGCGCTGCTGGTCGTGCTGCTGACGAGTGGAATCCTGGCGACGTATCGCTCGATTTACGCCATGGCGTTTGCGGGACAGATCGCGTTCTATGGCCTTGCGTTTTATGGCGCGGTGCTCGACCGCCGCGGACGCGAGCAAGTGGAAGCACGCGCCGAGGAATCGGCGACTCATGCGTAAGCGGATTGGTAAAGGGGACCATTGTTCATGACCGACATCATTCAGCGCCTCGCCCGCATGTCGTACACCTTCGTGGTGATGAACGCGGCAGCGGTCAGCGGTCTCGTCGCGGTGAGCTTCGGACGCCGCGTCTGGCGGTAGCTGAATGTCCGAGCGTCTGACCTTCAATCTGCGTTCGGGCACGCGGGAACTCCGCGATCGGATTGCCTGGGTCCCGGCCCCGGCTTCCGGTACGCTGTCGGAAGCGGCCGCGCCATACCTTCCGCCGATCGAGCGGCCCAACTGGGGTTTCTGGGGCATCTTCGCATTCACCGCCCTGTTGTTCTTTCGACCGCAAGACACGCTGCCCGCGCTCGCGCCACTGCATCTGCCGGAACTCGTCGCGATTGCGGCCCTGATCGCCATGATCGGTCACCGCGTCAACCGCTCGATGCCGCTGGTGCGCATGTCGCCCGAGATTGTCGGCGTGTGCGTGCTGGCCGCGGTCATGCTGTTGACCGTGCCGTTCTCGATCTGGCCCGGCGGCGCGCTTGGCACGTTCACGGGGGTGTACTTCAAGGTCGTGCTGGTGTTCATCCTGATGGTGAACAGCGTCCGCGGGGTGGTTGCGCTGCGATGGTTCACATGGCTGATCCTCTGCGCGATGGGGTACGTCGCGGCCCGCGGCGTTTTCGATTTCGCCACCGGGCAGAACCTGATCAAAGGCGAGCGCCTGCACGGATCCATCTCCGGCCTGATGGGCAATCCGAACGATCTCGCCACGAACATGGTGACCTTCCTGCCGCTCGCCGCGATGATCGCCATCGTCCGAGGCCGATCGATACCTCGCTTGTTCGCGGCTCTCATCGCCTGCCTGATGGCCGCGACCATTCTGTTCACCAAATCGCGCGCCGGCCTGCTCGGGCTTGCCGCCGTGATGGTCGTGCTGTTTCTTGAAGGGCGCAAGCTCCGGCGAGGACTTGGGACGGTGGTGGTGGTTGGCACGCTCGCCGCGCTTCCGATGATGCCCTCGTGGTTCTGGACACGGCTCACGAGCATCGTCGTCGCGGAGCAGGACGAATCCGGGTCACGGCAAGCGCGCAAGGACCTGATGCGGGAAGGCTGGCAGACCTTTCTTGACCATCCGCTGACGGGTGTGGGCGCAGGCCAGTTCAAGAACTACAACCCACCCGATCGATTGGAGCCGTGGCGCGAGACGCACAACGTCATGCTGCAGGTGGCGGCTGAGCTCGGGATCTTCGGTCTCCTCGCGTTCCTGTTCCTCATTTGGCAGGCGATCGCCGCGCTCTTGTGGACCCGGCGAATGTTCGGGGTCACCAAGACGCGGGCTCGTCCGCCATCCGCGACGACGCGCGAGATCCCTGTCACCGATGCGTTCCGTCCGGAAGAGCGTGACTGGCTGCGCATGCACACGGCCGCGATGTCGGCGAGCCTCGTCGGCTGGCTGGTGTGCGCGCAGTTTGCGTCGGTCGGCTACTACTGGACGTTCTATTACTTGTTTGCGTTGATCGTCGCGGCGCGTGAGCTGACACAGGATCGCATCATTGCCGCGCACAAGGCGACGCAGCCCGTCGCCAAGCCCACCTGGAAGGAGCGCCTCAGCGCATGAGCGTTCGTGACACGGTATGGCGCACCGTTCAAGGAGCGCGGGCCATCGACATCGCGCTCACGCGGCGGAGCGATGCACGGCGCGTTCTCGTGGACAGCCGGACCGCCATGAACTATGTCATGGCAGCGCCAGTCCAGAAAGCGCTGGCCGGTGATTCACGGATCCGCTTCTTTGCCACCGCAACCGACGGTGCGGCCCCGCTGCACGAGGTCTATCGCAACGCGCTGGCCGGCACCACCGTCATTACGCCGGCACGCGCGGCCTTCATGCGGTTCGACGCCTATCTCACCGCCGATCTTCTCTGGGCGCGGCTCCCTCGCGGCACGCGACGGATCCAGATGTTTCACGGCGTGGCTGGCAAGTTCAGCCACGATTACGATTCGCCCACGTCCTCGATGCGCCGGTGGCACCGCCTGTTCTTCGTGAACCGGCGCCGCCTGCAGAACTTCATCAACGCCGGCGCTATCGACGCCACCAGCGACGCTCCGCGTCTCGTCGGCATGCCCAAAGTCGATTGTCTGGCAGATGGCTCGCTGAAACGAGACGAGATCGTTCGACGGCTCGGCTTGGATCCGGCCCGACCCACGGTTTTGTACGCGCCGACCTGGTCCGCGGCCTCCTCGCTCAACGTGATGGGGATGGATCTCATCACTGGCCTTCTCGCCCGCGAGTGGAACGTGATTGTCAAGCTGCACGATCGATCGCGCGATCCGCGGCCGTTTTATTCGGGCGGCGTCGACTGGGTGGGACAGATCAACGCGGCGATGACCGGCAAGTGCGGGCATCTCGTGAACGATGCCGACATCTGTCCGTACCTGGCGGCCGCCGATGTGATGATTAGCGACCACAGCTCCGCCGCCTTCGAATATCTGCTGCTCGACCGGCCGCTGGTGCGCATTCACGTGCCGGAACTGCTGCGGTCGTCCAACAGCAACGAAGAGTACGTCCGGCTGCTTGCTGACGCTTCAGAGTCTGTAGAGACCGCCTCCGCCGCTATCGACGCCGTCGAACGTGGGCTTGCCGACCCGCGCTCGCGATCCGCTGCACGCCGCAGCGTGGCGGAAGATCTGTTCTATCGTGCCGGCAGCGCTACC
>Ga0075420_100004505_pt1 | contig 12197 bp, 7 predicted proteins | sample SoiMetdeltSBSDD4_FD_75296 | JGI IMG/M metagenome (GOLD analysis project Ga0075420, IMG submission 75296) | Bulk soil microbial communities from a Populus tree surrounding site in Tennessee, USA - Soil MetaG P. deltoides SBSDD4 | ecosystem: Environmental > Terrestrial > Soil > Tree plantation... | reverse complement strand
GCCTGCGCGCGCCGCGCGGCCAGGCGCTCGAGCTCGCCTCGGCCCGTCCGTAGCGCCCCCCCCGCCGGCCGCGGCCCGCCTCGGATAGACTGCGGGCGGGTCGCGGCCGGTCTTGATGCGCTTCGCGTTCAATCCGTTCTTCCGTGCCGGAGTGGTCACCCCCTCCGGTGCTCAGCGCGACGTCCTCGCGTTCCATCGCTCTCTCCCCGGCTACGAGCCGACCCCCCTGCACTCCCTCCCGACCGCCGCGCGTCTCCTCGGCATCGGGACGCTCCTCGTCAAGGACGAGTCGCGCCGCTTCGGGATCAAGGCCTTCAAGGCACTCGGGGCGTCGTGGGCGCTGCACGCCCTGGTCGAAGAGCGCCGGGGTGCGGGCGAGGCGCCACCCGAAACCGTCGCGACCGCGACCGACGGCAACCACGGCCGGGCGGTCGCCTGGGCGGCCCGCCGGCTCGGCCTCCAGGCAGTCGTCTTCATCCCGGCGCACGCCGCGAGGGCCCGCATCGAGGCGATCCGGGGGGAGGGGGCGCGCGTCGTCACGGTCGAAGGGACCTACGACGACACGGTGCGGCGCGCCGCGGAGGAGGCGGCGAGAAACAGCTGGCAGGTGATCGCCGACACCGGCTACGAGGGGTACCTGGACATCCCGCGCAAGGTGGCCGAGGGGTACAGCACTCTGTTCCAGGAAACGGACGCCCAGATCGAGGAGCGGCTCCTGCCGCAGCCGGACCTCGTGATGCTCCAGGGCGGGGTCGGGGCGCTCGCCGCCGCCGCGGTCGATCACTACCGGCAGCGCCGCACCCCTCCCCGCCTGGTCGTGGTGGAGCCGGTCGAGGCCGACTGCCTGCTGGAGTCGATCCTCTCCCCCGACGGGCAGCCCCGCCCCGGACGGGGCCGCCAGGACTCGATCATGGCCGGGCTCAACTGCGGGCTGCCCTCCCTCGCCGCCTGGCCGACACTCCGGCGGGGGATCGACCTGTTCCTCAGCATCGAGGACCGCTACGCCGAAGAGGCGGTCCGGCTGCTCTGGCGGGGCGGGGGGACGGCCGGGGAGCCGCCGATCGAGGCGGGCGAGTCGGGGGGGGCCGGGGTGGCCTGCCTCATCGCCCTGAAACAGGCCGATGCCCTCCTCGCAGCGACGGAAAGGCTCGGTCTCGGCCCCTCCACGTGCGTCCTGGCCCTCAATACCGAGGGGGCCACGGACCCGGAGGGGCTGCGTAGCATCCTTCCCTGATGCCCCCTCACGAAATCGTATCGCTTGACTTCGTAACAACTTAACCCATCATTTGACGCTGCCTGTCAGGGTGGAGGGGGATCCGTGGAATGGCACGTCCGTCTGGCCTATATCGACCCGGTCTCCGGGTCGATCCTGATCCAGACGCTGGTGGCCGCGGTCGCGGGCGGGGCGGCGTTCTTCCGCAAGTCGCTCTGGGCCCTCATCAAGCGTCCGGCCGCTCCCCTCTCCTCCCCGGGCCCGACTCCCCCGACCGCAACGCCGGCAGAGAAGGAACCCAAGGTTTCCTGAGGCCGATGTCCGAGGCCGCCACGGGCAGCCAGCGCGACGCGGCGTCGTTCCGCGATCCGGCGGGATACGTCTTCCGGCACGCGGGGAGGGTCTTCCGGGCGCTCGACGCGCGCTCCGCCGCCGATCTCCTGGACCTCTTGGAGATGGGATCGCTCCAGAGGCTCGTCGCCGACCGGCTCGTCGTCCCGACCTCGTTCGTCGCGTCGTCCCCGCTCCTCGACCGGCTGGCGATCGAGCACGCGGGCGCGGCCCGCTTCCTCGAGCACGACGCGATCGATCCGATCACCTATCCCTACTGCTGGACCGTGTCGATGCTCGCCGACGCCGCCGCCCTGACGCTCGACGTGCAGCTCCGGCTCCTCGAGACCGGCCACTCTCTCAAGGACGCGACCGCCTACAACGTGCAGTTCGCGCGCGCCCGCCCCCTGTTCATCGACCTCGCCTCGATCGAGCGGCCGCCGCGCCTCGACATCTGGGTGGCGCTCGGGCAGTTCCAGCAGATGTTCACGTACCCGCTGCTGCTGGCGAGATACCGCGGCTGGGACCTGCGCTCGTACTTCCTGCCGAGCCTCGGCGGGCGGACGGCGGCGCAGGTGGGCGAGTCGTTCCGGGGGCTGTCGCGCCTGCGCCCGGGGCTGCTCCTCGATCTGACCCTGCCGCTCTGGCTCGACCGGAGAAGCGGCGAAGACGGGCCGGGGCGCGAGGTGTTCGACAGGCCGAACCCGAACAGCGCGCCGCAGGCGATGAACCTGAGGCGCCTGCGCAAGAAGGTCCTGGCGCTCGCCGCCGGCTACCGGCCGCAGGGGGTCTGGGCGCGCTACACGCAGGAGTGCTCCTACGTGGACGCGGCCACCGCCGCCAAGAAGCGGATCGTCGCCGCCATGCTCGATCGCGTGAAGCCGCGGCGGGTGCTCGACCTGGGCTGCAACACCGGCGTCTACTCGCTGCTCGCGGCGGAGGCCGGCTCCGAGGTCATCGCCGCCGACGCCGACCACGACGCCGTCGAGATGCTGTACCGCCGCGTCCGCGGCCAGGACAAGCCGATCACACCGATCGTCGTCGACCTCTGCAACCCGAGCCCCGCCATCGGCTTCCGCAACCTCGAGCGGCCGCGCCTGGTGGAGCGGATCGGCGCCGACGCCGTGCTGGCGCTGGCGTTGCTGCACCACCTGCACGTCTCGGGGAACCTGCCGCTCGAGGCGATCGCCTCGCTCTTCGACGACCTGACGCGCGACGCGCTCGTCCTCGAATTCGTGCCGACCGACGATGTCATGTTCCGTCGCCTGACGCGCCTGCGCCGCGAGACGTTCGAGGGGATGACGCTCGAGCGCTGCCTCGCCGCGTTCGCCCCCCGCTTCGACCTCGTGGCGCGCGAACCGGTCCCTGAAGGAGGCCGCGTCCTGCTGCTGTTCCGCAAGCGCCGCGCGGTCGCGGCGTGACCGGTCGATGACGTCCGGACCAGCGCGGTCCCGCGTCGCGACCCTGGCGGCGATCCTCGACCGCTGGATTCCGTCGCTCGTCGCGGTCTTTCTCTTCTACACGCCGTTCCTCGCGGCGCTCGGAACCGAGCGCAACCGCTATTTCCTCTTCTGGGGGCGCAAGGACACGCTGGCGATCCTCCTGTCGATCCTGCTGCTCTCCGGGACCGCGGCGCTCGCAGGGTTGGCGATCGATCGCACCGCGATCCGGATCCTCCGCGGGCTCAAGGACGTGGTGTTCCTGACCTTCCTCCTGCTCGGAATCCTCGCCAACCTGCTGCCGCTGCTGCACATCGAGGCGCTCCTGGAGTTCGCCCGCGCGCATCGCGGCGCCGCCGGCGTCCTGCTCGACATCGCTTCCGGGATCCTGGCGATCGCCTGGGTGCTCGGGGTCTGGCTGCGCCGCGAGCGGATGATCCGCATTGCGCGCGGGGCGACCTTCGTCTTTTCGCCGCTGGTGCTCCTGCTGCTGGGGCCGGCCCTTTTCTGGCGTTCCTGGGACTACACGCGCGACCCGATTCCGGCCGCGTCCGGGGAAGGGGAGAACGGCGCGCCGGTCTATTTCCTGGTCTTCGACGAGTGGTCGTACCAGCGCATGGTCGAGGGCCACGAGGTCCGGCCCGAGTTCGCGAATGTGCGGGCCTTCCAGGAGCACGCTCTGTTCTTCCGGACGGCGCGCGCTCCGGCGTCGAGCACGCACGTGTCGCTTCCGCGCATCCTCTTCCAGAGCCGCGACGACGAGGCGCTGCCCTACGTCTTCATCGATCGCAAGGACCCCGAGGAGCCGAGCGGACCCCGGCCCGAGCACATCACCGACAACCTGGCGCCGTCCGGGGCGCCGGAATCGCTCCTGGGCCTGGCCCGCCGGAACCGCTACACGACGTATCTCGTCGGCTTCTACCTGCCGTACCCGCACATCATGGGGAACGAAGCCGACGTGGACCGGGCCTATTCGAACTACCCGAAGGGGGACACGCTCGTCGAGCGCATGGTCGTCACCACGCTCGGAGCGCCGCAGTACTGGTTCATGCCGGGGATCAGCGGCCTGTGGAAGGGGATCTGGGCGCGCGTCTTCTCGCGGCACTGGGTGCGGCTGAATCACCGGGTGCGGGACGACCTCTTCGCCATCGTCGGGACGGCGCCGCGGCGCGCGCTGGTGTTCGTGCACTTCCCCGCGCCGCACGCGCCGTTCGTCTTCAATCCCGACGGCAGCTACCGCGGGCCGTTCCCGATCCACAGCGGGGCGACCGCGGACGTGGACTCCGACATCATGGCCGGCACGCCGGAGGACTATCACCGCCAGATGCTGTACGTCGATCGCCTGGTCGGGGAGGTGACCGAGCGCCTCAAGCGCGCCGGAGACTACGACCGCGCCCTGATCATCATGACTGCGGACCATTCCTGGAGGGAGGATCCGGCGATCGCGCCCGGAGATGAGCACCGCGCGAAGCGGCACGTGCCGCTGCTCATCAAGCTGCCGGGGCAGACGACGCCGCGGGTGCTCGACACCGACGTGGCGCTCGACGAGCTGCGCCCGCTCATCGCAGGGGCCATGCGCGGCGAAGTCGGCGCGGGCTCGGTCGCCGCCGCCGAGACGCTCTTTCGCGCGGCCACGCCGCAAACCGCGGCGGCCGTCTCCCGCTAGGGCCGCGGGCGGTCGAGCGGACCTTCAACGTTTGCTGCGGACGTCCTCTTTGATGCGCTGGATGTGGCCGCGGCCGAGCCCCTTCACCTCGCACCCGAGCTCGAAATAGCGGCGGATCTTCGCGTCGTCGAGGATGCCGAAGCAGTCCACGACAGCGAGCGGCCGCCCGGCCTGCTTCACCACGTCCTCCGGTTGGAGCTCGAGATAAGGCTTGTGGCGCACCGCCAGGATGACGGCGTCCGCCCCCTTGAGGGCCGCGCCGAGGTCCTGCTGCATCCGTAGGTTCTTGAGCCCCTCCTGGTTGCGGAAGAAGCGGGACCAGGAGTACCCCTCGCGCGGGTAGGTCTCCTGCTCCTCGAACTCCCACCAGTGCATGACGTAGGGGTCGTGCACCGCCATGTCGCCGCCCATCTCCGCGAGCTTCCGGACGATCAGCTCCGAGCCGCTGTAGCGCGTGTCGCCGACGTCCTCGCGGTAGGCGGCGCCGAGGAGGACGAGGTGCGATCCGGCCACCACCTTCCCCATGTTCCGCAGCGCGTCGCGGGTGAGCGTGCCGACGTGCAGCGCGCGCGTGTCGTTGATGTTGATGGCGAGGGGGGTGATCTTGAACGTCTCCTCCTCCCAACCCATCAGGTGCCGGTTCGCCCAGATCCCCAGGCCGCCGTCCTTCGGCAGGCAGTACCCGCCGATACCGGGGCCGGGGAAGATGATGTTGTCGTGGGTCGGCCGGACCTTGATCGCCTGGATCACCTTGACGAGGTCGACGCCGTTTCTCTCCGCGAAGCGGCTCCACTCGTCGAGGAAGGCGAGGATCGTGGCGCGGTAGGAGTTCTCGACGATCTTGCAGGTCTCGCTCTCGAGTGGCCGGTCGAGCACCGTCAGCGGGAACGTGTCGACATTGAGCACCTCGGAGAGGAACGCCACGACGCGCTTCCTGCTCTCCGGGTTGACGCCGGCGCAGACGCGCCAGAAATCCCGGATGGAGCGGACGTAGTCGCGCCCCGGCATGACCCGCTCGTAGGAGTGCGCGAGAAGCGGCGCCGAGGGGATGCCGCGCTTCTCGAACTCCTTCTTGAGGATCGGGTAGGCGATGAACTCGGTCGTCCCCGGGGCGACCGTCGTCTCGATGAGGACGAGGCAGTTCGGCTGGATGAGCCGGCCGATGGAGACGAACGACTTCTCCAGCGCCTCCATGTCGGCGTGCCCGGTCTTGAGGTCGCCGAGGCTCTCCTTGAGGTAGTCGCACTGCACGTCCACGACGACGCAGTCGGCGAGCTTCAGGGCGTCTTCGGTATAGGTGGCGACGAGGTTCTTGCGCTCCTTGACGCAGCGCTGGATGAGGACGTCCACCTCCGGGTCCTCGGACTTCACCGGCGACAACCCGCGATTGAGGAGCGGGATCTTCCAGTAGGAACGGGTGCTCGGCCGCTGCATGCCGATGACGAACTTCCCCGCCTGGCCGGTCTTCTTGTCGCTGCTGTCGGCGACCACCGCCGCCATCACCGCGCCGACGAAGCCGACCCCCACGACGACGACGATTTCACGCCCCTTCGCCCGCTCCGCCGCGGTCAGGGACTCGAGCCGGGCGAATTCCTTCTGATACTCCTCGGGCGTCGGCAGCGGGAACTTTTCACCATCGGGACTGACGGAATACTGCATCGAGCTTCTCCTCTTTCCCCACGCGGATGGTCTGGACCCCGGAACGATAAGTGCCCGAATAAGGCAAGTCAACCTGTTGAACCGCCTCGTCTTGGAGTGGCGGCGAGTGGCGGCCGGCCCGCGCGGATGATAGATTTCTAGGCGGCCCCCACGGGCCAAGATGCTGCGAACCTTCGCACTCATCCCGCTGATCGCGCTCGGGTTGTTCATACCCGCCTCGGCGCGATCCCAGACTTCCGGAAAAGGCCCTCCCCAATCCCGCGCCGGGACAGGCCTCGCGGCCGCTGCCGCCCTGCCCGAAGGACTTCGAAGCGCGACGCCGGAGACGCCCTGCTGGGCGTCGTTCGCGGCGCGGCGCGCCGACCTCGACGATCCGGCCGCGCTGGTGGCGCTCCTGGACGAGGCGCGCGGCCGGAGCCTGAAGACCCTGGTGCGCCTGGAGGAGGCCGACCGCGAGGCGGGGACCGGCTGGACCGATCGTCTGCTCGGATTGGCGACCGCCCTCGGCGATCGGGTCGATGCCTACCAGCTCCTCGGCGAGGAGGCCGGCAGGATGCCGGCGAAGGACTACGCTTTTATTCTGAAGAACGCCCGCGTGTCGATCCGCGCCGCCGGCTCGAACGCGGTCATCCTCGGCCCGCCGTTCGACCTCCTGGACGAGGCCTGGCCGGAGCAGCTCTTCGCCGAGGACGCCGCGCCGTACCTCGACGTCGTCTCCGCCTCCCACGTGACGGCGCTCGAGCGGGTCATGGCCGTGCGCGACAAGGGGCATCCGCGCGCCCCGGTCTGGGTGACCGATTCGGCGCTGCCGGAGGAAGGGGCGATCCCGGCCGCCATCGCCGGCTATCTCGAAGCGATGTCCGCCGGCGCGGAAGTGGTCATCTTCCGCGAGGCGCAGGCCCCTCCTGAATCCACGCCAGCCGCGCCCGCGCCCCTGCAGCCGGCCCCCGAGCCGGTCGCGTCCGAGACACCGGAGCCTGAGACGATGGCCGAGCCGGTCACGTCCGAGACACCAGAGCCCGGGACAGCGTCCGAGCCGGCCACGGCCGCCACGAAGCCGACTCCGCCGGCCCTCGGCGAGGTGCTGACGTTCCTCCGGTCGCAATTCCCGCCGGGGCTGCGGCCGGCCGCGAAGGGGGCGCTCCCCTTCAACCCGGCCGCGGCGGTCGCCGGGAGCGCCCACGGGGCGCAGACGGGCGAGGAGAACGGCTCCGGGCAGGCGGCTCCCGGCGAAAGCGCCCCGGCCGCGGGGCAGGACTCGAAGGTCGACCTCGTGGTCCTGCCGTTCTTCGATGAGAAGACGCGCGACGGACTGGCGGCGTTCCGCGCCGGGGAGGAGGACGAAACGCCACCGCCGGCGGTGCGGCTGCCGCTCCGGGCGCCGGTCGAGTCGCTCGAGCTGATCACGCCGGAGCGCATGCAGGAGCGGACGCTGTCCGGGGCGGCGGGGCCGGGGGCGACGGTCATCCTGCCGCTGCGGCCGGGGTACCGGCTGCTGCGCTACCGGCTGGCCCTCGAGGCGATCCCGGTGAAGGAGTCGACCGGCGTCGACGCCAGCGCCGAGCTGACGGCGGAGGAGATCATCGCCTTCGAGCGGGAGCGCAGCGGGGTGCAGAAGGTCCGCGTCGATCACTACGAGGCCAAGGCGGTCATCAACTTGCACTGGCGTCTCGCGTCGATCGGCGAGACGCTCGATCTGGCGAGCGAGAACCGGCTGTACGTCCACGACGGCAAGGAGGACTACGAACAGCTCTCCCTGTTCGTCAACGGCGCCCGCTGGCGCAGCAAGGAGCCGCCCAAGCTGCCGTTCGTTCAGCCGGACAAGGTCGGAGAGATGCCGCTCGACATCGCGCTCGACGAGCAATACCGCTACACCCTCGAGGGACGCGAGAAGATCGACGGGCGTGAGTGCTACGTCCTGTCGTTCGAGCCGATCGATCCGTCGCAGAGTCTCTACCACGGCAAGGTGTACATCGACCGAATCCTCTTCACCCGCGTCCGGATGGAGGTGGTGCAGACGGCGCTGACCCCCCCCGTGCGCTCGAGCGAAATCGTTTTCAGCTACGGGCCGGTGCCGAGCGACGTGGGGGAGGTCTGGCTGCCGGTGAACATCGACGGGCAGATGGTGTACGAGCTCCTGGGCTACACGCTCGCCATCGAACGGGAGCACATCTACACCGACTTCCGGATCAACGAGCCGGGGATCGACGAGCGGGTGGCGCAGGCGTTCGATTCGGGCCGGCCGGTGTTCCGCGACACCGACAAGGGGCTGCAGCGAGTGCGCATCGTCGACGGCGAGGAGACATTCGAGAGCCTCGACCGGCCGCGCAACACCCTGCTCGTCTTCGGGTTCTCGGCGGGGGAAGAGGGGGATCTGTCGTTCCCGTTCGCGGGAGTCAACTTCTTCGATTTCAACTTCCTGGACTCCGGAACCCAGTTCAACCTGGCGGTCGCCGGACCCTTCGTGGACATCTCATGGAACCAGCCGAACGTGCTCGCCGAGAGCGTCCGGAAGCCCTGGTCGGTGGCGGTGCAGTCGTCGCTCACGGCGATCGAGCTGGAGGACCAGCTCGCGACGGACGCCGGCACGCTCTCGCAGGACCGCGTCGACATCCTGAGCCAGGAATTCCGCGCCACCCTCGGCATCCCGATGGGGGACTTCCTGCGCTGGTCGCTCCAGGGGCGCGCCCTGTACCAGAACTTCGATCGGCAGGAGAAGACCAGCACCTCGTTCGTCCTGCCGCCGACCAACACCCAGGGGGTCTTCAACCTCCGGCTGGAGTTCTCCCGCCTCGGCTACCAGGTCGCGCCGTGGGCGGAATGGGGGACGCGCAGCGACTGGGGGCCGTGGGGGCGCTGCGCCGACGTGCCGTTCGAGGAATGCGATGTCCCCGGCGCGCGTTTCAGCGAGGACGATCGCGACTTCACGCGCCTCGGCATCGACATCCGCAAGTCTTACTACTTCGGGATTTTCCACAAGATCACCCTCGGTCTGTCCGGCTTCGAGGGGCGCAGCCTCGACCGCTTCTCGCGCTTCGAGCTGGGGGATTTCCGTTCGGCGCGGGTGCGGGGCTTCAACGGCTCCGGCATCCACTTCGACCGTGGCGTCGTCGCTGAGGCGGCCTACTCGTTCGGGATCAGCAAGGCGCTGCGCGCCGAGGTCTCCATCGAGGAGGGGATCATCCAGAGCGAGGACGACTTCCTCGACGGCTACGAGCGGGTCATCGGCAGCGGCTTGAACCTGGAGTTCTCCGGCCCCTGGGGGACGTTCGTGACCGTGCGCATCGGCGCCGCGCTGACCTCGACCATTCCCGACAAGGGGGAAGGCGCCGACCTGCGCGTCGTCTTCTTCAAGACCTGGGACAAGTGGAGCCCCAAGGGCGGCAAGGGGACGCCGCCGTCGCAGCCGCCTCCGGCCCCCGGCCCGGCGGCGCCGGACCCCGTGCCAATCGATCCGGATCGCTGATCCGAGGCACCTGCGTGCCGCCGGGAATCCCGCGCACGCGCTATTCCGCGGAGACGAGGCGGCGCAGGATCGGGATGCGGGCCTCGATGGCCGACTCGAACCGCCGGCGCGACTCGCCGGTCAGCAGGAACGTCGCGAGCCACGCGAGGCCGAGAACCATCACGATCGTCCCGCAACGGTGCGTCCAGGCGGAGACGGCGGCGACGCTCTCCTGGCCGAGCAGGCCGAAGGCGTAGAAGAGGTTGTTCCAGTCGTGGTCGCCGCCGCCGACCAGCGGCAGCGCGAGATCGCGCGCGTCCGACATGTACACCGAGATGTTCACGAGGCTCTCGCCGAGCCACCAGGCGCACGCGGCGGCGGCGAACGGCTCCTGCCGGGCCTTCACGAAATAGACCGCGAGGCCGGCCGGCACCAGGAGCTGGCCCAGCGTCCCGCCGAGGAAGTGCATCGTCGTGCCGAACGGCGAGAAGAACAGGTGCCCCGCCTCGTGGAACGCCAGATTCACGAGGTCGAGGAAACATCCCTGCTGCGCCCCCGACCCGAGCCGGGCGGTCCACCAGGCGAGCAGGGCGATGAGCACGGCGCGAAAGACGATCACGGAGTCCCCCGCGGCTCAAAGATACGGCCGGCGTCCGGGCCGTCAAGGGCAGGAGGCGATCAGCGGGTCGCGCGGCGTGGCCGAAGTCCCAGGCCCACGCGACGTGTTGGTCGTCGAGAGGTCGGTGAACGTCACCGCCAAGGGCGCGACACCGGCGCGCGGCGCGCGGCGACCGAAGACAAAAAGAGAGGGCGGAGCCTGGCGGCCCCGCCCTTGAAGTTCCGTCTACCCTTTCGGCCTACCGGCGGATGGCCGGTCCGAACCGCCCCAGGAGCCCCCCGTCCGACCCGATCATCTCGACATAGACGTCCCGGCTGCTGCGATGCTTCTGAACGAGGACGCTGTACCCGGCCCCCTCTCCCGTCGCGCAGGCGGTGCACGGCACCCGCACGGGCGTCAGCAGCGTCCGTCGGCCGCGCGCATCGATGGATACGATATCGAAGCCCGCGAGCGAAACCTCGTGCGTGGTCCGCCACGAAACGAGCCCGGCCCCCTTGCCGGGACCTCCGGTGCCGAGCTCCAGCGTGAGATCGGTGACCTGCTGCACGCAGATCGAAGGATCCTGGCCCGGGTCGGGAAGCGTCGGACAGACGTCGCAGGCGTCCCCGACGCCGTCGCCGTCGCCGTCGGCCTGATCGGCGTTGGGAACCGCGGGACAGCCGTCGCACAGGTCCGGGACGCCGTCGCCGTCGAGATCCGGAAGGGCCGGATCGAACCGGGATTGGCACCCCGAAAGCGCATCGCACGCGTCGAGGGTGCAGGCATTCCCGTCGTCGCAGTCCAGCGCCGGCAGGTGCCGGCAGCCGTTGGCCGGATCGCACTCGTCCAGAGTGCAGACGTTGCCGTCGTTGCAGTCGATCGGATCGTTGCGGCACCCGGATTGCGGATCGCACGCGTCGGTCGTGCAGGCACTGGAGTCGTCGCAGGAGACTGGCGTCCCGACGCAGCCGCCATTGACGCACACACCCCCGATGACGCAAGCGTCTCCGCAGGCCGGCCCCGAGATCGGCGTGAAGAAGCACGCGGTCTGCGTGCAGCCGTTGCCGGTGCAGGGGTTGCCATCGTCGCACCGCGGCGTCGACACACAACCCCGGATCGGGTCGCAGACGTCGTCCGAGCAGAAGTCGCCATCATTGCAGTCTGCGGATCTCGGCTCACCAGGTCGGCAGGTCCCTTCGACGCAGAGGTCCCCGCGGGTGCAGGTGACGCCATCGGAGCAGGCGTCCGTGTTGTTCACGTGGCGGCAGCCTCCGGGCGCCGCCGCGTCGCAGATGTCATCGGTGCACGGGTTGCCGTCGTCGCACGACGACGTGCCCCTGCAGTAGGCCCTGAAATGGTTGAGGTCGGGCGGGACGCAGGTGTCGCTGGTGGTGCAGGGGTCGTTGTCGTCGCACGGACCCGGCTGGAACGGATGGTCGGGATAGCAGCCGGTCATGAACTGGCACGGGAGGTCGAAGGTGCACGGATTGCCGTCGTCGCAGCTCACCGGCTGGTATACGCATCCGCGGCCGGGATCGCAGGAATCGATCGTGCAGGGGGTGTCGTCGTTGCAAATGCGCGGCGGCCCGGTGCAGACGAGGTGGTTGTCGATGCAGCTCCAGTGAGAGAGCCCGTCGTCGATGCAGCGGTTGGTCGGGAAGCAGTGGCCGCCGATCGGTAGGTGGCCGCAGCCGCTCGATCCGCAGAAGTCGCTGGTGCACTCGCTGCCGTCGTCGCAGTCGGTGACGAAGGTGCACCCGTGCGCGGGATCGCACCCGTCGATCGTGCAGTCATACGGGTCGGTGCACACTCGGGGAGAGCCGCCGCACCGGCCGTCCGCCTGGCAG
>Ga0075420_100004504_pt1 | contig 12197 bp, 11 predicted proteins | sample SoiMetdeltSBSDD4_FD_75296 | JGI IMG/M metagenome (GOLD analysis project Ga0075420, IMG submission 75296) | Bulk soil microbial communities from a Populus tree surrounding site in Tennessee, USA - Soil MetaG P. deltoides SBSDD4 | ecosystem: Environmental > Terrestrial > Soil > Tree plantation... | reverse complement strand
CGCTCGATCTCGTCGCGCGGATCAACGCCGGTGTGCGCAACGGGCAGTACGGACGCACGATCTACGACCAGACGCTCGCGATGCTCGCGTCGCGGGCGCTCGGCAGGCCGGTCGCGCCGGCGGCCGTTCGCTGGCTCCGCGCCGCTCGCCGCGACGGCGGCTGGAGCGTCCTCGCCAACCAGGTCGACGACGTCTCGTCGACCGCCATGGCCGTACTGGCGCTGCGTTCGGCAGGCGTGCCGAAGAACGATCCGGCGATCACGGCGGGGATGCGCTGGATCGAGACGCAGCGCTCGCCGTCGGGAGGCTTCGCGCTCGGGCGCAAGGACCGAGCCGAGTCCAACTCGACCGCGCTGGCGATCGAGGCCGCGACGGCGGTTGGCAGGACCGATGCGCGCGCGCTGACGGCGTTGCGTGGGCTCCAGCGCACGGACGGCTCGTTCAACTTCACGGCCACCGATGGCGGCAGCCGCGTGATCGCCTCGACCGACGCCGTCGTCGCGCTGGCCGGCAAGGCGATGCCCGTCGCGTCGCTGACGAAGCCGGCGAGTGCCTGCTCCGCAGCGTCCGCTAGGTTGACCGCCCCATGAAGGTCGGACTCCCCGAGGAGACCGTCGCTGGCGAGCGGCGGGTCGCACTCGTCCCTGACGTGGTGCGCAAGCTCGTGTCGAAGGGCATCGAGGTGCTCGTCGCGCCCGGAGCCGGTGCAGGCGCACTGATCCCAGACGCCGCCTTCGAGGCCGCGGGCGGGCAGCTGACCGCCGACGTCTGGGGCGCGGACGTGGTCGTCAAGGTCGCTCCGCCCAGCGACGAGGAGATCGCGCGGCTTGGTGCCGGCACGGTCCTGATCGGGTTTCTCGCGCCGCGCACGCAGCCCGAGACGATCGCGGCGCTGAAGGCGCGGGGCGTGACCGCCTTCGCGATGGAGGCGATCCCGCGGATCAGCCGCGCGCAGGCGATGGACGCGCTGTCGTCACAGTCCAACGTCGCCGGCTACAAGGCGGCGTTGCTCGGGGCCGAGCATGCGACGCGCTTCTACCCGATGCTGATGACCGCGGCGGGGACGATCCCGCCGGCGAAGGTGCTCGTTCTCGGTGGCGGCGTCGCCGGGTTGCAGGCGCTCGCGACGGCGCGGCGCCTCGGCGCGCAGACGACCGGCTACGACGTTCGGCCCGAGGTCGCCGAGCAGGTGCAGTCGCTCGGCGCGAAGTGGCTCGACCTCGGCATCGACGCCGCCGGCGAGGGCGGCTACGCGCGCGAACTGACGGCCGGCGAACAGGCGGCCCAACAGCAGGCGATGACCGATGCGATCACCGGCTTCGACGTCGTCATCACGACGGCGCTCGTGCCCGGGCGCCCGGCGCCGCGGCTGGTGACCGCCGAGGCGGTCGAGGGAATGAAGCCCGGCAGCGTGATCGTCGATCTCGCCGGCGAGGCGGGCGGCAACTGCGAACTGACCGTGCCGGGAGAGGTCGTCGTGCGTCACGACGTCACGATCGTCTCGCCGCTGAACCTGCCGGCGACGATGCCGGAGCATGCCAGCCAGCTCTACGCGCGCAACGTCGAGGCGCTGCTCGAACTGCTGCTCGACGACTCCGGCGAGACGCCGGTGCTCGCGCTCGACTTTGACGACGAGGTCGTCGCCGGCGCCTGCGTGACCATTTCCTGATGCTGCTCACCAACCTCGCGATCCTCGTGCTGGCCGGCTTCGTCGGCTTCGCCGTCATCTCGAAGGTCCCGAACACGCTGCATACGCCGCTGATGTCGGGCACCAACGCGATTCACGGCATCGTCATCCTCGGTGGCCTGCTGGTCCTCGGGACGGCCGGCCACAGCACCTTCAACAAGGTGATCCTGTTCGTCGCGATCGTGTTCGGGACGATCAACGTCGTCGGCGGCTTCCTCGTCACCGACCGCATGCTCGAGATGTTCAAGGGCAAGAAGAAGCCCGCCGGCGCCGAGCCCGACGCGGACGGGCCGCCGTCGTGATCCTCGCCGCGGTCAGCCCCGACGTGATCACGGCGCTGTACATCGTCGCCTTCTCGCTCTTCATCTACGGGCTGATGGGCCTCACGGGCCCGCGCACCGCGGTGCGCGGCAACCGCATCGCGGCGGTCGGCATGGCGATTGCGGTGATCGCGACGCTGCTCGACGAGCGCATCGGCTACTGGGGGATCATCGTCGCCGGCATCGCGATCGGCACGCTGATCGGCGTCCCGTCGGCGCTGAAGGTGCGGATGACGGCGATGCCGCAGATGGTCGCGCTGTTCAACGGCGTCGGCGGCGGCGCGATCTTCCTGATCGCCTGGGCCGAGTTCCGCTCGACGCACGGCTGGGCGAACGAGCCGACCTACATCCCGATCTTCGAGTGCTTCGCCGCGATCGTCGGCTCGATCTCCTTCTGGGGTTCGAACATCGCTTTCGGCAAGCTGCAGGAGATCCTGCCCGGGCGGCCGATCACGATCGGCCGCGCGCAGTCGTTGCTGAACCTGCTGCTGCTGCTGGTCGCCATCGCCGCCGGCACGGCGATTGTCGCCGGCTCCGACTCGGAGCTGCTGTTCGTCGTCGGAATCCTGCTCGCCGCCGCGATCCTCGGCAACTTCGTCGTGCTGCCGATTGGCGGTGCCGACATGCCGGTCGTGATCAGCCTGCTGAACGCCTTCACCGGGCTGTCGGCAGCCGCGACCGGTGTCGCGCTCTCGAACTACGCGCTCATCGTCGCCGGCATGATCGTGGGCGCCTCCGGCACGATCCTGACGAACCTCATGGCCGAGGCGATGAACCGCTCGATCCCATCGATCATTGCCGGCGGCTTCGGCGGTGTCACGACCGTCGGCGGCGGTACCGGCGACGACGGCGTCGAGAAGACCGTCCGCTCGACGAGCGCGGCCGACGCGGCGATCCAGATGGTCTACGCCAACCGTGTCGTGATCGTGCCCGGCTACGGCATGGCGGTCGCCCAGGCGCAGCACGCCGTCCGCGAGATGACGAAGGTGCTCGAGTCCAAGGGCGTCGAGGTCGCGTTCGCGATTCATCCCGTCGCGGGCCGCATGCCCGGCCACATGAACGTCCTGCTGGCCGAGGCCGATGTGCCGTACGAGCAGCTCAAGGAGATGGAGGAGGCGAACTCCGAGTTCGGCCGCACCGACGTCTCGCTCGTCATCGGCGCCAACGACGTCACCAACCCCGACGCCCGCGTCAAGGCGGACAGCCCGATCTACGGCATGCCGATCCTCAACGTCGACGAGTCGGCCTCGGTGATCGTGCTCAAGCGCTCGATGAGCTCCGGCTTCGCGGGCATCGACAACCCCCTCTTCTACAACCCCAAGACGGCGATGCTGTTCGGCGACGCGAAAACGTCTGTCAACGCGATCACCGAGGAGCTGAAGGCCTTGTAATCGCGGCGGCGCCGGGGCGCCGCCGCGTTGGTCGTACGGTTGCCGCGCGCGCACACTGGCGGGAGGCGGCGAGCCGGGCGAAGGATCCGCGGGCGAATCTTGCGCAAAGCTGCACATCCGGGGGGTCGCCGAATGGCGTTCGCGTACTCCGGGGGCATGCTGGCTGCCACCTTCACCACCGAGTCCCGCCCCGACATCGCGATCGCCGAGGACGAGCGCCCGGCCGCGGCCGCCTTCGCCGTCTTCCCGCCCGCCGCTCCGGTGGCCGACTACGCGCCGGCCGGCGAGTCGCCGGCCGAGGAGGCACCACGGCACGGGACGCGCCGCTACGCCCACGGCGAGCTGCTGCTCGCGGCCTTCATCGGCGCTCGGCGCCCGCTGACCTTCGAGGACCTCGCTGGCGTCCTCGCAGACACGGGCGCACGCGTCTCCGAGCTCGTCGGCTGGATGGCGAGCTCGCAGGCCAACGGCCTGATCGAGTCCGAGGGCTACCAGCTCGACCCGGTCGGGATGCCGCTCGGGCCGCGCCTGTTCACGCTCAGCGACGAAGCGCGCGAGGAGCTGCGCGCCCGCCGTGGCCGCCGCCGCACCCGCGCCGCGGCATGAGCCCAGCGGAACGACCTTCTTAGACTCGGTGCCCGGATGATCGACCGGGTTGCGGCGGTGTCCGCATTGCGGACAGGCCACTTCGACGTCGTCGTCGTCGGCGGTGGCATCACGGGCGCGGGCGTCGCGCTCGACGCCGCGTCGCGTGGCTACAGCGTTGCGCTCGTCGAGCGGTCCGACTACGGGGCGGGGACGTCGAGCCGCTCGTCGAAGCTGGTCCACGGAGGGCTGCGCTACCTGCAGAGCTTCGATCTCGGGCTCGTGCGCGAGGCGCTGCTCGAGCGCCAGCTGCTGACATCGCTGGCGCCGCACCTGGTGACCCCGCTGCCGCTGGTGCTGCCGACGTTCGACGGTGCCCGTCCGAACCGGCTGACGGGTGTCGGGCTCAACCTCTACGACGTGATGGCGCTGCGGACGCCGCGATCTGGCAGGCGGGGCGCGAACGGCTGGAGCCCCGACCGCCACCGCACGATCGATGCCGCCGAGGCACTCGAGCTGCTGCCGGCGCTGGCGGCGCGGCCGCCGAGCTCGGGCTATCTCTTCTACGACTGCCAGACCGATGACGTTCGGCTCGTGCTGACCGTGCTGGGGGAGGCTGAGCGCTTCGGCACCGTCTGCGCCAACCGGCTCGACGTGATCGGCCTCGTCGAGGAGGTCGGCCGTGCTCGAGGCGTCACGGTCGACGATCGCGAGAGCGGCGAGCGATTCGTGATCCGGGCCGACAACGTCATCAACGCGACCGGCGTCTGGGCCGACCGGCTGCGGCCGGATGAGCTGCACGACGAGGCCGAGGCGCCGGTGATCCGCCCGAGCCGCGGTACGCACATCACGCTCCCGAAGGAGCGGGTCCCGCTCGTCGGGGGTGCGATCGTGCCGGCGGGCGAGGGCCGGACGATCTTCGCGCTGCCGTGGCTTGGCCGGACGCTGATCGGCACGACCGACAACGATCACGTCGCGCCCGGCGGCGATCTCGACCACGTGGCGCCGACCGCCGGCGATCTCGCGTATCTCCTGGATGCGACGAACGAGTTCTTCGCCACCGACCTGACGACGGCAGACATCACGGGCGCGTTCGCCGGCGTTCGGCCCCTGATCGCCACCGGCGATCCGCGCAAGTCGGTCGACATCTCGCGCAAGGCGGAGCTGTACGAGACGTCGAGCGGGATGATCACGATCACCGGCGGCAAGCTCACGACCTATCGGCGAATGGCGAAGCTGGCAGTCGATCGTCTCGTCGAGCGCGACGAACGCCGCGCGCCCTGCCGCACCGACAGGATCCCTCTCGGGCGCTCGATCGCCGTCGGCGACCTGCAACCCGTCGCCGGCGTGCCCGAGGCGGCTCGGCAGCCGCTCGTCGCCCGCTACGGGGCCGCCGCGCAGCGCGTCCTCGGCGTCGCCGCGGAGCGGCCGGAACTGGCGCACCCGATCGTCGAAGGCCTGCCCGACCTGCTGGCGGAGGTCGCCTTCGCCGCTCGCTACGAGCAAGCGCGATCGATCGGCGACGTGCTGCTGCGGCGAACCCGGCTGGGCCTGCTCGCCGCCCGGGACGTCGGGACCGCCGAGCTGCTTGAGAACGTCGCGGCGACGCTGGCACGAGAGCTCGGCTGGGACACCGCCGCGCGCTCGGCCGCGATCGAGCGGTTTCGCGCCGAAGCCGATGCCGAGGGCATCGCACCGTAACGTTCGGCCCGCGCGATCGTTAGTACCCGCGGCCTCACACCCTCGAAGGAGCCTGCACGCCCGACATGCCCCGCCGTTCGACGTTTCTTCTTCCCGCGCTGCTGATCGCGGTGGCGATCGCGGCCCCACAGGCGTCCGCGGCGCCCGCCGCGTTCTTCCCCGCCGACAACATCGACGGCCCGAGCGCGACGGCGCTGCACGTCAGCGACGTCGACATCGCTCGTGACGGCACGGGCGCCGTCGCGTACACGAAGCTCGACGGCGGCGTGCAGCATGCGTTCGTCTCGCGGCTGGTGCGCGGCGTCTGGCAGCCACCGGAGCGCCTCGATCCGGGGTTTGCCGCGCCTGCCGGCGAGCCGGTCGTCGCGGCGTCCGACGGCGGCCGCCTGGTGGTCGCCTTCGTCGCCGACGGCCAGCTGTTCTACGTGGTGCGTCCCGGTAACGCGAACGCGTGGCCGGCGCCGGTGCTGATCCCCGGGCCCGGCGCGACGCCGAGCGTCGACATGTCGATCAACGGTGTCGCCTACGTCGTCTGGTCGTCGGCCGGTGACATCCGCGCGGCGCGCCTGGACCGCAAGGCGACGACGTTCGTCGGCCTCGCAGCGCCGCTCGACATCAACCCCGCGGCGTCGGCGGGCGTCGGCGCCGAGCGGCCACGCGTCGCCGTCGCCGCCGACGGCGTCGCGACCGCCGTCTGGGGTGAGGGCGGCCACGTCTATGCGCGGCGGATGTTCGAGACGCGCCCGTCGACGGCTCCGCAGCAGGTCGACGTGACTGCGCTCAACGGCGTCGCCGGCGCCGGTGGCGACGCCCCCGACATCGACACCGAGGACGACTCGAGCTACGCCTGGGTCGTGTATCGCCAGGCCCTCGCCGGGGGTGCCGTACGCGCGGTCGCCCGGCGTCTGCGCGGCTCGCTGTTCGACGATCCCGTCGACGTCGGCCCGACGACGGAGAGCGCCGCATCGCCGCGGATCGACCTCAACGGCCGCGGCCAGGGGTTCGCCGGCATCGAGGGAGCGGCGACCCGCGCGGCGTTCGGCAACCTGCTGATCAACGATGCGTTCGTCGGGTCGCTGACGCTCGGCGGACCGGTCGGCGTCGACTCGCAGCCGCAGCCGGCCGTCGCCGAGGGCGGCGGCTCCGTCGTCGCCTGGATGGAGGGCAACTCGGCCGCCGACGCGATCGTTCGCGGGCGGGCGTTCGACAAGGCCAAGGTCCTCGGCGACGGGATCCTCAGTAATCCGGCGTTCGGGCCGGTCGACCCGGCCGGCGGCTTCGACGCGGCCGTCAACCGGGCCGGTGACACGGTCATCGTCTTCGTCCAGGCGCAGGGCGACCAGCGCCGGCTCGTGTCGGCCACCTACGACCGCGCTCCGGGCGCCTTCGCCGGAACGAGCACCACGCGCTGGCGGACGAGCTCGAAGCTGTCCTGGGGCGCGTCGTTCGAGCTCTGGGGCCCGCCGGCGTACACGGTCTTCCTCGACGGCCAGCAGGTCGCGCAGACCACCGGCATCAGCTACACGCCGACCGTCCCGTTCGCCGACGGCGTCCATCGCTGGACCGTCGTCGCCACCGACCGCCGCGGCCAGAAGACGACGACGAAGTCGCGCCTGCTGCGGATCGACAGCGTCGCACCGGACGTCGAGTTGCTCGCGTCGAAGGGCCGCAAGGCCGGCAAGGCGATCACGTTCCGGCGCACGATCGACGACGGCAGCGGGTCCGGAGTCGGCACCGCCGTGTACTCGTTCGGTGACGGCAGCCGGACGGTCACGACGCCGACGATCAAACACGCCTTCAAGCCGGGCAAGTACACGGTGACGCTGACGGTGACCGACCGTGCCGGCAACGTCACGATCGAGACGAAGCGCATCACGATCAAGGCCTGAGCGGCGTGAGACCGGCGAGTGGAGGGGAGAGGTCGTGCTCGGCGAGGCGCTGACGCCACTGCTCGCGACGGGCGACCCCGTCTTCGCCGAGGATCTCGTCGCGAACCTCGCGCTGCGCGAGCGCGCAACGGCCGGACGACCCTCCGTGACCGCCGTGATGATCTCGTCGGCCGACGGGCACGCGACCGTCGACGGCCGCTCCACCGGCCTTGGGCACCCGGCCGATCGCGCGCTGCTGCGCAGCCTGCGCGCCGGCGTCGACGCCGTCCTCGTCGGCCCGGGGACGATCCGCGCCGAGCGCTACGCGAACCTGCTCGACGCCGGTCCGCGGGCGGCGCGCCAGGCGTCGGGTTGGGCGTCACTGCCGACGATCGCGACGATCTCGCGCAGTGGCGACGTGCCGTGGGACGTCGGGCTGTTCGAGGAGCCCGAGGCGCGGGTCGTCGTCTTCACGGACGCTGTGATCACGCCACCGCCGACCGCGGCCCAGGTGATGGTCGTGCAGCGAACGGCGCTGACCGAGGTGCTCGCCCACCTGCACGACCGGCTCGGCGTCCGCGCCGTGCTCTGCGAGGGCGGGCCGACGCTGCTGCGGGCGCTTGCCGCCGCCGATCTGATCGACACGCTGTTCATGACGATCGCTCCACTGCTGACCGCCGGCGACGGCCCGGCGGCGCTGTCCGGGAGCGAGCTCGATCCGCCGCTGCGGCTGGCGCTCGCCGCCGTCTACGGCGCGGGTGACCACGCGTTCCTGCAGTATCAGCGTCCGTGATGAAGCTCGCGCTGCGCGATCGCGTCGTCGACTGCGTCCCCGGCAGGCCGCTGGTGATGGGCGTGGTCAACGCCAACCCCGACTCGTTCTCCGACGCGCGGCGGCTGCGCACGCTCGACGAGCAGGTCGAGCACGCGCTCGGGCTGGTCGCCGCCGGCGCCGACATGATCGACGTCGGCGGCGAGTCCGGCGTCACGTACACGGGCCTGACGCCCGCCGACGTCGAGCGCGAGCGCGTGATCCCGCTCGTCGAGCGGCTCGTCGACGCCGGCGTGACAGTCTCGGTCGACACCTTCAAGCCGCCGGTCGCGGCCGCCGCGCTGGACGTCGGCGCGGCGATGATCAACGACGTCAGCGGGCTCGCCGACCTCGAGCTGGCGCGGCTCTGCGCGGGGACTGGCGCGGCGCTCGTCGTCATGCACACGCGCGCGGCGCCGAAGCAGGTCTCCTTCCCGAGCTATGACGCCGTCGTCGAGGACGTCGCCGGCTTCCTCGGCGAGCGGCTCGCGCTGGCGCGTGAGCTCGGCGTCGGAGACGAGCAGATCGTGCTCGATCCGGGCCCCGACTTCGCCAAGACGCCGGCCGAGACGGTCGACGTCCTGCGCAGCTGGGACCGGCTCGAGCAGTTCGGCCTGCCGCTGCTGGCGGCGGTGTCGCGCAAGTACTTCCTCGGGGCGATCACCGGGCGCCCGCCGCAGGACCGGCTCGCCTCGACGCTCGCCGCCGTGCTCTGGGCGGCCGACGCCGGTGCCGCGATCGTGCGCGTCCACGACGTCGCCGACGCGGTCGACGCGCTGCACGTCCGGCGCGTCCTGCGCGGTGAGGACGAGGTGCCCGATTTCGACGCCGACGACGAGTCGCTGAAGTGGGTCCGCGAGGGGTAGCCTCGAACCATGAAGCTTTTCATCGATACCGGGTCGGTCGCTGAAGTCGAGGAGATCGCCGCCTGGGGGATCCTCTCCGGCGCGACGACGAACCCTTCGCTGCTGGCGAAGGAGGAGGGCAGCCCCGGCGACGCGATTCGCCGCATCTGCGAGCTCGTCGACGGACCGACCTCGGCCGAGGTCACCGCCGAGGACACGCGGGGAATGGTCGAGCAGGGCCGCGCGCTGCGGACGCTGCACGAGCACATCGTCGTCAAGGTCCCGTTCTCGACGGCAGGCCTCGCCGCGACGAAAGAGCTCAGCGCCGACGGCCATCCGGTCAACATGACGCTCGTCTTCAGCGCCAACCAGGCGCTCTACAGCGCCGAGGCGGGGGCGACGTACATCTCCTGCTTCATGGGCCGCCTCGACGACGTCTCGATCGACTCGGCCGAGGTCGTGGCCGAGATCGTCGACGTGATCCGCGGCGACGGCAGCTACGACTACGGCGAAAAGGCGCAGATCCTCGCCGCGTCGCTGCGCCATCCCGAGCACCTCAAGACGGCGGCTCGGCTCGGCTGCGAGGTCGCGACGGTCCCCGGCAAGGTGCTGCGCCAGGCGATCGAGCATCCGCTGACGACGGCGGGCACCGAGAAGTTCACGGCGGACTGGGAGAGCCGTCCCGAGCTCGCCGAGTGGATGAGTGGGCTAACGTCTTCAGCTCAAGTCGCCGGCCGCTGAGACGCAACGCGGCGCGGGCGCCCACCGACAGACCCCGAAGGAGACCCGCATGTCCGTACTCTCGCGCCCCGCGCTCGAGGACAGCCCGCTTGCCGATCTGCATACGATCGCGACCGAACTGGGCCTCGACGGCTTCCGCCGTCTGCGCAAAGCCGACCTGATCGACCGCATCCTCGAGCGCGCCGGTGGTGACGCCGCCGAGCCGTCCGACGCCACCGACGGTGACGCCGACACGGATGCAAGCACCGACGCCGGCGACGAGACGGAGCGCCCGCGCGCACGCCGTGGCCGCCGCGGTGGCCGTGGCCGCACCACCGTCGATTCCGATTCCGACGCCGACAGCGACGACGCCGCTGCGATCTCGGAGGCCGACGCCCGCGCCGACGCCAAGGCCGAGGGCAACGACGAAGAGGCCGCTCCGGCGCCGCGCCGCTCACGTTCGCGCCGCGGTGGTGGCGGCGGCGGTCGCGAGGAGCGCTCCTCGCGTGACGACGACTCCTCGTCGGAGCGCAAGGGCCGCAACGGTCGCAACGGCCGCTCCGAGTCCAGCGACCGCGACAGCAGCGAGGACCGCGTCGCCGAGGGCGTCGTCGAGCTGCTCGGCAACGGTTCGGGCTTCCTCCGCGTCAGCCCGCCGGAGGCCTCCGACGACGACGTCTACGTCTCGGCGGCCCAGGTGCGCCGCTGCGAGCTCGTCTCCGGCGACAAGATCTCCGGGCCGGTGCGCCCGCCGCGGCGCTCCGAGCGCTACCCGTCGCTGGTCCGCATCGACACGATCAACGACCGTGCTGCCGACGAGGTCGCCGAGGGCACGCACTTCGACGACCTGCCGGCCGGCTACGCGACCGAGCGCTTCTCGTTCGGTGGCGACGACCCGACGCTGAAGGCGATCGAGTGGCTGACCCCGATCGGGCGCGGCTCACGCGCGACGATCGTCGGCGGCGCCCGCGCCGGCAAGTCCGAGACGCTGCGCCGGCTCGCGCTGGCGCTGCGCGAGCAGGACGGCGTCGAGCTGACGATCGCCCTCGCCGGGGTGCGCCCCGAGGAGCTGACCGCCTGGGCTGAGCTCGGCGTCGACGCGAACGCCGCGCTGACGCTCGTCGCCTCGGCAGAGGCGCAGGGCCAGCTGATCGAGCGCACGATCGACACGGCGCGCCGCGTCGCAGCCCGCGGCGGCAACGCGGTCGTCCTGATCGACAGCCTCGACTACGTTCCCGCAGCCGTCGCCCGCAGGGCGCTGGCCGCGGCTCGCAACATCGTCGACGGTGGATCGCTGACCGTCATCGCCACCTCGTCGGCCGCGGTCGGCGGTGAGACGACCGTGGTCGCGCTCGACGCGGCGCTGACGGCGACGGGCCGGATCCCGGCGCTCGACATCGTCGCCTCGGGCACGCTGCGTCCGGAGCTGCTCGTCGGTCAGGCCGGCGCGGACGCGATCACGCAGGCGCGCGCCGCGAAGATCGGCTGAACGCCGCAGGCATGCACGAAACCGCCGCCGAGGTAGCTGCGCTCCAGGATCTCCTGGACCGCAGCTACGCGGCAGGCGGCGAGCACCTGCGCGAGATCATCACGCCGGAGCGGCGGCTCAGCGCCGAGCAGGTGATCGAGCGGCTGACCGGGATGCGGCTGCTGTCGCTGGCGACATCGACGGCCGCCGGGCACCCGATCGCCGGCCCCGTCGACGGGATCTTCTTCCGCGGGGCGTTTCACTTCGGCACGTCGCCGCAGTCGCTGCGCTGGCGCCACATCCAGGCGCGGCCGAACGTCAGCGCGACGTACCTGCCGGGGGAGGAGCTCGCGATCACCGTCCACGGCCGCGCGGTGCAGGTCCCGACGAGCCCGGAGGACGGCGCCGAGCTGCGCCAGGCGCTGCGCGACATCTACGTCCCGCGCTACGGCGAGGAGTGGATGGACTTCATCGACTCGGGCCCGGTCTACGCGCGCATCGACGCCGAGCGGATGTTCACCTACGCGGCGGAGCCGGCCGAGGGCTGAGCGCGCCGCGGACGCGGCGCGGCGTCAGCGCGGGGAGTAGGCGACGCGGTTCCAGCTCGGCTCGGGCGAGAGTTCGATCGGCTCGTCGTCGCGGTCGGGCTGGATGTAGGCGAACGTCTGCGAGTCCTCGTCGTAGGAGACGTCGAGCTCGCCCTCCTTGACACGCTGGTCGAGCCAGGCGCTGCGGAAGATCAGCCGCCGCAGCCAGTGCACGAGCGAGCGGTCGGCGGGGCCGATCAGCTCCGGCCAGCAG
>Ga0075420_100004494_pt1 | contig 12207 bp, 9 predicted proteins | sample SoiMetdeltSBSDD4_FD_75296 | JGI IMG/M metagenome (GOLD analysis project Ga0075420, IMG submission 75296) | Bulk soil microbial communities from a Populus tree surrounding site in Tennessee, USA - Soil MetaG P. deltoides SBSDD4 | ecosystem: Environmental > Terrestrial > Soil > Tree plantation... | reverse complement strand
TCTCGGACGGCGGCCAGGTATTCATGCCGATGGAGGAGACGTTCTTCGCTGTCCGCTTTGCGATGCTCAGAGACAAGTTCGGTACATCGTGGATGGTTCTTGCCCTGAAGCCGCAGCGATGAACGCCAGATCCTGATGATCGGGCCAGAGCACCAATGGCTTCCGCCAGCTTTGGAAGGCGGCGTACGAGAAAGACGCATGGCTGGGCGACGAGATCACCAAGCACTATCACGGCGCTGACAGCGACGTGAAGCTGCTCATCGGCGGGGTGCTGAAGGCATTCAGGGGATGTCGAGGCCTACACCGAAGCGGCCGGCGCCTTTCTCGCTCGCGCACAGAATCCGGTCGTGAACCAACGCTTTCGCGCCTGTGGCTATGCGCCGATGGTAGAGCTGCTGCGCTATCTCGAAGCGCACGGCTTCACTGCAGGGAAGGAGAAGAACTGGAAGTGAAGAGTCCCTGCTACGAGGTCATCTGCACGCTGTTCGCGCGCCTGGGATTGTAGCGAACCGGACGAGTAAGGCGTTCGTTCGGCGAGCCGAATCCATCGATGGCCACCTGTTCGAGCGGCGCCGGCAACAGCCGCTGAATGTCGCGCAGCAGCTGGCGGTCAGCCTCCGTCACGAACGAGATGGCGCGCCCGGCAAGCCCGGCCCGTCCCGTTCGGCCGACGCGGTGGATGTAGTCCTCCGCGACCAGCGGCAGATCGTAGTTGACGACCAGTGGCAGATGCGCAACATCGAGGCCCCGAGCCGCGATGTCCGTAGCGACCAGAACGGCCACGCGGCCAGCCTTGAAATCCGCAAGGGATCGGCTGCGCGCGCCTTGCCCCTTGTCGCCGTGTATGACCGCCGCCTTGACGCCGGCACCGGCGAGATGCGCGCCCACGCGATCCGCGCCCCGCTTGGTTCTGCAGAAGACCAGCGTCTGACCGGCTGGCGCTTGCGTCAGGACATGCACCAGCAGCGCACGCTTGCGATCGAGCGCGACGGGATGCAGGCGATGCGTGATCGTCGGCGCCACGACGTTGCTGTTCGACACGTCGACTCGTCGCGGCTCGCGCGTGAATTCCGCGGAGAGCTTTGCGACTGCGTCGGACAGCGTTGCCGAGAACAGCAGCGTTTGCCGTGTTCGCGGCAGCGCCGGCAGGACGCGGCGAAGGGGAGGCAGGAACCCCATGTCGAGCATCCGGTCGGCTTCGTCGAGCGTCAGGATCTCGACGGCTGAAAGGTCGATCGTCCGCCGTTGCAGGTGATCGATCAGCCGGCCAGGCGTGGCGACGACGATGTCCGTCCCGTGCTTCAGCGCCCTGATCTGGGGCGACATGGGCACACCGCCGAAGATGGCCGTCACGCGGAGCTGCACCGGCGCTCCGTAGGTCGTCAGCGCGCGTTGAACCTGCACCGCCAGCTCGCGAGTCGGGACGAGCACGAGGCCAAGCGGTTTCGTAGTTCTGGACCGGCGCTTGCGCACGACGAGCCGGTCGATCATCGGAAGGCCGAACGCCGCGGTCTTGCCGGTGCCGGTCTGGGCACGCGCCAGGAGATCCGCGCCTTCAAGCACGATGGGTATTGATGCCGACTGCACTGGCGTCGGTTGCCCGTAGCCCATTCGGGCAAGCGGCGCACAGAGAGAGGGCGTGAGCCCCAGTTTCGAAAAGGGCATTGAAAGACTGCTCCTGAATGGCCTGGGCGCAGTTTCCAATGCTGCCGCGGCCGAAGACGACGTAAGCGCTCGCCACGCCAGAAGGGCGCTCGATGCGCGGACGGAGCACAGGCTCCGAGCGGATTTCGATTCGTGGCTAAGGGCTTAAGGAGGAGCGAGTCAGGACAGGCTCGATACGCCTAGAGACTGCAGAGCGTGGAGGAGATCCGATGGAGGGGATCATACCACAGCCGGACACACCGCACATGTGGCGTATACTCGCTGTCGACCGCTTTCCTGAGCCCTGTGGCCATTTCGGCCCCCAGCCCTCACCAAAGCACATCATCACATCCAGGGAGGGACCGATGGGCTCATACGATTTCCGGCGTGATCCGCGCTCGCGGGCAGCTGAGTCGACCGCGACCGAAAGTACTCCCGCGACGTGCCCGGCCTGCAGCTCGGCGTCCATCACGACGACCGCGAAGAATCCCAGTTCCAACAGCTATTGGCGCTGCACCGCCTGTGGCGAGATCTGGAACGCCTCCCGTCGTCACACCGTGCGCAGCGGATTGTGGCGGTAAGACGCGCGTCGCCGCTCTTCTTGTTCGCGCGGTGGCCTCGTCGTTTTCAAACGCTGCGCAGCGCTACCGTCACTCCGTGCGACCACTTTGAATAACACCCGCCGCAGAGCAGGCCGGTGAATCCTTCCTGATGCGGGGGTTTCATCGTCAGGACGCGTGAACCTGAGTCTTCAGCTGGAATGAAGGCCGCGTCGCATACGCCGCATGACTGGTTGTCCTGCGACGCCAGATGTTTGACCGAGATGGTAATAGTGTTCATTTAGGCACTCCATGCTACGTCGTAGTCCCGCGCTCCTGCCATTATGACGCCTCCAGCTGTGCGTGACGCGCTCGCACGTGCGGGCTGTCGTATGATCTCGACGGCTTCCGCTCATGCCTGTCACCCTTGGCACCCGCTTGGGTCCGTACGAGATTCAGGCTCCGCTCGGAACGGGCGGCATGGGCGAGGTGTATCGCGCCCACGACACGAGGCTCCATCGCGACGTCGCCATCAAGGTGCTGTCGGATCCGTTCGCGAGTGACCCCGAATGGCTCGCGCGGTTCGAGCAAGAAGCGCAGGTGCTCGCGTCGCTGAACCACTCGAACATCGCACACATTTATGGGCTCGAAGACGTCCCGTCAGCAGGCCCGGACCGGTCGGACGTGCGTGCGATCGTCATGGAGCTCGTCGGCGGTCCGACACTCGCAGACCGGATCGCCCAGGGCGCACTGCCGGTCGAAGAGGCCCTTCCCATAGCGCAGCAGGTCGCCGAAGCACTCGAGACAGCACACGAGCGCGGGATCATTCATCGCGACCTGAAGCCGGCCAACATCAAGCTGACCGCCGGCGGGGCCGTCAAGGTGCTCGACTTCGGCCTGGCGAAGGTCATCGATCCGATGGGCCGCGCGGGACCCGCAACGAACTCGCCGACCATGGCGAGTCCCGCCACGCGATCCGGCATCATCCTGGGCACCGCTGCATACATGGCGCCCGAGCAGGCACGCGGCTCCGCCGTGGACAAGCGGGCCGACATCTGGGCGTTTGGTGTCGTCCTCTACGAAATGCTGACCGCTCGTCGGGCGTTCGAGGGAGAAACAATCTCGGACACGATCGCTGCGGTCTTGCGGCAGGACGTCGACTGGAATCAGCTGACGCCCGATACCCCAAACGAGATCAGGCGGCTGCTGCGTCGGTGCATCGAGCGGAATCCGAAGAACCGGCTCCACGATGCCGCTGACGCCCGTCTGATCATCGCCGATGTGTTGAGTGGCGGTGACGAACAGCCGGTCGAGTTTGCGGGTCCATCGCGAACGCGGCCGTCATGGCGTTGGCTGGCCGTCGGCGCGGCGGCCAGTGCGGCCGCAGGAGCGTTGCTCGCATGGAGCCTGACGTCGCGCGCTCCGCGCGCGGAGCCGGTTGATCAGATCGTTCGATTCGCGGTCGAGCCGCCACCAGAAGTCACGAACGTCTCGTACATCGCAGCGGCCAACGACGGGCGCTTCCTCGTCTACGAAGCTCAGGTCGACGGCGAGTTCAGGTTGTTCATCCGGCGGTTCGACGAGCTGGAATCTCGTCTGCTCGCAGGTACTGAGGGCGCTCGCGGGCCGTTTCTCTCTCCCGACGGTGCGTGGGTCGGGTTCGTTCGCAACGCGAAGATCTACAAGATGCCAACTGTCGGCGGCGACGCGGTTGCGGTGTGCAACGTGCAGGGCGGTCCAGGCGCCGCGTGGGGCGCCGATGGGAAGATCGTTTTTGCCAGGGCATGGCTGTCGGGGCTGTCGAGCGTCTCAGCGGATGGCGGAACACCGACGGATCTGACCACCCCTGATCCGGGTAAACAGGAAATCGGTCACTGGTGGCCCTCAGTGTTGCCGGGCGGGCAAGTCCTGTTCACGATCGCCATGGCCGGAACGGGCCTCAACGAAGCCCGCATCGGACTGTTCGACCCGGCGACAGGCAAGTATCAGGTGCTGTTCCCTGGCGCCAAGGCCGAATGGCTCGCCTCAGGGCACATCGTCTTCTATCGAACGGGACGGTATCACGCCGTCCCGTTCGACCCGGCCTCGCGAACTGTGACCGGCGACCCGTTTGTCGTGCTCGACGACGCGAGAGAGCTCGATCCTGCGGGCGACTGGTCGCAGGCCGTCGCCGTCACATCGACCGGCTCCCTCGCATACCTCGCTGGTCCCTACGTCCCCCTGAGCCGGCTCACATGGCTCGATACCACCGGCACATCGACGCCGCTCTCGTTTACGCCGCGGCCGTTCGTCGGCGTCAAGCTCTCTCCTGATGGCCGGCTCGCCGCCACCGCGAGCCTCGAGGCTGGCCGCCTGCTGATCCGCGTGCTCGATCTCGAAAGAGGGACCGAAGAGACACCCAAGATCGAAGGCATGAACTGGAATCCGGTCTGGCTGCCCGATGGCCGTCTGTCGTTCACGAGCATGCGCAAGGGTGATTTCGACGTGTATGTGAAAGACATGGCTGGGGCTGGCGGCGAAAGCGCGGTACTCACGGGCCCGGACGACACCGACCCGATCGCGTGGACACGCGACGGCCGGTTGGTGTTTCAGGGTTCGGAACCGGACGGGGCCTATCCGCTGAAACTGTTCGACCCGCGCGAGCCCACGCGCATCACCCGCCTCACCGAGCAACACGTCGACAACGGCGGCTCGCTGTCGCCCGACGAACACTGGCTCGCGTATCAGTCCGCGTCAATCGGGCGATCGGTCCTGTACGTGCGCTCGCTGACCCGCGCCGGGCCTGCTGTCGCGGTGTCGCCCGATCCCGGGGAGTTTCCGGTCTTTCTCCGCGATGGAAAGTCGCTCGTCTTCGTGCGAGGCCGGCAGCTCGTTCTCCGGTCGTGGCGTGACAACAACGGCCAGTTCGAGATGGGGCCCGAACGCGTCGTGACACAGCTCGGGTTCGGGTCGGGATGGACTTACGGCGCACCGTACGATGCCGCCGATGGCGGACGGCTCCTGGCCATCGTCCGCACCAAGGAGATGCCTCCGCCACGCATTCGTGTCGTGCTCGGCTGGCATCACGAGGTCGCGCGACTCGGGTCACGAGATCTGAAGCAGAGTCGCCCGGCCGGTCTTCATTGACGCTCGTGGGCGCCCAGGACGAGAGTCGCCGACAACTCACCTAATTCGTCAGCGGGTCTTGATCACGCGCCCCGTCGTGAGAAAACGTCGGTATCCGCTGAACCGGTCGGTCCGTCGAATGGACTGCAGACCACTGCGCAGCACGGTCATCGATTCGATTGACTCCGGCAGCAGGACGACCTCGTCGGGGTCGGTGAAGGCTACCGTCTGGTAGCGCAGCGTCAGATCGTCCCTCTCGAGCACGACCCACGCGGGCAGACCGTATCGTCGCTGCAGATTCCAGGGGACCCGCAGGTCGACGGGGCCGGCTATGCGCCTATCGACGCGCAGCACCTCATGGCTCTGCGCATCCACCCACACGCGTCCTTTCGTCGCGACGGGACCCGTCCAGTCGAAGCATTCGTCGTGCCCGCGCTCGTCTTCGATCAGCTCCGGCCGGCCAGTCCGCTTCGTGGACATGAAATCGATGATCAGCGTGGCGCGGTCCCGCTCTCGGCCGTGGCCCACCGACGTGAACTGGTACTCGTCGCGATGCTCGCCGAGCAGGAAGGCGAGCGGCTCTGGCGACAACGGGTTAGGGTCCGTGCAACCGGCGCGGTCTGTCTTGTCCCGCTCGCGAGGCTCCCGCCCGTTGATGCGACGGATGCTCCGAATCACGGTCGCTTTGAGTGGCGTGTCCCCGTCAGCGGGTAGCGGCGATTCGACGCGCAGGTCTGATTCGACCGTCCGCGCAAACCCTTCGGGCGTCCAGTTCAAGCCAATGGGCTGGACGATGGAGCGTTCGACGCACACCACGCTGTGCGCACGCCGGTAGTACTCGGCGACGCGCTCGGCGACGCGCGTCAACAGTCCCTCGAGCTCGGGCTGCTTCGGCGCTGCCGATAGCGAGGAGGCGCACACTGCAACCAATGCGGTGGCTGCAAGGCGTGCGCGTCGGGATGGTTCCATGGTGTCCGCCACGTCCCCTAGAACCGCGCGGTGATCCACCTGGTGACATAGTCGAAGAAGTTTTTCTGACTATTTCCGTATTGTCCTGGCGTGGTCTCGCACGCTGTGCAGGGTGAAATGCCGTGCGTCGCCCCCTCGATCGTGATGAACTCCTTGTCGCGGCTCGCGGACCTCTCGTAGTGGATCTCGCTGTCCCGGATGAAGTAGTGCGCCCCCATGGCGGTGACGAGCGTCGGGATGGTGATGTTCGGAAGCGCGCAATCGGTCGAGTTGTTGCTCGAGCACCACTCGATCTCGTCCAGCGAATCCTTCGCGCGGATGGCGTTCGCGCTCAGGAACGTCCGCAGCGTCGTCAACCGCGCCCCTCCGTCGAAGCTGGCGTTGCGCTGGTCGTAGCCGCGCGCCGGTCTTCGCACGCTCTCGACGATCTGTGTCACGACCGTACCATCGTTCTTGAGCAGCTTCTGCGGCTTCAGCGTGGCGTGATGGATGCCCGGATCCAGCTCCATCAACCGCGCGCCCTCGAACCGTGTTATGACCAGGCCGTTGTCATCGGGGTAGGGTGCCGATCCTGACTTCATCGCCTTCACTTCGGCGAGCGCCCGGTCGATGAGACGGTTCATCCGATCGGCTTGCGCCTTGAAGTATCTCCGCTTGAACTCCTCGGAATAGCGCGGAGCGCCTTCCTTGTACCCGTTCGCCGGGTTGAACGGGTCGAGTGCCGGATCCAGTTTTTTCGGATCGCTCTCGTCGATGACGGCAGGGTTGAGGCTGCGAAGGAGGTTGACCGAGATCCCCGGGTGCGCGTCGACGAGGATGAGCCCGTCCGCTTTGGGCAGTCCGCTGAGCGTCTCGTCGCACTCGGTCAGCTTGTTCGCGCCGCGGCAATAGGACGGGCCCTTCTCGGCGACCGCCTGATAGAAGCTCGTGGCAGGGCCGCCGCCGCTATGGCCCCACAACAGGATCTTTGTAATACCTGGCTGCTTGCGAAGAAACTCGATGCCAGACTTGATATCGAGGGCGTTGGCTTCGAAGTTCACCGCCGCCTCGTTGTTGTCCGATCGCGGATTGACGGCCAGGACCATGAACCCTCGGCTCGAGAGCTCGCGGGTGGCAGGGCTGCCGAGCACATTCGATGTGCGATGAATGATGAGGATCGCAATGTGCGGCGCGGGACCGCTGTCGGGCTTGTAGAGCGCACCCTTCACGGCCGACGGCGAGAACTGGACGTACGCCGGTTGGCTCTGCGCAAACAGCGGGGAAGCGATCGCCAGAGCGGTCGCGGTCAGGAGTACAAGAGAACGGTTCATAGCCAGCCCCCGTAACCCATTCGTCGACTCGCCCTGACACGGAACCGACACGAGCATTCAGCGAGCTGACGTTGTCGAACAGTCGCTGACTGTATCACCGTACTCCGCCGCTTCAGCGGGTGCCGAAGAACTGAATGAAGTTTCCGGCGTCGTCGCGGATGATGGCGTTGGCCCGCTGTTCTCGCGTGGCGGGGAAGGGGCCGATCGCGATCAAGCCGCCGCCCTCGAGGATGACAGCCGTGGATTTATCGACCGGGGGAGGGCGCAGCACAACAGTCAGCCCCAGCTTCTCGGTATACCAGGCCACGCTCTTGTCGATGTCCGCGACCGAGACACCGATGAACGCACCGCGTGTGGTGAAGGGTGTAGGCGATGCTGCTGGCGGCTTCGCCGGTGGATCCTGGCCGGCTGCGGCCCCGATCAGGACGCACGTGCACACCAACAATGAGGTCAGAAGAGCTCGTCGGTTCGACATGCCGGCACGCTAGCGTCGACACTGGCCGGTTGTCCAGGGGAGTGGGACAGGCCGGTGGTACATGTTTTGGGAAGGATGAACTCCCACTTCCAACCTCTCGAAACGATTTAGCGATCGGGCCGTCGTCGGCTTACACTGCGGCCATGAGAAACCTGCTGCATTTCACGACGACCCTTTTCATTGTTGCCGCGCTCACCGTCTCGCTCTCGGCCCAGACACGCGATGGCGTCATGGGCGAACTGCTGAAAGACGTCGCTGACCTCGAGAAGAAGGTCCTCGATCTGGCGAAGGCGATACCGGAATCGGCCTACGCCTGGAGTCCCGGCCCCGGTGTACGGTCCACGGGCGAAGTGTTCGTGCACATCGCTGCCGACAATTACTTCCTTCCGGTGTTGCTGGGCACGCCCGCGCCCGCAGAGACCGGCATCACCAAGGACTACAAGACCGTCGCGGTCTTCGAAAAGAAACCGCTGAACAAGGCGGCCACGATCGCCGAGCTGGAGAAATCGTTCGCGTTTCTGCGTTCGTCGATGAGCTCGACAACGGATGCGCAGCTCAACACGGCGATTGACATGTTCGGTCAGAAAAGCACGACCCGAGGACTCTGGATCACGACCGCGACACACCTCCACGAGCATCTCGGGCAGCTGATCGCTTACGCGCGATCGAACAAGGTCACGCCGCCCTGGAGCAAGTAGCCGGGGGCTCAGTGGCTCTATATGCAGTTCACCAAGCGCCTGCGGGAGGGAATCCGGCGCGGGCGAATCAGATGCAGCATTCGGATCTGGACACGGCCCCATGTCAAGGTTGGTGGTCGCTACCAAATGGACGAGGGCCACATCGTCGTCGATTCCATTGCGCCCATCACCGTCGCCGACATCACGTACGATCTGGCCCGTGAGTCAGGGTTCGAGAGCGTTGACGACTTGCTGGGAATGGCGCGACACGGCAAGGGCGACAAGGTGTATTTGATTCGGTTTCACTACCTGCCTCCGGGTGGGTGGGATACCCCGCGGTCGGCGGCATCGAGGGTCTCGTAGGCCTACCGTACCCACAACACGAATGTCGGACGCGCGAATTCTTGCCGCCTACCTGATCTTCTTCGGCAGCTATTTCGTCTTTGCGATCGGCCGGTTTCCGTGGACTGCTCTAATCGAGCTTCTTGCGCGCGAAGTGATAGAGCGAATAGGCGAGCAACGCGAACATCAGGACCGCGAACAGGTTCGAGGTTGCCAGCCCTGGCGCGATCTTCGGGCCGAACGCCAGCACGCCGGGCGGAATCAGCCTGATGCCGAGCTCCGGATCGCCGAGGACATTGATCACGATGGCGATGAGTCCCATCACGCCGCCGGCTGCGATGAGTCCGCTGGCGAAGAGCGATCCAGGACTGACGTCGCTCTCGGCGTGAGCGCCAGTCTTGCGGCCGCGCTCGGCCGCCCAGCGCACGATCCCGCCACAGAAGATCGCCAGCGTCGTGTGCAGTCCGAGATAGGAACCCACCGCGAAGGACAGCGATCGAATGCCGAGCAGTTCGACAGCGATGACGAGGAACACACCCATCGCGACGAGGCGCCAGGGCAGGCGCTGGTTGAGAATGCCGGTGATGACGGTTGCCATCAGCCGGCCCTGCGGTGCAGCCGCCTTGTCGCTGCCGATGCCCGTGATCCATTGCACCTCGATCTGTCTCGTCTCGGGGTCGTAGAGGTACTTGCCGTCGGGCAGCTCGCGCGAGCCGAGCGCGTTGACCAGGATGTACCTCTTGTCCCTGTAAGTTTGCGGGTTCGGGTCGTCCAGTTCCTTTTCGACCCGAACGGCGGCGCCACGCTGACTCTGTTCGGCCCTGACTTTGTCGATGTCGAGGGCCCGCTGCATCGGCCTGAACTCGGAGAGCCCGAAGTTCATCAGCATCAGCGTGCCGCCGATCACGAACACCGAGACCATGACGCCGATCATCAGCGCCCATTGCTGGCGGTACGGCGTGGCGCCAATCAGGAACCCGGTCTTCAGATCCTGTGATGTCGCGCCGGCATTTGCGGCAGCGACGCAGACGACGCCGCCAATGGTGATCGCCAGCGCCGAGTAGGCCGGCGCCGTCCACCCCATGGCGAGGAACATCGCACAGGTCGCCATCAGCGTGGCGATGGTCATGCCACTCACTGGGTTCGCCGACGTGCCAATCAGCCCGCAGATGCGCGATGACACAGTGACGAAGAGGAACCCGAAGATCACCACGAACAGCGAGGCGACGAGGTTCTCGAACGCAGAGGTGCGGGCGCCGGCAATCGGGTTGAACGTCAACATCAGCCACATCACGACAATGATGGCGAGGGACCCGAGCACGACCCACTTCATCGCGATGTCACGTTCGAGCCGGCCGCCGGCTTCCGCGCCGGTCTGCTGCGAGCGGATGTCCTTGATGCCGCTGCGCAGCGCGCTGACGATCGTCGGCATCGTCTTCATCAGGGTAATGAGGCCCGCCATGGCGACGGCGCCGGCGCCCATCGGGCGGATGTAGCTTTCCCACAACTGTCCCGGCGTCATGTCGCGAATCGGAATGGTGCTGGGATACAGCGGTGTGGCGAGCCCTTCGCCGAAGAACTTGATCGCCGGCATGAGCACCAGCCACGAGAACACGCCGCCGGCGAAGATCGTGCCGGCGATCCGCGGTCCGATGATGTAGCCCACACCGAGATACTCGCTGGTGATCTCCGCGCGGAACGACGCGCCCGGCAGCCACGCCGGTTCGTACAACGGCCGTTGTTTCCACACCTGGGCGGTGGCCATCAGGAACGTGTAGACGCCACCGAGACCGAGGCCCCAGAAAACGCGGCTGGCAAACGATCCACCCTTTTCGCCCGCCACCAGCACGTCGGCGCACGCGGTCCCTTCCGGATACAGCAGGTTGCCGTGTTCCTGCACGATCAGCTGCCGCCGGAGCGGGATCATGAACAGCACGCCGATCCACCCGCCGATCAGCGCCAGCATGAAGATGCGCGAGTACTCGAAGGGGAAGCCCATGAAGATCAACGCCGGCAGCGTGAAGATCGCGCCGGCGGCGACCGACTCACCCGCCGACCCCGCCGTCTGGACGATGTTGTTCTCGAGGATGGTGGCCTTGCCGAACGCGCGCAGCAGGCTGATGCTGAGGACAGCGATCGGGATCGATGCCGAAACGGTCAGGCCGGCGCGAAGGCCGACGTAGACGGTTACGGCTCCGAAGATGATCCCGAAGATTGCGCCGAAGAGGACGGCTTTGAACGTGAACTCCGGCACATTCGCCGACTCGGGAACGTAGGGCCGGAACTCGCCAAGGGGAGCGGTCGAATTCCAGGTGGTGTTCGACGCTTCTTCCTTCAATACCTTCGCCACGCGCGGCCTCCTTCAATGGGAGAACGATTGCGACCACGACATTAGCGCAAGGCGGCGGTTTTTACACCGGCTCATCGCGATTTCGTTGCGAGATCGAGCCGGCGCGGAGGTGAGCAATTGTGGGTAGGCGTGTCGCAGGTTGCTGAGGGCCGAAGGCAGATGTGCCTGAGTCATGGAACAGGCCTGAAATCACCGTCATTCTTGACCTAGCCAGTTTGGCGTTGGCTGACGGCGCGGGCCGGTCGAGCCGCGTATCTCTGCGCGCTCAGCTCCCGCCGACTTTTCGTGGCGTGCGCATACGGGGGACGAAACCGCGCGCAGTCGTCGTTTTCCACGGCTGTTCCGTTCGTGGCTTCACTGGCCGGGTGGGTGTCGGGCTGGCAGACGCGGCCGGTGTAGTGGATGCGTCTGCGGACGCTTTGTCTCGGGCCGCCACGTCCTTGGCGTGGTCCTTCTCCAGGCAGCAATGTTTGTACTTACGGCCTGAGCCGCAATGGCAAGGCTCGTTGCGGCCGGGTCGTGAACTGGTCGGAAGGGTCATTTGAAGTAGTGTACTCCACCGGTTGACAAGGACACGCGATGTCCGGCATCGGCTAGCCGATGTATACGCCCACGGCCTACTAGGATCGCACCGTTCGAAACGTAATTGAATAGCGCAAGGTGCCCACAGCAGGAATGTGGTGCTCGTATCCGTTTCGCGACTCTCCCGTCATCAGGTATGCCGATCGCCGCTCCAGCGTGATCTCGTGAGTGGCTTTCCTCCGGCCGGGCGTCGAGGTTTGCGCGCCGGGCCGAA
>Ga0075420_100004493_pt1 | contig 12209 bp, 11 predicted proteins | sample SoiMetdeltSBSDD4_FD_75296 | JGI IMG/M metagenome (GOLD analysis project Ga0075420, IMG submission 75296) | Bulk soil microbial communities from a Populus tree surrounding site in Tennessee, USA - Soil MetaG P. deltoides SBSDD4 | ecosystem: Environmental > Terrestrial > Soil > Tree plantation... | reverse complement strand
GGATACCGCGACGGTCAGTCCGAACTGCAGGAAGACGCGGCCGATCACGCCGCTCATGAAGGCGACGGGAATGAACACGGCGAGGATTGCGAACGTGGTCGCCATCACCGCGAGACCGATTTCCTGCGTGCCCTCTTCTGCCGCGCGCCGATGCGATTTGCCCATGTCGGCGTGGCGCACGATGTTCTCGCGCACCACGATAGCGTCGTCGATCAGCAAGCCGATGCACAGCGACAGCGCCATGAGCGTCATGAAATTCAGCGTGAAGCCGAAGGCATGCAGCGCGATGAAAGAGGCGATGACCGAGATCGGCAACGTCAGGCCGGTGATGATGGTCGACCGCCACGAATGCAGGAACAGGAACACGATCAGGATGGTCAGCAGCGCGCCTTCGACGATGGTGCCCTTCACGCGGTTGAGCGAGTCTTCGATGAATTCGGACGCCGACCAGAGCGTGCTGATCTTGATGTCTTCGGGCAGGCGGCCCTGCAGCTCGCGCACGGCTTCCTGCACGCCCTTGCCGACTTCGACGATGTTCGACTGCTGCACCTTGAACACGGTGATCGACACCGAGCGCACGCCATCGACCCGCGAGATCGACGTTTCTTCCGCCTCGCCGTCGACGATTTCGGCGACCTGGTTCAGGTAGACCGGCGCGCCGCCCTGGTTGGCGACGATGATCTGTTCGAACCCGCGGGGATCCTTGATCTTGCCTTCGACACGCACCAGTTGTTCCTGCCGGCCGCGTGAAATGCTGCCCGCGGGCAGGTCCTGGTTCGCAGCCTCGATGGCCGCGACGACCTGGTCGACGCCGACGCGGTAGCTCTGCATCTGTTCCGGATGCAGGAACACCTGGATCTGGCGTTCGACGGCACCGCTGACGATGATGCTGCCGACGCCGGGCGAGGTCTCCAGGCGCTTGACGATCAGCTGGTCGACGATGGTCGACACTTCACGCAGGCTGCGGGTCGCCGAGTACGCCACGAGCGCGACCGTCGGCTCCTGCATGCTGTCATTGTTGGCTCGATTGATGGTCGGATCTTTCACCTCGCGCGGCATGCTGGCTTTGATCTGGGCCACTTTGTCGCGCACTTCCTGCGTCGCCTCGGCAATGTTCACATCGAGGCGGAACTCGACCGACATGAACGCGAACCCTTCGCGGCCGGTGGCGAAAATGTTCTTCACGCCGTTGACCGAGTTGACGACGTTCTCGATGGGCTTGATGACGTCGTTCTCGAGCGCTTCGGGCGAGGCGCCCGGATACTGAACCGAGATGAAGACCTGCGGCGGATTGATCTCCGGCATCTGCTCGACGGGCAGCAGGCGATAGGAAAAGACGCCGAGCACGACGATGGCCAACATGACCATGGTCGCGAATACCGGCTGGTTGATGCTGACGCGGGTGATCCACATACCGCTGACCTTCGATCGTCCCGGTCGGGACGATACTTAGACGAACCTTACGATTGCTTGCTGCCCTTGCCGCGCACGACAGCCTTGCTGCCCGGCTTGCGGTCGCCGATGTCCGCCACGATGACGTGCTCGCCTGCCTTCAGGCCGTCGCGGATTTCGGTCAGGCCGCTGTCTTCGTTCTGGATCCCGAGCGTCACCTGGCGGCGCTGGATCCGATCGCCCTCGAGCGTATACACCACCGGCACGGCGGACTCGTACTTCACGGCGACTGTCGGAATCGCGAGCACCGGCTCGCCCGAATTCAATATGAGCTGCCCTTGCGCGAACATGCCGCCCTTGAGCGCACGATCCGCATTCGGAACCGCGATATAGATAGTGATGGCGCGCGAGCCCTCCATCGTCATCGGACTGATGCGCTGGACCTGGCCTTCGAACTCGCGATGGCCGAAGCCGCCGACCTTGAAGCGCACCGGCTGGCCGATGCTGACGGCGGGAATCTCCGCGGCGGGAACTGCTGCTTCCAGCAATAGCTGGCGCAGGTCCACCATGGACACGATGGAGGTATCGGGCGACACGTTCTCGCCCGGCTGCGTCATGCGCTTGGCCACCGTTCCGGTGAACGGAGCCCGCACCAGCGCGTCATCGAGCGAGACCTTCGCGACGCGTGCCTGTGCTTCGGCCAGCTTCATGCTGGCGATGCTGCTGGCATACGCGCCCTCGGTCTGTTCGAACGTGTTCTGCGAAATATATTTCTGTTCGAGCAGCTGGCGGTTCTTGTCGCGATTGAGCGTGGCGAGGTTCAGGTCGGCGCGCGCCTTCTCGACCGCCGCCAATTCGCGATCGTATTGGGCCTGCAGGTTGCGTGTGTCGATGCGGGCAATGACGTCGCCTTCGCGCACATCCTGTCCTTCACGCACCACCAGTTCCTCGATCTCGCCGCCGACTTTCGCTTTCACCGTCGCCTGGGTCACCGGCGCCATGGAGCCGGAGAGCGGCAGCATGCGCGTGAGGACCTTGGGCTCGACCGTTGCGAGATCCACCGATGCGAGTTGCAAAGGAACGGCCGAGGGATTCGCAACCGTTGTCTTGGGACTCGCCGGATGCGTCATGTAATACGCGATCAAGCCGGCGAGGAGTGCGAGGATGACGAACACCACCAGCCGCTTCGGCCAGCCGGACGACTCGGACGCAGCGGACTCGGGTACTGCTCCGGCGGTCGCTTCCGATCCCGCGTCATGCGCCGCGAAGTGATGCCCCCGCTCGCTGAGTGAGGTCACTGCAGCCGCGTGCGACGAATCCGTGTGTCGCTGAGTATCCATGTCCTTGCGATCGTACTCCGACGTGCCCTGGCCATCGACCAGACCGGGTTGCTGCCTTGCGCGACTGTCCACTGCGACTCCACTCGCGGCCGGATGCCGCATCGATGACGAAACTCAACTCGAGACCTTGACCTGCATGAGGTGCTGCGCACCGCTTGGCTCAGGTCATGCAGGGCTTTGACGTAGCACCCTGCGAAAAGGTTACGGCGCAGGGCAAAAATCATTGAGATTGCGGTTCGGGCGATCTCGGCGGCGAATTCCGCGCCAGGGTGGCCCCCAACGTGACTCGAGTGCGACTCGGAAACGCGCGCATTGTATGCCGATCGCGGGACCGAACTGTGGCGTCGGTCGCGTGAATCCAGCCCCTCGTCGCGTAATCCTAAGGAGGACTACTCATTCACAGCGGTTGGGCCGCGGGCGGCGGATCCTTGGGCAAGGGAATGAATTCCTGGTCGTCGCCTGCGGGCAGCGCGATTCGCCCTGCGCTCCAATCAGCACCGGCCTCGATGATCCGCTCCCGGCGGGAGGAAACGAAATTCCACCAGATGTAGCGCGGTCCGATGGGTTCGCCGCCGAGCAGGATCAACGTGGCAGCCTGATGACAAGTCACTCTCACCGCTTCGCGACCATCGAAGACGACCATCTGGCCCGAGGAGAACAGCTGATCGCCGATCCCGATGCTGCCGCTGGCCACGTACACGGCGCGCTCGGCGTACTCATCGGGCACATCGATCTGCGCACCGGCGTCGAGGTGCGCATGCACGTAGAACAATGGCGAGTGCGTCGGCAGTTTGCTGGTACGTCCATATGCGGATCCGGCAATCACCCGCAGGCTCGCGCCCGGCTGCATGATATGCGGCAACTCGCCGCCGTCGATGTGAACGAACGCAGGCTCGATCTCCTCGCGATCCTCGGGCAACGCCACCCAGGCCTGAATGCCGTCCAGCTTGCCGCCGTGTTCGCGCATGGTGTCGAAGCGTTCGGAATGGCTGATGCCGCTGCCGGCAGTCATCCAATTCACATCGCCGGGGCGGATCACCTGCTCGTAACCGATGCTGTCCCGGTGCACGATCTCCCCGGCGAACAAGTAGGTGAGCGTCGACAGCCCGATGTGCGGGTGGGGCCGCACATCCATGTTGCGAGGGAGCCCGGGCGCAAGGTCTATCGGTCCCATGTGATCGAAGAACACGAAGGGGCCGACCATGCGGCGCTTCGACCAAGGCAGCACGCGGCCAACCTGGAAGCCGCCAAGGTCGTGGCGGCGCGCGGAGATGACGATGGAGAGCATGGGGAAGGAGTCCACTGGTCAGCTGGTAAGAACCGCGAGGGAACGCGGCCCGTCGGCTGGTAAGAGCTGGTAAGAGGGGGGATGGTAAGAGCTGTGAGGCGATCGGCCAAGCCACTCTCGGCAGATGAGGGCAGAGGGGGAGCAACTGTAAAATTTACTCTGGCCGGCCGCGTCCGCGGCTCTTACTCCGTTGACCAGTTCACCGTTTCCACCCCGTTCTCACAAAAATTCATCCATTCCCCTGCTCCGCGTGTATAGTGCCTGCCGGCTTGTGACCTTTCTCTTGTTCATCTTGTCTTGTTGCCCCGCCTACCCGGCGAAGCCTTCACAAGGTTCGCACATTCGAATCGTCCTTGACCTGCGGAGGCAGTCCTCCGCCCCTCGCGGCTCCGAAAGACACTGTTGTCGTTCGGCCTCCGTCCGAAGGGCGCACCTGCCGTTTTAGTCGCCTGCGAAGCCTCGATCGACATTCAAGGAAGATCTTGGGTTAGTGCGGGTTTTGTTTTGAAGGTATTTTTGAATGAGCAAGATTTACGTGGGCAATCTGCCCTTCTCTGCCGATGAAGCGCAAGTTCGCGCATTGTTCGAAGCGCACGGCGCTGTCGAATCCGTCAGCCTGATCAATGACCGTGACACCGGCCGCCCCCGCGGTTTCGGTTTCGTGGAAATGGCCCGGGCCGATGCAGCACGCGCGATCCAGGCCCTGAACGGTCAGGAAATGGGCGGTCGCCCTCTCAAGGTCAACGAAGCACAGGACAAGCCTCGTGGCGGCGGACGTAGCGGCGGTGGTGGCGGCTACGGCGGCGGCGGCGGTGGCGGTGGTGGTTACGGCGGCGGTGGCGGCGGCGGCGGCCGCTGGTAATCCTCCGCGGTCATTCCTCGGAATGACCTGCTGTTGATGTTCGAGCGACGCGGCGGCGCCTCCGGGCTGCCGCCGCGTCCGCATTCGTGTTGACGATACGATCCCCGCAGAGTCCTTCTGCCGGCGATCTCCTCTCTCGATTACCTCTTTTCGGCGGCGACCTGCCCCGCTACTGGTAGACCTTTCCGTCGAATCGCAGCCAGCCCGGAACGTGGTTGCCGCTGGGGTCCTTGTGGGTCCAATGGACCACGCCGCCGCGCTCGTTCCACTCGTACTCGCCTGAGAACGCAACGTTGTCGCCGGGCCGCAAGTCAGTGACGCGCGGCGCCACGTCAATGTTGTGAGCGATGAGCACCGTCTGGCCGGACTTCAGTCGCAACAGGAATCGCTGATGGCGTGAACCCTCGTTGTCGTCAGCCAGCACGCGAGTGACCGTGCCTTCGGACATGACCTGAACGTTGTTCAGCCGATCGTGGAAGGCGCGAGAGACGATATCGAAGTTGTCGGCAGTGGGCAGGCTGCTCGACTCGGAAGACTCGCCGCTCGCAGGAATGGCCGAGTGCAGCCGGTCGCGTTGCTGGAAATACTGCAATCCCCCGATCAGCACCGCGGCAATGAGCAACCACCGGGTCGTGGACGGCGAAGGACGCTGGTTGGTAGGAAATCGCATCTGGCAGGCGCGCAATAAGGAGCGGCGTAAAACCGGACGGCCGCGACTGCGTCCAGTCTAGTTCATCCGCTGCCGCCTCATGAGTTAGACGGCCGATGCGTGCCTGGCCCTACTCGAGTTCGCGACTGAAGTGCGGAGCAGAGTGGCTCAGGCGGATTGACGCTGTTTGGGCTCGCCGCTGAACTCCTCGGCGGCATCGCGAAAACCTTCCAGCCAGCCGGCGCGCTGGGCCGGATCCGCATAGGGATTTTCAGGCGCATGCAGCGCATCGGGACGATGGCGGCTGCGCAATGCTGCAATGTAGCCGCGGAGGTAAGCGTTCATCGCGAGATCGTCGATCATGATTCCTCCGGAGCCGTTCCAGACGAATCGAAACGCATGCAGCGGCAACTATGTTCCTCGGCTACATTTCTCCCGATGCATCGCTCGCTATGATTTCAACGACGCACGCTTGCGATCCAGCGATGAATGTTGGCGTCCAGCACGGCGAGCGGCTACGACCGTCGGCAGGTACTTGAGATTCACGGTGCTTGGGCTCGCTTGAGGTCGGCTGGCGAAATCTACCGCGTTTCGCCGCGGGCGTTCATCGGAATCGGAACGACCCGTCGAGCGGCTCGTCGCGGTCGAGAGAATGCATCGCATAGACCTGCATTGCTCGCGCTCTACCGTTACACTATGCGCCGCGCACTGCGCCGACCGACCGACAAGAGCCGTCCCACTCCAAGCATTGGCCCGCTGCCTAGATGACCAAAGCCGCTTCCATCGCGCGCGATCCTCCCTTCGTCATTCGTTTTGGCCCGGTCGGCCTCGCGCAAATGCGCGTCACGACCCTGGACGCCGCCGCGATCCATGCGGAAGTCCTCTCGCGAATCGCGTCGGCCCCGCAGTTGTTCGAACGCACCGCTGTGTGCCTCGACCTCGGTGAGCTGGAGCAAGTGCCGGTCGCTCGCGACATTCGCCTGGTGCTCGATGCAGTCAAGCGCGCAGGCATGCTTCCTGTGGCACTGGCCCGCGGCAACGAAATCGTCGATGCACTGGCCCGCGAATTGGATCTGCCGGTCGTCGCCCAGGTCCGCGCGGTCAGCAAGCAATCGGCGGAAATGCAGCCGAAGGCCGAGCCCGCGGCGCCCGCCAAGCCCAGCGCCACCATGGATCTCGATTCGCAGGGCGCGCTCGCCCAATTGCATCATCAACCGGTGCGCTCCGGCCAACGCGTGTATGCGCGCAATCGCGATCTCGTCGTCACCGCCGCCGTCGGCGCTGGAGCGGAAGTGATGGCCGACGGTTGCGTTCACGTGTACGGCTCGCTGCGCGGCCGTGCCCTGGCCGGTGCCCGCGGCGAAATCACCGCTCGCGTGTTCTGCCATGAATTCAACGCCGAACTCGTCTCCATCGCGGGCGTGTTCCGGGTGTTCGAAACCATCCCCAAGGAACTGGCCGGCAAACCGGTCCAAGCCTGGCTCAGCGGCGACGACCTGCACTTCGCGCGTTTCGGCAGCCCCTAGCTGCAGCGTAGCCGCCTTTCAGCCATCACCAGTTGGAGACTCAAGACATTGACTGAGATCATCGTTGTTACCTCGGGCAAGGGCGGCGTCGGCAAGACGACCACTTCGGCGAGCATCGCCAGCGGGCTGGCCCGCCGTGGCAAGAAAGTCGCCGTCATCGACTTCGACATCGGCCTGCGCAACCTCGATCTGATCATGGGCTGCGAGCGGCGCGTGGTGTACGACTTCGTCAACGTGATCCAGAACGAGTCGACGCTGAAACAGGCGCTGATCAAGGACAAGCGCATCGAGACGCTCTATGTCCTGGCGGCTTCGCAGACACGCGACAAGGATGCGCTGACTGTCGAAGGCGTGCGGCGTGTGCTCGACGAACTCATCGCCGAGGGCTTCGACTACATCCTGTGCGATTCGCCGGCGGGCATCGAGAAGGGGGCGCATCTCGCGATGTACTACGCCGATCGCGCCATCGTGGTGGTCAATCCGGAAGTCTCATCGGTGCGCGATTCCGATCGCATCCTCGGCCTGCTCGCGAGCAAGACGCAGCGCGCGGAGAAGGACGAAACCAAGGTGAAAGAGCATCTGCTGCTGACGCGCTACAGCCCCAAACGCGTGGCGGCCGGCGAGATGATGAGCGTCGATGACGTCAAGGAAATCCTGGGCATCGAAGTGATCGGCGTCATTCCCGAATCCCCCGACGTGCTCGCCGCTTCGAACGCAGGCACACCGGTCATCATGAATGCCGATAGCGATGTGGCGCGAGCCTACGAAGACGCCGTGTCGCGCCTGATGGGCGACGCCATGCCGTTACGCTTCCTGGAAGAACCGAAGAAAGGCTTCTTCTCGCGCCTGTTCGGAGGCTGATCCATGGGCCTGCTAGCTTTTTTTCGACGCACACCCGCCACTGCGAGCGTGGCAAAGGAACGCCTGCGCATCATCGTCGCCCAGGAACGCAGCGCTCGCGGCGGTCCGGACTATCTTCCGCTGCTGCGGCGTGAACTGTTCGAAGTCATCCGCAAGTACGTGAACGTCGACCCCGATGCCATCCAGGTCAATCTCGAACGCGAGGAAGGCCAGGAAGTGCTGGAGCTGTCGGTGACGCTGCCGGAGAAGAAGACGGCGTGAAGAGAGGCCAGGGGGCCTCGGGCCTGGGGCTACGGCAAGAAACGAGAAGAGCTGGCGGAGTTCTCTTCAGATCCTGCCGTAGCCCCATGGCCCGAGGCCCCCTGCCCGCCTCTTCAGTACACCTCCGGCACGATCATCTCCGGCGGCACGGGCTTCCTCGCGTAGTCGTCGTGCCGCATCCGTTCCGGCAGCACCACCGGCGGATGCTGGATCTCCTCGTACGGAAAGTGCTGCAGCAGGTGCGTGATGCAGTTCAGCCGCGCCTTCTTCTTGTCTACTGCCTGGACGATCCACCAAGGCGCTTCGGGAATGTGCGTGCGCTCGACCATCACTTCCTTGGCGCGCGTGTAGTCTTCCCAGCGGCGGCGCGATTCCAGGTCCATGGGGCTGAGCTTCCACTGCTTGAGAGGGTCGTGGATGCGGCCCAGGAACCTCGAGTGCTGTTCTTCATCGGTGATGGAGAACCAGTACTTGATCAGCTGGATTCCCGAGCGCACCAGCATCTTCTCGAACTCGGGCACGGAGCGGAAGAACTCCTCGTATTCCTCGGGCGTGCAGAAGCCCATCACCTTCTCGACGCCGGCGCGGTTGTACCAGCTGCGATCGAACAGAACGATCTCCCCGGCTGCGGGCAGGTGCGAGATGTAGCGCTGGAAATACCACTGGGTGCGTTCGCGATCGTTGGGCGCGGGTAGCGCAGCCACGCGACAGACGCGAGGATTCAAGCGCTGGCTGATGCGCTTGATGACGCCACCCTTGCCCGCTGCGTCGCGGCCTTCGAACAGGATCACCACTTTCCGCCGGTTCGCGACGATCCAATCCTGCAGCTTCACCAATTCGCCCTGCAGCCGGAACAACTCGCGAAAATAAGTATGGCGCGCGGTCTTCTCGGCATCGGTCTGGGGCAGCAGCCCCATGGCATCGACCCTATCCTCGGGATTGCGGTCCTCGATTTCCATTTCGAGTTCCTCATCGTAGCTGTCGATGAGGTCGCGATGGATTCGATTCATGACGTCTTCGGCGTGGGGCATGGCAGGAGGCTCTCCAAATGCGGCTGCAGGAAGCAATTTGCGGGGCTGATGTGACGGGCAGATGACTGGGCCACGGGCCCGGGGCTACGGCAGAACGACGGACAAAGCGGTCTCGCTGACCTACCGTAGCCCGTAGCCCCACGCCCGTGGCCTTCATCCTGCTGCAACAAATCCTCACTACCGTCGATCCTCCCCCTGCTCTGCCGAGAACACGCCATGAGCGCCAATGCCGCCACCTTGCAGTCCGCTCCCTCCAGCCGGCCGCAGCTCGATCACCAGCCCAGCCCGGTGACCGCGATCATTTTCGTCGGCCTGCTGGCGGCCGGGTTGCTGTTCACCGCGTACAGCCTGGTCAGCGACGTGAATTCGGCCGGTGTCAGGACCACGACGTACGTTCCGTTCATCCTGCTCGGCGTCGCCCTGCTGATCGCCCTGGGATTCGAATTCGTCAATGGCTTCCACGACACCGCCAACGCGGTCGCAACCGTGATCTACACCCACTCGCTCCCACCGAACGTCGCCGTGGTCTGGTCCGGCTTCTTCAATTTCCTCGGCGTGCTGCTCTCCAGCGGCGCCGTGGCGTTCGGCATCATTTCGCTGCTGCCGGTGGAGCTGATCCTGCAAGTGGGGTCGGGGGCCGGCTTCGCGATGGTCTTCGCGCTGCTAATCGCCGCGATCATCTGGAACCTGGGCACCTGGTGGCTCGGCCTGCCGGCTTCATCGTCGCACACGCTGATCGGCTCGATCATCGGCGTCGGCATAGCGAATGCCCTGATGCACGGACGCGATGGCACGAGCGGCGTCGACTGGGCGCAGGCGACGAAAGTCGGCTATTCGCTGTTGCTGTCTCCCGCTATCGGCTTCTGCGCAGCGGCGCTGCTGCTGCTCACATTGCGCACGCTCGTGAAGAACCGCGAGCTCTACGAGGAGCCCCGCAGCAACGCGCCGCCGCCCGCATGGATTCGCGGCCTGCTGATCCTGACCTGCACCGGCGTCTCGTTCGCGCACGGTTCGAACGACGGCCAGAAAGGCATGGGCCTGATCATGCTGATCCTGGTCGGTACGGTGCCGCTGGCTTACGCGCTCAATCGCGCGATGCCCGACTCCGAGGTGACTCAATTCGCCGCGCTGGCGCAGGTCACGCAGCAGTCACTGCACGGAAGCGGTCTCGGCGATGGCACAGCTACCACCGGCGAAGCACGCAAAGTTCTTTCCGACTTCGTGCGCACCAAGGACTATTCACCCGAGGTGATCGCCGCGCTCGCAACCGTCACGGGCGACATCGGCCGGCAGGTCACCGAGCACGGCTCACTCGCCAAGGTGCCGGCCGGAGCGGTCGCCAATGTCCGCAACGACATGTACCTGACGTCGGAGTCCATCCGCTTCCTCGAAAAATCGCCCGCGAAGTACGACGACGCCACCCAGAAGAATCTGAAGGCCTTCAAGAAGGAGATCGACGGCGCCACCAAGTTCATTCCGCTGTGGGTCAAGATCGCCGTCGCGATCGCGCTCGGCCTGGGCACCATGGTGGGATGGAAACGCATCGTCGTGACGGTGGGCGAGAAGATCGGCAAGACCCACCTGACCTACGCCCAGGGCGCCTCCGCCGAAGTCGTCGCGATGCTCACCATCGGCGCCGCGGACATGTACGGCCTGCCGGTATCGACGACGCACGTGTTGTCGTCGGGCGTCGCCGGAACGATGACCGCCAACGGCTCGGGCCTGCAATGGTCCACGGTCCGCAACCTGCTGATGGCCTGGGTACTGACGCTGCCGGCGGCGATCCTGCTATCGGGATCGCTGTATTGGCTGTTCACCAAGCTGTTCGCGTGACCGGAGACATTCCTCCTGCCTTCGGCAGGAGGAATGTCTCCGCTACCACCTCAGGTCATCCGGCACCACGAAATCCTTGTACGGATCGTCCTGGTCCACCGGCTTCTGCGGCTCCGCGCCGCCGATCGTCACCACGGTCTGTTCGTCGCGTTCGCGGATGCGATCGGCGATGGCGCAGGGCACTAGTTCGTAGTGCCCCCTGTAGCGCACGAAAACCAGCTCGCCCCGGCCAATGCGTTCGCGCAGCACCGGATTGACGGCGACGCGGCGGACCTTCTGGCGATCGATGAAATTGAAATAATCGTCGCTCTCGGCCTTGGGATCGATCTTCGGCTCGCGATTCTGCTCGATCAGTTGCATCACTTCGGCCCGCAAAGCCTTCTTCGCGGCTTTTTCCTGCTGAGCACGATTCAGCTCGGCATCGCGCGCAGCCTTGGCGGCCTGGACTGCCTGTGCCGCGAGCTGCTGGGGAGTCGGCCCCTGCGGCGCCTTCTGCTTCCCCTGCTTGTATTGCTGGCGGCGCTCCTCGTGATCGATCTGCTTTACCTGCTTCTTGCTGCCAAGGCCGGCGGCCAGCAGCTGATCGCGCAACGACATGCTCATGGGACTTGCACTGATTCGGGCGGATGAGGGATTCGAAGCTTACTAAAATCGGGCTTGTCGAAGCGAGACGCCCGCCTAAGAATACGGCGAGACGCGCAGTTGACAATGCGCCGCCGCAGCCGGCGCCGAACTCACTGCCGGTGCCGCTGTCCAGAAGACACCCACAGGCATTCGGCCCGCCGGGTCGTATCCCAGACCGCCCACGAGAGGAGCATTCATGAGACGCACCCTGCTATTCCTCGCCAGCCTGCTGTGCATTGCAACGGCCAGCGCCCAGTCCTGGACCGAGGGCAAGCACTACTTCGTCATCGAACCGCGGCAGGCAACGTCGGTGGCGCCCGGCAAGGTCGAAGTGATGGAAGTGTTCTCTTATGGCTGCCCCGCCTGCAACTCCTTCGTCCCGATCGTGGAGAAGCTGAAGGCCAGCCTGCCTGCCAACGCGCAGATGGTCTATCTCCCGGCCTCGTTCATTCCGACGGAAAACTGGCCGATGTTCCAGCGGGCATTCTTCGCCGCGCAGGCCCTGAACATCGTCGACCGCACGCACAACAAGATGTTCGATG
>Ga0075420_100004489_pt1 | contig 12214 bp, 13 predicted proteins | sample SoiMetdeltSBSDD4_FD_75296 | JGI IMG/M metagenome (GOLD analysis project Ga0075420, IMG submission 75296) | Bulk soil microbial communities from a Populus tree surrounding site in Tennessee, USA - Soil MetaG P. deltoides SBSDD4 | ecosystem: Environmental > Terrestrial > Soil > Tree plantation... | reverse complement strand
CGCCATCCGCGAGCAGGGCGGCGTCGTCTACCTCCCCCACCCCTTCGACCGCCTGCACACGATCCCGGACGCGACGACGCTCCATCGGCACCTGGCCGAGATCGATGTCTTCGAGGTCTTCAACGCGCGCCTGCTGTTCGAGGCCATGAACGACGAGGCGCTGCGCTTCGCGCGCAAGTACAACCTGACGATGGGCGCGGGATCCGACGCCCACGTGCTGCAGGGCGTCGGCACGGGCCTCGTCCGCCTGCGCGCCTTCGAGACGCCCGAGGAGTTCCTCATCAGCCTGCGCAACGCGGAGATCCTTCGCCGCCCGAAATCCTTGCTCTACCTCCAGGGCCTGAAGTGGGTGGCGCAGGCCCGGGAGCGGAGGGCGAAGGCAGGGGTCCGGTAGGAGGTCGGCGAGGGGACCCCGAATACCGGTCGCAACCCCGTGCCCGTGTCCGCCGACGACATCTCCGAGCGCTACCTGAAGAAGGCGATCGCCGAGATCAACGATCTCGGGCACGAGATCGCCCAGGCTGCAGGCTCCGAACGCGTTCCCGTGCTGGGCTCGGGCCACCCGCTCGCGGACATCATGCTCCTGAAGCACACGCCGCAGGTCGCGGAGGTGCACGAGGGCGTGGCGTTCTTCGGCCGCGCGGGGCAGGCCGTCCTCAAGTCGATCCAGCGACTGCGGGTCGACCCGATGGCGATCTACGGCACGAACTGCGTCAAGTTCGAGGGCGCGTCCGAGGAGGACACCTCCAGCTGGCTGGCGCGCGAGCTGCACGTCGTCCAGCCGAAGATCGTCGTGATCATGGGGCAAGATGCGCTCTCATGCCTGAACGCCGTCAGGTTCCCGCTGGCGACGGAGGTGGAAGACCGCCTGGGCGAGATCCAGCGGTTCACGCCGACGATCGACGCCCTGCTGACCCCGGATCTCGACGCCTCGCTGGACGAGACCCGTACGAAGCGCGATTTCTGGGACGCGTTCAAAGCCCTCGGCCCCTGGTGGGCCGAGTTGCCGCCGTACTAGCGGTCCTCACCGGCCTTTCCGTTTACTACGCGGTCTCGGAGTCGCTCTTCGACCTGAGCGTCTGGGGCGACGTCGCGTTCATCGGGCTCGTGCTCATGCCCGCGTTCTTCTCGCTGACGTGGCTCGCCCTGCCGTTCTGGCAGCGGGCCCAGCCCGCGGTGGTGCCGATCGCGATCCTGGTGCTCTTCCTGCTCACGGCAACCTTCGAGCTCGCGGGCCTCGACGTGGCCGCGAACTTCGCCAAGTTCGCCGGCGTGACGCTGGCCGGGTTCTGGGTCCTCACCTTCTTCGAGGAGGTGAGCTGGGTGCTCCTCGTCGCGCTCCTGATCGTCCCGGTCGACATCTACTCGGTCTTCCGCGGCCCCACGAAGGTGATCGTGGAGGAGCAGCCGCAGGTCTTCGACGCGCTCTCGATCGCCTTCCCGCTCCCCGGCGAGCACAACTCCGCCCAGCTCGGGCTGCCGGACGTGCTCTTCTTCGCGCTCTTCCTCGGCGCCACCGTGGTCTTCGGGCTGCGGCCGCTGCCGACGTGGGTGCTCATGACGCTCTCCTTCGGCACCACGCTGGCGCTCGCCGTCGCGTTCGAGATCTCGGGACTGCCGGCGCTGCCGCTCCTCTCCGCTGCGTTCCTGCTCGCCAACGGCGACCTGATCTGGAAGCGGATGCGGACGCGCCGGCCGCGGGTGCCCGAGCCCGAGGAGCTCGAATGAGGGTCGCGGCGCTCTACGACGTGCACGGGAACCTGCCCGCTCTCCAGGCCGTGCTGGCAGAGGTCGAGGAGGCGGAGCCGGACGTCGTGGTCGTCGGCGGGGACGTCGTGCTCGGGCCGATGCCGCGCGAGACGCTCGAGCTCCTGCTCACGCTCGGAGAGCGCGTCCTCTTCGTGCGCGGGAACTGCGACCGGCTCATGAACGAGGAAGTCACGGAAGGCGGGTTGAACGCCGACCGGGCGCGCTGGTCGGCCGAGCAGCTCGCTCGCGGTCAGCGCGCCTGGCTCGGCGGTCTGCCGGACACCCAGGCCGTGGACGTCGACGGCCTCGGGCCGACTCTCTTCTGCCACGGCTCGCCGCGGAGCGACGAGGAGATCCTCACGGCGATCTCATCCGACCTCCGCGTCGCCGAGGCGGTCGCGGGCGTCGTCGAGGAGGTGGTCGTCTGCGGCCACACGCACGTGCAGTTCGACCGCCTGGCCGCCGAAAAGCGGCTCGTGAACGCCGGCAGCGTCGGCATGCCGTACGAGTCGGAGCCCGGCGCCTACTGGGCGCTCCTCGGGCCGAGGCTGGAGCTGCGCCGGACGGACTACGACCGCGAGTCGGCGGCGAAGGCCATCCGGGCGACGGGCTTCCCGGACGCGAACGAGTTCGCGGAGGCGAACGTCCTCACGATCCCGAGCGCCCAGGAGGCGACGGAGATCTTCGAGCGGATGGCGACGGTGCAGGACCCGCCTAGCGAGTGAAGAGCGCGACCGTCTCCACGTGCGGCGTGTGCGGGAACATGTCCACGGGACGCACGCGCTCCAGGCGATAGCCGAAGTCCTGCACCAGCTCCTTCGCATTCCCGGCGAGGGTGGTCGGGTTGCAGGAGACGTACACCAGGCGGGGCGCCTCGAGCTCGCCGATCCGGCGCACCGCCTTGCCGACCAGTCCGGCCCGCGGCGGGTCGACGACGATCACGTCCGGAGGGCCGGCGCGATCGCGAAGCTCCTCGAGGTCGCGGGCGGCATCGCCCGCGAAGAACGCGGCGTTCGAGATCCCGTTCAGGCCAGCGTTCTCGACGGCGCAGGCGACGGACTCCTCCGAGTACTCGATGCCCCAGACCGTCAGCGCTTCGCCGGCCAGCGTGAGCCCGATCGTCCCGATGCCGCTGTAGAGGTCGTAGACCGTCTCGTTCCCGGTCAGCTCCGCATACTCCGCGGCGAGGGTGTACAGCACCTCGCACATCTCGGTGTTCGTCTGCAGGAATGCGTTCGGACGCACGCGGAAGCGGAGACCGAGGATCTGCTCCTCGATCGCTTCCTCGCCCCAGAGGAGATCGGACGGGAGGTTCGTCACCTCGGCCGGAGTGTCGTTGACCGCCCAGTGGATCGACCGCACCTCGGGGAAGACGCGGAGCGCCTCGATGAAGCTCTCGGCGCCCTGCAGGTCGCCCGGCGCTGTCACGAGAACCACGAGCGCCTGCCCGGTGTTGCGCCCCTCGCGCACGACCAGGTGCCTGAGGTAGCCCTCCTGGTGCTCCTGGTCGAAGGCGGGCAGCCCTTCGGCGCGCGCCCAGGCCTTCACGGCCTCGCGGATCCCGTTGCCGAGGTCGGTCGTCAGCCAGCAGCGCTCGACGTTCAGCACCTCGTCCCAGCGGCCGGCACGGTGGAAGCCGAGGCCGAGCGTGCCGTCCTCCTGCGTCGTGAACGAGTACTCGAGCTTGTTGCGGTAGTGGAACACCGACGTGGCAGGCACGGCCGGCTCGAGCTCGACGTCCAGCTTCCCGATGCGGGCGAGCGAGTCGGCGACCTGGTGGGCCTTGGCCTCGAGCTGCGCCTCGTAGGCGAGGTCCTGGAAGCGGCAGCCGCCGCACTCCGGGTAGTGCTGGCAGGGCGCCTCGACGCGCGGCGCGCCCGGCTCGACGACGGCGAGCGAGACCGCTTCGGCATGGCTCTTCTTCACCTTCGTCACGCGGGCGCGCACGACGTCGCCCGGAAGCGCACGGTTCACGAAGACGACGAAGCCGTTCAGCCGCGCGACGCCGCGCCCGCCGTAGGCGAGCGAGTCGATGCGGACATCGATCTCCTGATCCTTCTTGACGGGGACGGCCACCCCGCGAGACTAGCCGTGCTGAGCCCTAGACGAGGCTGGTGACGAAGACCTTGCGCGTGCGCGGCCCGTCGAACTCGCAGAAGAAGATGCCCTGGTAGGTGCCGAGGGCGAGCTCGCCGTCCTTCAGCGGCACGAGCACCTGCGGGCCGACCACGGACGCGCGCACGTGGGACGGTGCGTTCGGCCCGTCCGCGTCCACGTGCTTCCACGACCAGCCGTCGTCGACCATGCCCTGGAGCGCCATCTCGAAGTCGTCGAGCAGGTCCGGGTCGATCTTCTCGTTGATGACCACGCCTGCCGTGGTGTGCGGGACGTAGACGAGCGCGGCGCTCCCCTGGGCCTCCGAGCCGAGCGCCTCGCGGACTCCCGAGGTGATGTCCAGGAGCTGCGTCTTGCGCTCCGTCGTCAGCTGGATCTCCCGCACGGGCGGGTATCCTACGCGACGCATGGCGACGGCCCCTCCGAGAAGTCTCGAGTCATACCGAGACGAGGCCGACCGCTTCATCGCCGCGCTCGATGAGGAGCACTACCTCCACTACGCGGGCCTGAAAGAGGCCTTCGAGCTCGAGCCGATCTACGAGCGGTTCTCGGACCTGACGACCCTCGATGCCGCATCACGGCTCGCGGAGGCGGCTGCGGAGGGCGGCCACGGCGAGACCGAGCTCTGGCGCTTCGCCTGCGAGGGGTACCTGGGCAACTTGACGCGCGCCGAGGCGGAAGAGATCGCCGGCCTGGAGGCCTCGCTGACCGCGACCGTGGACGGCGAGGACGTCCCGTACCGCATGCTCCGCCCCGCGATCGCCAACGAGCCGGACCGGGGCAAGCGCGAGCAGCTCGACGCCGCGCGGGTCGAGCTGACGCGGGAGAAGCTGACCCCTCGCTGGATCGCGCACGACGAGAAGCGCCGCGAGGGCACGCGCAACCTCGGCGCTTCGAGCTACCGCGAGCTCTACGACCGCTTCGGCTTCCCGCTCGAGGAGCTGGCCGAGCAGTGCCGGACGTTCCTCGCCGAGACGGAGGACCTCTACGTGGCCTCGTTCGACCCGCTCCTGCGCCGCCGCGCGGGCGTGTCGCTCGAGGAGGCGCGGCGCTTCGACGTCCCGCGCGTGTTTCGCGCGAGCGAGTGGGACGGAGGATTCCCCGGAGAGCGCATGGTGCCCGCGCTCCAGTGGACGCTCGACGGGCTCGGCATCGACCTGCGCTCGCAGGAGAACGTCCATCTCGACCTCGAGCCGCGGCCGAAGAAGAGCCCGCGCGCGTTCTGCGCACCGATCGAGGTCCCCGACCGGGTCATGCTCGTGATCAAGCCGATCGGCGGGCCGGACGACTGGCACGCGTTCTTCCACGAGGCCGGCCACACCGAGCACTTTGCGCACGTCTCGCCCGACCTCCCGGTCGAGTTCCGGCGCCTCGGCGACAACTCGGTCACCGAAGGCTGGGCGATGCTGCTGGAGCACCTCGTCAACGACACGGCCTGGCTCTCGCGGCGCCTCGACTTCGCCGGGCTGGACGAGTTCGCGCGCGAGGCCGCGGTCGGTCTCCTCTACTTCGTGCGCCGTTACTCGGCGAAGCTCCTCTACGAGCTGGAGCTCCACGGGGACGTCGAGCTCGAGGAGATGTCCGCGCGCTATGTCGAGTGGCTGCGCGAGGCGACCAAGATCGAGCCCTCGCCGGCGGACTTCCTCGCCGACGTGGACGCGGGGTTCTACGCGTCGTGCTACCTGCGCGCCTGGGCGCTCCACGCGCAGCTGCGGTCGTACCTGCGCGAGGAGTTCGGGCGCGCGTGGTTCACGAGACCGGAGGCGGGCTCCCTGCTGAAGGAGCTCTGGAGCGAAGGCCAGCGGCTGACTGCGGCCGAGCTGCTGGACCAGGTGGCGGGGCAGCGCCTCGAGCTGGGGGCCGTGACCGAGCGAATCCGCGAGGAGGTATCTGCATGAGGCGGGTCGTCATCGCCGGCGCAGCCGGCCGCGACTTCCACAACTTCAACGTCGTGTACCGGGGGCGCGAGGACGTGGAGGTCGTCGCGTTCACGGCCACACAGATCCCCGACATCGAGGGTCGCGTCTATCCGGCCGCCCTCGCCGGCGAGCGGTATCCGGAGGGGATCCCGATCCACCCCGAGGAGGAGCTCGCGGACCTGATCCGGCGTGAGGACGTCGACACGGTCGTCTTCGCGTACTCCGACGTCACGCACGAGCACGTCATGCACGTCGGCTCCCTGGCCATGGCCGCCGGGGCCGACTACGAGCTGCTCGGCCCGCGCGCCACCATGATCCCCTCGGACAAGCCCGTCGTGGCGATCTGCGCCGTGCGCACCGGCTCGGGCAAGAGCCAGACGACGCGCTACGTCGCCGGGCTGCTGCACGAGGCGGGCAAGCGCGTGGCCGTCCTGCGCCACCCGATGCCGTACGGCGACCTGACGAAGCAGGCCGTCCAGCGCTTCGAGCGCTACGAGGACCTGGACGCGGCCGACTGCACGATCGAGGAGCGCGAGGAGTACGAGCCGCACCTCGCCGAGGGCAACCTCGTCTTCGCCGGCATCGACTACGCGGCGATCCTCTCGCGCGCCGAAGAGGAGGCCGATGTGATCGTGTGGGACGGCGGCAACAACGACACGCCGTTCATCAAGCCGGACCTGCACATCGTCGTCTGCGACCCGCACCGGCCCGGCCACGAGCTCCGGTACCACCCGGGCGAGACCAACCTGCGCATGGCCGACGTCTGCGTCGTGAACAAGACGGACACGGCCCCGCCGGACGGCGTGGAGGCGGTGCTCGACTCGATCCACCGGCTCAACCCGGGCGCCGAGGTCGTGCTCGCTGCTTCGCCGTTCCACGTCGAGGACGGGCGCACCGAGGAGATCCGCGGCAAGCGTGTGCTCGCGGTCGAGGACGGCCCCACGCTCACGCACGGCGAGATGACGTACGGCGCCGCCGTCCTCGCCGCCAAGCAGCACGGCGCGGCCGGATTGGTCGACCCGCGGCCGACGGCGGTCGGCTCGATCCAGAAGACGTTCGAGGCGTACCCGCACGTCCACGAGCTGCTGCCCGCGATGGGCTACGGGCGCAAGCAGATGGAGGAGCTGCGCGAGACGATCTCGAGCTCGGACGCCGACCTCGTCCTCATCGGGACGCCGATCGACCTCCGGCGCGTGATCGAGATCGACAAGCCGGCGCTGCGCGTGACGTACCGGCTCCAGGAGCTCGGCGAGCCGACGCTCACGTCCATCCTCGAGTCCCGCGGCATCATCGAGCCGAGCACCGCGCTCGCCTGAGCCCGGCCCCGGGTACACCGACCGGAACGGGCGCCTCCGGGGAGCTTGTGTTCCACGCGCACAAACAGGACGGCCCCGCTCCGCCGCGAAAACCGGCGCCTCCTAGGTTCGGTAGCGACATGACTCTCGTGGTGCGCGTGAAACACAAGGTGGGGTTCGGGTGCTGACGGTTCTCGCCCTCGGCGGCAACGCGCTGCTCGGGCCCGGGCAGCGCGGGACCGCGGCGGAGCACCGGGCGAACCTCGCCACGACGTTCGCGGCGGTCGCCCCCCTGCTCGAGGGCGAGCTCGTCGTCACGCACGGGAACGGCCCGCAGGTCGGGAACGAGCTTCTGCGCCAGGAGCTCGCGGCTGCCGAGGCGCCGCCGCTGCCCCTCTGGGTCGCGGTCGCGCAGACGCAGGCGGAGATCGGCACGCTCGCGGCAGCCGAGCTCGCGCCCGCGACCGGACGGCCGGTCGTCGTCCTCGCCACCCATGTCGTCGTCGACCCGGGCGACCCCGCGTTCGAGAACCCAACGAAGCCGATCGGCCCCTACTACCACCGCCCGCGCGCGGAGGAGCTGCAGCGCGACCGCGGCTGGACTCTGCGCGAGGACGCGGGCCGCGGCTGGCGGCGGGTCGTCCCCTCGCCACGTCCGCTCGAGGTCGTCGAGCTGGAGGCGGTGCGCACACTGCTCCGCGCCGGCCAGCTCGCCGTAGCCGTCGGAGGCGGCGGCATCCCGGTGGTGCGTCGCGACGAGGGCTTCGACGGGATCGACGCGGTCATCGACAAGGACCACGCGTCCGCCCTCCTCGCCGTCGGCCTCGGGGCCGAGCGGCTCGTGATCCTCACGCAGGTGCCCGGCGTCTACCGGGAGTTCGGGACGGGCGAGGATCCCGGGGAGCCCATCGCCAAGCTGAGCCCCGAGACGGACGCAGATTTCGTCGACGGCCTCGCGGCCGGGAGCATGCGCCCCAAGGTCGAGGCGGCGTTCGCCTTCGTGCGGCAGACCGGCGGCGAGGCGCTGATCACGAGCGCCGAGGCCGTTGGGAACGGCGAAGCCGGGACGCGAGTCGTCCCGGCTTCGGCCTGACACGCCGGCGCTAACTGCGGGTCGCCGTGCCCTCGATCGCGCCGTCCGATCCGATCTGGATCCGCTTGGGCTTCGGTTCTTCCGGCTTCGGGACCCGGATCTCCAGGACGCCGTTGTCGTAGTTCGCGGAGACCGCATCCTCCTGGACGCCCGGGGGCAGCGTGACGCTCCGCGAGAAGGAGCCGAACCGACGTTCGAAGCGGTAGTACCGCTCTGTCGACTGCTCCGTCTCGCGCGACCGCTGGCCGCTGACGGTGAGGACGTTGTCGTTCAGCTCGATCGCGATGTCCTGTTCCGGGATCCCCGGGAGGTCGAACGAGAGCATGAGCTCGCCCTCGGTTTCCCACACGTCCACCGCCGGAAGCCATGTCGAGGACTGGCCGTTCGCGGGACTTGCCCCGGCGAGGCCCATCCAACGGCTCATCTCGTTCTGCAGGGCGGAAAGCTCACGAAACGGTTCCCAACGTACGAGTGCCAACGCAATCCCTCCTTTCGGATATGTACTGCAATGGCGATGATAAAACCTAAGCGCTTACCTGTCAAGTTCCAGGAGCGGTAGGATACACGCGTGATTCCGGCGCACCTCAAGGGCCGCGACTTCCTCCGCGTCAACGACTGGGCGCCGGAGGAGCTCGTGCTCGTCCTCGACCACGCGGACAGGCTCAAGGCCCGCCAGCGGGAGCGCGTCCCGCACCGCATCCTCGAGGGCCGGACGCTTGGGATGATCTTCCAGAAGCCGTCCACGCGCACGCGCGTGAGCTTCGAGGTCGGCATCGCCCAGCTCGGAGGGATCGGCCTCTACCTCGCCGCCGGCGACCTCCAGCTGGGCCGTGGCGAGACGATCAAGGACACCGCGGTCGTCCTCTCCCGCTTCCTCGACGGGATCATGATCCGCACGTTCAAGCAGTCCGACGTCGACGAGCTCGCGGAGCATGCCGGGATCCCCGTCATCAACGGCCTCACCGACGAGTTCCACCCCTGTCAGGCGCTCGCCGACGTGATGACCATCCGAGAGCGGCTGGGCGGGTTCGAGGGCGTGCGCGTCGCGTACCTCGGCGACGGGAACAACGTCTGCCACTCGCTCATGGTCGCCTGCGCCAAGCTCGGGATGGACTTCGTAGCCGCGACACCGCCTGGGTACGAGCCGTCCGAGGAAGTGGTCGGCTGGGCCCGCACGGCGGCCGAGGTCGGGGGCACCTCGGTCGAGCTCACGAACGACCCGCGCGCCGCGGCGACCGGCGCCGACGTGCTCTACACGGACGTCTGGACGAGCATGGGCCAGGAGGCCGAGCGCGAGCAGCAGCTGGCGGACCTGGCCGGGTTCGGCATCGACGCGGACACGGTCGCTCTTGGCAGCGAGCGCGCGATCGTCCTCCACTGCCTCCCCGCCCACTACGGCGAGGAGATCACCGAGGACGTCCTCTACGGGCCGAGCTCAGCCGTCTGGGACCAGGCGGAGAACCGCCTGCACGCCCAGAAGGCCCTCATGGCGCTCGTCATCAAGTAGGCCCGCGACAGCGTGCTCCCGCTCCGGGACAACGTCCCGACCCGGCGGTTCCCGGTCGTGACGGTCGCGCTGATCGTCGCGAACGTCCTCGTCTTCGTCCTGTACCAGCGCGCAGGCGAAGGGCCCGGCTTCCTCAGCTCGGTGAACGATCTCGCGTTCAGGCCGTGCGAGGTGGATGACTCGTGCGAGACCGCCGGCGAAGGGCCGCTCGTCACCCTCTTCACATCCATGTTCCTGCACGGGACCTGGCTCCACCTGCTCGGGAACATGCTCTTTCTCTGGATCTTCGGGAACAACGTCGAGGACACGCTCGGTCGGCCTCGCTACATCGCGTTCTACGTCCTCGGCGGCGTGTTCGCGATGGCGACGCAGTCGGCGGTCACCCTCGGCTTCGGCGACCCGGCCGACGGTGCGATCCCCAACCTCGGGGCGAGCGGGGCGATCGCGGCCGTGCTCGGCGCCTACTTCGTCCTCTTCCCCAGGGGCCGCGTGCTGACGCTGATCCTCCCGGTCTTCATCTTCCCGCTCCCGGCCAGCCTCTTCCTCGGCATCTACTTCGTCATGCAGGCCCTGGTCGGCGGGCTGTCGTTCCTGAGCCCGGAGCAGGGTGGCGGTGTCGCCTACTTCGCGCACATCGGCGGGATCGTCTTCGGCATCCTCACGATCCGCCTCTTCGCCGCCGGGCGCCCACGGTCGAGATACTGAGCGCGTGACCTTCGAGGACCACGTCCGGGCGGCGCTCGACTCGCTGCCTCCCAAGCTGCGCGACGCCATGACGAACGTCGAGATCGTCGTCGAGGACGAGAACGAGGAGGATCCCGACCTCTTCGGCCTCTACCTCGGCATTCCGCTCACCGAGCGCGGGATCGACGGCTACGACGGCGCCCTGCCGGACAAGATCGCGATCTACCGGATCCCGCTGGAGGAGGAGTTCGGGCACGACCCCGACCTGCTCGAGGAGGAGATCGGCATCACGGTCGTCCACGAGATCGCACATCACTTCGGGATCGACGAGGACCGCCTCGCCGAGCTCGGCTGGGCCTAGCTCCGCCGCGCCAGCCGGCTGACGGCCGGGGTTCCCGTGACTCCGTGGACGACGATGGACGTGACGACGCACGCCGCCACCGCCCAGAAGATCGTCTGCGCGTCGTCCAGGGCCAGCGACCCCGCGACGAGCGCGACGGCGACGTAGTAGAGAGATCCGACCCCGCGCACGCCGAACCAGCCGAGGAAGGCGCGCTCTCTCAGCGGCAGGCCCGAGCCCAGGAACCCGACGAAGACGGCAGCGGGCCTGACGGCGAGCAGGAGGAACGGCACGAGAGCCGCGCCGGCCCAGCCGGCCTCCGCCCACCCGGCGATCGTCACCATGCTCCCGAGGAGCAGGATCGCGGCGAGCTCGGAGAACTTCTCCACCACCTCGGCGCCCTGGTGGACCCGCTCGTTGGCCTCGTGATCCCGCTCGTAGCGGCGAAAGCCGATCCCGCCGGCGAAGGCCGCGAGGAACCCGTAGGCGCCCACCAGCTCGGTGGCGCCGTAGAGCACGAGCACGGCACCGACGGCGACCCAGCCGTCGAACTCCTGGCCGAGCAGCCGGCGGTCGCGCAGCCAGAGGATGACGGCGGCGATCGCGTACCCGCCCAGTCCGCCCAGCGCGAGCCCGACCGGCACGGCGTAGACGACGTCCGCCAGGATCCACTCGAGGACCCAGTTCCCACCACGGTCATCGAGCGCGAGGAAGAGCCCGAGCGCGATGAACGGGAACGCGAGCCCGTCGTTGAGCCCGGCCTCGGCGGTGACGGCGAAGTGCGGCTCGCGCTCGTCCTCCTCGCCGGGAGGCCCGACGCCGATGTCTCCCGCGAGCACGGGGTCTGTCGGGGCGAGGGCGGCGCCGAGCACGACGGCGGCGGCAAGCGGCAGTCCCATGACGCCCACGCCGAAGAGCGCGATCGCCGCGATCGTCAGCGGCATGACGATGCCGAGCAGCCGCACGACCGAGCCCCACGACCGCAACGAGAGCTCGCGGTCGAGCTTGAGGCCGGTGGAGAAGAGCGCGACGACGACCGTGAACTCGGCGAGCCGCATGACGATCTCGGCGTCGTCGACGGGGTCGAGCCACGGGATGTCGAACGCGCGGATGACGACGGCGGCCACGAGGCCGAGAACCAGGTAGATGAGGGCCGCCGAGAACGCCCGCTCATGCTGCGTCGAGAGCGCGCCGATCGCCGCGAACACGGCGATCCCGAGGAACGCGAGCGCGAGGGCGTACGCGTCCCCAAGGTCGAACCCTGGGCCTGCTACGGCGAGGACGGTCAGCGCTCGAGCGGCCCCGTCAGGCGGCCTTGCGCTTGGCCTTCCGCGGCTTGCGGGCCTTGCCGCGGTTGCTCTTCGACGCCTTCACGCTCGCGCGGAGCGCCTCCATCAGGTCGATGGGCGCCTCGGGCTGCTCCTCCTCGGCGACCGGCACGGTCTCGCCCTTCTCCTTCGCCTTGATGATCTTGACGAGGGCGTCGCGATACGTGTCCTTGAACTTCTCCGG
>Ga0075420_100004488_pt1 | contig 12215 bp, 9 predicted proteins | sample SoiMetdeltSBSDD4_FD_75296 | JGI IMG/M metagenome (GOLD analysis project Ga0075420, IMG submission 75296) | Bulk soil microbial communities from a Populus tree surrounding site in Tennessee, USA - Soil MetaG P. deltoides SBSDD4 | ecosystem: Environmental > Terrestrial > Soil > Tree plantation... | reverse complement strand
GGCGTCGAGTTCATCCGCCTGCGCCAGGATTTCGCGATAGACCTCGGAGCCTTCAGTAACCAGCGTTTCGACCTTCACGCCTGGCACCTGCTCGCGCGGGGCCGCCCCGCCCGCCGCGCAGGCGCGACTCCCGTGACAAGTGCTTGTCGCGCCGAGGACGGGTGGGGCTGTCGGCGGACAGGACCCGCCGTCCGGAGCGGAGGCGATCGCGGGGCGGGATATGACTAATCAACAGAGCGCACGTTACATACGCCGCTTCTTCGCACTATCCGGCCACGGGAGTGGACTCGGGAGCCTTCGGCTCCACCTGCTCGCGCTCTACCGCAATCGTGCAGTCCTTGAGCAGGGCAACGATGGCGCCGATCCCCGCAGCGACGGGTGCGATCAGTGCTCCGAGAACCCCCGCGGTCAGTGGGAACTCGGCCACGGTTCTGCCCTCGTGTTGCACGACCACGCGTCGCACATTCCCCTCGTGCACCAGTTCCTTCAGGCGATCAACGAGCTGACCACCTTCGGCCTTGATCGATTCCCAGTACGTCTGTTCTGACATGACAGGCCTCCACCGGTCGAGTCGCATAACGCGTTCCCACTTGGACGATTGCAAACAGCGCCGGTAAACCGGATGGTGAGGTGGAGTTTCTAGTCGGACCCACGGGGGAAGGCTGGGGGCTAGGGGCTGGGGGCTGGGGGAATCTCCCCACGCTGCGAGAAAATCCCCACCCCGCCGATGGGCCTGCCGCGGAATCCCGCGCAGGACGCTGGTTCTCCTCGGCACCTCCGATGCAGTCTGTCGGTCGGGGGCGTCCGTGTTGATGGAACTGACAGACGTGGTCGTGCGAGACGGGTCAACGGTCTGCGTCCGGAGGGCGACCGCGGACGATGTGGACGCGCTCGCGCAGTTTTTTCACACGCTCTCCAGCGAGAGCCTCTACTATCGATTCCTCGGCATCCCTTCACTGACCGAGGCGCGGCTTCGCGCGCTCACGGCAACGGACGACAGGGCCGGCGCTTCTCTCGTTGTCGAGTCGGCAGGCCGGATCGTGGCGTTCGCGGGCTTCTACCGCGACCCGGCGTGTGCTGATCGCGCCGAAGTGGCGTTTGCCGTGTCGGATGCCCTTCAAGGACACGGGATTGGCACCCGGCTGCTGGAGCAACTCGCGCGCATGGCCCGCGATCTCGACATCTCCACGTTCGACGCCTACGTGCTGGCGGAGAACCGGCGAATGCTCGAGGTGTTTCGCGACTCCGGATTCGAGGTGACCACGCGCCTCGAGGACTGCGTGTTCCACGTCGAGATATCCCTGCTGGTGACGCGGCGCTACGAAGATCGGGCGGCGGCGCGGTCGCGGGCGGCTGCGACTGCGTCGATGAAGGCGTTCTTCGAGCCCCACGTGGTTGCGGTGGTCGGGGCCGGTCGGCAGCGCGGCAAGATTGGGTCCGAGATCCTGCACAACCTGGTGACCGCGGGATTCAGTGGCACGCTCGTGCCGGTCCATCCGACCGCGTCCGAGATCGAAGGGCTGACGGCGTATGCCCGGGTCGTCGACATTCCGCAGGCTGTCGATCTCGCGATCGTGGCCGTCCCCGCTTCGCTGGTGATCGGAGCGGTCGACGACTGCATCGCGAAGAACGTTCGAGCAATCTGCGTGATCAGCGGGGGATTCAGCGAATGCGATGCCGAGGGCCGTGCCCGCGAAGCGATGCTGGTCGAGCGCGTCCGGCGGGCCGGCTGCCGGCTGATCGGGCCGAATTGCATGGGGCTGCTCAATACCGATCCCGCCCTGCGCCTGAATGCCACGTTCTCGCCGATCTATCCTCCGGCGGGCAATGTGGCCATGTCGACGCAAAGCGGAGCTCTGGGACTCGCAATCCTCGATTACGCGCGGCGGCTCGACATCGGGATCTCGAGCTTCGTGTCGGTCGGCAACAAGGCCGACGTCTCGAGCAACGATCTCATCCAGTACTGGGCCGACGATCCTCGAACGTCGGTCATCCTTCTGTATCTCGAAAGCTTCGGCAATCCCAAAAAGTTCAGCGAGATCGCACGGCGCGTCGGACGGACGAAGCCGATTGTCGCGGTCAAGGCGGGGAGGTCGAACGCCGGCTCACGTGCGGCGGCGTCGCATACCGGTGCGCTTGCTACCAGCGACGCCGTCGTCGATGCGCTGTTCCGGCAGGCGGGCATCATCCGCACCGAGCGGCTCGAAGAGCTGTTCGACGTGGCGGCTCTCCTGTCGCACCAGCCGGTTCCCCACGGGAACCGGGTGGCGATCCTGACGAATGCCGGCGGCCCTGGCATCCTCGCCGCCGATGCCTGCGAAGCCAATGGGCTCGAACTGACGTCGCTGAGCGAGTCGACCCGGGCCCGGCTTCGAACGTTCCTGCCGGCGGCCGCCAGTGTCGGCAACCCGGTCGACATGCTGGCGTCGGCGCCGGCGGAACACTACGCCCGTGCGCTCGCGACCATTCTCGAGGACGATCAAGTCGACAGCGTCATTGTCATCTTCATTCCTCCACTCGTCACTGACCCGGGAGAGGTCGCACGGGCGATTGCCGAAAGTGCACGAGACGTTGACGGGAAGCCGGTCCTCGGAGTGTTCATGCGCGCCGAGGGAGCACCGCCCGCGTTGTCGCCGATTCCCTGCTATGCCTTTCCAGAATCGGCCGCCCTGGCACTGGCACGGGTGACGAGCTACGGGCGATGGCGCGCCAGGCCGGTCGAGGCGCCACCGATCCTGGATCGGATCGATCGCGTGGGTATTCGAGCGGCAGTGGACCGTGTTCTCCGTCGCGGAGGCGGATGGACTACAGCCGAAGAGGCTGCCACGCTGCTCTCGGCCGCGGGCATCAACTGCGCCGTCGCGCGGGTCGCGAAGAACCTGGACGAGGCGCTGCAGGCCGCCTCCGCGATCGGCTATCCCGTTGCGCTCAAGGCGCTCGGACCGGCGCTCCTGCACAAGACCGAACGTCGCGCCGTGTGCTTGAACATCGCCGACCCCGCGAGCCTCCGCGCTGCCCATGCAGACTTGACGACCCGGTTCGCGGACGAGATGACCAGCGTGCTCGTCCAGGAGATGGTGCCGCCCGGCGTCGAGATGATCGTGGGCGCGCTGCAGGATCCGTTGTTTGGTCCCATCGTCGCCTGTGGCACCGGTGGCGTACTGGTGGATCTTCTCGCCGACACCACGTTCCGGCTCCATCCGGTGAACGAATCGGATGCCAGGGAGATGATCGACGAGCTCGAGGGTTCGCGGCTCTTGCGCGGCTATCGCGGCGCACCGGCGGCCAACGAGGCGGCCTTACGTGACACTCTTCTCCGAATTTCGGAACTGGTGACGGTTGCGCCGGAAGTTCGCGAGCTCGATGTGAATCCGGTGGTGGTCACTGAATCGACGGCGTGTGTTGCCGACGTGCGGATTCGGATTGGCGACCGCCTCCCGCCTCGCGCCGGAAGGCGCGTCGAATACTGACACGTGGCCCGGCAGTCAGCGCCCCGGTTATCCAGCGAGCGAACGCGCTGGCACACCCTCGCGGTTGAAAGGCTGTGGAGCGACCTCGGAACGTCCGCCGGCGGTCTTTCGGACGGAGAGGCGGCGAAGCGGCTCGAGGAAGCGGGACCGAATCGTCTCCCGCCGGCGGCTGGCGTGTCTGCCCTGACCATCCTCCTCGCCCAGCTGCGCAGCATTGTCGTGCTGCTGCTGGTAGCGGCGGTGATCATCTCGGTAATTCTCGGAGACCTCATCGAGGCCGGGGCCATCGGTGCAGTGCTGGTGATCAACACTGCCCTGGGATTTGTCACCGAATGGCGCGCGCGGCGAGCGATGGAAGCGCTCCTGCAGCTTCAGGCGACGCGGGTCGCGGTCCTTCGGAACGGTCAGTTGCGCGTGGTCGACGCCGAGACCCTGGTGCCCGGTGACGTCGTCCAACTCGATCCGGGCAACACGGTGCCCGGCGATGTCCGCCTGTTCCACTGCGTGGAGTTCACGACCAACGAGGCGGCCTTGACCGGCGAGTCGCTGCCGGTCTCCAAAACCCCAGACCTCATCTCCGATGAACAGGTGCCGTTGGCCGATCGAAGAAACATGGCGTACATGGGCACGACCATCGCCACCGGCACCGCTCTCGGAGTCGTCGTCGCCACCGGTGTCGTCACCGAGCTCGGCCGAATCGGCGAGCTCGTGAAGAGCGTTGAAGAGGAACCGACACCGCTCGAACGGCGCCTCGATGCGCTTGGCCGGCGGCTCGCCTGGATCACGATTGTCGTTGCTGCGATGGTCGCGCTCATCGATCTCCTGCACGGGGAACCCGTCGGCGTCGTCCTGAACACCGCGATCGCCCTCGCCGTCGCGGCGATTCCCGAGGCGCTCCCGGCCGTCGCCACCATCGCGCTGGCGGTCGGGATGCAGCGGATGGCGCGAAGGCACGCGCTCGTGCGGAGGCTTCCCTCTGTCGAGGCGCTCGGGGCGACGACCGTCGTCTGCACGGACAAGACGCGCACCCTGACGTCGGGTGACATGGAGGTGGTCCGCATGTGGACTGCCAGTCGGGAGTCGAAATTTTCCCCGTCTGACCAGCCCGTACCCGCCGACCCGGCACTCAGGCGCCTCATCGAGATTGCGGCACTCGCCAGCCAGGAGCAGCCGGACGCGGACGAAGCGAGCCGGGAGACGGTCGGAAATCCGGTGGACATAGCCGTGCTGAACCTGCTGCGGCGCACTGGTGGAGACCGCGCCGCTCTCCTCGCCGATCGTCCGATCCGCGGGATGCTGCCGTTCTCGAGTGCCCGGAAGCTGATGGCGTCGTTTCACAGCGTGGAGGGTGTCCTGGTCGCGTTCGTCAAGGGCGCGCCGTCGCGCATCCTCGCGCGCAGCAGCTCGCTGCTGACACCCGACGGGCCGCGTCCGCTCGACGATCGCGAGCGCGACCGGCTGAGCGCGATGAACGAACAGTATGCGCGGTCCGGCCTGCGCGTGCTTGCGGTCGCGTCAGGGGACGTGACGGGCGCCTCCGAACAGGCGCTCCAGGATCTCGTGTTCGAAGGCTATGTCTGCCTGGCCGATCCGGTGGCTGCGGGAGTGACAACGACGATTGCCCGGCTGCGAACCGCGGGTCTTCGGACCGTCATGATCACCGGCGATCAACGGGCGACCGCGGAAGCCGTCGGCCGTGAAATCGGACTCCTCGATGAAGGAGGCGAGGTGATGGATGGACGTCAGCTCGACGCGTTGCCGCCGCCGCAGCTGCCACGCGAAATCGGGCCGGTCACCATCTTCAGCCGCGTCAGCCCGGAGCACAAGCTGGTCATCGTGTCTGCCCTGCAGCAACGCGGCGAGATCGTCGCGATGCTCGGCGACGGGGTGAACGACGCTGCCGCGCTGAAAAAGGCTGATGTCGGTGTGGCCATGGGCATCCGCGGCACCGATGTCGCCAAGCAGGCGTCGGCGATCGTGCTCCAGAACGATCGATTTGAAACGGTTGCGGCGGCGGTGGAGGAGGGGCGGATCATCTTCGACAACATCCGCAAGTTCGTCTTCTACCTCTTCAGCTGCAACGTTGCCGAGGTCCTGGTCCTGTTGATCGCCGGTGTCGCCGGGCTGCCGCTTCCGCTACAGCCGCTCCAACTGTTGTGGCTCAACATGGTGACGGATACGTTCCCGGCGCTTGCGCTGGCGATGGAGCCGGGTGACTCCACCGTGATGACCCGGCCGCCGCGCGATCCGAACGAAGCGATCCTGTCACGGCCGTTCCTGACGAGCATCTTTGGCTATGCCGCCGCGATCACGCTCTCGACGCTGGCAGCCTTCGGCTGGGGCGTGCTCACGGTCCCGGATCGTGCGCCGACGATAGCATTCATGACGCTCGGAATTACGCAAATTGCGCATCTCGGAAACGCCCGCAGCGACGCCGACGTGCTCAGTCCGGCCCGGGCGCTCGCCAATCGGTACGCGCTGGCGGGAGTCGCGATCGCTCTCGCGCTCCAGCTCGCCACGAGCTTTGGTCCGCTCGCCTCGATTCTTGGCGTCCGAAGCCTCACGGTGGGACAGTGGGGTGTCGTGTCCGTCTGCGCCGCGATTCCCGCGGTCGGAGGTCAGCTCTACAAGAGGGTGCGTGCGATCTAGAAGCGGCGCAGAAAACTCCGGATTCAGTCTAGGTCGTTGCAGTGAACGCACCGGGGAGAAGGTCCACGATCAGGTTGGCGTGATGGTCCCAGAGGACCAGGGTCCTTCCGATGATGCGGTACTGCAGTTCCCGCGGCAGTGGCGGCAGCGACGCGAGCAGTTGATGCGGCACGTAATCGAACGGCACCTGCTCGGGCCAACTCATGTTGACGTAGAGCGCGGGCGGTTCTACGGGCTCACCTTCCTCGTCCCGTTCCCGGTCGGCTAAGACGGCGTTCCATTGCGCCGGGGTCAGGCAGTTCGCAATCTGCCGGCGGAACATTCGCGCCACAGCCGGCGTGATGATGTCTCCCTGCCGTGCCGTGGCCCTGGCTACCGTGATCCGGATCGCGAGGGCTCTGACCGCCTTTTCTATCTCGTTGACATCCGCCGTGACTCGCAGCGGGGGCACCTCACGTTCGAGTTGCTGGTGCAGGACGGCGTAATCGGCCACGCTGCGCTGGAAGTTCTGGGTCGCAACGAGGTCTTCGAGGATCTGTCCGGTCGCGGAGGGTAGGCCGGGAACAGACGGAGCCTGCGGCACCAGGCTGGCGCTGCCGGAGAGGAAGAGCACCGCCAAAAGCGTTGTCTGGAGCGTGCTCACGATTCCCTCCTTGATGCAGGTTTGCCGTGATCTGGTGCAAACGTCACGCCCCCCAACCAGGCCGTTGTTCTCTCGATTTCTCCTGATCGCGCATGCGACGCGTGCGGGATCTTCCGCAGCTCTTGTGACGTTTTCAGCACCGTTCCTGCATTCGTAATCGCGCTCACCTCGATCGATGGATGCCAGCGCTGGCACGCCTTTCGCCGCTTGCTGCTCGAAGCCCGGACAAGCAGCTAGCGGCATGGTAAATCTACCAACCCACGCATCTCAGACGCGCGCCTCCGACCTCACCGTAAGAATCGGACAAGTCGCACGGCGGATCAGATGTTCGGTGGTCGAGCCGAAGACGAGACGGTCGAGCGCGCTGCGGCCGTGCACGCCGACAACGATCAGATCGGCCCCGCGCTGGCCGGCTTCACGCATGATTTCCTTGTAGGGCTTGCCCTGGCCAAGCACGGTCTCGATGGTCCCCGGACCTGGCGTCACGTTTCCCGCGCACTCCTGGAGCTGCTTTCGTGCCCCGGCCACCATGGCCTTCTGGAATCCTTCGATATCGAACCCGCCGACCATCGGGTCGTACCCCACGGTCATCAGCTCGACGACGTGCATGATGGTCAGGCGCGCACCGGTATGCTGCGCCAGGGAGGCGGCATAAGTGAGCGCCCGCGCCGAGTCCTGCGAGAAATCCACGGCGCAGAGAATGCTCTCGAACGGCGTGCCTGCGGCGGGCGCGTCCGGCGCCTTGGGCGGAACGATCATGACCGGAATCGGGGAGACCCGGAGGGTCTTCTCTGCGACCGATCCAAGGAACAGGTGATCGACGCCCGACCGTCCGTGTGTCCCCATCACGATCAGATCGACTGACATCCGGCAAGCCTGAACCAGGATCTCCTTGTGGACGAGCCCGGCTTCGATGATCTGCTGACGGACCGGCACGTCACCCGGGTGCTCGACGCCGAGGAAGCGCGAGAGCTGCGCGAGCGTCCGGGGACGATCCGGGATGTCGAAGTCGAAAGGGCCCGGCCCTTCCGGTCCGTAAGGCACTGCAGGCACAGGGCTGGGCAGCGGCAGGACGTGCAGAACCGTGACCTCTCCCTTGTAGCTCCGCGCCACCGCGACGGCGCGATCGAAGGCGTGCCGGGAGACCTCCGAGAAGTCCACCGGACAGACGATGCGTTTGATCTGAACCATGGCTGTCTCCTGTCGTGACGCGCGCGACCACTTACACTGTCTGGTCCGCGAAGCGGCCTGTGCGCAGCAGCAGCGCCGCACCGAGCGCCACAAGTACGCCGGCCGCACTGACGAGAGCTCCCATCTTGAGTGCCGAGAGTGTCGGCCCTGGACCGACCGCGGCGGTCGCGAAGAACAGCGCGACAGTGAAACCCACGCTCGCGATGAGACCGAGCACGGTGAGCTGCCGCCATCCCATGCCCGGCGGCAGGTGCAGGCCGATGGCACGTGCGAGGCCCACACCGGCCAGCAGCCCGATCGGCTTGCCGATCAGCACACTCAAGGGCAGTCCCAGCGTTCCCCAGTCGAGCGCCCGCAGCGGCACACCGGCAGCCACGAGCCCGAACAATCCCAGCGCGATCTGCGCCGGGTGCCTGAAGAGGCGTTCGAAGCGGCTGAGCGGGTCGTGTGCGGCCGCCGGCGCGTCAACGAAGAAGCCGGGATCGCGGCGCCCGTGTGGAACGAACGGAAGAACCGGCAGGAGTGCGAACGCGGGCTCCAGTCCGCCGAAATAGAGGGCACACCAGGAGAATCCGCCAGCGCCGACGAGATACGGCCAGATGCTGCGAACACGCAGTTGTCGCAGCATGACGGCGAGGATCACGGCCAGAGCCATCAAGGCAGCGGCGACCGCCGGGGACACTGCCGCCTCAGTGCTCGTGGCGGCGAGTGCGACGAGCCCCAGGCAGTTCGCGCAGATCGCCAGGAGCACGAAGAAGGGCACGGCGGCGTGACGCCCGAAGATCAGGCGTGCCGCGAAATAGCCAAAGGCGACATCGGTCGCGAACACGGCCGGCCAGCCTTGCAGCACGCGTCTCTCGTCGAACATCGGCACCAGCACCGCAAACAGCGCCAGCGGGACGAAGGTCAGACCCAGCGACGCCACGAAGGGGAGAGCGGCACGCCGCCACGGGTGCAGCACACCTCCGGGAATCGTCGCTTCAACGATCTCCTTCGCGACGAGGCCGAAGAAGAACACCATGGCCACGTCGTTGACGATGAACTGCAGCGACGCCGTGACGCGAAAATAACTTTCGGGCGCGGTATTGGCCCAGATCACCGCGATGGCGGCGCCGATGGGCAGCAGCAGGAGGTACTCCGCCGCGAAATGCCACAACCGCGGCATGCGAGCCTTGCTTGCAGAATGGGCTGCTTGAGCTCGCGGCACTCGAACGGAATGCATGGCCGGATGCACGTGCGCGTGTGCCGGCCTGGCAGCGTGAGGCGATCTGGTGGCATGCATGATGGTCTCCCCGGCTTCAGCTGCCGATGCGTTCCGGAACGCGCCGGATCACGCCTGAATCCACGGTTCGGCCGGTACGCGAGACGACCTGAAAGTAGAGGTCGTCGCCGCCGATTTCCGCGGCGAGGAACGCCTGGTCCTGATCGAACCCCGCGGCGGTGGAGTCGGAGTACTCGAGCCCTCCCTTGCGCAGCTGCCCGCCTGAGCCGGTCACGAAGTAGTGAATGCCCTTCTGCGGTTTCAGGCGCTCGTAGACGTGATCGTGACCGGAGAAGACGACCTGCACGCGGTGTTTGAGCAGCAGCGGCTCGAGCAGCAGGCGCAGGTCGACGTTGGCGCCGTGGCGGCGGGCATTGCCGTAGAGCGGATGATGGAAAAAGGCGATTCGCCAGGGTTCCGTCGCCTGCTGCAGCACGGTGTCCGCCCACTCCAACTGCGGCGCGTCGAGCACGTTGGTGTCCAGCACGACGAAACGCACGCCCGGCCGCGCGAAGGTGTAGTACCGGCGGCCGTTCATGTTCAGCGGCGGATAGTTGATCGTGGACGACTGGTCGTCGTGGTTGCCGAGGGCGGCCTGGAAAGTCACCCCGGCGTCCAGCAGTGACCGGTAAGGACGGGCGAACTTCTGTTCGAGATCGGACGGCCGCTGCGCCCCGTAGAAGTTGTCGCCGACCATCAGGACGAGGTCGTAGCGAAAGTGCTCGCGGAGGCGGGCCATCTGTTCGGCCAGTTCTGCCTGCTCGCGGCTGCCGGTTCCGTTGTCGCCGATCACCACGAGCTTCAGTGAGTCGGCGACGTTCGGCAGGTGCGCCGCCGCACGGGCGACCAGCAGGGAAGTCGCGAGGACAGCGCACGCAACGATCGAGAGTACGTGGCGCATGTCAGTGGTCAGAGCAACTGCACTGCCACTCGGAGACGCGCAACGACGCGCTGACGTGTGGATTCAAGCCGCCGCAGCGCGATGTGCTCACTGCGAAACTTTTCACGGGGCCGGGAAATTATTCGCGGCTGACTCGGTTAGCCGAGTGCCAAGGCGGCGATGGCGCCGCTGCCGTACGCGGCGACGGCGACGGCGAACCCGAGACACAACATTTCGATTCCGCCGCTCCACCAGCGGATGGTGGTGATGGCGGCCCTCGAGGCCCCGACCGCGAACAGGGTCGCGAGCGTCACCGCCGTCGAGACGGCGAACCGCACCTGGTCCGGTGCACTCGCCGCGTAAGGCAGGAGCGGCATGCAGCCGGCGACCACGAACGCCAGGAACGTTGCCAGGCCGTGCCGGGCGGGATGGCTCTCTTCCTCCGGCCGGTTCTCGGCCGCGAGCGCGCTTTCATGGGATCGGATGCTCAGGTAGTTGCCCACTCCCATGGAGAGGCCGTCGGCCAGCAGATTGGCGACGCCGACGATCAGGACCGCACGCGCGGAAAGGGCACCGCCCGTCACGCCGGCGACGACGGCGAAAGTCGTGATGACGCCGTCGTTAGCCCCATAAATGAGGTCACGAATGTAGTGACGGGTGGTGGCAACCAAGCCCTCGGGTTCGACGTGCAGGGACTGCCTCATTCAATGGCGATCCGCAACAAGCATTCCGGCGGCGCATCACCGGTTTGTCGCGGATGACTGAAGGGCCACACGCGACAGGTCTACGGGCGTGAAAGGTCGCGCTGATGCGGAAAATGTCACGGCGATCAGGATGGCACGCGCATCGAAGTCCCGGAATTATTCGTCCTGGTTACAGGCAAGGCGATTGCACAGTGGACTTCAAAGGAGCGGACATGGAGGGCGACCGGCCGTACGCGTTGGCTACCGAGCGGGAAATGGACTCGAATCTCGAAACCCGGATTCGCGCGGAGTTCGCGGAGATGCCCGGGTTGAAGCTGACGCTGCCGCAGGCATCGCGGTTGTTCAACGTCGAGCGCCTCCGCTGTGAGCGGATCCTCGAGGAACTCGTCACACACGGTGACCTGTCATCGTCTGGCGGCTCGTTCCAGAGATTTGGCGGCGACCGCGCTCATCCCGACAGGACCCATCAATACTGACGTCGCCTCCGGGGCGGACGCGGTTTCTGGAAGGGCACGTGCGTTGCAGTTATCCCTCGCATCACCAGGAGTCGTCCATGACCGTCCGGCCCTCGATTCTCTGCCCGATTGACTACTCCGACGCCTCGGCGGGAGCGCTCCGATACGCGGCGGCGATCGCCGAACACTTCATGACCCGTCTCATCGTGCTGACGGTGGAGGATCCACTGCTTACCGTTGCGATGGATCTCGGGACAGGCGTTCACTGGACGCGTGAGACCTCCGCGCGCGAAATGAAGAAGTTCGTGAGCGGTGTCTTTGGCGACAACCAGGCAACGCTGGCCAGGTGTGAGCACGAGGTCGCCGTCGGCAAGCCGCCGGTCGAAATCCTGCGGGTCGCGCGTGAACAATCGTGCGATCTGATCGTGATGAGCTCGCACGGGCTGACAGGTGCGCGCAAGCTGTTCTTCGGATCGACCACTGAGCGGGTCCTGCGCGAGACCACGGTGCCGGTCCTCATCACGCCTCCCGTGAACCCAGGGCCCGTCCACGTTGAAGGGGCCAGACGGCTGGTCGGTCGGATTGTCGTCCCGGTCGATCTGTCGGCGGCGTCACTTCACCAGACGCGTGTGGCCACCGGGCTGGCGGAGGCGCTGCACCTGCCGCTCGTGCTGGTGCACGTCATCGAGCCGGTCAAGAGCGCCTTGCTCTCGCGGCTGCACCTGGCGGGGCTCGATTCCAATCGACGGGCGGTCGCCGAGGAAGGCCTCGATCAACTCGTCGAGACCATCCCCGCGCATCTTCGACCGGAAGCGCTGGTCGTGTTCGGCGATCCCGCCGAAGAGGCGGCCAAGGTGGTGCGCGATCGTCGTGCGGGCCTGGTCGTGATGGGCCTGCACGGCTCGCCGGTGCTGGGGCCGCGCATGGGGTCGGTCACCTACCGGATGTTGTGCCTGTCACCA